>Ga0224501_10002675_pt1 | contig 14035 bp, 15 predicted proteins | sample SF_Oct11_sed_USG_4_FD_169105 | JGI IMG/M metagenome (GOLD analysis project Ga0224501, IMG submission 169105) | Sediment microbial communities from San Francisco Bay, California, United States - SF_Oct11_sed_USGS_8_1 | ecosystem: Environmental > Aquatic > Marine > Sediment | place: USA...
CTGGATGTACCATCTTTCCCGTATATCATTTCCGTAATATAACTTTCCTGTACGTTGTTTTCCACTTCCATGAAATAGACTCTCTCAAGCATTCCTTCTTTATAAAAGGATATGAAATACTTAAAATAACGAAATGAACTTTTATCTCCGGGTTTTCTATAGAAAATGGACTGGATATTTCCTTCAGGATAAAATCTCAACTTTGTTTTTTCAGGAAGAAAAATACCGTCCAGACAGAAATGTTTTGTGGAAATATAATCCATGCCTTCTTTTACAAGTATGGAGCCGTGTTTTTTTAAAACAGGCGATATATGAAGCCCTGCAGGTTTATCCGAGCAGTATTCAAACTGAAAAAGTGTGACGACAGGGATTTGCGGCAGCGGTATGTCTTTTCCGGGATTCGCTTCCGTTATTCTGAAGATTCCTGAAGCAAATAGGGTAACGGTAAAAAGACCCGCGATAAAGGGGTTCGGAATCATGACTTTATTGTTGTATAACACTGTTGCCATCCTGTCTTAAGATTCAAATAGGAAAAGCAAAAAACCGGATGTTTCTGAATTACAAATAGGATTTTTATTGTCTGCATGGCAGAGACAACTATAAAGAAGAAAGATATCAATCCGCAAAATAAAAGTTCTTGATGAATGAAGGAGCATAAATTATTTAAGATGAATGAAAGCGGACAAATAAAACGAGGCAGTCGTCTAACGGCAGGACATCCGTTTCCTCAGTCATAAAATTATCGTTTCCGGTCAATTATGACTTACTTCAACCTCCCAACGGAAAACGCGGGTTCGACTCCCGCCTGCCTCAAATGAAATCAGAAGAAAAACGGATTAAAACAGCGCTTCGCTATCAAGCCCTTTACATTCCTGATGAATGGACAGATCAGAATCAAACTTCAAACGGAGATGCCGCTGTATTCACTGCTGCGCTGTCAAAACTTGGTTTCGGTCTCCGCGAAGAGGCTTTTGCCGCTGTTAAAATTTTAAAACCAGAATCTCTGGGCATCATCGCAGATATCTTTCAGAAAATCATGGGTGTACGGAAAAACTGGACTCCCATGATAAAAAACTGGATTGTTCCGACAGGTGTAAGTGCAGAAGACCATCTCATTACTCTTTTTGCAAATGTTTTCGGAGCAGAGGGAACAGAAATGCCCTGCGGACATATGATTCCGGATGGTACCTTTCCTCTGGAGCGCTACAATGGATGTCCTTTCTGCGGAACACCTTTCGAGTTCGGCGAAATTGAATACAAAGGGCAGGGGTCTAAACTTAAAATTCTTGAACTGTGGAAAGAAGATGACCTGGACAAATGCCTTGCGTATCTTCTGGAATCCAGAACGGCGCTTGATGTAACGCAGATGGATTCTCTTCTGCTTCTTCTTTCTGAGTTTCCCCTGTCTGACGTCGAGATCAAAATGAAAGAAACAAGAATGGCCGTCCTGGATCATCTGCTTAAAAAAGATAAAAGAGACGAATTTATCAGTCTGATGAAAACGCCTGCTGATTTAATGCGCTACCTGTGGTTCAAACATACCGGATTTTTTCAGCTTGTAAGACCAAAAACCGTTAGAAGAAGAAAACGTTCCAATGCAAGAGCTCTTTATTTTTTAAAAACGGCAGAAAAAGTAAAAGAAGAAATGAAGGAAGCAGAACGTGCTGCAAAAAATGAAATTAAACTGAAATTCAGCAGGAATATCTGCCTTCTTTCTGCAGAGGTTCTGAACCGTCTTGAACTGAAAGCGGAAACTGCTGCGGAAATTATGCATCCGCATCGGGGCATGTGGGTCCGTTTTATAAGGGCTCTTCGTCTCAGTGAATATGCAAAAAAAGATGGGTTTGAAAAATTAAAAAAACTTCTGGATGTTTTTTATAATGAATCTTACGAAGTCTGGGCCGGGCGTCTGGAAAAATACAGAAAAGAAAAAGATCCCCGGGCTCTTGAACTGCTTAAAGAAAGACCCGGAGTGTTTTCGTGATCTCTTTTTTCTGAGATGATCCGTTACGGCAGCGATGATGCGATAAATTCCTTCAGTGATATTATTAACAGAGTGCCGGCAAGGCTTCTTTTTACATTGAATATGTATGCTGAAAATTATTTCTCTAAAGATTTTCCGCGTGTTGTAAGTCCGCTTGGGGGAGTAAGAAAATCGATTGAAAAAAATCATGATCTGTGTCGATTCAGCAGCGAGCAGCTTCAAAATATGATCCAGTCAATAGAGGATCTCTGCGTTCTTGCCGTTGAAAAAAGATTTAAAAATCAGAAAAATCAGAATATAAGCATGTACATTGATCCGCAGCTTTACAAAATGCCTGTTTCAATCGGCGAAAGATCTGAAACGATCCAGGACATGCCTTCGGCGCTGATGGGAACCGAATTTCCTCTGGAAGGCGATTCTATACGCCTTTTCATGCAATGGGGAGAAGGACTCAAAGCGCAGCATCTGGATATGGACCTCAGCTGCACGATCGCTTTTAAAGATAGAAACGTATGCTGCAATTATTCAAATCTTTCTGAATCGGGATGCAATCACAGCGGCGATATAATTCATATCCCGGAAAAGGTCGGGACTGCAGAATATATTGAACTTGATATCTCTGAATTAAAAAAACTGAATGCAGTCTATGTAACCTTCACCTGTAATTCTTATTCTGCAGGAGATCTCTCTCAGAATCTTGTCGTCGGCTGGATGGACAGCAAAAACAAAATGACAATTTCAGAAGAAACAGGGGTTGCATACGATCCTTCCTGCGTACAGCATCAGATTCGCATAGCACGATCTCTGACAAAAGGTCTTGTTTTCGGAGTTTTGAACGTGGCAAAAAAGGAAATTTTATGGCTGGAAATGCCATTTGCAGGTCAGACTGTGTGGGGTTTGGATGTGCCTTCTGTTGAAGCGTTGATCCGAAAACTTTCGAGCAGACTCAATATCGGTGCGCTTCTGGAGCTGAAAGCGAAAGCACAGGGGCTTGAATTTAAAGAAACGCCGGACGCAGATGAGGTTTATGATTTTAAATGGGCTGTCAATGCATCATCGGTTACCAGGCTTCTTATTGACTGACATAAAGCAATAAACACAGGAGTATCTTTTCAATAGCTTTTTTTGTTGACCCGAAACGGTTACAGTTTTTATAATTTATCCTGCAGCTGGCGGCGACACTGAATGAAATAATCGATAACTGCAATTTCAAATGATAACCGGTAAGAACCAGGGTTGAGATGAGAATTATATCCCGAACCATAGATTATTACGATTCCTGTCAGAACTACAGGGATGAATTCATTTTTCACAGAAAACAGAAGCGAAAACTGCTTGAAGATTTCAAAAATGATGACTTAAAAAGCATTCTATATTTTGAATATACGAACTGGAAAGAAAAGAATGGACTCATTGCATGCCGCATAATCGGATTTTGCGGAAAATACTATATCGTCTGGATTGATCATGACCAAAATAAATGTTATTATGACTTAACAAATATTTCGGAGAAAATCAATTTTTATGAAATCGGATACGGAAGATCCAAGCATGCAAGGAAGTTTGATCCGATTTACAACTGGAAAAGAGTGCACAGTCAGTATGCAGAAAATTTAGAATCCCTGTTCCCAGAAAATTATTTTTTAAAGTACAGAGTTCCCTGCTTTACGATTGGATATGAAGATGCGATTGGATATATTCTTGTTCTTAACCCGGAGCTCAGGGATTTTCATTTCCAGGAAATATTTGATCCCTATTCTGCCTGCCAGGAGATAGAAATGTTTTTGCGAAACAATCTGGTCGATGACAGCACCGATAAGGTAAAAGTAGATGAGAAGCACCGTATGAACAGCCGATTTGACAGATGGAGCTTTAAGAAGCTGCCCTGGAAAAGGAAAAAGCCATGACTCGACTGCTGTTGAACGATCAGCTGTATAAAGATTTTATTCTGAAAGCCGTTCCTGAAACAAAACGGTTTTTATGGATAGCGACGGCTGATATAAAAAATATGCATTTTGAACAGGGGAAGCGTTTTGTGCCTTTCCTGAAAACTCTTTCCGATCTGGTGGAGCAGGGCCGTGAAGTGCGTCTTCTTCATGCGAAAGAGCCGGGTCCACGTTTTCGAATGGATTTTGACAGTTATCCTTCTCTTGTGAAAAGCGACCGCTTTGAACGCATTCTCTGTCCCCGGGTGCATTTCAAATCAATCATCATTGACGGAGTCAGGGCCTATACGGGATCTGCAAATTTTACAGGGGCCGGTATGGGAGCGAAAAATCAGAACAGACGGAACTTTGAGGCCGGCGTGGACACTTCAGATCCTCTCATTGTCAGAGGACTGATGGATTTTTTTGACGATGTTTTTCTGGGCAGGCATTGCACTGAGTGTTCGTATTTAAAAGAATGTCCCGATCCCGCAAACCGGATCCACCAGGATTAATCAGGATTCTTTTTGCATATCGGGTGCAGAAGCGGGAATCTGTATGAAAAAGGCGCATGAGATGTTTTCTCTGACGTGCGAATAAAATGATGGATTTGTAGGTTATGCGAAATGGGGCAGCCAGGGTGCGTTGATGACAAAGAATGCTCTGGATCGACGGTATATGCGTAACCAGAATGAATCAGGAAGTGTATTGCCCGCAGTGCATATAGCATGCTGAATCTGAAGGGTATCCGAAGAAGTTGCTTTTTTACAGAACATACATTAAAATAGCGAGGAAATGAGCCACGCTGCCCGCCAGGACAAAAAGATGCCAGATCCCATGTCCATGCTTGATTTTTTCATCAAAGGCATAGAAAAAGATTCCGCCTGTGTAGAGCAGTCCGCCCGCAAGAAGTAAAAGAAAACCGCCAAGGGGTAAAACTTCCATTAAAGGCTTTATTGCTAAAAGGATAAGCCAGCCCATACCGATATAGATCAGAATCGGCAGAATCCTGAGGCGGCCTGCGCTTCCCATGATCTCAATGATGATTCCGATAAGAGCCAATCCCCAGTTTATACCGAAAAGTGTCCACCCCCATAAGCTTCCGCGAAGGACAACCAATGTTAAAGGAGTATAGGTGCCGGCTATTAAAATATAGATGGCAACAAAATCCATTTTTCTGAAGAAAATTTTAGCTCGGCCTGAAAACGAGTGGTAAAGTGTTGAAAACAGATAAAGGGAAACTAGCGTCACACCATAGATACTGAAACTGACAATTTTCCAAACATCTCCTAGAAGTGACGCATAAACGACAAGAACAGCAAGAGCCGCAACAGATAAAAGAACGCCGATAAGATGTGTTATTGAATTAAATCGTTCTCCCTTATACATAGAAGGTTCCTCATGCTCAATTACAGTTAATTATTTATATAAAAATAAGTCTACTGATTTTTATGCGAAACTGTGCCGGAGATGCCTTACTTTTAGTGCGTATAACAATCCTGAACTTTTCCTGCGAGCTAATATGATAATACAACGGGTTTCTCTCAATGCAAGATATTGCGCCTCATGAAGAGCAGACTTGTAAAATTCCGTTTATGATTATTTCTGGAAGTGAAGAACCGGATAATCTTGATTCTCTGCAGCATAGATGCTTGATCCATCCGGCTAGAAAATCATGTTTTTCGGCAGTATGTGACCTTCAGCATATTAACTAAAAGGATCTTGCGTTGATGGAATTTTAACAGCTAGATCATTCAAGGGCAACGACTTTATTCCTGCCGCTTTCTTTTGCAATGTATAATGCATCATCGGCGCGTTTTACCATTTGATTGGAGTTATCGCTTTTGCTGAAAGAAGTAATTCCTGTACTGATTGTGATATTTATTTCATCAATAATTTCAAGGTTTTCAAGTCCCTTTCGCAGCTTTTCGGCGGTTATTTCTGCTTCTTTCAGATTATTCTGGGGAAGTAGTATAATAAATTCTTCGCCTCCCCATCTTGCGCAGGAATCGGAATTGCGCAGATTGTTTATTAAATACATGGAGAATTTTAATAGCACCTCATCTCCGATCTGATGTCCGTATCGATCATTAATCTTTTTAAAATAATCAATATCGCATATAAGCAGGGCAAAAGGCTCTGTGTAGCGTTCGGATCGGTTTATCTGATTTTCCAGAATTTCTGAAAATTTTCTTCTATTTAAAAGATGTGTGAGGGGATCCCTAAAAGCGATATTTTCAAGTTCTTTTGTTCGCTCATCTACCTTTGCTTCCAGTTGCTGCTGGTATTCTCTGAGGAGATTCTCTGTTCTTTTCTGCTTATTCATTAAGCTTTTTGCTATAAATGAAATGCTTGTTGTTATAATGATAATAAGAGTTCTCATCCAAATTTCGGATGGAGAATGACCGGTAAGTGATTCAAAAAAAATTTCTTCATTTTTCATCAGGAAATGATCAATGCATGCATCAAGAATCCATATAAGAATTCCGGCAATAAATCCCAGGGCAGGAAAATATTGTATGATTCGGTCATTCAGAGAACCTGTTTTTGCTGCATTGTTCATACTGGAATATAATTAAGTTTCCGGTATTGCAAGATGTCTATAAAAATATAGCAATTTCAGATTGATTTTTCTCTGTTTGGATGTAAATGAAACAGAATTTTGGAATTTATGCCCCCCTGGGTCAACCCTGGATAATTATTCTTAAAGGGAGTTTGATATTCTATATAGGATGATGAAATGTCGGCTGTTTATCGGTTCTTCTTCAGTTTCTTTTCCATCTTCGAGCGATAGAGTATTTTATTGTAGAGAGCGCCGAGTCTTGTTCTTTCTTCTGTAATTATATTCAGCGATATGTCGATTGCTTCAATGGAGCGAATGGATGCAGATCGGCTTCGAATGTTATGAACATATGTCTTTTTATTTCCTGCGGGAATCATAAGAGTCAGCATCGGAAATTTTTTCAAAGAATAGGTAATGGGGGGAGTATTTTTTCCAATATCAAATGTCAAAGTGTCTTTCCATGATGGATTTTCATATTCAAGAAAGATAATCTGTCCCCGCTTTGCGCTATTTCGTATTATTTTGATTTCGATCAGAATTTCCTGAAATTCTAAATCCAGAAGCGCACGGTCTTTCTGTGTATAAATGCCGTTTGCGCTCTGGATAGCGAGTACTCTTGCTCTCTGGAAAAGATCACTGATGGAACTCAGGTAGATTTCAAAATCATCGACAACTTTCAGAGCATCTTTTTCTATTATCGCATCGGATTTGAAAAAATCAAGAGGCTCTGAATATGCAGATGGAATAGATATTGAAATCAGTATGGTTGAAAATATATATTGATAGAGTTTCATAAATTACTTCGGTTTTTTATAAGTATGTATTTTTTCTTTTTCAAAAATTCCGTCTTTCAGCAGCTCATTGATTTCTTTTTCGCTGTTTTTCTCCGCTTCATCCAGCCGTTTTAGATACGCTTTAAGGTCGCCTCTCTGCTTCAGGACCATATCCAGAGCAGAGTCAATGTTTCCAATGCTGTAATTTGCGGACTCAAACGTAGAGATTGTCATAATGGTGTTGTCAAATCTCCGCAGGTTCAGGGAAATTCCTGTCATGGTAGCGATAAAAATTCTTTCTCTTTCGTGCAGACCCGGTCCCACATGAATCCACATGGATGATGTCCTTGATCCTCTGGAAAAGTGTCCCTGGAGAAGGTTCATTTTATTGAAGTTTGCCTGAGATGCAATTCGGTCTATTTCGTCTATCATTTGCGATACTTCTACCTGAAAAATCTGCCTGTCGTTTGAGGTATAGACTCCATTGGCAGATTTGACTGCGAGGTTTCGTATTTTCTGCAAGATATTTTGTATGGTTGACACATTGGAATCTGTGATATTGATGAACTTTTTGCCGTTTGCTATATTCTTTTTTGCTTGCAGAAGCCCGTTCAGCCGAACCTGCATCTTAACAGTAATAGAAAGATCTGCCGTATCTTTTTTGATCTTATAATAATCCGCATCTTCCAGAATATTGATTTTGTTTTCAGGAGATTTTTCAGGCGATTCTCCTCTCATCAGTCGGAATTTTTCAACGGGATTATAAGCAGCTGAAGTGTTTTCAGCAGTTGGAAGAATCGTCATGTTTTATTTTCGTGAGAAATGGATTATTCTTGAATGGAAAAAAATCTATCTGCAGCTAAAAAATTGTCAAAATATATTTCTGTTGATTGCCCAAATGATAACTCCGGATCTTGCGGTAGGGGATCTTCACCAGAATATACAGGATCGGTGTTTTTAGGCTGGAAGGAACAATCCTTTTTGCAGGCTATATAGCATATATTACAGCAGTAATTATTTTTCGTCCGTGAGTTTATAAAATCAGAATTGATAAATCTGTGTTTTTGAATTGTTTTTTACAGAATTTTTTACTGGACTCAAAATCAATCCATGATAAAATTAATTTATGTCTGACAAAACAAAAATAACTGTAGAAACAGCTTCCAAAGGCGCTCCCATCTGGTTTATTGGATGGATGTTCACCATTGGGTTTGCAGATCTTTCTTTCTGGCAGGGAGTACAGGCAATTGTCATCTGGCCTTACTATATTGGAACGGTAGTTGTAAAACTTTTTGCTCAGTAAAAAAAAGAAAATATTCTGCAGAAGATGCTGGAAAGAGCTTCCCGTTAAAGAGAATGTTTGCCTGAATTGCAGAAGGATTTTTGACAGGAAGGATCCTTTCAGCTATTATTCCGTAAAATTCGGATATCTGGATTTTATCGAATACCATACGTTTTGGCTTCTGCTGCTGCTAACGCCGCCCCTGATTTTTATAAAAATTCCGCTCTATGTAAAAATGATTTTAGTAATCATTGCAGGGCATCTTCTCTCACCGGGAAGATCTCCATCGCATGGAAGAAAAGCAGCCATTGTTTTCTGGATCACAAATGAAATTTATCTTGGAATTCATTTACTGATTCTGTATTTGTTCTCCTGACTCAAAAAAAATATTCCATTAGATACGCAGGGCCGTATTAATAAAATCATTGAAGGGTTTTGCCGTTTTAAATCCCGCAAGAATTTCTTTTAAAAATTCGCCGGAAAGAACTTCTTTATCTGAAAAATATTTGAAACAATCAAACTTTTGTATTTTAAATATTTCCCCATTGTATGGCCCGGATCGTATCCCCGGGGAACTTTTTTCAGGGCATCGTCGTACAGGTCTGAAAAGTATTTCTTAAATTCAGCTTTTTGCATTGCTTTTTCAAGATCTTTTCCGTTTGCCGCAATGTGTGCCCGTATCAGGGAAAGCTCTATTGCCTCGGGTTTGTAAATGCCGGTTCCGATCATGGATTTACCATGTTCAATATGAATATAGTAACCTGCACTGTGGGTTTTTCGTCCGCCGGGGCGAATGTAGGCTCCGAAATTTGTTTTATAGGGAGATTTATCTTTTGAAAAGCGGACATCCTTATAAATGCGGAAAATGCAGTCCCGGGGTTTCACGCCGCTCAGCCTTTTATCCATGCTGTTTCTGAATCAAAAGCAGCTTGTATATTAACAGGATCTTCTGGTGCACAATCATTATCCTCATCGCCGCCGTCATATTCTTCACCAAAGATCAGATAAAATTCAGGATGATCGATAGACGTATCGTAACAGAAATCAATTTCAAACGATTCCCTGCAGAATGAAGAAAAGCGAACCTCAGAATCGTCATCTGGAGCTTCTCCTGCGGAATCAAAGAGATGATTTTCTTTTTCTGAATTTGCAATTCGGTCGATTTGCGACTGGGTGAAAGGATTGCTCAGCAACACATTCGGATAAATTAAAAAACGTTCATAAAAATTCTGTGCTGCCTGGTACAGCTCATCATTCCAACTCTGCATAATTTGAAATTGGTAAAACTTCCTGTAAAAATTTAATTTCTGATGATCGTTAGATTTCATAGCTCCTCCGGCTGATGACAGAATATCATGGGAGTGTGACAGGGACAGAAAGCAATGAGCTGAAAGTGGGATAATCAGGATAACATTCTCCAAAAATTAAATCAAATGTTGCTTGGATTTACGCCTGAAAATATTTTAAAATCCAGGAAATTATATTTTTAAATATAGACATGTATTTTTCCAATATTTTTCGTCAAATTACACGTAATTAAATTCATGGTCTGTCTTGATTGGAAAATCTTGCTGCTGAGCGGATTAAACCCCGCCTTTCATGCTCATTTATTTTATAAAAAACAATTCATGAATTTTAAAATTGCACAAAAAAGGAAGGACAAATGAATTCAAACAATCATTATGTATATGCTTTTGAAGAAGGCGACGGAAAAAATAAAATGCTTCTGGGTGGAAAAGGGGCCAATCTTTGCGAAATGACTCAGATTGGTTTGAACGTACCACCAGGTTTTACCATTACTACAGAAGCCTGTCTTAAGTACCTTGAAAACAGCGACAGAGTCCTCCCAGAAGGCCTGATGGATGAGGTGCGCGGACAGCTGAATAAACTTGAAGAAAAATCAAAAAAAGGATTTGGAAGTTCAGAAAATCCCCTTCTTGTTTCTGTTCGTTCCGGATCAGCCATGTCCATGCCCGGCATGATGGATACCATTCTGAATCTGGGCCTCAATGAAATCACCCTGCAGGCACTTATTGCAAAAACAGGAAGCGAACGCTTTGGTTATGATGCTTACCGGAGGTTTATTCAGCTTTTTGGAAAAGTCGCTCTGGGTGTGCCGGACGAAGTATTTGATGAAGTGTTTGAATCTATAAAAAATCAGTCCGGAGCCAGTGCTGATGTCGATCTTTCGGCTAAAGATCTCCGTGAAATCTCTGAAGGATTTCTTGATGCTGTTAAAAAAGTTACAGGCAAGGCGTTCCCCGAAGATCCTTATGTACAGCTGGAGCTTGCAGTCAAAGCTGTTTTTTCTTCCTGGACTGGAAAACGCGCTGTCGATTACAGAAAAGAATTTCATATCACGCCGGAAATGGCAAACGGCACAGCCGTTAATGTTGTGGCAATGGTTTTTGGGAATCTTGGAGATGATTGCGCAACGGGTGTGGGATTTACCCGTTATCCGGACAGCGGAGAGAACCGGATGTTTGGAGAATATCTGGTTAATGCACAGGGAGAAGATGTGGTTGCAGGAATCCGCACACCCAAACCCATTGATGCGCTCGAACAGGAAATGCCGGAAATGTATTCGCAGCTCACCGAACTTAGAAATAAACTGGAATCGCATTATAAAGAAGTTCAGGATTTTGAATTTACCATAGAAAATAAACGCCTTTACTGTCTGCAGACGCGCAATGGAAAAATGAATGCTATCGCTCAGGTAAGAACTTCTGTTGAAATGGTTCGTGAAGGACTGATTTCAAAAGAGCAGGCGCTTCTCAGAATTCAGCCGGAAGTTCTGGAGCAGCTTCTGTTTCCGCGTCTCGATCCCGGAGCAGGGGCCATTCCTGTTGCAAGAGGACTTTCTGCTTCTCCGGGAGCGGCTTCCGGACTGGCTGTCTTTGACGCGGACCGGGCCGAACACCTCGGTCAGCTCGGACAGAATGTAATACTGGTTCGAGAGGAAACCAAGCCGGAAGACATACACGGCTTTTTTGCTTCAAAAGGAATTCTTACATCGCGTGGAGGAAAAACTTCTCATGCGGCTGTGGTGGCGCGTGGTATGGGTAAGCCCTGCGTTGCAGGCGCTGAAGGGATTCATGTCGATGTCCGCACCAGAAAGGCCGTTATCGGAGACCATATTATTAAAGAAGGAGATATGATTACAATTGACGGCAGTTCCGGCGATGTTTATCCCGGCGAAGTCCCGATGATTGAAGCCGAATTCTCAAGCGATCTTGAAATCCTGCTGCAGTGGGCCGATGAAAAGTCCCTTCTTACCGTTATGGCCAATGCTGATACGCCGGAGGCTGCAAAAAAAGCAAAAAAATATGGCGCATCGGGTATCGGCCTCTGCCGCACAGAACGCATGTTCAATGACACAGACCGGCTTCCCATTGTAATCGATATGATTGTTGCAGACAGCATTGAAAAACGCCAGGCTGCTCTTGACAGGCTGCTGCCCATCCAGCGTGCTGATTTCAAGGCGATTCTGAAAGTGATGTCGCCCAATACGGTAACCATCCGGCTTCTGGATCCCCCCATCCATGAATTTCTTCCTTCGGAAAATCAGCTTGAAGAAGAACTGGTTCATTTGCGAAAACTGAAAAACGTCGTGCAGGGAATGGATATCCTTTCTGATGCAGTAAAATTCATGCATAGAGAAAGTCCGAATCAACAACAGATTGGCTTTTTAACGGAATCGAATTTTATTGATCAGGTAATTGAAAGCAAGGAAATTCTTCTTAAAAAAGTCCGTTCCCTTCATGAAGTCAACCCAATGCTCGGACACCGCGGCGTTCGTCTGGGGATTACTTTCCCTGAAATATATTCCATGCAGATTCGTGCAATCCTGGAAGCAGCGGCAGAAGCGGCTTCTGAAGGCTATAAGGTTTTTCCAGAAATCATGGTTCCGCAGGTCTGCACGAGCCGGGAACTGGAAATGGTAAAAAGCTATGTAGACAGGATTTATCCTGCAGTGGAAGCGCAGTACGGCGAAAAGGTTTCTTTCAAGTTTGGTTCCATGCTTGAGGTTGTGCGGGCCTGCATGAGGGCTGAGTCTCTTGCTGATGTTGCAGAGTTTTTCTCTTTCGGAACAAACGATCTTTCTCAGGCTGTGTTTTCGTTTTCACGTGAAGATGCTGAAAATAAATTTCTTCCAATGTACAATGAAACCGGCGTTCTCCAGGACAATCCATTTGAAGTTCTGGACGAAAAAGGAGTGGGGCGTTTAATGGAGCTTGCCGTGGAATGGGGGCGTAAGGTAAGGCCCGATATGAAATTTGGAATTTGCGGCGAACACGGAGGGCATCCGCAATCCATCGAATTTTGCCACAGGATCGGTCTGACCTATGTTTCCTGTTCGGGGCCCAGAGTACCGACAGCAAGGCTTGCTGCAGCTCAGGCGGCGTTAAAAGAAAAGCTTCAGAAGAATTAATTTTTCAACCAATTCTTGTTTCTCAAGATTTCCCGCTTCTTTAATCGCAGCAGGCAGGTCTGTGAAAGGAACAAGTTCTCAATTATTTTTTCAACCTGAATGAATATTCTACCGAAAAAAAACGTCTGTATTTTATAGATGTATTCAATCTTAAAATAATTTCAGATAAGGTTCCCCGTAAATCTTCTGGAAGCAAAATGATGATAAAGTTTTTAAACAGATACTCCATTCTGTATACACTGCCGGTGCTGATCGCACTCCTTACCATCAGCTCAGTAATGGTAGGTTCTTTTGCCGGCCATGTCCAGATGCGCCGTCTGGTTGAGCAGGAAGCCCTGGAAGCATTTCGTGAAAAGATTGCGAGATCCCGGGAAAATCTTGGTTTTCTGCTTCGCGATGGACATACAGCAGGCGTAAATCTTTATGTTGCTTCATTTTCGCTCAGCAACTATAATGTACTTTCAATTCTTGTGGATGATAGAGGGAAAATTATAAGTTCTACTGAAGGCGAATATTTCGGCGAAATGGATTTTGCAGTATTAAAAAAAATGCAGAGTCCTTTTTCAGAAAATGATTTTCATGCTTCAGGAATTCAAATTAAAAAAGTAAATGGAGCGGATCACAGGGAGTATCTGCACGGTATGATTGATATATGCGGTAAAGATGCCGACTTCAAGGGGAAAAATCTGAAGAACTGCGGATATTTTTATTCAATGAAAAAAACAACTGCAGGAACGTTGATGAGAACAGGAATGATTTCACCCCGCCCTGATTCGGAAAACAGATAAAGATAAAATATTACATTTACAGTCAGTAAAACTGACCAGATTAATAGGTAGGGTACCTCTAGCGAAAAGATATTAACAGCGCAATTACTGTATAAAAAATAAGAAATCCTATTAAAAATAAAATAAAAACGCTTTACTTCTGATAATAAAAGAAGAGTTTAAAAGAAAATAAGCTGAAAAAGCCAGGCTTACAAACAGAGAGAAAAAAATCTGTGTTTCATCGCAAAAAATCTAACATAATCTGAATTCAGCCTATTTTGAACCATAACCCTACCCGCAATCAGAAAA
>Ga0224501_10002676_pt1 | contig 14033 bp, 20 predicted proteins | sample SF_Oct11_sed_USG_4_FD_169105 | JGI IMG/M metagenome (GOLD analysis project Ga0224501, IMG submission 169105) | Sediment microbial communities from San Francisco Bay, California, United States - SF_Oct11_sed_USGS_8_1 | ecosystem: Environmental > Aquatic > Marine > Sediment | place: USA...
TTCTCTGGGTTTTGGAGCATCCCAACTATCCTACAAAGAAGTTCATTATGACGATGCCGAGACGCAAACTCGAGGATGGCGACTGGATTTACGCTTATGCTGAGGAGGAAACTGGCACTCATGAACAGATTCTTTCTGCCATAAGCAAGCATGACAAAAAACTGACGGGGCTAGTGGCATGATCGAATTTTGGAACGTTGTCATAGCACTTATTGTGGGCTTAATCGGAGGAGCCGCCATTCACAGCGCATGGCTCCACAGCAAAAACCGAAAGGAGTTTGAGAAAAAGCATGGACATTAAGATGGTTGTCAAGCAGATCAAGGCTTTGCGCCTCGGAGACCTAATCCAGGTTGATTGGTACGATGCCTCCGATTGCTCCGGGCCAATGAGTGACCACAAAAAGCCCGAGTATCTCGTCAATGAATGGGGCGTTTATCTTGGAGTGGAGGGCAGCCCAAAACACATTCTATTGGGCAAGAACTACATCGAAAGAGACCGATGCTGGCATGCTACGAGGATTCCTCTTTCACTTATCCAAGTGGTGTCGATTGTTGCAAAGAAAGTTGTTAAACCTGTTTGGCTCCGGCGCTATTCAGTGATGAGGTATAGACGCGATCGTCTTGTGGTGAGAAGATGAAAGAGTGGCTTCGAAGGGCTTTCACGAGAAAAATCATGGTTGAAGATAAACGTGGCAGGATCCGAAAAAGATTGGAGCCGCCCAGCGACCGCCTTGTTCTCGCTGTGCAATTTTCCCTTTATCTCTTACTTGCCCTGGTGGCCTTAGAGATAGCGCATCTTGCAGTGCTACACACATGGAACAGTGAGATCTTCTCAGCCATCACTGGCACAGCAGGAACAATCTTCGGCGTCCTCCTCGAGAGGAAGGGTTGAACGTGGCTAGGTGGACCCGTGCGGAAGAGGAAAAGCTTCTGAGACTGTATGAGACTGGCCACACTTATGAGGAGATCGCGGAGGCTCTGGGGCGCACTATCGGTTCGGTAGATAGTAAACTCACAAGGCTGAGGAAGAGACAGGGAGAAGCGAATGAAATGAATGAACCTATATATAGGGAGGGGGAGTGCATGCACACAGCGGAGCTGCCAGAGGCTCAGCAGATCTATGACGAACTGATTTTGGCGTTGCTGGATGAGTTCCGCAAGATCCGAGAGACCTTGCCCAATCTAAGTCAGAAGTACATCAAACACAAACCAGGCTTGTATAACAATCTCTGCCGCATAGCCGAGACGCTCATCAGCCTGATTGAGACCAAGCCTGAGAAGACCAGCATAAGGGAATGGTTCGAAGAGATTGCACTAACCAAACTGCCCAAGGGGTCCCGTACGCAAGCCAGAAGGGTGATTCAGAAGTGGATAGGAGAATCAAAGAGGCCTTCCAGGACCCTGTGAAGTTTTGCAGGGTGATCTTGGGTTTTGCACCCACAGAATACCAATTGGACCTAATCGACAAGTTCAAGAACGAACAGTTTGTGGCTGCCAGATGGTGCCGACAATCCGGCAAGTCACACATCATAGCTGCCATGCTACTATGGTATGCGCTGACTCATCCAAGCTGCTACATCGCTATTGTAGGTCCAAGCTGGAGACAGACAAAGATTATCATTCGCAGAATCAACGCCTTCCTTCGTAAGTTGCCCAAAGAGTTTTACGATCGTCCACTCCGCACCATGGTACGCCTCACCAACGGCAGCCTCATCGAAGCGTTTCCAAACAATCCTGAAACCATCAGGGGACCCACCCTAGATGTGGTCTACTGCGACGAGATGAATTTCATCGCGAATGACGAAGACCTCTATGACGCCATCCTCTTCACGTTAGGCACGACAGACGGAAAGTTCGTTTGCACCAGCACGCCCTGGTCGACAGACTCGATCTTCTACAAGATCTGGCATCACTCGGCCTTCCGAGATTTCGCGACGAGCCACATAACCTACGAAGATGCTCAAGAGCCACATGGACCCCTAAAAAGAGGGATCATAGACAAAATTCGAAAGCAATTTGAGGCGGATCCCTGGCGTTGGAAGCGTGAGATGGAAGCTGAATGGGCAGAAGATGAAACAACATGGCTCAGCCAAGCATTGATCACAAAATGCATCGCCACAGAGAAAACGCTGGGTAAAGAGCTAGAGTTATTCAGTTTTGAAAAGGTGTATAGCAGACTAAATCTCTATGCCGGCTTAGATCTAGGACGAGTAAAAGACTATTCAGCTCTCGTAATCATTGAAGAAGTTAGAGACCGCTTCTTCCTGCGCCACGTGAAGATCTTTCCGCTCGAGACAAGCTACGCCAGCATCATCGGCTATCTCAAGACCCTTCAAGATCGCTGGAGAGGCTTCTGCAAGATCCGCGTTGACAGCACGAACCAAGACTACGTCGTGGAAGACATGAAGAACAGTGACATCGACAACGTCGAGGGCGTTCACTTCACTTTGCCACGGAAGCAGGAGATGGCGACGCTACTGAAGCAGCGTATGATCAACAAGCGCTTCTGGTATCCCTACTTCACTTGGGAACGGCCGTATCGCAGTGAGTGGGTCACGGAGCTGAATGTCGAGCGGTTTGAACTGCGCAAAGACGGCTCCATCGCCTTCAGCCATCCTCAGGGCACGCATGATGATGTCTGGTGGGCCACGGCATTGGCGCTATACGCGACGGTGGAGATGACCGAGGAACCGTATGTAAGCGTGGTTGAACGATGAGGCGTCGAGAGTTTTTCCGAATCACCCGGTATGCCCGGCGTTATGATCGGAACACTGGGAAGTTCCTCATCAACATCGCCTACAAGACGAGAACGGACATCACGGATCGCACGGTGGCTGTCGCTGAAGCCTTCGGGTTGGGAATCAGTGACTATCAGCAGCATGTGCTTTATGATGATGTGGAGCTCAAGATTGGTCCTCGAGACATTGTGTATGTGACAGGGGATTCGGGGTCCGGAAAGAGCGTGCTTCTGAACACGATTGTGTGGGATTTAGACCCGCCCGAGACCGCAAGAATGTCTGATGTGGCGATCGACCCTGAGAGGCCGCTCATCGATACCGTCGGCGGATCTGTCAAAGAAGGCCTGAAACTTCTCAGCAAAGTGGGGCTTAACGATGCCTTCTTGTTTGTACGTCGCTACAGTCAGCTCTCAGACGGGCAGAAGTATCGTTACCGTGTTGCCAAAATGATTGAGAGCAGTGCGCAGTGGTGGATTATGGACGAGTTCTGTTCTACGCTGGACAGGGACACGGCTAAGATTGTGGCGTTCAATGTGCAGAAGCTGGCTCGGAAGGAGGGTAAGGCGGTTGTGGCTGCCACAACGCACACAGATCTCCTTGAGAATCTCGCTCCAAGCGTGCATATACACAAACAGTTCGGAAAGGAGATTAATGTTGAATATTTCGCGAATGAAATTAAGAAAGAATGTAGCCTTCTGAAGGAGCTGAAGGTTGAGGAGGGCTCCTATGAAGAGTGGAAGAAAGTGGCTGGTTTTCATTATCGTAGTCATCACGTTGCCTTCCTGCACAAGATCTTTATTTTAAAGCGAGATGAGCAGGTCTGTGGTGCAGTTGTGTATGTTCATCCCATGAGCACTGCTCCGTGTCGAAACCGAGTTTTTCAGCCTGAGAGTATGAAGGAGCTGAATGAAAAGCTGACGCGAATTTCGAGGGTGGTAGTGCATCCCAAATATCGAACGATTAGTGCCGGTGTTAAGCTGGTCAGGGAGAGTCTGCCGTTGTGTGGGAAGCCGTATGTGGAGATGATCGCTGTGATGGCGCGATATAATCCATTTGCCGAGCGGGCGGGCATGAAGAAGATCTGCGAGTCCAAGATAGATCGATCTATTCTTCAGGCGGTTGCTGAACTCGAAAAGCTAGGCTGGGTCCCATTCATGCTCGCTGTCCCAAGATACAATAAGCGGATGCTGAAAGAAACGATCCCAGAAGTGAAGACAATTCTCAGCAAGTTCAGTTACCCCTATAACAGAAGGATCGCTGGGGCGCATGGAAACTTCAGTAAGCAGGACTACAAGAAATGGTTGAAAGAAGCTAATATTGCAGATCTTGCTCGAGCACTCGCACATCTTGCACAGCTAGACCAAACTAAAGTGTATTCGTTTTGGAAAAAGACGATTTCAAAACCCTCTGCTTAAGTTTGCGCGCGCATATTGGCAAGACCTTTAAGGGTATTCAACAAAGGAATCCCCGGTGCCCAAATGCCAAGCCACAAGACTACTATTCAGATTGATGGAAGTCTGCCTCGAAGAGAGTTGAGAAGGAAAGTAGTTGATCAGTTTCTTAAAGAAGACCCTGGAACTGGAACAGGAGACAACACCTCTCGCTACACCTATTATGTGGAGAAACTTCAGGACGGTAGCAGAATCTATCTTACACGACCCGCATACTTGAAAAAGGGATTTGATTTTCGCATTAGTGTAGAAGGCAAAGTGTTCCTAACTGGTAGGGACTATCCTAAGCACGATGACATTTTTGAGGACCTAGAGAAGAAGAAACAAGAGAACCCGACTTTGTACAAAAAATTGCACAAAGCAATGATTAGAATTTGGAATTGTGAAGAACCATCTGAAGTTCTCAAGGATTTGAATGCCCTTGAATTCGAGAGTGGTTTCACTGTTGAACTCATCTTGAAAACACTCAAGTGGTTCCTCATTGAGCAAGACATTAGAGATTGGAATTACTCTGGGAGAGGTATGTTCAAATCTAGATTGGACAAGATCGCGTACTTGGGTTCACTGTGCGTCGTTTGCGGAAAGATAATCAACCGCCTACCTTGGCATTGTCCTTTATGCGAAGCATGTGTTTGTCCTCTTTGTGCATACAGGATCGAAAACCTCAGATGTCCCAAATGTGGAACTGCTTTAGAGGTCTGATTGGATTCATTCACGCGTGAAATGGAGTGTTGATTAGATGGTTAGGAAAGCAAAGATTGGAAACAAGCTGTGGGGAAAGGAAGTTCTGGATGTTGTAACACTCTCAAATGGCTGGCAAGTAGCTAAGACTGAAGACACTAAGTCCTCTCAAGATTTCCGGGTCAAAATAGTCAGCCCTCGGCATCCCCGAGGGTTCACCATTAAACATGCCCACTTCGCTATTGACTTCTATGGGAAACTCTGTCAGGACAGGAAGAAAGCTCTCAAAATACTTGAAGCGCTCGAGAAAGTCTGGCATGGGAGGAATGTAAACAAGGTACTAGAGAAATACGAATCTAGAGCTCGTGGTTCAGCTGGATACAGTTTGGAGTATTACCTCTATGCACTAAGGTGGATTCTAGATCAAGAGGACATTAATTTTCGGGGACGGTCGTCAAACAAGCAAGAAGAACTCGATGAAAAATTGCAGAAGCAAGGAATCAAGACTCCTTCAAGAAGAGCGGGTAGTCAGCTCGCGATTGCACTTTTCTGCGATATAGCAAGCGGAGTGCATCCAGTAGAAGCTTTCTACAGTGCAGGATTGAGCATATAATCAGACGTTATCATCTACGCGCTCGCGAATTGTAGTGCAGAGAATGTTCTGGTATCATAAACGGTTCTCCCACCATTTCATATTAGCCTTGAATGGGGATAGGTCTTCTCCTTCTTCTGGTTTTCTGAAGATGAAGAGATGTTCATGAGAAAGCAACAAGAAATCTGTGTATCTTCCCTTCTTTCCTTCCTTGTCTATGTCCACCCAGCACTTCTCTGCTACTTTGGATAGGCCTGCCCACTTCTCTCGTGTAGATTTTGTCTTCCATTGATACTTCATTACATCTTCCCTGACAATAAAGCCGACATCGAGGAAAGCCTGCATCACTCTGAACGCAATTGGGACATGATGCCTATGCCTTCTTGTGTCGCCAACCAATATACAACAGAACCTTCCAGGCTTCAGGACCCTGAAGCTCTCCTCTGCGATTTCTCTCATTCCTTCCAGGTATCCTTCGAGACTACGAGCAAAGGAAAGATCTCCAAGAACCCTATTTTTCCTACTCGAGTAAGAAATTATGTTCGCGTAGGGCGGATGTGTTGCGATGAGATCTATCTCCTCTTCATCGATCAAGTCGAGGTTTCGCGCATTTCCAACAAACGTTCTTATCAGGGTCTTGGGAAAACCTTCATCGAGAGGATTGTAATCAAAATCAAGCCTTTCACGCGTTATCATAACATAATCAGGATTAATGTCAACGCCGATTCCGTTTCTGCCAAGTAGCTTGCACTCGATCAGAGTCGTACCTGACCCACACATTTGATCCAGAATTAACTCATTAGGCTTGGAGTATCTTAATATGATATTCCTAGCCATTTGAGGAGGCCAGTTTCCTCGAAAGTTGCCTCTGTGTGTTGCCCATTTGCCCCTTTTTTGGAAAGACCAAGCATTCTTCTTTTCAAGCTCAAAGGTTTCCGGTTGATACTCCTTGATTCGCTTTGGCTCCCCGATTTTGACTTTTGTCTTTCCGACCTGGACTTCCTTATGCGTTTCTAGGAATTCCTTCAGTTGTTTATCTGTGATCTCTTTCATACGACTGTAATCTTCAACTCTCTTGAGACGTCGTTTGTTCTTGTTGACCCAATCTTTGGCGGCTTCCTCAGTTCGAAAGTCCGTTTCTGCGTTATCGTCGATTTTCAGGTTCACTTGCCCCATAAGAATCACTCGAACAACATAAGCTGTCTTCCATTTATAAAGACTCGGCGACGGACCAGTTTCAGCTAAGCAAGGCTATAATGCGTACAAAGCTGAAGTTGAACTCCAGATGCCAAGGATATTCCGAGGTGGGACGTGCATGACTCCTACCACTAGACGAACGCGTCTAGCCACTTGCTATTGCTCAGATAGCCAGCTAACAAGAGTGTTAAGCTTAAGTAGAGGATTGGCTATCACCAATCAAAAGATCGAGTATATCTCGCTCAGAAAAGTTGAAAAGGAAGATCGTGAAAAGAGGGGATGGTGAAAGGTTATGGAATATGTATACGCCGCAATGCTCCTACATAGGGCTGGAAAAGAGATCGACGAAAAGAATCTGAAAGATGTTCTCACAGCTGCTGGCATAAACGCAGGCTCTGTTAGGGTTAAAGCCCTCGTAGCCTCACTGGCAGAAGTTGATATCGACGAGGCGATCAAGAATTCGCCAGCTTTTATGACGGCTGCTCCAACTGCCGCTCCTCCACCGGTAGCCACGGAGAAGCCAGCCAAAGAGGAGAAAAAGACGGAGGAAGAGGAGAAGGAGAAAGAAGAGGCGGCGATGGAAGGTCTTGGAGCTCTATTCGGATAGTAGTTCCCGTCTTGTGATGCTGAAATTCGGAATCTTCTCCTCAAAAGTTTGGAAATCGCCTTCAGGTTATATTGTAAAGCAGCTCCAATTTCCTTAAACATTTAATTTCAGATCTCCTAGTCTTATTGCTATGCGGAATACACGTTGAGACGTTTTCCAGAGGTTATCTCGTATGGGAATGCGCTCTTGCTTATGTAGAGCGTAAGGTTGATAACACTGCGTCAATCTTCTGGTCTGCAATAGTGTAATTCATCGGGAAGTCAATTTCCTTGAAGCTTTGTGTTATTGCGCTCTGCATCTTGTTCCAAGCTGGACCATCAGTTATCCACACAAAGAAAATCTCTCCTCGTTCCCGGATCTTTCGCTGTAAGTCTACATATGCGCTAGCTGTTTCGATCGGTTTGCTACCAGTGGTGTTATAGAAATTGCATTCGACAATTATGCGAGGCTTGTTCTCAAAGTAGACTACGAAATCAGCTCTCTTATTCCTCGTAGTCTTCACACTCTGGTCCTGCGACCTCATTTCAAGACCAGAGGCGCTCAATTTTCGCTTCAAGAGCAAACCTACCAGGTTTTCAAAAATCTTTCCACTTCTGTTTTTTCTTGCGTTTGAATCCAATCCGACTTCTACGCCCAGCAGATAAGCATAGAGGTCGTTAATCTCCCCGAAAAGCTGAAGTATCTGCACGTTCTCACAGAAATCCACTAAGTCCCGGGCTTCATCCTCTTTCAGCTTTCTCCTTGAAAAGCTGAATACTCTATAAAGCGCCTCTTCGCCAACTTCCAACAGGGGGATATTTCGTTCTCTTATTGCAATGATACATGGAATTACAGGTATCGTTTCAGGGTATTCGATGAATATTTCTTCTAGAGCCTCTCTTCTTTTTTCTTGTCTTATCTTTGTCAACGAATTTAGGAGGCTAATCTCCTTTACATAGCTCCTGACTTTTGTTCTTGCTTTCTGCCAGTCTACGAAATAGTCGTACGTCCAATTTGTTTTCAACAGTGTCCTAAAGAAATATCTGAAGTAGTCATTTTCATCTCTAAAACCTAGTGTATCGTACCTTACCATGTTTCGTCGCCCCTCAATTTTGACTAATCTATCAGTGAATTATGTTGCATAGGATTATGAAAGATTTGCGCTGAATACCGTGCGCATATGAATACTTATCCTCTTTCGAGGATTTCTCGCGTTTCTTCTCTAATTCGATAAACATATGGTCTTTTGCGCATGTCTCTTTCTACATAGCCCTCATCATATAGCCTTCCCATTAGACGTGCTGTATGTTCTCTAGTAATTCCTATCTTCTCTCTCATCTCAGGAGCAGTTTTTTTGCCTTCAGTGGCGAGTATTCTGAGGATTTCCGCCTGACATGTCGTTAGAGGTGCCAAAGCACGCTCTCTTTTGAGGGGAATAGGTGTGGTGATTTTTCGTTCAGTTCTAGTTGGCACAGCGAAGCGAGTGTTTTCCAGCTTGTCAAGTTTGGCCTTCATCAGTTCCTGTGTTGAGCTCGCTCGTGCCATTTTTTCTTCGATTGCTCTAAGCTCTTCTGCAATTCTGGGCTCCGACGGCAATCGTTTTTCCACTCCACTTGTAATCTCCACCAATTGCCTTTCGTGTTCATCGATTGCTGTTAAGAGGCCTTCCTCTTCAGAAGAAAGTCTATCTACTCTTTTAGCGATCAAGCTCGCCTCATTCTCTTGCTCTCGTATCTTTTTGCCAAATGTCATCACAATGTTGGGTATGACATTCTTAGCTTGTTGACATTCTTCATTCGTTTTTGAAATTTCTCGATGAAATAGAAAAGCTACAATAGATGTTATGAAAAACAGAACAATCGTTAGAAGCAAGGTTAAGGCGTTCATTCTGACTCCATCAAATAGGTGGGACCAAATGCCTCGTCCGTTTCTCACAGTTGTTTTGGTTATCTTTCGGGCAGTCTTTCTGTGCTAATTGGATATATATTCGTATTCGCCTCTGTAAACGCGTTCTATCAAACCCTTATTCGTCAGACGTATAAGACTGCTTCTAATTGTGTTATAGTTTGCTGGAATTGACTCCATTACTTCGGGGATTGTCATCCTTTTCTTCTCTTTAATCAATTCATATACTTTGAGTGTTGTCGATCCCTTCCAAAAACGTATCATTGTCTGTCACTATCTCGTTCAGTTAGTGTAATTGCAATTATAAGCCTTTTCGCGTGCGCATGAGCCAACTTTGGCGTATCTAGCTTTGCGGAATCTCGTTCTCTTTCTCAGTTATTGGGAGAGCACTGTTCAGTTCCCTAGAGTGTCTGAGCACCGTTATACCACCCTCTGTAATAGCGTAGGCAACTCTTGCTTTGCTTAACGGACGCTCTTCAACTAGGTTGCGCTTGATTAAAAAACCCAGATAGGGTTTAAGAAAGGTGGCACTTATGTTAACCCTGTACAGGATGTGAGTCAGATTAAGCGGGCCATGAAGCGCCAGAACTCTAAGGATATCAATGTGAATCAGCAGCTTTGACCTTCGCATAGTCAGCAAACCGTATCTTGCATACTTCGATAATATCCATATATCCTTTCAGGATTCTAACTCAGAACCTGTCATATAATTTCTGAATCTCGATTTTCCATAAGCCTTGCATGTACTCCGGCATGTGGTTTTGATGGCTTTATCGCACATGCATGTCCTATCTTATGTAATGTGACTTTTTGTCTTTCTTCGTCCCAGCTAGAATGCTAACCAATAGGAAGTCAGAGTTCTTTCCCCATAGAAGCCAGCGTAAACCATGATAGAAGCGCAGAAATTCCATTCCCTTACTGGTAGGGCGGTAGAGATTTTCACTTCGTTTCTCCACACTGACCAGATTCAAAACCATTAGAGTGGGAATGTACTTCTCTAAAAGTGTACGATTCAAGCTGCATTTGGTCATAATCTCCGATTCCTTAGAACCTAAAATCGCCACCCGTAGAATATCAGCAATGACCTCAAACTCGTTTCTGCTCTCAGCCATCAACGTATCGCCAACTGGAAGAGACGCAACAAGAACTATAACCGTTATTTCAGCCTTGGCAATATGATTTTTAAAATAATTATCCGAAATTCTATACAAACTGATGCATACGCCACGGCATGCATGCAGACGGGAAACCCAGCAACTACGCATGAACCTCAAACACAGGCACGCGCGTCAATCTATTTTTGAATAATTCTTCCTCCTTCCCCGACTATCCAGCCTCGCCTTTTGAGGGCTTTCTGCACCTTTGATAAGCTAAGAGCGTACTTGATGTGCTCGCAGTCTTCTTCTTCACATAGTTCACAGTATACATGGCCGTTGCGGAAGTACACATCTGCGAACATGCGTCTCTTGTGGTCTATCACGGTCACATGGTCTTGGTTAACGTTAAAGTGCTCGAGGGCTGGCGGCTCAGGTCTTGGGCCGAGGATTTTCAGCTCTTCGCATCTCTTTCTGAGGGCGTCCGTCACGAAGTCTGCCAGGCTTTTGTAGCCCGCTTCTGGATGATTCTTTATGTACTGTTCGATCGTGTCCACAAGTTCTCTCTGAAGGCTTATTCCTCTGTATCTATCTGCTGGCATGGTGTTTGCCTTACCCTTAATGCATGGATACAGTAATCAGACCTAATAAAATTTTGCACCACGCAACGGGCAGTTCTTACTTTAACCGACTCGACAATCTTTAACTAACAAGTTACTGTATCCATACTCCATCAGTAAGGCTTGAGTGATGTAGAATGCGAAACTACCGAACCGTATCGTTGCCGGAAGACCTCGTAAACCGGGTGGAAGAGTTAATCGAGAAAGTCAAAACATACAGCACCATCACCGAATTCGTGAGGGAAGCCGTTCGCTTGAGGGTGGAGACTCTTGAAAAACATGAAGTAGAATGAAAGGAGCAGGAAGACCATGGTTAATCTCGTTGAGGACTGGGCAGACATCGAAGACTACGCCCAGAGATGCCGATATGGCAGCTATCAGACGAGAGACACTATCGATGGCACCGAGATCCGAGTCCACGTCGGCCGATTCGGCTACATCCACGTCTTCCAAGACCCTGAAGACCCACAGCTGCAACGCATTATGAAATTCTGCAAGGCTGAGGACTTCATCAAAATCCTCGGCAACATCCCTGACGAACAGTTCTTCCAAAGCTAACCACGAACAACGTACACGCCGAAGAATGACCCATGAGACGGATCTACTATCGCACAGGCAAGCACCACAAATGGGAAGAAGCCGATTACCTAGAAGTCAGAGTCGAATTTGACAAGGGCCACTGCGAGTTGACCGTGCTGAAGCAAGTATAGGCGACGTACATGAGTGAAAAGCATTGGGTTGGTCATTGTGGCAAGGTTCTGTCGAAGGGGAAACTTTGTTATCCTGCGCTGGTGGATGATTTATGTGTTGGCTGCCCTTTGAACGCGTGGGGAATCTGAAGAGGAAGACCATGACTGGTAAGCAGACTTCGCTGTTGCCAAAGGATCCTGACTCATCAGAGGCATTGAACATATTGCGGGCTCTTGATCGCTCTGAGGTTGAGCCGTTCGCCCTCAAGATTGTGAGCACCATAGAACAACACTGCATTCGCGTTGAGGTGGCGGGCAGCATCCGAAGACGCAGACCAACAGTCAACGACATCGACATTGTGATCCAGCCCAAGTCAAACTCCTGGCTCCAGCTGATTAAAGTGATAAGACGCGAATTTGACGCGATCACAGAAAAGCAGGGACAGAAATTGGCGACCCTCTACATGCCCTTTGCGAGTAAACAGGGCCAAGGTCTTCTCCAAGTGGACCTCTACCGGGCTTCCCAGCGCACGTGGGGAATTCTGCTCCTTATCCGCACGGGCAGCGCGGAACACAACATCTATCTGGCCAAGCTTGCGATCCGCAAAGGCTACCGTCTGGCTTATTCTAAGGGCCTACTCAACGAAGGCGGCGAGATCATCGCTTCAGAAACTGAGCAAGACGTTTTCCAAGCATTAGGACTCGACTACATACCACCCGAGGAACGAGAACTCAAGAAGGAATAAGATTCTAGAGGAATCTTCTAGAGGAATCCTGGGGAATGGCTGCTTCCACGTTTGAAGATCATCTTACTTGGCAGAAAGTGGGTGAAAAGAGTAGGAAGTCGGCTGACTCCGAGCCGCCCACACAGCCCCCCATAAAATGCCCTGAATGTGGCAGCTCCAAGTTCTGGAAGAATGGGTTCAGGTATGCTCGTAGCGAAACTGGCGGAGAAATCGCTATTCAACGTTTCATCTGTAGAAACTGTGGACGGAGATTCAGCGAGGACACCGCCTTTGGGTCCAGGATGGGTTCCAATCCCACCAGTCAACAATATTCTCGCCCATCCAAGTTGTATTTGCATCCAAATAGGCAGTTTTTTAACCTCTCCAGTGGATCGTCTACATGCCAAGTAGGCGTGACCAAGACAGAAGGCACGAAAAACTTGAGCCGTCAGAGGACCCGACAGAAGCGGGCCGCGGGGGCCACAGAGCTATCCACGGCAGACATCAAAGGAAAACTGGTCGAGTACAGCTGGCACCTGAAGAAGGAAGGATATGCAGATTCTACCGTCAAAGTGCGAACGAGAATCCTGGAAAGGCTGATCAGAAAAGGCGTAGATGTCACGGATCCAGAAGCAGTTAAACACTTTCTAGCCAGCCAAGAATGGAGTAACCAATACAGGCAGAACATCGTGAACTGCTACCAAACATTCTTAGACATGATTGGGTTGACTTGGCAGCCGCCAAGGTACCAAGTAGTAGAGAAACTACCGTTCATCCCACTTGAAGAAGAGATTGACGCTCTAATCAGCGGCTGCGGCAAGAAAGTGGCTACATCGCTTCAATTGATGAAAGAAACTGCCATGAGAATAGGCGAAACTTGGAACCTAGAACAGACGGATATCGATGAGAAACGCAAGACGATAAGATGTAAACCAGAGAAAGGCAGTAAACCAAGAATGCTCAAAGTTAGCAACAAACTCATTGCCATGTTAAAGGCGCTACCTAGACATGATCAGCTTGTCTTTGGCGGAACGTGTCTAAGCGGCCACAGAAGCAACTTCAGCCACCAACGGCGCCGCCTAGCAGAGAAACTTCAAAACCCAAGGCTGCTTAAGATCAGCTTCCATACATTGCGCCATTGGAAGGCCACGATGGAATATCACAAAACCAAGGACATCTTACATGTCAAACAAATGCTAGGACACAGAAACATCAACTCCACCTTAACCTACACGCAATTGGTGGACTTCGAAAACCCAGAACAATACTCATGTAGGGTGGCTAAGAATTTAAAGGCGGATCAAGAACTGATAGAAGCAGGCTTTGAATATGTCACCGAACGGGACGGACTTAAGATCTACCGGAAGCGGAAATAGCAAAACCACTCGAAACAGGAGAAAATTATTTGGAACCAACGGAATCCGCGGTGTTGTAAATGTAGAGCTGACACCAGAATTCGTGATGAAAATCGCAAGTGCCGTTGGGACGTTCTTTGAAAGAGGTCATATCTTAGTTGGGTATGATGGCAGAACCAGCAGCCCCATGTTTGCTCAGGCTGTGATTGCAGGGTTAACATCAACAGGATGTGACATTTATAACGTAGGAATGGTTCCTACCCCAGCTATTCAATACGCTGTTAAGCATTGCGAAATGGACGGCGCAGTTATGGTTACTGCCTCCCACAATCCACCTGAATACAATGGAGTCAAAGTTATCGCAGACAACGGAATCGAGTTGCCTCGAGAGCGAGAAATC
>Ga0224501_10002677_pt1 | contig 14032 bp, 6 predicted proteins | sample SF_Oct11_sed_USG_4_FD_169105 | JGI IMG/M metagenome (GOLD analysis project Ga0224501, IMG submission 169105) | Sediment microbial communities from San Francisco Bay, California, United States - SF_Oct11_sed_USGS_8_1 | ecosystem: Environmental > Aquatic > Marine > Sediment | place: USA...
GAAGGGGGGGGGGGACACTGTCCTAGTCCTTTGGTTCAGGTTGAGTCATAAACCAAAGAAAAGTACTCCATGGTTTACCAACACACTATAGCTTAGGTGATTTCATAACTCTCATAGTATGTTAATACCATCCAATGCCTTTCACCTCTCACTGCCAATGAGAGTGGGATAGCAGTAAGTGGTCAGAGCTGTGAGCTAGAGTTGGCAGAAACCGGGGTTAAAACCTCACATCAACCCTTGGTAAAGAAACAAATGCTGATCTGAACGTGGTGGTGCCCCATGCTAAACCACTGGTGAACCAACTACGCAGTATCTAACTATGGTCATACAAAACAAGTCCACACTCTGACACACTCCTGTGATAGATTATATTCATTGCATATATTCACTTATCTGGCCTCTTTAGCCTTTTCTTTTACCATAAGCTAAGACTCGCTACTGGCGAATTTGGGACTCTTGTGCCAAAGAATATAATTGGTTTGAGTTTTCGAACATCTTTGTTTCGTTCATGCCAACATTTCTACATTGAGTTATGGATAGGCCCCGGGTTTAAATCAATCATTCATGCTAATATAATGGCCACTATTACTACACATGTACAGAGTGGTTCAGAGTATCAATCAACCAGGCGGAACTCCTCCAGACTGCGCTCGGCGTCCGTGTATGGCTCCGTGTTCGATGTTTGTTTATATGAAATTCTCACCATTATGGTGAAGCTACCGGGTCTTTTACTTGTTTTTGCACCAGCTGGCGCTTAGTATGAGGCACCACAAGTGGGTTAGTACAAATGCTTCACCTCATAGTGAGGCTTGTTGGTGTTTTGAGCCAGGATTAGGATACAAGGAGCCCATAATCACAAGACAAGTCGCAACGGAAGCTCGCTATGACCGGGATTTCAGCCTAGGTTCTTGCGATAGCGATTCCAGCACTCCGTCACTGAGCTATTCCGCCATCTCTATGATAAATTCTTTGTGATCACATTTATCAGTGTATTGGTGTACTCACTCTGAGATGCTTTAGAAAAGGCCCCAGGCGTGAGATCGGTCTATTGGGACGAGTGGTTTGGAACTGTACTTTATGGTAGGGGAGGATGGGTTGGCCTCATTTAGTAGAACTCAAAATACTGCAAAGCTTTCCATAGACACCCTGTGAACATGCATGTAACCGGCAAACCTGCATAACCAGCGAAATTACAAGCAGGCTTCAATTGGGCCGGGCTGAGAAGGATGCGCAGCTGCATAATGAGATCCCTAACAACCGATCACTTCATATCCTCCCAGCTACCCCTTCCATCGAGGCTGCCAGTAAAGAAATTTCTGAACTCTTTGAGGGAACTTGCAGAAACAATAATGGTTGTTTCAAACTGGGAACGTTCTTTGTCAGCGGTCAAAAAACAGTCTTTCAGGGCTAATCGCTCCTCCCACCTAATGACATAGCTCAGCATGTGATCGCTGTTGCTCACTCACGAGATTGCTGTTGTCAGCGCCATCTAAAAGAAATATGGCGATCTGACTGGAAATAGTTCACACGAGTAATACGGTGGCCTCTTTGCAGTTGGTGGTGTCTCTGAAACGGCGTCCGAAGCTTTATTGTTTTTAACGTCCAAAGAATGATCCAAGAGAACGTTCTTTAGCGTTCTTTTGTGATTATTGCAGTTCCAACCTGCAATAATCACAAAAGAATGCTCTTGCTAGCTGCCTTTGATGTTAGCTTGTGCTCTGCCCGGAGAATGATCGAGCTTACAAAGAACGTTTAAACCGACCATAAGAGTAATGGGGGCTGGTAGCTGCACCGAATTAGCAATTCCTGCTTGACCACCTGTAAACTTTCTAGATTTATGGTTGAGAATGTTAATACTTCAAAACATTGAAATCTGTCTTTCATCTGTGTCTAGCCACCACAGCATCTGACCTCTGATCTTCGCTCCGCAGGGCTCCATGCATTCCACGAGGATACTCCTGTGTAAACTTCTTTGCAGACAAGGCATTTCACACAGACGATAGAGAAATAAAAACAGCTTTACTGAAGGAGGAAGCACCAGACAAATCTATCTGATTTCATGGTATCATTGAAATTTTTCTGATCTTTAATTAAAGCTTCTACCGAAAACATCGATTCAGTGGAAATTACAAAAAGCTATATTTTTGAAGGACTACTGCTTTCAGTCTCAATGTTCGGTTTTCTCTGTGTTCAGTTTGCAGTACCACTCTCTTTTCCAGACTTCTGTTATCAAAATTATTTACCACATGTGTGCCAGCTATGGTCTCAGGAGGGTTAACACTCCAATATTTGTAGCCACAGCTCCTTTATGTCACTAGTTCCACCTACATTGAGTAAGGCCTGCGTTACCAGCTCTTATTCTACATCAAGCATTCCAGCCAGTAAACTATCTAATTTTCCCCAGTGACCAAAACTTAAATTTACAGGCGTTGAATTTCCAGGCCATGGGAACTAATTCACATGTAACACAAACATGTGTAAGTTATTTTCACATTTTTCAGTTCAAGAGATTTACGGGTTACATTATTCACATGGTTCCGGCATGACGGTGACTGTGCCAATAATTCTCTATGCAAAGCTGAGTAAATTTGCATCCTTCTCCATGATACCATTGACTCTCTTATGCGGTGCTGTGTATACAAATCACCTTACCTCATGTGTGCACCTGCGTATACTGGTAACGGTGTGAGTGATGGTGTATCTGAACATATGAGACCCCAGCTGCGGGCTAAAATTGATCATGTGCTATAAGTTTTTATTTGGTTTCCTGGTTCAGTTTCTGATGCACTGCCGATTTGCATTTTCTTACTCAACCCAAGCACGCAAACCTTCCCGATCGGTCATGGGCACACCATCTGGAGTCTTTATTGGGTTCCACTTTCCCACTCCAATGACACACGGAGGCAAGCTCTGCATCCGTAACAACGCTTAATGGAGGGCACCTGCAGGTCAACCTACAGATAAGGCTCATGGCTTGCATTGACTCCTAGTCATATTCTCATGATGTTTTTCTATTCCTGGGACGTATATACTCTCAGCTTATTCAGAGTAAATTTTAGATACCCATGGATGGTTATTGCCTGTAGCAATGGTCAATCTCTTCAAGCACCATATATGGTTCGTTGGTGCAGGACCATCGATACTTGACTCGGCCATCTCTGATTCCTTCCTTTTGATCCATGACTTTGTCCTATGGTCTTCTTTTCTCTCATGCTCGACTTTGAAACCAAGGATTTTGACTTAGAACACATAAAATGAAATTAAGCTAACCTAGCCTAACCTCACATGGCTGTTCCACTCACCAGATAACCCCTCTATAGAATTTCATATATGTTTCTTTTGGCTGTGTTAAGTTAGAAAAACTACCTGCTATTTGAGATTTTGAAAAAGGTTTATAAGCCTGCTGACATACGTTCACATTGGATCGTTTCAAAAAGTCTCCTATAATAGTGGTTACCGCTGCCGCTCTCCTATCCTATCAGGCAGCTCGTGCAAACACTACACTTTCCTCCTCTCCCCTTACCCTGGTAGCATCAGTCTGTGTGTCCATACAGAGATACGATAAGTATAGTTTGAGTCAATGGATACCCTACGAACTTCGCGTAAGGTCTAGTGCATTTGTACCGGGCACCCACTGTACTCAAGGAATCTCTACATAGAGGGATTATATTATGTCCATGTATATGGTATGAAAATTATGGCGAGTGTATAGAATGTCCATTAATCTTCGCTCCCAGACGTGATTCTATGAGAATTTGATTTCTGCTGACAGGAGATTATCTTCATAATCTTCATGAGAACTGTAAATTTTAATGTAGCTAGCGTAACATTGACTGTAAATCTTGATGTAGTAAGCGTAACGTTAGCTGACTCTAAACAAAGATATATAGGACTAAAAAGGTTGTAGATTAACACGATATAGAAAAAAAGCCAAAAACACTACTTGCACTGAAGTGATGGGCATCATTTAGTTATCTAAAGCTGAGTAATGAGTTTTGCTATCACTTTTTCTAATATCTTTGCATGAATATGGCTTATCTAGTGAACAATCCTCGTGCCTTCTTACTTTAGGATTCAATCTCTCATCAAAATCAAATACACAGAGATTAAAATGAATTATTAAATGAAATTGCGAATGTTTCTTAGAGTGTTCAGTTTATACCAGGAAGGCATTGAATACTAGCCAGTGTTTATAATCTTCAGTTGCAGTATCATTTATTTCACTCCTACGTTTGGTATTATGGATGGCTTGAGCATTAGTTTCCCTTTTACAAGTTATAAAATTCCAATCAATCTCTTGTACTTTGGTTTTTGCAGCAGCTTCATTTGTTTCGGATTCCGACATTTAATAACAGAGGACCACCTCTAGAACTAGCTTCTGTGTGGGGCACGCGGGTGTGAGCAGAAAGTCTTCTAACGATGGGATTACTGGGTGAAAAGACTCAGGAGGTCAACTTCTACACACCCTGACCCTTGACCCTGACCCTGACCCTGACCCCTGACCCTGATCACTGACCCTGACCCCTGACCCCTGAGAGCCGTTCTCTGTATTAAAGACACAAAGAAAAAGAATCGCTAGTAGACCATTCTGAGCCTGCTCTTTACTGTTTCTGGGATTCGCGCCAGAACCTCTGCCGGCGTGTGATCTCTGAGGTTCTCATCATTCATTCATACGAATTCCTGAATGAGTATAAAGATAATCAATCAAATCAGCAGAAAGCGTGGATTTAATCAGCTGGCCAAGCCACCTGACTACCTGGCATCGGCAAGGACCGGCTTCTACGTTTCCTGGCAGCTTGACAGCCGTGCCACTCCAGGTTCATCCTGAACCCCGGTTTTAGGACATATGACCTTGTGGCCTGTAAGATACTGTAAGTAAGTGGTTTTGTGTAGAGCCCTTTCCTGTGAATGGCTTTGGCTTGGAGTGCTCCCAGTGTCTGGTTACACTCTCACACACTCTGTACTGATTCCCATAGAGGATCCCAGATTAGTGGTTAGTTTGTGACGCAGTTCCGAATGGCATTCATTGCTTTGGTTTGTATAGAAATGATGTAAGCAAATGGCACCTAGCTGTTCAGCTCACCACCCTGCCATCCAGCCAATCCACCGACCTCACTCCCAATCTCCCACTGGTGCATTGATGCTGATCCGCTTTTGGTGTTCGGTGAGACCTTAGCCGGTTGATGAGAACCGGATCAGGGAGAGGATATATCACTTCCCTATATGAGTTTGGCGGAAGTTTTGCCATCCATATAATCCTCTCTATAGGACCAGGAGATTGATCATTAACCAGCCGCCCAATCGACATTCTCATGAATTTTGGGTGTTAGAGCCTGGACAGATTAGCGTCTTTCCCACAGTGATCCCGAATAGCGAATAAGTCTTGTCTTAATAGGTTTCTCCCGAATGTATATAAGGCGAATACATCAATTCTATCTGCTAAACAAAAAATCTGATATATATTGTGCTACAATATGAAAAAAATCACTTCCTGTCAATATCATGACATACAGGGTCATATGCCACTGGTCAGTGCTAATTTGGGAATGGAACCGAAAAACAAGACATCTCCACACTCAATCGCTGACTGTCCAGTTACGTCATAGAGGAAACTAGGAGTGGTCCGGTCGACGACACACCCTGGGGATTACCTGGGATTACAGCTGCAGGAGGCTGCCTCCTCCCCATCCTGTACTTCAGCTAGGATCTACAATGGTATACATGAAGGGTTACTAGTTTGACATGGTGAGTGGTTAATTTGCTAGTTACAGACCCTCTGTTTCACATAAAGCAAACAACCCTAATACTATTATGCCAGTGTATGCGCGGCGGCGCGGGGGCCGAACACCGCGGGGGCCGAACACCGCGTGTGTGGTGAATTACAGTTGATTTGATTAAAACATATTCATATTAGTAGCAGACTGGAGGAAGGAATTGAACTATTTGTAGAGTATTTTTCACTCCATAGCTCTGGCATGCTGCAGCATCGGATTACTCTGGTTTTGCCTCCATGTGTCACACTTCAATCAGTTTGTTACTTAACAGGAAATGGTCAGACTCTATGCCAAAGTTAACATAATTATGCAAACCGTATTCTTACTGTCCGCCTACATGGATCCTTCTGCTCGCATGAAGGTGTCTCACCCATTCTTATCTTGACTGGTGTCAGGGGTTTGTAAAAATTGGTCTACTGGGTCATTTGATTTGGTGTTTACCAGTATGCGTCATTAAGAGACTTTCTGCTTATATACCTGCGTATCCCTCTAGGTAACTCTATGGGTGGGACTACTTTCTTTAACGTCAGGATCCAAAACCAACGAGGGTGTTGTGAAAGAGAACCTCTTTGCCCAAACTGATAGTTGAAACAGGGGACCTTGGGTGCAAGGCCCAGTACACTGTCACTATCACTTCATTCCCCCTGCCTGCCCTGTGAAAGTGTGATGTGAAGTTTGGCACTGACCTTATGAATCTCTGTAATCCCTCTTTGCTTCATTAACAGCCAGTGAGAGTGATTCTTACTCGGTAAGTGGATTAACAGCACTTCAGTGACTCTTTAAGATAAATCGCAGCCTCCCGGGTGCTTATCGCTCAGCAGATCAGGTATCTCGTACCAAAATTAGTTTAGGTCACCGGCTACAGGAAAACCGGTGGAAGTAGGTGAGGAGTGAGTGACTGGGTACTGATGGGTTGCGATTCTAAAGTAGTATGACCAGTCATAAGTCAGCAGAATACGCATTAGCTTAGAAGCTCTTGTGTATGACGTCTTCAACGGTAAAGCTGCCGGGTTAGAAACTTGTCTATGTTTAGGTACCGCTTATCATGGAGCACCATGAGTGGGTCAGTATCGTCGCTCCACGTCATACAGAATGAGGCTTGTTATTTATTTCGAGCTAGGATTAAAGTGAGGAGTTCATTGTTGCAGCAGGAGCTCCATATCACTAGGATTTTAATCTAGGTTATCATGGTTGCGACCCTAACACTCTAGGACTGAGTTATGTCGTTATTCCTAAGCCTAGAAACAACATACATGAAACGTAAGCAATGACCACTCAATTGGAAGGACACCACAGTCCTAACTGAATATTTTGTCCTTTAAATTGGAGGTTTCATCTACTGAATGGAATTTTAGTAGTTGGAGTCTTAGATTGGTTATTACGAGAAGAATATATTTTGGCATCAGTTGAATTGAGGTGTAACTGCTCCATAATTTATTTGAGCCATGCTTTTATTGGTAGAAATTGAGACAGCATTTGGGTTTGCACCAACATTTACTTAAACTACCATCAGGTATTTAAATCCCTCTCTTCCTTCCTCTCTTTAACTCATGGTGGTTAGTAGCAGCGACCGGTCTGACGTAGGGATTATCTACAGATAATAACTTAAATCACAGTCAGCAATCGTCACGGGTCGTACTATACGATTATGAAGATTGACATATAAATCCTGGTGGTTGGCCTGGCCGCTCAGGATATGATTATCTCTGATTAATGAGTGTGACGCTGAGTCCCTGCCCAAACTTAACGGATAAATGATGCGAACTCTTTGTGTGTAGACGATTCTCGAGTGGATCTCAGCCCATAACGACATTCCTCTCTCCCTCCGATTATTATCTCGGATACTGATTCACCGGAAGCTGCCTCAGCAGGACCGTAACTGCTGTCAAAATATTGCCTAGGTACAAGTTACGACGAAGTGGGGTGTGGGTGAAGCCGTGGGTCCCTAAACTTGATTTACGCTCCCTCGTGGACTGTGACTAAAATTCACCCGCGCAGCAACCCCACCGTTTCAATTTCCTCATCGATGTTTGCTATTGAGCCGATAACATATTGCTCAGCTTGTGCTGCATGCTACACCCTTGTGCGGTTGTGCCCCAGTATATGAGTATGAAATGTAAGTAAAAGCTTCCACTGCAAAAAAAACCTTTATAACATTTCGTTTTTTAGGTGTCCGGTGTTAACTGATGTTAACTATTTCGCAATTGAACAGTGCTGATGATGTCCTGACTGTACTGGCCTAATGGAAATGAGATGTTTTTACCATGTACCTGTGTCATTGTCAAATCATGTCGATGCACATACCGGTTTCAGGTAACAGGCCACTTGACAAAAATTTCACCTATCAGCAATGAATAATTAGAATATAAAGGAAATACTCCGTTTTGTCGAGTTTACATGAAAGGTCACCGCTGGGATACCGCTGACAATGATGTCACTCTCCGGTATAGCAGCTGTGGAGAGCGACCACTGCATACACTATCTTACCTGGCAATGATCGGGCTGTGTCCAATGACAGCGCACATTTGATTTAATCACTCTACCGAGTTAGTCCTTGACCTGCCGAAAACGCTAGTCTTCCGGCGTTATCCTTGGTCACCACCCGCTCTTCACGAGCGAAAATAGCAGATGCAGCGTCCTTTGTCCATCGCTGGCAATGTCAATTTCAGTGGTATATCAGCAGTCAGGACATACGCAACCATCCCACTGCTGACGCTGTATTGCGAGTCTTCACTGTTGAACTTTCTCTTAATGGAAATGCTCTTAGATTAAGGACCGGAATGACCAGTGACTCGTATAATTATTTTTTTGAGAATAGCTCTCTAGTTAGGTACCCATGGTTTATTTCATTTCCAGGTGGTTTCTGCAATCCAATGGAACCGGCTGTATACACCAAAAAAGGTAATTGCTTAGCAAATGTTCATATAGCGATGTAAGGTGGGATGCCACTCTTCCTCCGCCTTCAGCTTCCCAGCTTTGATGAGAGACGGCTACCCATTCCCTGCTTGGTGAAGGCTATCTTAAAATCGGGATATTTACCACCAGTAGTGAGCGCTCCACAGCACCTCGACATATGTCTGACATATTGTTATGCACAGCTAACTGGGTTGACTTAATTTCTCCATCATACTGGGATAATGAACTTGATACAAAAAAGTGATAGAGTCATGATGCTCCGGTTTATCTTATAAATAGATGACCCCATGTATGCAGTAAAAACTCTGATACTACGGAATGGTGTCATCATTACGATGTGTCAGCTATAACCTGACGAATGAGGCAGATGATAAACGAACCCTGCTACATCGGATAAATGTCAGGCGCACAAACTCCAGTGTGCAGGGTGGCACAACTACCATCACTGATACATAAGCAAGACAGTTAGCTCGAATGGTTGGTAAGTTCAATTGTCAAAGAGGCATTTCTGTCAATGAAGTTCCTTGATAAATTGCCAATGCACACAGCGTTTAAAATATCACTCCAAATCAGAAAATGTGGGTACATTTAAAGGTTGCTTTAGTACAGAATTGCATGTAGAAACCAATTGCATTATCTATCGTGTCAAACAGGATCCTCTTGTTTTGTATATTTTGCTTTTCACGGCTGTGGCTTGGAGTAAGCCTGCAGCTCTAGCCTCCTCTAGGATTGCGGGTATAGTCCCATTAATCACATGACTCAGGACTGTACACATGCCTGTTCACCATTGCCTTGTTACCAGGACAGTGATTTATGGATGGTGATACATACTTAGACCCGGTCTCCGTGTTATGCATTCTGTATACTGTGAGATTTATATGTTATAGTAGAACCATATCAGTGTTAGCTCAGTTACTATCAGGTCTGACTAGCACCATAGGTAAGCCTATAATGTTCCGCCTGTAAATTCACAAATAAATTATTTTACTTCAGTACTCAGACCTCCTAAATGTGAAGCTTGTTGGAGTAGGAGCTGGGAATCATGTGAGGAGCACATTCTCATAGTGGGCGCTCAGTAGGAGGTAGGAATCATGTGAGGAGCACATTCTCATAGTGGGCGCTCAGTAGGAGCTGGGAATCATGTGAGGAGCACATTCTCATAGTGGGCGCTCAGTAGGAGCTGGGAATCATGTGAGGAGCACATTCTCATAGTGGGCGCTCAGCATGGCTAGAACTTAAACCCACTGAGCTATCCCGATTTTGAGCCAAGTGCTCTAGCTACTGAGCGATCCCGCTATCCCCCATAGAGGAAAGCTAACTAGCAGTTAGGATACTCCCACCGATTAGTAGTTTGTGCTGATACATACCACACTATCGGTGATATTGCAGGATAACTCAACTGCATGCTGATCTCTGGAGTTCCAAACATCAGAACCAGGGCTCAAATACTGCTGTGAGTGTTGGCGCCTTACAATGATCCTAACTTAAAACATATTGACCCGCTTAGGGCATTCCATGCTAAACTATAAGTGGCAAAAAGCAGGCATCTAATCCGGCAGCTTCACCATAACAATGAAAATGTCATAAATGTGGAAAAGAGAACACCATGCGGTTTTTCCATGACGCTGCTGGCTATTGTTTAAACACTGGATGTATATAGTTGTATTACTTTTATTAGTATTATAAAGTATACAGTATTTTATTATACATGCATTCTGGTCTATTGCGTGCATAATTTATGCGTACCTGTACCAGGTACGCACTGATAGAGCGCTTGCACCCAGACCCTAGCTCACCCAGGCCTCAGTGAGATCAGGAGGATATATTAGCATAGTATGATTGAAATGAGGTGAGTGAAAAACGCGAGATAAATTATCCTTATCAGAAAAATCAATAGTTTTCTCAGTATGAGAAATGCCAGCATGCCACCATGCTGATCTGCTGTCAAAAGTATTGCTCATAGGGGAAATCATGGAAAAGATGAAAAAATACACGGAATTGCGGCACTAGAACCAGCGAGAGAGGATGACCCCAAGGCACTATCTGATCATGCATTTCATGATACCACCCCCTTTATGTAATGATACTATCGCCCCTATATGTAATGATACCACCCCTTTCTGTAATGATACTATCACCCCTATATGTGATGATATCACCCCTATATGTAATGATACCACCCCTCCTTGGATTGTTTTACAGTCTTCCTAAAGGAATGTACTCTGCTGGGTGTCACTGTTAGTTTGTTCGGGGGTTGTCTTCCCATGTATCACTTTGATGTCACCCATACTGATTGGGTCATCCTCACCCATTGAGTGTCTGTCACTGGAGTCGTTAGCCAGACTGCCGTTTGCTGAATGGGACAGGAAATGATGGGTGTCAAGGTGATCCTGACTAGTAGATTCCGATGAGAAGAATTCATCTATGTCTTTGGTGTCGTCAGCAAATTTAATAGTTTTCCCTTTGTAGCTCTCTGTGTCCTCCCCAGGGCTTTCCTCAATTTTTGTGTTAGCAAGACGTCGATCACCATTTTCAACGGAAGTTTCATCTATGATTCCTGAGTCCAGGGAATTATGGGATTCGCGGGATCGACCTGACACAGTTGCTATCCCAACGGTTAGCTGTAAAGAATTAAATTCATATTTAGCCTGATGCAACCACACTATACAATAACAAAATAGGGATAGCAGGATGGCTCAATAGCTCAATGGCTAGAGCTTTTGGCTCAAGATCAACAGAATCTTGGTTCAAGCCCTATAGTCATGAATCCACGAAAATTAGCTTTAATTAGATAGTTCTTAACCACCAATGCTCCAACAAGCCTCAGTCTTAGGCTGTCCATTAAACAGGGTGGCCAAAGACCAAGTCAAAAAGGCAAATAGCTATATACAAAATGCATAAACAGCGTATACAGTGTATATGCATGAAGATTTCTTCATCTGTAAACCCAAAGCTGATAAGCAGCATGATTACCTAAATGAGCAAACACTGTATTAGGTGGCAGTAAATATATGGCAATACATCAGCTGTCACGTATCACATCAACCAAACCTGACCTAAATGTCGCCGTATGTAATTAGGTGCAACTTTATTACATGCAAATTATGTTGGGTTTTTTCTGAATGACTAAACTGTTGTGAGTTAAAATCTACAAAAAAAGTCCCTAGAATTACCCGAAATGAATGACCAAAATGACATAATGCTATGTTATACGAAATTATGAAACCTTAAATTTGTTATGCAGTTCATCTCAAAGCTGAGCGAAGAACAATTCTTTCAGGTCCTAATGAGTTGGGTGGAAGTCTGATCCTACAATAGAACTGTACCCTCTCCAGACCGATGCCTGACTTATAAAGATGAAGTAACTGAAGTAAGTGGGAACTGACTAGTAACTATACTATTAAAAAATAAATTACAAAATCGCAACCATACAACTTTTAAAAAATTAGTCCAGATCAATGGTTCCGCGTTGAGCATCTAATTGGCTGATCAAACCAGTGACAAGCCGAGCTATATTCTTCAGAATCAGTAGAGTGTGACAAACATATCTCCCTATCTTTCAACGGATCAGTGGAAATTGACTGTAATTTATCAGAATACATGTAAACTATACATGCAGCGATATGTTTTAGAGTGAATTCACCACACTCACCTCGCATCTTTCTAGTAGATTGTTACTGCTGAGATGCCCTATGAGCTTGCGTCTCCGTGATTGCTTCACCGATGCCTTAGGCAGCTTAGTACGAGTCTTGGCGTGAGTGTAATACATTGTGAAATTATTCACCACAATTGGCACTGCAACCCAGAGGGTGCCACTGGTTAGCATAATAAAGTATACATGTAAAAAATTTATAATTCTAATTAGAGTATACCTATGCTCTTGTATGAGAAAATTAAATGATATTCTACTGCATGTGTTAATGATAAGGCTGATCATTCATAGTTATTTAGTCACACCCGCATAAAATTGGTGAAATATTGCTCTCAGTATGAATTTAGTACATCTGAATGAATTGAACAGCCAGAATCCAAGCAATTTGCTCTCTGAATAGTTTGGGTAACTAGATAATAAAATCGCTCTGTTTTTAATTTTTCAAATGGATTTTTTCTTAAAGACTGGCAGAATGTTCCACCGTAGTGCATTTGTAGGTTGGCGGGTCATCCCAGGGAACATAAAACACAAAACAGCTAGGAAAGGTCTGGGGTTTTCACCACTATTCCCAGAGTGTCAGATGGGCCTCATTATGGAAAAAAATGAAATCAAAAATGAAATTCCCAAGTCAGTACACTGCAATAAGTCTATAATAAATCAGACCATGCTTTAGGGGGGGGACATTCTTTCCCCTCCATTCCTATTACCACATGCAGCCTGCAGATAAGTCAGGTCAGGGATGTGAGACTCCATCATCTCTTACCTGTGAATGCGATGACGAGCACACCACATATAGCACACATAGAACCGATTACATATCCGTATAGCTCCTTTGGGTACTTGTCTCCGTAACCAACTGTTGTCATGGTAACTATAGCCCACCATAGGCCTATAAATCCATAGGAAGTCTTATAAACTGGGTCCGTTACATGACAAAGTATACCTCAACAAATTGATGTATGTGTACATCATGCTTTCTGGACATATTTACTTATTGAGTTCAAGTTATAGAGGTTACAGCTATCTGCCGTCTGCCAAAAAGTATAACATTGTAAATAGAGGGAGTCAGTTATAAGCATATATGCACCTATATAAAGCCCATCAGCAGTAGCCGTGATATTGGCTTCTCCCAGAGTGCGTCCTTATGCAACTTTTTATATTCACCCAGGGTCCCATAGACATAACCATTAATCCATTATAGTCCCAGCGCGCTATCCACTAATCCATACCCATGGCATCAGTGAGAGGTAATGTGATCACTAATCCATTATAGTCCCAGCGCGCTATCCACTAATCCATACCCATGGCATCAGTGAGAAGTAATGTGATCACTAATCCATTATAGTCCCAGCGCGCTATCTCGTAATCCATACCCATGGCACCAGTGAGAGGTAACGTGGGTTCAACGGTTGGAACATGCTTTGTGGCTTCCTGGCAGGGGATGTGTGGATGAAATGGAGTTGTCTTCTCTTACCTATTGGTATGGATGTAAATGTCTCCTTTTCAGCATAATGAATGACGCTGGCGAATATCATCACAGCTGTCATTAGAAACACTATCATCAGCATTAGCTCCTTTGCACTGACCTGCAATGAGCCAATAATAGACATCTATGCAGTGTCAATGCTCGATGGTTTTGTGTCTTCTGCTCAAGGACCACTGAGGATAGAGCGTGAGGTTGGCAAGCTCA
>Ga0224501_10002678_pt1 | contig 14028 bp, 21 predicted proteins | sample SF_Oct11_sed_USG_4_FD_169105 | JGI IMG/M metagenome (GOLD analysis project Ga0224501, IMG submission 169105) | Sediment microbial communities from San Francisco Bay, California, United States - SF_Oct11_sed_USGS_8_1 | ecosystem: Environmental > Aquatic > Marine > Sediment | place: USA...
GCATTGAGGACTTCGCCTGGGAGGGCCTCATGTCGTGCGCGACTGGCGCCCATGACCGAATCCTCGCGATCGGGAATCCCCTCATTCCCTCGGGGCGGTTCTACACGGCATCGGTGGGGCGGAACTCTCCGTGGCACCCCATTCGGATCTCCGCGGAAGAGCACCCGAACGTCATCGAGGGTCGCGAGGTGATTCCTGGGGGACCGACCCGGGAGTGGGCCGATCGGATGTCCCGGGAGTGGGGCGGGAAGGAGAGCAACATGTACCGCGCCCGCGTCCTGGGGGAGTTCCCTGACCAGGGGGAGGAGGCCTTGATCGCCCGGAGCTGGGTGGACGCGGCCGTGGCACGGTTTCAGGACATGAAGGAGGTTCCGGAGGGGGAGCCCATCGTCGCGGTCGACGTGGCCCAGTACGGGGTCGACAAAACAGTCCTCGGGGTCCGGCGGGGGAACGTGCTTCAGCGGTTCGAGGCATGGGGAAACACGCCCCTGACCGAAACGACCCGGAGGGTGGCGGAGGAGGCCCGGCGGGAGGGTGTGACCAGCGGGATCGCCGAGGAGCGTTGGGGGCGAATCGTGGTGGACTCCCTGGGCGTAGGTGCGATGGTCGCCGATCAGCTCAGAGAGTGGGGTTTCCGGGTGACCTACTTCAACGCCGGCCTTCGAGACGTGCCGGACCGGTTCCTCAACGTGCGAGCTGAGGCGCACTGGGAACTCCGCACCCGCCTCGAGGAGGGGCGCATCGCCTTCCCGAAGGACACGCTCCTGGTGGATGAGCTGATCGCGGTCCGATGGAAACCCACGGCCGACAACAAGGTCCAGATCGAGGCGAAGGACGACCTCAAGGGCCGGATCGGACGCTCACCCGACCGCGCCGACTGCCTCATGATGGCCTTCTACTCGAAGGGCTGGCGGGAGATCCAGCTTTTCGAGCATCGGGTGTAGGAACAGGCAGTCCCTTTCATTTTCCGCGGAAACGATACATTGTAAGCTCATGTCCCTCCTCCCCGCCTGGAGTGTGCAAGCGACATGAGCCGCGTTCCGCTCTCTCCAGATGAGGACCATCTCGATCGCCTTCTCTACGGCCATTCCACGGAGTGGAACGAGTGGCGAGCATCCAATCCCGAGCTTCGCCCGAAGCTGTGCGGCGCAGACCTGGGAGGGAAGTCATTTTCTGGGTTGGACCTACGTGGTGCCGATCTCAGAGGGGCGACCCTATCTGGCGCAGATATCACCCACACGTCGCTCGATGGAGCTGATCTTCGTGGCGCGAATCTCAACGGGGCTGATGTAGGGAGCAGCAGATGGTTTGGAGCGAAACTAGGGAGAACCGAGATGTCGTGGGCCTTGGTTCACCCGCAGCACGATGTAATGAACGACGGGACCGACCTGGTAGTGCTCGACCCTCGGGACCGATACCTCAACTGGAGGATCCTCCGGGCGGTCGGGGCGCTTCCCTTTTTTGAAATTTCATATGCTGCGTTGGCGATCTCTCTCACTACCGTAACTGCTATCGGACACTTGAACCACACTCGGTTCATTGAGGCGTGGACCTACCCGGTGCCCATCCCACCGCGGATGATGGCACTCCTCATCTCAAGCTTCTTTCTCGCGGTGGGGACAACCCTATATCGAATCGCCTGCCCGACGTGGATCCAGGAATACTCAGAGGCGAAGTGGGTAGCCGAACTCGGCCACTTCAGACTGCTCTACCTGACCCAGAGCATTCAGAGGAGGGGGCAGTTGTCCACAGCCTTCTTCTCGGGATTCGGAGGAGTCGTCGGCCTCGGCCTCCTAATTGAGCGTGTATGGGCCGCTTTTTGGTACATTCTGGAGGAGATACAGGCTGCCGGAGTGATGGGGTAATGTTGGGCCAATATCTCCCGGATGGCCCCGGTCTCAGGTGATCCGCTTCGAAGACGATCCCTTCTAGAACGCCCTGTCCCGCAGGGCCTTTCGGATCGCGATGGACCCTTTCGGACCCCCCGGATCGTAACTGCAAATCCTTTATCCCCGGTTCGAATCCGGGCGGCGCCTCTCTTGGAAACAATGGCCATTCTGTGGTTTTCCACAGAGGGGCCTTTGTTGTTTGGACACAAGTTGGACACATCGGGGACCCGCCAATGACCCAGCAGCCTGCAGTCGACACCCTACGGACCGAAGCCGCGGTGCGCTTCCTAGATACCGACTTCAGTGAGTGCTTCGCAGAACGTCGCCGATTTGACAGCCTCATATGGGAGGTGACCAAGTTCACCTTCACCGCCTATTCGGCGATGCTGGCGGCCGCGGTCGGCCTCTACACATTTTCGCTCCAACAGCAGGTGGACCTTGTTCCGGCCGCGATCGCTCTTCTGTCCGTAGGCGTCGTGGTTGGCCTCTTCATGCTGCTACTCTTGGTCCGCACTCGGGTCTATTTCGTGATAGTGACACGCTACATCAACGAGCAGCGGCGCCACTTCCTTTCCGACCATCCGGTGGGGTTCGAAAACCAGAGTATGATGCTCACTGATGTTGATCGCCCGGCGTTCTTCTCGACCCGGAGCACTCATGCGTGGGCCGCCCTCCTCGTCATCGCATTGAACGCAGCCCTGTCCAGCGCCCTGGGCTTCATCGGTGCTCCTGCCGGCGGCCGACGTGGGATCCTCGCTGGCGTCATCTTCGTGGTCGTCGGGGTTGCTCAAGCGGTCGTCGCGGTCGCTTATCTGAGATCTCGAGACGGAATATCACCCTCTGAGGCGGTCTTCGGACGAAGGAGGTGACACCATGGGCCAACTCTACCACCTGCAGGTCGGGTGCGGCGATGCTAGCGTGATTCAGGCGAATTCGGGGACGTTCCTCGTTGACTGTCACCGCATCGAAGAACACGCATCGAAGCTTCCGGCGAATAAGCATCTCCGAGGTGTGTTTATCACTCACCAACACTCCGATCACTACTCGGGGCTGGAGTACCTCAGGAAGCGTGGATACAAGATCGACTATCTGGTCTACGCGCCGTACGAACGTCGCCGTGGTGATGCGAGCGTGACGATCGAGGAGTGGAACGAGTTTGCCGACCACCGAGACTTTTTCAAGCGTCAAGGGACTGAACTTCGTGCTCCGTTTGGGCAGAACACATTCGAGAAGGCTTGGTGGACGAATGGCGACGTAAAGTTCTGGATGTTGGGTCCGGCGGAAGCAGTCGCAACAAGCTCAACACGTGAGCTCCACGACGCGTGTTTGGTGTTTAGGGCGGATCTAGGGAGCCGAATCTGCCTGTTTACGGGTGATGCCTCGGACACGAACCTCCAGGACGTGGCCCGTGTAGGCAACATCTGTGGCGATATCCTTCATGCGAGTCATCACGGGAGCATCAACGGTGCCGACCTGGACTTCATCAAGAGTGCAAAGGCGGACTACACGGTGATATCCACAGAGTCCGGCGTCTATCAGAATGTTCCCCATCCCACCGCGTTGAGGCGGTACAAGGACCACACCGCGAAAGCCGTCCGCCGTACTGACCAAGATGGTACACGGGTGTGGAAGTTCTGACATCAGCCTCGGGCATCGCGGATAGGGAGGACTCGACGTGACTGGCGAAGGTTCGATGGCCCAGGGAATCTTTTCCGATCTGCCCGTACGCCGCTCTCTTGATCCTGCGGCAGATCCGGAAGGGAGGGAACGTGGTCATCCCTGTGGAGGGGGAGCCGGCGCTGATCTATTCGAGCGATGTGCTGGAGTTGGTGCGAGTGTGGGAGGCATAGAGGGGGCCGGCGGGTCATCCTGCTCCGCGTATCGCGCTCGCGTTACACCCCTTCGGGCAGGTCCACCACGTGGTTGGCGCCAGACCATTCGTTCGAACCGGTTCCCATGCCGTTCCGCATTCGCCACACCGCAGTCGAGGCGGGTCATGACCTAGGAGCGAAACCCCTCGTTGCGACCGTTGAACAGGATCCAGCCACGGATGCGTCCCCCCGCGTGACCACGCTTCGGAGCGCTCCTCGAAGTCCTGGAACGAAATTGTGCCCTCGAGGAACGCCAGTAGAGAGTCCTCCCGCTGGGCGTAGGTAGCCAACGCTTCCTCCAATCGTACGGTGTCGGGTACTCGAACGGCCTGGGCCTCCGACGGACGTACGATGAGACGACATCCCTTCCCCGTTTTCCGGTTGTGGACGAAGGCCTGGACTGGCTCGTTCGAGTCGAAGGCGCGGAGCCAACGGTCACAGACGGGGCACCGGATTCGGACCTTACGACCCATGTCGCCACTCCTTCACATGGGTGGGCTCCTCCACCAGCTGCATCAAGTCGTCGGCCACGAGGTGACTGTATCCGAGCGTCACCCGGATATCCGAGTGTCCCATCGCCTTCTGAACCAGGTGCGCCGGCTTCCCCTCCGCCAGCCAAGTCGTGACGCGACGGTGCCGGAGGTCGTGCTGGCGAAGGTCTGAGGGGAGCTCCGCTTTCTTCGCGGCCCCGTAGAAGCTCTTCCGGAGCTTCGTGATCCGGTCGCCGGCCTTTGCGTGGCGGCGGGTGACTGAGTGGTGGAAGATCCAGGGGGACGGACCGTGGTTGTACCGGGCGAACCGGAACCGGGCGAAATGCCCCCGCATGGCGTCGCGGAGCCTCCGGGTCATGGGGACCACCCTCATGCGCCCGCTCTTCGTCCTGCGTCCTTTCCGGACGCTCTCGACGGTGAGTTGGCCCTTCTCGAGGTCGACGTCGTCCCAACGCAGCCAGAGGGCCTCGGAGTCCGACCGGAGCCCCGCCTCTCCGAGCACTAGGACGTAGAGCTGGAGCATGGGGCGATTCGCGCAGGCCGATACCAGGGCATCATACTGGGTGTCATCCAGGATGAGGGGCTCGCGTTGGTCGCCCTTCGGCGGCCGCACGGCGCGGACCGGGTTACCGCGGATGAGCTCGAGATCCTCGGCGAAGTGCATGAGGCTCGAGAGGACGGCCCGGTCCTTCTCCAGACTGCGAGCCGACAGCGGCTCGGTGAGGCTCTTCCCATCCGGGCGGTGGGTGCGGCGCCAGCTGAGGAAGCCGACCACGTCCCGCTTGCGGATGTCGTCGACGATGGGATCCCGCCCGTTGGTCACCCAATACGTCTCGAAGGCCTTCAGGGAGATCGCGTAGGAGTCCTGGGTCAGGGGCGCTTTCTTGGCCAGGTAGTCCGTCTCGTACTGGCGCAGGAGAGCGGAGAACCGGACCGGGCCGATGGTCGTAGTCCCGTAGATCTGCTCCAGCTCCTTCGACTTGTCCCGGGCGTACTCCTCGGCCTGCTTCTTCGTGACGTCCTTGAGGTTGTATGAGCGGCGCTGCCCGTTGACGCAGATCCGGACTCGGTAGGAGTTCCCGCGCTTCTCGATGCTCCCGGATCCGTGCTTTCGCTTGGCCATCTGATCCTCCACGTGGGGTTCTTCAGTACGATGTTCATTCAGGGGAGGGAAGTCACTGAATGGGATTCGGAGTGGGCATACGGCCGCCTACCTGGCCGAGCAGTTCGAAGATCGCCGCCTCATCTGAGCTCGCTCGAATTGTGAATGTCTCGCTGGGAGTGACGGGCCTGGCGACCGCCAACCGCGGCCACCAATTCGAACCGCTCTGGCCCCACCTGCTCTGCATCCCCAGGATTTCTCGGGGACTCCGCCATTCGGGATGAAGCGGCGAAACGACGGTCGTGCCCTCTCGATACCACTGTTGCAGCGAGGGGTAGTCCTCACGGGCGGGAACGAACAAGCGCGGGCAAAGGCCAGTCAAGGAGTTGACTGATTCCCGGTTCTTCATCCAGTAGATCACATCTCCGGCACGTATGCCCAGGGTGGTGTGGTCTTGGTTAACGAGGTAGGCGCCGAGGAAATCGGTCACTGTGATGGTCGAGAACAGCGGTCGAACGGCACTGACTTCTGGTGTGTCGTAGAGTTCATTCAGGGTGAGGTAGAAATCGCTTTGCTCCGCATCGAGGAAGTCGTTGCCTGCGCCCCATGAAGTCGGGGCTCCGTCATCATCCCACCTGGTCGGCCAGCGAATGCTCCAGTGCTTGTTCCATGCCTGGTCGTGCGGCGCGACGCGGAGGAGGAGGTAGTTCTTTCGCAATAGTGAGTCCACGTCGCGTGTCACCAGCCATCCGGATGGGCTCTGTCCCTGCATGAGAGGCTGGTTCATTAGGAAGGGAGTCAGTTCCATGGTTTCTCCTTGCGGCAAGAGGTCTGGGGGTGTACATAGTATGTGTACGGAATTGTGGAATGTCAATAGAGTGTGTACACATGGCGAACACCTTCAAAGACGTGGTTGACCGCCTTCGCCTGACTGGTCCGGAGTTGTCGGAGCTCTTCGGGGTCTCCGCGCAGACGATCCGCCAGGCGAAGCTCGATCCATCCAAAGACGGATACCGGAGCCCGCCGCGGGGATGGGCGCAGACCCTCGCCCGGATCGCGAAGGAGAGGGGAGGGGAGCTCCTGACACTGGCCAAGGAACTCGAGAGCCAGGCAAAGCGAGAGAGCGACTGACCGATGACACCGAAACGGCGGGAGGACTACCGCGAACCGCCCCGGGAGTTCGCCATGCTCTCGGAAGGACTCGCGGCGCAGCGCACCCCTGAAACCGAGAAGGTCCTCAGGGAGATCACGCGCAAGGCGATCGAGGCGGAACTCGCGCAGCGCGGAGGCGATCCGGGGAAGTCGGAGGGGACGCATCTCCTCATCGACCCGCCCGTGTCTCCCTACTCGACGCGAGACGAAATCGAGGCATGGATCCAGGAGCTCGAGGACATGAAGCTCCGGTACCCTGGCGACGAGACGGCACTGGAGAGCATCCGGTTCTCGATTGAGCAGGCCCGGACGTGGATGGAGTGGAAGAGGTCGGCAGAGACTGGGGGGGACTGATGCTGGAGCTCTTGGAGTCGCTCAAGGTCCGGGCGAAGAGTTGGCAGTGCGACGCCGACCGGATGGACCGGTACGCTGAAGGGCCGGTGTCTCGCACGCTCCGGGTTTGCGCTCAGGACCTCCTGGCGATCGTCGAGGAGCACCAGCCGACGTGGGTATCCATCCGTGACGTTCGGGCCACCACCGGCCAGAGTCTCCAGTCGCTTCGGAGGCGCTGTCAGGAGTTCGAGGATCTCGGTCTCGCCCGGAAGGCACGGAGAGGGTGGGAGATGAGCCTGATCGCCGCGCAGGAGATCCCGAAGCGGGGGGAGCCCGTGATTCTCGGCGCCGGCGAAAGTCTCGAAGATCTCGCGAGGCGGTTGGGCCGCGATCCGGGGTGACCCCCGACATACAGTGCCACCCGACCAGCTCGACCCCCGCATCTCGGGGTCGGAGAAACAAAACCCTTGCGTCGGCCAGATGGCGTACTTAATCTGAAGTAACATAGCGGCCCGCCCGATGGGCCGGCCGCGACCAGTGCCACCGCCTTGGGGCGGCTGTCCGGTTCAGAGATACCGCCATGGGGCGGTCTCCGGAATTATCCGGAGGCCGCCCCATTTTTTCGTTTCAGGAGGTCAGCCTGATGGCACCCAACCGGTCTGAGAGGACGAGCATTCGGCTCCGACCGCATGAGCTTGCGCTTCTCCGGAGTAGCGCCGAGGCGAGCGGAATGCACCTGGCGGAGTTCATCCGCACCGGGGCGTTGAAAGAAGCCACACGGGTACTCGCGCCTGCGAAGCAGTCAGGGGACTGAAGCCGGACGATGAGGGAGGGTCACGGGATGGGGGGAGGACGTGGAAGGGAAGACCGAGCGGCACGAGCCGCAAACGACGGCGCGGCCCGAGACGGCCGGCCAGATCCTCATGAGGATCGCAGCGCAGCTACCGCAGGAAACCGCGGAGGCGATTCGGCAGGGGATGGAGGCACCGGCCGACCGACCGGCCTTGTCGAGTGCTTCGGACTGATCGCCGGAGTGGCTCAGGAGTGCATCGAGCTCCTGGACGGAGTTGCTGCGCAGCTCCCCCGGGAGTACCGAGATGCCTGTCGGCACCTCGAGGCCGACCTCCGAGGGATCGACACTCGGGCCCGGAACTTCGCTCTGATGCTGGAACCGCCGTTCAAGCCGGACCCGAAGCCGGTCTTCCAGCGTGGAGGGGTCAGCCGATGAGCCCGATCAATTGGCTTGCCCCGGGACTACTTCCGCACCTGCGCGCCATGAGAGCCGACACTGAGTCGCTTATCGAGGCCATTGAGCGGGTTCAACGCCAGCCCGAAGACATGGAGATCCGGGCTCACGCGATGGCGGCACTGAATCAGCTTCTCGAGTCGCGACACCATGCCCACGCACTCCTCGAGCCCATCGACCTTTCTGGGAGGAACTGATATGAGCCGTACGCTGACTCCCGCAATGCTGGCTGCTATCCGCGCCGAGCGGGGCTACGCCATCATCCACCTGATCGAGATGGAGAACTCAGGCGGGACCCTTCGGATCGCTACATCGGCCCAGGACATCAGCTGGTCCGGTCAGACCTGGACGGCTGTGGGTGGACACCTCCAGTACGGGGGCAGCCAGGAGACGGGGGACCTCAAGGCCCAGAGCGTCGCCATGGAGTTGAGCGGAGTCGACGGCTCCATCATCTCCGCGGTCCTGAACAATCACTTCCGCGGGTACGAGGTCGTCATCTACCGCGCCCACATCGACGTGGCCGCCGGAACCGTCGTCGCAGACCCGCTCGAGGAGTTCCGCGGCTACCAGAACAAGAGCTATCAGATCACCGATGACCAGCAGGCCGAGAACATGGGCGGCGGCACGGTGACCGTCAGAACTCGGCTCGCGTCGCGCCTGGCCGACGCCGCCTTGTCAAACGCGGTCCTCACCAACCTCCACAGCCACCGGGACATGCTGCGCCGCGCCGGCTTCAGCTTCCCCGATACGGAGGATCGATTCTTCGCCATGCTCCCGGGCATCGCGGGCCGCCAAACGCCGATCTGGGGGGGCGTCCCCATCTCGCGGTGGAGCGGTGCGCCCAGGGGTGGCGGCCGCGAGGGCAACTGGGACGACTAGGGCTCACCAATCACCTGGAGCACATCCATGGACCAGCACTTCACCACCCTTCGCCGCGCCCTCTATCTGATCCACTCGGCGCTCCGGGACTTCGAGTCACGGACCGAGCTCGTGATCCACGCGGGTGAAACCCCGCCCGAGGGGAAGAGCCAACGGGACCTCAACTCCCGGGGCGACCAGGTCGCCATCGGGATCGAGGGCCTGGCCGCGGAGGGGGTGGCCGCGGCCGACGCCATCCTCGAGGCGGGCGCCGACCCGTGGGTGTCGAGCGCACGTGGGGCTCTGGGAGTAGCGCTGGGGGCAGCGCAGAACCGGAAGCATGAGGGGTTCCTCGCCATCCGGCCCACGCTGAGGGGGGCGATCCTCGCCGATCCCGACAACACCTGATCACGGCCCGGGTCACGGGCCACGAACCATCCAGAAGGGACCACCTGAGAGGAGGGGACGATGACGAAGACGCAAAGGCAGGACGCTCGATCGGCGAAGGGACAGATGCTCAGCATCGCAACGTTGGTGCCGAGATCCGGGGAGCCCCTCGAGGTGGGATTCGAGCGAGAGCGACAGGCAGCGAGAGAGCGGGTGGAAGCGTCGGACCGGCTCAAGCCCATGCTCAACTGGCTCCCCGACGTCCGCAAGCTCGTGCGCGACTCCAACGCCGAGGCAGCCAAGATCAAGAAGAACCCTGACCTCACACCCGAGGCCAAGGGTCGCCTCCTGGCCGAGAACGCCGTCCGCCTCTACGAGGCTGTGGCCGAGCGCACCGAGGGCTTCAACTCCGCAGACCAGGCCTTCCGCGATGGGTTCAAGGCCGTGCCGGATCTCCACAAGATGACTCCGGCGGACGCGGCGCGGATCGCCGCGATTGGATCCGTCGCTCGGGATCTTCTCCCCGAGACGTTCATGGATGTGGTCGAGGATATGGTGCGGACCCGAGACCGGGCGGCGCTGGCTCTGTTCGTCCCCATGTCCGAAACCTTCATGGAGACCCGGAAGCACTACAAGGAGCACTACGAGCGCATGGGGCGCCTCCTCGCACTCGGCCGCGAGGCCATGGAGAACGAGAGTACGCGCCAGGCCGCGTACGCCCAGGAGGTGTCTTCGGAGCTCCGCCAGAACGTGCAGTTCATCGTCGGGCAGATCGGCGAGCACGGCACCCTGGATCCGATCCTCTTCGAGCCGGATCTGAGTGCTGGAGGAACCACCGTCGACGCGTTCACCTCCCGCCTTGGGACCCCCGAGGACTGATCGGATCGGTCCCGAGGGGGAGCTAGGATGGTGAGCCGGATGCAGGATCCGGGAACACGGAGCCGCCGGAACGGGGGAGCAGCACGCTACACCCTCGATGAGGAAGCGAAGGGGATCCATGGGCCCCACGCTCTGAACCCGAGATGGCGACCGTCCCGCAAGCCGACAACCCGGCCACCATCCCCCTCGGGCCGTCTCCTCGGATGGAGCGACCCGCGATGACACGACCGCATACCAACGGAGCAGCCAGCCTTCCGCTCGAGGCGGAGGCCAGTGTCCTGTGCGCCCTCCTGATCGGCGACCGGAGACACGCGGACGCCCTCATGCGGGTGTCCAGCACGCTCGAGCCGTCGGCCTTCACCGACGCACGGCACCGAGTCCTCTTCGAAGCGATGAGCCGACTACGGCGCCTCGGGGAGGACATCGATCCGACCATCCTCTCGGAGGAGCTCCGCAGGAGGGGCGCGTACGAGAAGGCCGGGGGATTCGACTACATCGCGGACATCCTCGACGTTCACGCATCTCCGGACATGGCGGAGTCGTACGCCCGCATCATCCAGGAGCACGCCCAGCGCCGGAGGTGGAGGGCTCTCCTGGGCGCCTCCCTGCGAGACCTGGATGAGGCGGACGGACCATCGCTCGAAGAGCTCATGGCGAGCCACGCGGAGCGCGTGGACGGTCTCCGGGCCACCGCCGGGGGGGCCGTGCGCACGATCTCGCTCAGGGAGGTCCTCGAGAACCCCGGGGCCCACGGCCCGCCGCCCGAGATCCTCCACCGCCTCGCCTGGCGAGGGCGCACGACACTCCTGGCCGCCCGGGAGAAGCTCGGCAAGTCGACACTGTGCACCGCGGCTGCAGCAGCCCGCAGCGCAGGACTCGGATTCCTCGGCCAGGGCACCGACGCGGGGACGGTCCTCTGGGTTGGCCTCGAGGAGCACCGGGACGACACCGGGCAGCGGATGGACACCTTCGGAGCCAGTTGGGACCGCACGCACCTCCTCGAGCGCGTCGTCGCCCCTCTGGTGGACCTCGAGCAGGCCGTCATCGAGCATGGGCCCGACGTCGTATTCATCGACACCCTCGCGGCCTTCACTGAGGCGATGGAGCTCGACCCAGGGTCAGCCACGGCATGGACGCCGATCATGAGCCGGCTGGGGCGCATCGCACGGGACTACGACACAGCCCTCGTCATTCTCCACCACGCCCGGAAGAGCGACGGGGCGTATCGCGACTCGTCCGCCATCGGGGCCGGCGTGGACATGATTCTCGAGATGTCCGAGGGGCAGACCGAGGGGGTCCGGAAGATCAAAGCCAGGGGGCGGTGGAAGCTCGAGGACTACTCGGTCCAGATGGTGGAGGCCACGGAGAGGGGTCGGGCCTTCTTCTCCCTCGTCACTCAGGAGCTCGGCCTCGACGCCCAGATCCTGGCCTTCCTCGCGAGGCACCCGGGGGCCTCTTCACGCTCCGTCCGGGACCAAGTCCGAGGTCGCACCCAGGAGATCACCGACGCCATTCATCGCCTCATCGAGAGCCGTGCGATCGAGGATCGCGGCACCGGGAGGAACCTCTCTCTCTTCATCAGGGAGGAAAAACCGCATGGAACCGCGCCGGAACCAGTTGGGAACCACTCGGGAACCGGTTCCCGGAACCATGGTGCTGAGGTGGTTCCCGCGGGGGGCTCTCCCCCCGTAGGGGGGAGCCCCCGGGAACCGCACCCCGAAACCGCAGTGGGGATGTGAAGCATGGGAGCACGATCCAGACGCAAGGGAGCAGCCTGGGAACGGGAACTCGCAGGACGATTCCGGGCCCTGGGGATCTACGCCCTCCGGAACCTCGAGGAGGTCAGGTCGGGCAACTCAGGGGATCTCATGCTCAGGATCCCCCTCAGCGTGCAAGCCAAGGTCGGGGCGAGGCCACCGATCTACGAAGCCGTGACCCAGGCCCAGGAAGCAGCAGGGGACCAGGACGTCCCGGTCGCCATGATCCGGCGGAACGGGGCAGGGAGTAGGCCGCCAGACGATCTGGCCGTGATGCCCCTCGACAGCTTCTTCGAAATCGTCGGGGCTCTTGTCGAGGCAGGAATCTGGAGGGAAGAGGGATGATGGGGCTGTATACAAACCGCTGGCGGGGGATTGAGGGGTTCCGCCTGGATCCTGCCTCTCTGGGGCCGGTTCAGAGTGTAGGGCAGAGTAGTCGCTCTTCTCTGACCCTCCAGAAATGGCGTAAACACTGGGCTTTCGGAGGTGTGGGGCAATGATGGGCCAATCCGGGCCGGGGTTCGAGTCCCTACGCGAGCTCCTACGGTGGTGCCTTACCGCTCCTGCGGGAACGATGCTGAGCGCCGCTACGGTAGCGGCCGTCCTCGAGGGGATCGGGACCACAGAGGACTCCCAGGGGCCCAGGGAGGGCGAGGATCACCCGCAGATCGACGCGGAGAGCTGGGCCGAGCGGATCTGGCTCGTACCGGCCGAAAGGCGCCTGAACACCGCCGAGACGCTCGAGGCGCTCGGAAGAGGGAAGTCATGGCTCTTCGAGCGCCTGAAGGGCTCTGACGCGATTCCTCACCGGAAGATGGATGGGCAGCTGGTCTTCACTGCGGGTGAGCTCCGGGCCTGGATCCGGGCCCATGAGGAGCCCCTGGTGGCCGGCCCCATGGAGTCGGCACCTGGGGAGAGGAGGGTGCGTGTCAGCTGAGGACGATCGGAAGGCGGAGGCAGCGCGTATCCTTCGGTGTGTCGAGGGGGTGCGGGACGTGGAGAATCTGGCGAGGGAGGGCGGGCGTCCCGGGATGGGCAGGTACCTGACGGGGCGCCTGCTGGCGAGGGCAGTGTCCCCTCCCACGTCGTCAGGGAGCACGGGGCGCAGGGACCAGGACGCACGGGGGGAGGGAAAGTGATGCAGTGTCGGCATATCAGGGAGGACGGGACGCGGTGCGGGGTGACGTTCGGGCTGGTCGAGGGTCTCTGCTGGCACCACGACCCAGGGCGGGCCAAGGATGCGGATGCGGCGCGCAGAAAGGGACTGAAGGCCGCGAGCCAGACGTCACGGCGCCGGCGCGGGGGCACCGTGAAGACGGTCGACCCGACAGACGCGCCCGGGGGTCCCCCACAGACAGCGGAGGAGGCACGCCAGTGGGTGGCCTGGGCCACCTGGGCTGTCGCAACCGGGCAGATCGACGCCCGCACAGCCAGAGAGGTCGGATACAACGTGAGGGCATTTCTGACGGCGCACGAGAAGACGGAGATGGAGGCTGCGATCGAGGAGCTCCGGGCACACTCGAAGAAGATCCGGGAGGACCGCGGTGGCGACGTGGAGTGACATCAAGCAACTCGAGAAGGAGTTCGGGGATCTCCTGATCGAACGGGATGGCGACTCGAGTGACGTAGACTTCACGCGGTGGGCCGACGCCCCGGTGGAATTCATGCGGGAGGTCCTCCGGTTCAAGCCATGGTCGGCTCAGCTCCGGGTCGCGGAAGCGGTGAGAGATCATCCCCTGGTAGTCGTGCGAGGGTGCAACTCCGCAGGGAAGGACGCCGTGGCCGCGCAGGTCGCGCTCTGGTGGGTGTATGCGGTCGGGGGGATGGTCCTGATCTCCTCTGCATCAGCGAAGCAGCTACGTGACGCCTCGATGGTTGAGGTGAGCCGCGCCTTCGGCCGGGCCCGGATGCCGTACTCGCTCCCCGGTGAGCTCTTCCAGATGGCGCTCCGTGTGGGGGGCGAGCCGCGGATTCTCGCGTTCACGTCCACCGACAGCTCGAGGATGACGGGATTCCACCACGGGCGCGTCTTGGTCATTCTGTCGGAGGCCCAGGGCATTGAG
>Ga0224501_10002679_pt1 | contig 14022 bp, 17 predicted proteins | sample SF_Oct11_sed_USG_4_FD_169105 | JGI IMG/M metagenome (GOLD analysis project Ga0224501, IMG submission 169105) | Sediment microbial communities from San Francisco Bay, California, United States - SF_Oct11_sed_USGS_8_1 | ecosystem: Environmental > Aquatic > Marine > Sediment | place: USA...
TCGCGCCTCCTCGATATAGGTAGAGGAGAGCGCAATCGCCAGTTGCAACTCTTCGTGTGCCTGTTCCAGATGACCGAGGGTTGAGTTGGCACAGGCGCGCTGGTAGTGGGCATAGGCGTAGTCGGGATTGAGCGCCAGTGCCTTATCACAGAGGTTGAGCGCCCACTCGGGTTCGTCCAGCTCCAGCACCGCATCGGCTTTGTAGGTGAGTGCCTCGATATCCTCATTATTCATCGCCAGTATCTGGTCATAGACCTCGATCCTCGCCTGCGGCGTCGCCTCCAGGCCGGCCCGCATCCACAGCGAGTGCATGGTGTTGGTGCGCGAGATCTCCTCCTGTGCCGAGATGATCCGCTCGGTGCGATCCTTGAGCTTGCTCTCCAGATTGCGCAGCCGCATTTCGTACTCCTCAGAGAGCGTCGACACCTTGCTGTCCATCACCTCATTGATCTTGTTGCGCATTTCGCGCAGCGAACTCCAGCCGACCAGAGCAAAGATCGATGCGGCTGCCGCGATCATGTAAAAAATATTGTTAATAGTACTTGTGGTATAGGTGATGGCGCGGTCGGAACTCTCGAGCTGCGCCTGGGAATACCTCTGGGTGAACTCGGCACGCTGGTTCTGCAGCTCCATGCGCAGTGCACGAATTTCATCGAGCATGTAGCGTTCGACAAAGGGGTTATAGAGTGGCTGTTGCAGATTGCCGATCACCTCCTCTGCCTGTTGATCCGTCTTCTCCGCGGCCTGCAGCGGCCACAACAATGTAAGTAGCATTGCCATTATCAAACCGCGCATATCGCCTCCCCACAGGCAAAGAGGATGTGATAGAGACCATCGGCGTATCGTGAACCGATGATGATATTTTCGTGCATCGCATGGTGGTTGCTCATGGAGACGCCCGATGTTCTTATGAGGCGTTACGCACAGCGGCCCACTGCGCGGCCCGGGGGTGGGGCTGGTAGGCGCCATCCTTGTCGTGAACCTCGCGACCGGTGACCGGCGGATTGAAGACGCAGATCAGGCGCATATCCTCCTCGGCGCTCAGCAGGTGCTCATCGTGCAGATCTAGCGCATACATCACGCCATCCTCGATGTGGACGATCTCGCCGGTCTCCAGGTCCTCCAGCTGGCCGCGGCCGGCGACACAGTAGACCGCCTCGACGTGGTTCTTGTACCAGATGTGGGTCTCGGTACCGGCACGGATGATGGTCTCGTGCAGAGAAAATCCCATGCCGTCACCATCGAGCAGCAGACGACGGCTCACCCAGTTGCCGTTGGGGGCCTCAACCTCACGGTCGGAGTTAATGATTTCACTCATGTGTCGTACGATCATGCTGCGGTATCTCCTCTCATGGCACTCTCTTTGTGGGCCAGCAGCTCACCGATCACCTTATCAATGATGGCCATTCCCTGGCGCAGGGTATCTTCTTCAATTACCAGCGATGGCAGGAACTTGACCACACGGTCGTCGGCACCCGCCAGCTCGATCACCAGATTGCTGGCGAAGGCCGCTGCCGAGACCTCACCGGCAAAGCCGGGGCGATTGATATCGAGCCCCCATACCATGCCGCGACCGCGCAGTTCTATCTCAAGCTGCCCCTTATACTTTTCAACAATTTTGCGTAGCTCTTCCTCCATGATCTGCCCCTTGTACTGGATCGAATCGGCGAAGTCGTTGTTGTCCCAGTAACTGAGTGCCTGGGTGGCGGCAATAAAGGCGAGGTTGTTGCCGCGAAAGGTGCCGGTATGTTCGCCCGGCTGCCACTGGTCGAGCTCGGGGCGCATCAGCAGCAGGGCCATCGGCAGGCCACCGCCGATCGATTTGGAGACGGTCACCATGTCGGGTTTGATGCCGGCCTCCTCGAAGCTGAAGAAGGTGCCGGTACGTCCGTTGCCCATCTGGATGTCGTCGATGATTAGCAGGATATCGAAGTCGCGGCAAAGCTGTTCCAGATCACGTAGCCACTGGCTGGAGGCGACATTGATCCCCCCCTCACCCTGCACTGTCTCGACGATGATCGCTGCCGGAAGGTCGATCCCGCTGGAGCCATCCTCAAGGAACTTGCGCAGATAGTCGATGGTGTTGATATCGGGGCCGAGATAGCCGTCGAAGGGGACCGAGTCGGCGTTGTTGCGTGCCCCGTAGGACTCATCGCGATAGAAGTCGTTGCCGGTCACCGCCAGCGCCCCCATGGTCAGCCCGTGGTAGCCGTTGGTAAAGGCGATGACATTTGAGCGGCGCTTGACCATGCGTGCCAGTTTCAGCGCCGTCTCTACCGCGTTGGTGCCGGTGGGGCCGGTAAACTGCACCTTATAGTCGAGATTGCGCGGTGCCAGGATGGTGTCGCGCAGCTTCTGCAGAAAGGCCTTTTTGGCACTGGTCGCCTTGTCCAGTGCATGGACGATACCGTCGCGCTGCAGATAGGCTATCAGTGCCTCGCTGATCAGCGGGTTGTTGTGGCCGTAGTTGAGGGTGCCGGCTCCGGCGAAGAAGTCGATATACTCGTTACCCTGCTCATCATAGAGGAAGGCCCCTTTGGCGGTGTCGAACACCGCGGGGAAGGCACGGACATAGCCGCGTACCTCGGACTCCATCTCTTCAAATATACGCATGACTCTGTTCTCCAATAATTTATGAATTTGTCGCGCTGAGCGCTATCCGTAACAGGATTTCGCTCTCATGGTTGCCTGCGGGTCCGAAGGCTGAGGCATCGAGGAAACTCTCCTCCTCAATCGTGGTGCCCCGAACGATAGCAAGGCGTTCAAATAGCGCACGCGATGCGGCATTGCTGGGATTTACCGTTGCCTCTACCCGATCCACCTCATGGAGGGGATAGCGGTCCAGTAGCTCTTCAAGCATGTGCCAGGCGATGCGCTGACCTCGCAGTGCCCGATTGACCACCACCTGCCAGACAAAGAGGGTTTTGGGTCGTTGGGGAATGCGATAGGCGGAAAGAAAACCGACCACTCGCCCCTGCGACTCGGCAACCACGCAGCTATCACCGAAATGATCGCTCAGCAGGTAGTAGCTATAGAGCGAGTTGAGGTCGAGTGGTGGACTGCTGGCAATTAACTGGTGGATTTCATAGCCATCACTGGCGCGGGGGGGCCGTATCTGGATCGCGTCTTGAATAACAGGCATCTCTCTCCGATTGCACCTAACTGCTTAGTGCACTAAACTTTAGCATAGTAATAATTTGGAGGCAAATGTGGTTGCGACAGCAAAAAAGTGGCATTTTAAGGCACAAGAACTGGTTGAGACGTTCGTTAACAACGAGAATGACAGGGTTTCTTTAATGGAAACATATGATCAGGTGCTGGTAACGCTGCGGCAGATTATCCGCGCAATCGATTTGCACTCTAAGAAATTAGAGCGGGAGTCCGGCCTAACTGGACCGCAATTATTGGTAATGCAACTCATCGCTACCTACGATGAGGTTACCTCAGGGGTGATCGCCAGGGAGGTGAGCCTGAGTCAGGCCACCGTGACTACCATCCTCGACAGGCTGGAGCGCAAGGGGATGCTTAAGCGTGAGCGTAGCGCTTATGACAAGCGCAAGGTGCTGGTCTCGCTAACAGAAGAGGGGGCGCAGGCGCTGCAGAGGGCACCAACCCTGATGCAGGAGTCCTTTATTCGTGCCTTCAATCAGCTGGAGAGCTGGGAGCAGTCGCTGATCCTCTCTTCGCTGCAGCGTGTTTCAGACATGATGAATGCCACCGACCTGGATGCGGCACCACTGCTGGATAGCAGTGATGAGAAGGTGATCGATTAGAGTCTGGGGCTGAGTGAGCGATAGCAGGGGTATAACGGGTTCAATCGGGACAATAACGGGGCCAGATGGCCCCGTTGTCGTTGCTGAGGTTATAAACCAACCTTCGCCTTGATCGCCGCTACCACGGTGTCACTGGAGGTGGCGTTGACGTCGAGGAGCAGTCCCTCCTGCTTGTAGAAACCGACCAGCGGTGCGGTCTGCTCGTTGAAGGTATCAAGACGCTTGGAGATCGCCTCCTCGGTCTCGTCATCGCGCTGGATGGTGGGGCTGCCACACTTGTCGCAAACACCCTCGACCTTGGATGGCTTTGACTTGGTGTTGTAGATCTCCTGGCAGGCGGAGTTGGAGCAGGTACGGCGGGTGGTGAGACGGTCGAGGATGATCTCGCGTGCCACATCCAGATTTACCGCTGCATCCAGCTCGATGCCCAGCTTGGATAGCATCCCCTTCAGCGCCTCAGCCTGGGGGATGGTGCGGGGGAAGCCGTCGAGCAGGAAGCCCGCCTTGCAGTCGTCCTCCAGCAGGCGCTCGCCCATAATATCGAGAATAAGGTCATCGGGTACCAGATCACCGGCGTCCATAAAGCCCTTCGCCTTCTTGCCCAGTTCGGTGCCCTCTTTTACCGCGCCACGCAGGATGTCGCCGGTGGAGATCTGTACCGAGCCGTCGAGCGCGGTCAGCATTTTGGCAACGGTACCTTTTCCGGCGCCGGGTGCGCCTAACAGGATCAGTCTCATGGGTTTCTCCTTAGATGTTTTACAATGAGGTTACTCTGCGGCCTAAGGGTAGCGGCAGGGTGGCGTTTGTCTAATGGGTATTTGCTATGACGCCATAAGAGAGGGGGGAGGGGGAGTTACTCTTTCTCTTTTTCGATGGTGTAGAAGATGCCGGGGATGATGGTCTTCTTGATGATGCGGGTCTCCTCCAGCTCGGGGTGGTCATTCTCCGAGTATTTGAAGAAGGCCTGACCGATGCGGATCATATCGCCCTCTACCAGCAGGTGAGCGGTGATCTGCTCGTGGTTGACGAAGGTACCGTTGGTGCTGCCGAGGTCGCGCACCACATAGTCGCTTTGGTTACTATTCTGTTCACTCTTTACCCGTTCAACGAGGGCGTGCTCGCGGCTCGCCAGGGCATCATCGATGCAGATATCGTTATCCTCGTTACGGCCAATGCGTAGCGCGCTATCGTCCAGTGGGATCTTGATCCCGGCTACCCCATTCTTGTATTGAATTAATACCGACATTGCGCTTTCCCCCTTATCACCGAACAGCCTAGCGCCCTTCTGTTGGTGTTGCTGTGGTGCGACTCACATTCCCGACTTTACCCCCGTAGAAAGGGGTTGTGAAGACGCTCATCGCCAATTGTTGTGGTGGGGCCGTGGCCGGGTATGACGGTGACCCCATCTCCCAGTGGCAGCAGACGCTCGGTGATGCTTTGAATCAGTGCGGCATAGTCGCCCTGTGGAAAATCGGTGCGCCCAATGGAGCCCTGAAAAAGGACGTCACCGACAAAGGCTACCTGCGCCTCACTACAGTAGAAGACCACATGGCCCGGGGTATGGCCCGGGGTGTGTATAACTGTAAGCGGTGTCTCTCCCAGCGACAGTGTCTCACCATCGTTAAGCCAGCGGGTCGGGGTAAAGCTCTCCGTCAGGGGGAATCCGAGCATCTCCGCGTGCTGTGGCAATATCTCCAGCCAGAAAGCATCGCTCTGATGGGGCCCTACAATCGGCACCCCTCTCAGATTGGCGATCTCTCTGGCCGCACCAACGTGATCAATATGACCATGGGTAAGTAGCACCATCTCCAGTGTTAGCCCAAGCTCATCCACATCATGTAACAGGCGCGTCGCCTCACCACCGGGGTCGATAAGGGCGGCCCTGTTGCTCTTATCGCACCAGATAAGCGAGCAGTTCTGCTGGTAGTGGGTAACGGGGTGGATACGGTATTGCAGCATGGTCTAATCGATCTCCTCCAGCCATGCCTCGACCTCCGGGCAGAGGTAGAGTTGCTCAGCCAGCTCAGTTGCCCAGGCTTGACCATTAAGCTGTTTGAGCGTGGCGACGGCCATCACCTGTACCGCAGGTACCTCACTCCACACCGCAGTGTTGAGACAGCGCCAGTGGTCGGGCTGCAACCGTTTGGGGTTGTCGAGCTGCCCCTTGCAGGTTTCACACAGCAGGATGCAGTGGTCGAACTCGGGCTCGCTGGCAACTGGGGGTACCTCGTGGATCTGCAAGCGGGTCCCGGAGGCACCGCACATCTCACACTGGCTTTTGGCGCGACGTGCCAGATCCTTGCCGAAGGCGTTGAGGGCGTCGAGGCGGGCACGGTGTTTGTCGAGTCCTTTTGCCATCGTCTTCACTCGTCAGGGTTATGCAAACAAAAGCCCCGCACTGGGCGGGGCTGCTGTGGTGGTGAGTTGCAGTTACTGCGGGATGACGTTAGCCGCCTGCAGCCCCTTGGGGCCCTCTTCTACCTCATAGCTGACCTTCTGTCCCTCGGCGAGAGATTTAAAGCCATCTGACTTGATAGAGCTGAAGTGAACGAATACATCGGCACCGCCGTCATCCTGAGTGATGAAGCCAAAGCCTTTGGCATCGTTAAACCATTTCACTGTTCCTGTTGCCATTATTTCTACCTTTTTGTTTCCTGACCTAAAGTAATCGACCGCTATGTCTGTGACATCTCGGTGGGATGCCTTGATGTAGTCGCTAATCTCCTGCCATCTCCAACCCCCCAATCGAGTATACGCCAAGCCAATGTGGGCGGCTATACCTTGAATCCTTATACCAGATTCGACCCGTGACCCCTCCTGGCCACAGAAATTTGCCTTACTGGCTGCGAGAGTTAACTTAAAAATATAGATTTTACAAAGTGTTACGTTAATCATTAAGTGAGTGTTCGCTGTGTGGGAAATTTGAAATCGAATTACCTGATTCAAGCGGTAACCACATAACAGGAGGCGTTGAAATAGCGGGGGACGTTCATATTAATACCGGTACAACGACGAACCACAGTGGAGATTAGGCATGGCTATTACTTTACGTCGAGCGGGTAAACGGGTGGTATTGGTGGCGCTGCTGGCGATGAGTCCCGTTTGGGTATTCGCGTCACAGGCGGACTCCCTCGATCTGGAAAGGTCGGTATTTGAATTCCAGAGCAAACTGGCCAACCAGGGAAATGCCGCAGCGCAATATTATCTTGCCCAAATGTACGGAGAGGGCCGTGGCACCAGGGCAGACCCCGCGTTGGCAGAGCACTGGTACGAGAAGGCAAAACTTAACGGTTTTAACCCCTCCATACTCAAATAATCTGCAAAATAGTGCGGTTTCTCATTAAAATTTAAGGGTTTTCCCCTATTCACTCTCTGAAAATATGGACTATAACTAAGTTAAAGGCTGAGTAATTACTCAGAATCGTCAGGATGAATATTTATGAGGGAGTGAGGAGGAGTTAACTGGACATGGAGGCCCCTGAATCCCGACTTATTCGGGTGGTGAGATTAAAAAGGGGGGAATGGTTATGCACAAACTCTGGACCAGCGACCTAAATACCGGCATTGAGGAGATCGATGTCGAGAACCGCAAGATAGTCGACTACATCAACAGACTCAGCCGTGCCAGGGAGGATGGGGTTCGGGGTGAGTTGGGGGATGTGCTTGAGGCGTTGCTCGACTATGTCTGTAACCACTTCATCTTTGAAGAGCACATGATGGAGGAGGCCGACTATGAACACCGTGTTTCCCATGAAAAGGTGCACGAGCTGTTCGCCAAGCGACTGGCTGACTTCCGCGGTAGATTCCGCGACGGTGAAACGCCGTTTGATGAGGTGATCGGTATGCTTGTTCATTGGGTGGATGAGCACATTCGCTACGATGATCAGATGTACGCCGAGACCGTGCAGGAGAAGATCGAAGAGCAGGGTGGAGAGACCTGGGTGATGGGAGTGATGAAAAAACTCTTTGGTTGATACCACCAAACAACAGGACAAAAAACCCCGCAGAGCGGGGTTTTTTGTTTGTGCCGGAAAATGGATCTTCGATACTATTCCCTCTACCACTCACCGGTACTGGAGTTGCCATGAATATCGACCAGATCGCCACAACCCGTTACACCACCAAGGCCTACGACTCGCAGAGAAAGATTGATACGGCACTTATTGAGCAGCTTGTAACCCTGCTTCACTACGCCCCCTCTTCGGTTAATTCCCAGCCCTGGCACTTCTTCATCACCAGTAGCAGCGAGACAAAAGAGCGGCTGGCAATGGCAACAACCGGTCCCTATAGCGGTAATCAGCCCAAGGTGTTAAACGCCTCTCATGTGGTGGTGTTGTGCCGCCGTAAAGAGCTGAGTGACGAGCATCTGGAACAGGTGCTGTCGCGTGAGGAACAGGATGGCCGATTCATCAAACCGGAGTTGAAGCAGGCACAGATAAAGGGGCGTGGTTTCTATGTCAACATGCACCGCACTGAGCTGGATGATACCCAGCAGTGGATGGAAAAGCAGGTCTATCTGGCACTGGGGGCACTGCTGTTCGGTGCTGCCGCGCTGCAGATCGATAGCACCCCGATAGAGGGTTTTGATCGCGATGTGCTGGACGAGGTTCTGGGGCTGGAGGAGAAGGGGTTGCGCTCGGTGGTGCTGGTGGCTCTGGGTTATCGCAGCGAGGAGGACTTTAATGCTGGATTGCCAAAATCGCGGTTAGCGGAAGAGGAGGTAGTGACACTGCTGTAAAGTGACTCCCCAGTCGCTATTGCCTGGGAGTGATACTGCTCAGGGTATAGCTAGGCGCAGTTGGCCTTTTTCCCCTCGCAGGAGATCTTTCTGCGGATGACCTCATCAATGCAGGTGGAGAGATCGACTTTTGAATTTACATCGTGTGGTGCATTGAAAAACATATAGCTCAGCAGCAACTGGAAGGTGGGATCCGCCTTCTCTTCGCTGGAGAGGAGCATCATAAAGCCTTCGTAGTCACCATCCAGGGCCGGGTTGTACCGTCCTGAGTAACCGGCACCACTTAACAGTTCGCTATGTAACATGGCTTTGTCTCTCTCAGTACCTAATGCGCGGTAAGCCCACGTCAGGGTGATTACCGTATCTCTTTAAACCAACTCTAAATTTAATGCTACACCACTCTCAAATATTTGTAATAACAAACAGCATAAATTGTGATCTATTTAGTGGAAAAGTTGTGAGAGTTCTGAGAGTCATCGATTAAACCGATATCGAAAATAAAGTTACAGGTTAAAACGATATTTGTTGCGATGTGCTTACCAGGGGTGAAAAGAAAAAGGGGATGAATTACTTCATCCCCTATTACTCAACAGCAGGTGCGGAGAGCGTCAGGCGGCGGCCTCGTCACCCTCAGATTTCTCCTGGCTCTCCTGCGCCTCCTGTAGCTCCTTTAACTCCTGCTCCAGCTTCTGCTTCTCCTTACGCAGGGTGAGGATGGTCTGCTCGGCCTGCTTTCTGGCGTCGGACTCATCCATCTTCTGCTTCTGCAACTTCTTGAGCTTCTTCACCACATTCTCAGGGGTATCCGAGAGGAGGGTATTGATCGCCTTGATGGCTCGCTCTTTCTCCACCAGAGTGGCCTTGAGCTGCTTCATCTGACGGTCACTGTCGGCGCGGGAGTTGGTGAGCTGCTGTTCCAGCTTCTCGATCTGCTCCTGGGCCGCAGTGAGGTTGCCCTTCACCTCGGCCAGTGACTTCTGGCTCTCAACCAGTTGCTGCTCTACCGCCGCGACGGCCTGAGCAGCCTCATCTTTGGTTTTGGCAACTTCGGCTTCGGCATCGGAAGCGCGTTTAATGGCCGCCTCAAGGGCCACTTTGAGTTGATCCGGACTACAATCTTTAGGGAGCTGCAACGCCTTGGCGGCTGCATCCATCATCATCTGCTTGCTAATCGCAAGGTCTTTCCAAACTTTAAGCTGTAATTCTGCGTCTGACACGTTTTCTCCTCAGGGCTAGAAAGTGAGTTACAACATGGGGGGATGTCGGGGCTATTTCAAATGAACGCGCGACTATATAAGAAAACTCTTCTTAAATCAAGAGGATAGAATAAAGTAGTGGTGAGTCAGTCACTTAGCTCCAAATTCTCCGCTGTTGGGCTCTGTGAAGACGGAATTTTACAACCAGTCCAAGCAGGGTAGAGATAAGCAAAGAGATGGCATAGGTGATAACCGTGGGTTCAACATCGCGTGCGGTAAAACTGAGCTCTGAGTTCTCAATTATCCAGAAGAGTAGCTGTACCGCCCCGATAAGGGAGAGGGTGAGGAGGAGTGCCTGCACAGCACAGGCAATTAGTGGGCGTAATAGACCAATCCCCTGCCCGTGCACTGCCCACCACCAGGCGGATGCGACAATCACTGCCTGGGGGGCAACCGATAACGCTAGTAGCAGTGCCACCTTATCAATGTTCTCCGGGCGGGTAATGACAGCGGGTATGGCAAGTGAGAGGGCGATCAGCAGGCTGACGGCGACCCCGGTAGATAGGCCAATCCCGCCAGGCTTGACCAGGGTATTCTCAGCAATCTCAGCTCTCGGTGGCTGATAGGGGCTGTGGTATCTGTCTTGTGTCATTAACGCACTCTCAATTCACGGCCACGTAGCACTGCTCGTTGGGGCAGTGAAGTAACAGTCTGAGGGCAGATTAGTTGGTACCACGCGCTGCAACGGCGTTCATAAGGGTGGCCGTTACTGCCTCGAAGTGCGCCTCAATATCGGTGTCATCCGCATTGATCTGCATTGCGATCGCAATATGGTGATCGGGGTAATAGGCGAGCATCGAGTTATAACCCGGAAAAAATCCGCCGTGCCGGTAGGCGGTGCCGTGCTTTGTTCTGGCGATATTAATACCCAATCCATAGCCAAACATTCTGCCTGCAGCATCCCGCGCTGTTTCCGGTCGAGCGATGGAGGTGAGCATCACCTTAAGCGATTCGTTACTGATCACCCTGGCCTCAAACAGCGCCTGTGCCCAACGCACCAGATCCTGCGAGTTTGATACCACCCCACCGCCGGTCCACTCCAGTGAAGGGTCAAAAGAAAACTCATCCGCTTCGGCAACTTTATGGGGGAGGTTGAATAGCTCACGGCCTTGTGGGGCGTAACCGGCAGCGAGCCCGGTGAACTTTCGTTGATTCTGTGCCGAGGTCAGGGTGAGGTTGAGTGGTTCGATCAGGCGCCGGGTGAGTTCATCGTAATAACTTGAACCGCTGGCCCTTTCGATAATCATCCCCAGTAGCAGGTAGCCCGTCTCGGAGTAATGAAAGCCCTCACCGGCGGGAAAGAGTGGCTCACGGTCGAGTGCATATTGCACAAAGGTTTTCGGATTAAACGATACGGTAGCCGGATTAGCTGTAAAAGCCGATCTGATGTCGCCTGCAAAACGGGAATCTTTATCAAAGATGTGATCGATCAATCCGCTACTGTGGTTTAACAGATGTCGTACCGTCATCGACTCTCCATTGGGAAGGTGATGAAACCACGGATTAGTTCCCAACCACCGCTCAACGCGGTCATCCAGTTGCAGCGTGCCCTCTTCCACCATTCTCAACACCACCGCCGCGACAAAGGTTTTGCCGATACTGCCGGCAGGCATGCGTGCGCCGGGTGTCATCGGGAGCTTCTGCTCGATATCGTCATAGCCTGTTGCGAAGTTGAGTAGACGCCCGTCCGGCATGCCGATGGCGAGTGTCGCGCCAGGAAAAAGTTTACCTGCAGTGTTTGCCGTTTGATGAATGGCATCCAGTTGAGCCTGAATGTGCTGCTCTAGTTGTGAGGTTGTGGCGGGTGAGTCCGTCTCGGAGGTGCAGGCAGCCGTAATGAATAGCAGAAAAGCGGTCCAGACGAATGGATGTCGCCACACTCTATTCAAAATTAATACCTCAATGCACAGCCCGACGAGAGCGCAATCCGTAGACCACTTCAGGTATCACCTCGGTGGCACTCCCATCCATAGTGAAGAAGCGGCTGCGGTGGATAAATACCACAACAATGGCAGCGATCACGAATACGGTGGCGTCGTGCGGTGCCGCATCGGGAAAGATGGGGTTAATGATCTGCCAGTGGAGCAGCATGGGCAGCAGGATACTGCCGCCCGAACTGTTAAACAGTGGCGTGGTGATCATCCCAATGGCAATAGAGCCGACAAGAAAGGGGAGGAATGACCACGCCCCCTGCGGTATGCCGCTAAGGAAAAAGGCGGGCAGGTGCCAGACCCCCCATATCAGCCCCAGGATCATCCCCGCCCAGAAGGGGATATAACGCCGCTGTAATAGTGGCAACGCTAGACCGCGCCAGCCGAACTCTTCAACAGGCCCCAGAAAGAGCATAAAAAAGAGTGCGGGGATCGCTGCTTCCCAGCTGGCGAGCGGGAACGGCTCGCTCCACAGATTGCCCTTAATCGCCGCAGCGAGATAAAAGAGCAACGGTACAACGATCAGAATAAAGGCATACCAGCCCCAGTGAACTCGCCACAACAGTAGACGAGAGAGATAACGCCGCAGTCCCGTCAAACCACCGTGGTAGATAACCAGCGCTAAGGCAGCAACAGCCGGTGAGTAGACCGCTAGCATAAAGAGAGGGTTGCGGGCATTCAGCTCACCAAATAGTGCGGTAACCTGTTCAGGAAACAGGATGAGCAGGCTGGCAATTCCCCAGGTCAGGCCAAAACAGATACTGAAGAAGGGTATCAGTGTACGTCTGTTCATGATGTCTCTCCCCCTGAAACGGTCATGGACTTTTTATTCTTTACGCTAAATGTACAGAGGTTTGATGATCGCTTCTACTTCCAGCATGCATGAACCCCGGAAGATCAGTTCAGGCCCCCCAATTGGACGGGGGGCTGAACGATAAATGCCAACCCTACTCCAGCGACTGGGCCAGCTTCACCAGTTGCATAAACTCACTGCGATAACCGTAGCGATCCTCGCCCCGACTCCCCTGAGCAAGAGAGTATACCTCCTCATAATTATAGCCCTCTACATATTTACTGCCGCGTAATAGCTGGGCAAAGCCGGCGACGGCGGCCGAGAAACGGAAGGTAGGGGATGCCGATTTCAGATCACCATCGATAACACCTGCCTCAACATGGTGTACCAGCTCACGACTCGACTGCTCACTCGGGCGCTTGTATCGCAACTTAACGGTAGCCAGTTCACGGCTATGGATGCCCGGGTTGCCATCTTCACGTTGATAACGATGCGGTTGCGCGGGTGTGATTTCATAGATCGCCGTGACCGTGTGCCCCGCGCCCACATCTCCGGCATCTACCCGATCATTGGCAAAATCTTCCGTCTCAAGGAGACGATTTTCATAGCCGACAAGTCGATAGCTGGCGACGTGTTGCGGATTAAACTCCACCTGGATCTTCGTGTCCTTTGCCACCGTGTGGAGGGTCGCCTGAATATCATTCACCAATATCTTCTGCGCCTCATTCAGGGTATCAATATAGGCGGCATTGCCGTCACCAGCATTGGAGATCTCCTCCAACATCGCGTCGTTGTAGTTGTACATCCCCATCCCCAGCACGGTGAGGCCAATCCCGCTGCGCTTTTTAATACGAATGAGCTGCTTTAGATCCTCGACGCTGGAGGGCCCCACATTAAAGTCGCCATCGGTAGCGAGGATGACACGATTTACCCCATCCTTGATGAGGTGGCGTTCGGCCAGGCGATAGGCGAGTTCGATACCCGCACCACCGTTGGTAGAGCCACCCGCATGGAGGCGCTCCAGGGCGGCGATGATCTCGGCACTGTGATCTCCCGCCGTTGGCGGAAGGACCACCCCCGAGGCGCCGGCGTAGACCACGATGGCAACGCTATCGTCGGCATCGAGTTGTTTTACCAGCAGTCGTAACGACTTTTTCACCAACTCCAGTTTGTTGTCGGCCCCCATCGAGCCTGAGACATCGAGCAGGAATACCAGATTCCGTGGCGGCTGCTGTTGCTGGGGTGGCTCATAGGCCTTGATGCCGATATGCAGCAGATAGCTGTTGCTGCTCCAGGGGGCGTTCCCCAATTCGGTGGTTACGGTGAAGGGCTCCTCCATGCTCGATGGATGGGGGTAGGCGTAGTCGAAATAGTTAACCATCTCCTCTGTGCGAACCGCGTCGATCGGGGGCAGGTGGCCGCCATTGAGAAAACGCCGCACATTGGCATAGGAGGCGGTATCCACATCGATGCTAAAGGTACTGATCGGCTCCTGTGACACCCTGATGCGCTCGTTTTCATTCAGATGGGT
>Ga0224501_10002680_pt1 | contig 14019 bp, 9 predicted proteins | sample SF_Oct11_sed_USG_4_FD_169105 | JGI IMG/M metagenome (GOLD analysis project Ga0224501, IMG submission 169105) | Sediment microbial communities from San Francisco Bay, California, United States - SF_Oct11_sed_USGS_8_1 | ecosystem: Environmental > Aquatic > Marine > Sediment | place: USA...
TTTCCCAAGCGCTAAATAGAGGCCGTTGAGACTGGGCCTATATCATTGAGCAACAATGGCACTATTGCTATTTTTATTTTTGTTGGACATTTTCTCCATTCAGACTTGCATAACTACAAGTCTAGTATACCGTCCATGCCAACATCGCCTATCGCAAGCAACTACCCCCTCAGTGAACAGTGGGCACCATTGACAGTGTATGGCAAGAGAGCACCCCTTCGAAGAAAACTACGGGGCCAGCACAAACTAACATGCAAAGCAAAACTATGAAAATGAACAGTCAGAAATGGCAAAAGGCGCACGCGCGGCCTTTGCTTGACCCTATGGGCTTTAGCCAATTGGTTCTAGTCCTTGACCTCTAACTCGGACTGTTGTAACCACTGGCTGTCAGTAGCAATGGTGCTGTATTCCTACAGCGATCAATGACCTCTAGCGGAGAAGACCGCTGGCTGAATTTGCAAACTCAGCGCTTGCGAAGAATTTTTTACGCGAACATCGCAACAACCGCTGACTGGCTCACACTGGTGTTGGACCCAGTTTGAGCATGCAAGCAGGCACTAACGGCACAGCAACTCAATTCCGCGATGCGCGGGACCTATCCGCTCGCATGCCGCCCCAAGTGTAGCGTAATCCTTTTTCATGGCCACTCCGTACATCTGACATTGGGGGACGCGCCGCTGTAGCCAGGTACGTTTTGCAAAAGGCTTAGCATTGGCTGGTACTGGCACCGCTGTTGAACTAGACCCTTTCTCAGAAACTAACTATGTTACGTTTCCTTTGAAGGGGTGACAATGTTGGGAATAAATGCGCGTTTTGGTGCTTGATGCAAAATGACCATGTTTTGTCATGTTAATTAGATTACGGCCTTTTGCGCACCCATAGCCGTAACCAGCGTACATTCACAGATAAAAAAGGGCCTTTTGTTGCATGTGTATTGTACTTTTAAAATAGTAATAATCACAATTGTTTATAAAAGAAAGCCACCTGAATGAGTTATCTTAATATTTCTGTTCTATTGGCACAGTCTAGAAACCCTCATAATCAGATGTTCTGTGCTGGAGCAATTGTGCGATTATCCCCTCCGTCGCTTCCATCGCTTCGGTCACTTCCGTCGCTTCCATCGCTTCGGTCACTTTCGTCGCTTCCATCGCTTCGGTCACTTCCGTCGCTTTCCTCCGTTTCCTCCGTTTCCTCGCCTTCAACCTCTTGGTTCAAGCGGCTGGAAAAAACCATGTCTGACCTTAGCTGAGCTTAAGTAACCAACAGCCAACTGTGTTTTGCTGCGAACATGAGCGCACAGGTAATCGCCATGGACCACTTAGGTGCATTGTTGCCCCGGGATAAGATAGCAGAAAGAGTGAAGTCCTACATAAGTTGAACCCAGTCCAATACGATAGCGGTTTTACTCAGTTTATAACCGTCCATGTTTAGGGGGTCCAGGGCAGCTCTTGTTCGGGCCTCACTGTCAGCGGGGTGATCTTCGGGCCTTAAGCAAACCTCTCATTCCAAGCAGCTAGCGTGGCTCATTAGTTTGCGGGTAAAACTTTGCAATGACTGTGAAAACCTGGCTTGGAGCAATTCACTTAACTCAACAAAAGAGACTTTATGTATTACTTTGGTCTATTGCTATTCACTCTGTTGCAGATATAATAACCGGGAATTGACATGAGAGAATAATAATTTGTGAATACAGATTAATTTCTCTACTGTTCTATGGCTCTGGTCTTATAACTGGTCACTGAGAACGTTACCTCACCATTGAAAGCATGAGGTCACTCACCTCGCGGCTCGAGGTGCCCCCGTTCTGTTTTCCTCTCTCTTCTCTTTTCGTTGGATCACTCTCCGAACCTTTCGCAAGCTGACAGTCTAAAACAGAATGTCACTCCATATCCCCTAAGTCATTACTGTGGTGAGCTGACTAGAATAAGTCGCCGGGGACTGGCCTACGGAGTTTGAACATCTCAATTGTTGCTTTTACCAATAACATAAAAAGGTGGGTTTGACAACCAAGCCTGAGCACACCCTGATTGACCAGGTGTGAGTAGCTCACACCCATGCATAGCTCGGCAAAAGAGCTTCTTCCCAGAGTAATTTTATTTGAGCCATTACAGCTTACTGATGGCACTATTCACTAGAGATTAATGTTTCTAGAAGGCCATTTCGCCTCCGGCGTGCCAAAAGGATACAAAAGTTTGTGTTCAAGTTGACAACGATGGTTGAAGAACAGACATGGAATTCTGTCGTTTTGACTTCGAAAACTCAAGTTAGCCAAAAAACATTACCTTCAATAGAAAGCCAACTGCTTATTGGAGTGAGTGAGTCCAATACCAACCCGACAAAAATTGAGTCGGATTTTCTCCAAGTTCATGTAACATCAAGTGTATTCGCATGATTTCTTTCCAAACTCCTTATTTCCAGGATGTCGAGAGGAGTACAGAGACTGGCCTGCTCAGTCTAGGTGTTTCCCAGAGTGCCTGCTCAGGAGACTTTTTGCTGGCTCCCGCTTGTCTCCAGGGAAGGAAACTCTAAGAGGAGGGTCTCTTCAATGTCAGGCATATAATGTACTGGAAGAACACCACTCTAACAATCTGTTACCGAATGTGGCATCTTGCATACAGTTCTGTGGGAAAATCGAATTGCATCACCGAGAATCATTGGAGATCAGCCAAAATAATCAACCAATCAAGAGTCAACACTGTGGAATCCCCAGAAATCAACCGATTGCGGTGATGTAGTGGGCTCCCAGAGTATGAAAGGCGAAAGATTTGCGCAGATGGCAGCGATCACTCGGAGAGAGAGAACACATCTCCTCTCAAAGCAGAGTAACACAACTGAGGTAGAGCTGAAGCTAAACAAGAGAATAGAACCAAATGCCGCCTCAGAGCCCCAGAGAAAATAAGTCAAACGACTCACAGAAGCCCTAACACCGGAAAAAGGAAGGTAGCCAAAATCTAAACAAAAAATTGAACAAGCAAACCACAAAGGCCCAACACGCAAAGAAGCCCAACAGAATCGACTCTATCCAAAGGCAGAACCCAAGGTCCAGTGAAGTCCACGCAAGCTAGCACATAGCGACCTTCAGTTACAACACGTACCCCAGAAAGAAACAATCAGAGTGCCAGTGAAGCTCTAGCTTTATAGAGACAAGAGAAACGATTCAAACCAGACAAGTTACTCATCCGTTCATCACTATAGACTTGTCTCTTACCACTGGGACTTAGATACTTGATTCAGAGTCATACATCCACTAACAATTACACATACAGAACCACGGGAACCCCATCAGCTTCATTGTAGAGAAAACGCATTGTCAAGAACCCTGTCCAAAGAAATCCTAGACAAGCCACAGCATATACCTCAGAGGGAACCTGTCCATTGTCTTGGCTTCATACCATCCCAACAGTATTTATTTACAGCAATCTACATCAAGAAAAATCAACGTAAGACCATGAAAAAGAGACAACAATCGACATGAAGAACCTAAACCTTGTGGCAATTGATCAGGCAAGGCAATAAATAAGCCTTTTCTGAGCCAATTCTATTGTTAAACAAAAGAGCACAAGTGCTGATCAGACCAGAGGATTACACTCCTGCATTCTGTCTGATCTGCTTGCTAAAAGTTGTCGGGGTTGGTTCAGAGTTCGGTCGTTAACATCAATCTGAAAATAGGTTAGCTAAACGGCTGATAGCTTGATATAATTGGCTCACACCAGCTAGCACACGCATTCTCATTCCCACATTAATTCAATGTCAAGATTGGAGACCATCGGGGGTGAAAGACAAGGTTTTTGCTCGAACTGACTCGAATATGTGGTCCGAGTCCAAAAACCCAGTACGCTAGCCACTAAGCTATCGCTCCCAGACATAAACATATAAAGAATAGTTGCATTATGATGAGTAACAAGGCCATAACACCCCGTTTACTTGGGTGGTTTGAGAAGATCCTCCGCTCCTTGTTTCTTTCTCCCAAGTCATTTTATTTATAATAGTACACAGCTCTCGGAAGCAGACGGATAAATTACTGTGAAAGCTCCATCATATTGCGGAAACTAAAAGCAGTCTATAACATGCTATTAATCATAACTAACCCGGTTTCAGCTCAAAAGGAAGCTATGATATCTCAAGATTTCAATTGGTTGACCGATTAGAAACAAATAATTCCACTGAACAGTCCACCAGAAACGTAATCCACAAGGTATACAATTTGAGCTCAGATAAAGGATCGCATGCGAGGACAACTCCGCGAGTGAGACACGGCTTCAAGGCTCCCCTGTTAACCCCTCTTTTATGCCGCTGCACTTACATTGTCGAGTGCGGTTACGATATCCTTGAGATCTAAGTTCTGTTTGTTCCATAGTCTCCATATCTCTCTGTTCTTTATTTGTTGCTCTTTCCCTAAAAGAAGCATTGCGAACTACAGCTCTGTCACATCATTCCCCGTGAGATCACTCTGTGTCTCAATTCACCTACAGTGTCAATTAGTCGCGCTCAATCCCACAGCTCAAGTTCTAGAAAACTGTCAGTCATACCACTGAAATTAATAAGAGTGAGTGGGATTACTTTTATTGCTGGTAAGACCACACAGGGCTTGCTGAATGGGGCTCCATATAAACTGGTTTGACATTCACACAAGTTCAAGCGCCTAACGATTCCCAAAGTCTATTAGGTAGAGAAAGATTCCTCTTACTTCTCTCAGCTCTCTGTTTCTGTCGAATGCGGTATACAGTCTTAACAGAGATCTGTGGATAAAAGACAACATTACCGATAGAGTGCATGCTAAAGATCCTGCATGGTATCCAACACCGCTAATTCTACGAACATGGTGAAAATTACTGGATCATGCTTTGCACAACGATAGTCGCCCTGGCAGAGAAATAATTCTGCCCATTGAAGACTGATATGATTACTCTTTTTTCAGACTGGAGATATGCATTTGAAACCACTCATTACTGAGTGCGGGGCTTACATTTTCAAGCCAGCTTCAGTCGTTGTCGACCCTGCGGATGAGGATCTGTGATTGGATCGAGTTTCGGCATCAGGTTCTCAGGTTTCCCTGGACCGGCAGCTTCATTAACTTTGATGCCTTTGTGTAGGCTGGCGCACCACCAATATTTGACAAGCAACATAAGTGTGGGCGAGCGCCCTGTTCTTTCAAGTACATTGAACAGAGATGAGCGATAGACCATGTCATATGTATTGGTAAGATCGATAAAAGCAATATGTAGAGGGCGCTTCTGCTCTCGAGCTGATGAACACAGACAATAATATTATTTTGTGTTGACCTAGCAGGGCGAAAGCCACACTGGGATTCAGGATAAAATGATTCGGCGATATGTTTTTGTAGTCAGTTTAGGACAAGCTTGTCAACTGTAACGCTGAGTATAGATATACCACAATATTTATTGCAGTCACCTTATCATCGGTTTTCTTGTTAAGGGTGGTTGTGTTAATGTTAACATATTTGATCTCCTGCGAAACCGAGCCACGTGATCAGTAAGAGCGAACCAACTTGTGCAGGGGAGTAGCTAGCACACCTATGAGAGTTTTCTAGAGTTCAGCAAAAAGTCCATATTCACTATGTGCTTTATGACACTTAAGATTTGTCGCTGTGGTGACCACTTTGTCAAGGGTAGGTCTTTATCCAGAGAGAACTGACAACCGGGGCGAGGAAGGCCTGACTTGTCTCAAAACAAACTGAGCTTTCCTGTAGGGTTTCGCAATAGACTTGTCGGAGCTGGGGATTTCTTAATTGAGACATATCTATTTTCGTGGCCAGCTAATTATTTTGGTGGAAGGGTTGTGGTTGGAGTTTCTGTGGAAAACACAAGATTGTGATAAGGGTTGCAGTCTGTACCGTGGTTGCTTCTTCTGTTACAGGCTTCAGTGTTATGGCGCTGCTTAACAATGGCAAAGTCTAGCCAGTACCATTGCACGGATCGCAAGTGACACCGTGAGTTCTTCTGTGCGATTGGCTGGGGAACATAGAGTTAGTCATACTGAGGCTTTGGGTACTAGGAAGTTCAATACTGACCATTCTACTTCATTTTCCCAGCCCAAAACGACTGACCAAGAGAGCCTTTCCAGGATTCAAAATCATCACCAACTCTGGCATTCATATCCCCGAGTAGCATTTGTTCTCCCTGTGTTTGCAGTCGATCAGAGGACGTTCTCTAGGTCTTCCTAGAACCTGTCATCTTTGGTGGCATTAGCCTCCAGGGAAGGCGCGACTACGCTGACATTACTAAGATAGTACCTTGTGATGTGTTCAGCTTCAAAGAGGATATTCATTCAGGTATGGCTCCAGGGGACTGAATGTTGGTCACTAAACTGTTTTAGATAGCAAAACCAGTGCCATACGACTGTTCTTGGTGATGAGGTCTGCCAAATCAGTAAAACGAGGAATCTTGGTCACGACTAATTCCAGCTCTTGAAAGTCCAGTCTCTTGAAGAGCTAGGTACCAGTTGCATGTTCCTCGTTCAGAGATCAGCCTCGATTACAATCATCTTCCAAACCACTAGAGTGGATAATTGTCAATCCCAGGGGTCATGGTCCGTACTTTTCACGTACCGAAAATGAAAGTAAATATCTTGGGCAGATTTGAGATGTTCTATTTCACACCCATTGATAGAATGCCTGGTGATTAGTAGCACCTTGCTGATCAGGGCTGGTTGACCTGGAGTGGGCATGAGCTACTGTGAAACTGAATAGTCTCTTGTAATGTTGATGGTGCTCCCCGGTGCTTCACAGATATCACTGTTAGGTTAGCTTCTCACCGATATCTACCGTGATCCTGTTTTGTGTTTCACTATGTGCGTGGTGATTGCAGTTTGCTCTGCATGAGGTTGGCGCAATTGGTGTTCTTTACTGATCCTCGAGCCAGGACAGAAGAAAGCATATTGGGTTCAGTGTGAAGCTAGATGACTGACTGGATGGTCCCGGGGGCGTGGGAATAGTCAACCTAAGCATTTTTTCTACTTGGCCACCGGTCGGTCCATGATTTCGTTTCCCGGCGTCAGAAAGCAAGGGCAGATATTAAGGTTAACCTCTGAACTGTTTAGCAAGGTTCCTTATGTCTCCTCTTCATTGTTGTCTTCATGCTGTCCGGTTGGCTAACACTGGCTTTTCACTGATTAGGATGCAATTCCCCATGCACCTGGTAGGGAGCGCTGTTTCGGTTGTGAGATATGACTAACGCGAGGAGTCATTCTCACAACAGGAGGTAGCTTGGACTGGTATTTAAACCCGGGTTGTCATGGCCCCATGCTCGACTAGTCATGGTTTTCATGTACAATCTTTCACAGCGACATATCAAATATGAACACACGCGCGCGTGCACACACACCACAGATGTATTACTCAAACAAGGCCTGGCAAATTTGGTGGCTTTGCGGACATGCCAGTGTATCCCGATTCTGGCATGATTAAAATAACTAACATACCTTAGCCTCCTGGGCAATCTCTTTCACTGTCTTGTTCATTCGAATCCTCTTCAAAACTTCCTTTTCCCTTTCCTCATCTAAAATGAAATAAGCCCAGTCCTACAGCATATAAATTTTGTCACTTAATTTGTGTGCTGTCATCTTATTGACAGACAATAGGCATTAGGCAAGTTCTGGGAATGTCAGTGAGTGTGAAATCGGGCACTTGCTGTAATGAGCAAAGGTCCGAGCGTACTGCTGCTCTTACATAGGAATCATGCTCTTCTGCCATGGTTGAAGGATCGCGCGATGGGCTGCAACCACGCTACATTACTTCTAATAACCCCACTGATGTATGTTTTGATTTTTGCAATTAACAATTCGAACTTCACTTCTGGACGGGCACCGACCTTCAAACAGGGTGGCTGGCAGTGTGGTACGGGTAGAGCTCTGCCCCGAACTAGGGCCCAGAGAGGCTCAGCGCCAAAGCCAGACGAGATTGTTGAATTTTTCCAAAGAGAATAAATAAACTTATCCTACTCTGCCAGATCTGGTCAAGGTCAGTGACACAGTGGAAAAATTAGAATAAATCTCGTGAGGCACCATAAATTGGTGTACGCCAGACACGTCTCAGATGCAGATCTCCCATGAGGTGCACCACCCGATCAAGTGCTTGACGCGGAAGTTCACTGTTTGATGAACGCAAAAAACGCTAGCTCAATGTAAGTGCAGATGTGTTGTCGTCTGTAAATCTAAATCACTTTTTACCTTGTGGAAAGTTTTATGAACCTATATCTCCGACAATCTAAATGTATGGGTCAAACTTACAATTCTTTCACCTAAATACTAAGAGTGCTTAAATCACATAGCGGCTGTGGATCACTGCATACAAGAACTATTCAATGACACAATAAGCAGAAACCTCTCTTTATCATGTGTGTGCGAAATGGAGCTAGTTGGTGTTGCTTGCTCTAGCAAGTGATTACTAACATAAAACAAGTTTTTGGGGGTCCCAAATAAGAAGGGAATCTCATCTTACTTCTCTTGGGCACAGAGTGCTTTTTCCGCATCCTTGTTACTGTGCTCGCCGACACCTATGAATGAAACACACAACTACAAATTTTAAGGTTAACCTCTGAACTGTTTAGCAAGGTTCCTTATGTCTCCTCTTCATTGTTGTCTTCATGCTGTCCGGTTGGCTAACACTGGCTTTTCACTGATTAGGATGCAATTCCCCATGCACCTGGTAGGGAGCGCTGTTTCGGTTGTGAGATATGACTAACGCGAGGAGTCATTCTCACAACAGGAGGTAGCTTGGACTGGTATTTAAACCCGGGTTGTCATGGCCCCATGCTCGACTAGTCATGGTTTTCATGTACAATCTTTCACAGCGACATATCAAATATGAACACACGCGCGCGTGCACACACACCACAGATGTATTACTCAAACAAGGCCTGGCAAATTTGGTGGCTTTGCGGACATGCCAGTGTATCCCGATTCTGGCATGATTAAAATAACTAACATACCTTAGCCTCCTGGGCAATCTCTTTCACTGTCTTGTTCATTCGAATCCTCTTCAAAACTTCCTTTTCCCTTTCCTCATCTAAAATGAAATAAGCCCAGTCCTACAGCATATAAATTTTGTCACTTAATTTGTGTGCTGTCATCTTATTGACAGACAATAGGCATTAGGCAAGTTCTGGGAATGTCAGTGAGTGTGAAATCGGGCACTTGCTGTAATGAGCAAAGGTCCGAGCGTACTGCTGCTCTTACATAGGAATCATGCTCTTCTGCCATGGTTGAAGGATCGCGCGATGGGCTGCAACCACGCTACATTACTTCTAATAACCCCACTGATGTATGTTTTGATTTTTGCAATTAACAATTCGAACTTCACTTCTGGACGGGCACCGACCTTCAAACAGGGTGGCTGGCAGTGTGGTACGGGTAGAGCTCTGCCCCGAACTAGGGCCCAGAGAGGCTCAGCGCCAAAGCCAGACGAGATTGTTGAATTTTTCCAAAGAGAATAAATAAACTTATCCTACTCTGCCAGATCTGGTCAAGGTCAGTGACACAGTGGAAAAATTAGAATAAATCTCGTGAGGCACCATAAATTGGTGTACGCCAGACACGTCTCAGATGCAGATCTCCCATGAGGTGCACCACCCGATCAAGTGCTTGACGCGGAAGTTCACTGTTTGATGAACGCAAAAAAAGCTAGCTCAATGTAAGTGCAGATGTGTTATCAGCTTAATGTTTCACCTAGAGGAAGGCTCTGAGCCATGGAAATACTGAGCGACAACACTGGTCCACTCCTGGAAAATCTCTCAAACAGGTCAGAATGCGGCGGAACAAAAACAACGATGCTTCTGTGCATTGTATATGCATGTTATACTCTATCACAACACCCATGCCAGCGTTGCCTATCACAACCAACTACTCCCTCAACGAACAAAGGCCCCCATTGTCAGTGTATGGCAAGAGAGCACCCCTTCGAAGGAAACTACGCGGTCAGCACAAACTAACACACAAAACTGAAACGCTATGAAAACGAACCGCCGGAAATGCCAAACGGTGCACGCGCGGCCTTTTCTCGAGCCCCCGGGCTTTAACCAATTGGTTCTAGTCCTTGACCTCTAACTCAGACTGTTGTTACCACCGGCTGTCAGTCCCAACGGTGCTGCGTTTCGACAGCTATCAACGACCTCTAGTGGAGAAGGCCGCTGGCTGAGTTTGCAAATTCAGAGCTCGCGAAGAATTTTTACGCGAAGATCGCAACAACCGCTGACTGGTTCACACTGGTGTTGGACCTACTTCGAGCAAGCAGGCAAGGTACGTTTTGCGAGAGGCTCAGCATTGGCTGGTATTGGCACCCCTGTTGAACTAGACTCCTTCTCAGAAACTAACTACGTTATGTATCCTTCGAAGGGGTGATTTATTGATGATTCTCAAAACAGCCTGCACATAATGAAATCAGTTGGATTCTAAATTTCGTCTGTGATTGATTTCATTGATGCTTTTCAATACAATTTATGAGCTGAATACACAGATCTACAACAAAACAGTTATGTGTTATATGTGGAATATCTTGCTCCCTTTCAAGGCATGAAAACCACTCTTTGTGCATATGGCAAAGGTTTGGCACAGGAATTACTGCTATAGCTACGTGTGAAAGCTGGCTGGTCACAGCTGACATGCACAAATTAGTTACTCATGAGGCATGGAAGTGTTGGTCACCAGAATCTTTATGATTATCGATCAATGGATGACCTATACCAGGGAAACATTATTACCCATATATTCCCGTCCAGTGTGCGATGACGCTCCAATGTCATAACCATTCTCATTCTCATTGCCGAAGGAGTCATCAGTCTGCAGAGTAGTGTAGCATTATTAGAAACCCAGTAAAAAACCACCCAGTAGGCCGTAGCACTGATGTGACCAAGTTGGGAATGCATCTTATACTGAACTCATAAGAGAAACAGCGCATGAAGCACCCTGACTATGAAGGTCCAGTCGTTATATTGCTCAGACAGGTTGATTCAAATAGTGAGTGTCATACACTGATCGAGCATTTTACTAAGCAAAAGTCAATTGTAAACTGCCGGTGTTAAATGCTGAGTCAGTGACTACAGGCCATACCATGTGGGTACTGATATCCCAATTTTAATGATTGAATTTCTTCCCCTCCTCTTTCGGGTGGAGAATGGATATATCCATTTGACTGAGAGTTGGACTCAGACTCAGAGTAGCATCCAAACTGAATCACCCACTGACCCAGTCACCAAAGTCAAGTGTCACTTTGCATCATGTTGTTCACAGTTATTACAACAGTTTCAGAAATTCCCAATTCTAACATCCCAGAAAACTGAAAAATAAAGGGCCTCAGAGTCACCAGTAGACCCAATGTCAATCATCCAGTCAGAGACACCCAAATTGAATGTCACCGAGATCCATTCGATCGCAGTATGTCCTGTCTTGATCACCAAATCAATTAATGAGTCACTGAAATGAGTGTCACCGAGATCCACTCGATTGCAGGCCAGAAATGTTCTGAACTTTCCCAGTCTAACAGTGTGAAAATTAAAATAAAAGGGTAACACTCGTAGATATTGCAATAACAAATTCACACTCGTCGCGTCAGCAACGTGCTGGGAGTGCGAGTCCCACTGAGTCAATCAACGGATCAGTGAGTCACTCAGTGGGGTTGAAATAGAGCCTACCTGGTTATAGTTATTTATCAATCCAGTGCGTTCTATCCACGAGATGTGACTTTTTGTGTATAAATAGACATCTTTAGACACAGTTGGCGATTAGCGATCTATTGGTCGGACTATGCTGGTGATCCGTATTAGAGTAATAGACGTCCATCGAATGTCATGTCATTGATACCAATGCCGATACATTGATCCGAGTAAAAATGGCTACCAATTTGAACCCGATTTAACAAAAAGTTCTATATATAATAACCATCAGAAAATAGGATTTGTCAACCTAAGTTAGAAGACCTATGAGGTTTTTGGGTCTCTAATGGTTAAATTAACTCTAACCTTTCCCCTAAAAAGAAGTAAATTTCCTCTTACTTTTATCGGCTCTGCTTAACCCGTGCTCCTTCCGTACCTCTACTATTAGTCGCCTAGAGACCTGAAAATAAATCAAAAATTTACAAATTCTTAATTCATCATGAAAAGCATCTTGCATTTTATGATGCCCTAGCCCACCCAGATGGTGTCAGTTCGTAGTGCTTTAGGTGAGTTTGTCCGAGGATATATTCCGTAGCAAGATTCATTCATCATATCTTGCCTTTGTTGTTGTAGTCAAGCTGTCGAAATAGTGGGCATCACTAGTCGGTCAGTTTCAATGCTCCACCTGATGGGGAGGGTTATTTTGGTTCTAAGCTGGGATTGAAGTTAGCAATCTGTACTCACAACAGGAGGTAGCCGAGTCAGGGTATGAACACAGGTTGTTAAGGTCAATTATGCTTGACTAACTTCTGATTTTATGTCCGAACATTCGCAGCGAAAAAACAAGTTTCGACCCACCCCACGACACGCTCTAAACGGATGTGTTAACTCACACTAGGTTGCATAAATTTTGTGTTTCTGAGATAAAACGAACACGCCAGATCAGTTCGTCTGATCCTGGTATGATAAAAATAATTTACGCACATGAACATTTCGAGTAATTTCACTGTCGGATTCATTCCTTCTTAGTCTCCTGAGAATTTCCTGTTTCTTTTCCTCTGTAAGAGAATGAAACGGTCCCGATGCTCCAGCTAACACACGTCAGCATCTTATCGTTTTCGTTCAAATGCCAGCCATGAGACAGTTCCTGGATATGTCAGGTGAGTGGGATGCCTCACACTTGGTGTGATAAGTAAAGGCCAGTGTAATAAACATGCAGAAATTTGCGGATGGGTTCAGTCGTGTATATGCACACACTGTAGCTTTGACACACAAAAACTGTACACATGCATTGACATCTCCATGGGGCTTGTATTCGAGCTTCAATGAGTTAATTAGATTAGCTTAGGGTTGGATGACGAGGCAAATTTTTTTGGCTGATCAGAATCATGAAAAAGGACTAGGTTGCAAACATACTGCTGGCTTCTTTAAGCAATAAGAGCAGTTGTTTGGCTATTAGTAACGAACACAGTGACAAACTAAGACTGAAACTGAAAGACCGTTTGCAAAAGAGGTGAGTAAATTCACTCGGTCACCGAGTTAGTGTCACTCACTTTGATTGCGAGGTAGGCTAGAGTTAAGACCAAGCTAAACTCAGTGAATTTATAGGTATTTGTTTTCTTTTTTGGGCCCATTTCTCACTCATACTTCGTTCCCAGGAGTGAGAAGTGTGACAAAGATTTAATAGTCGGACTTTGGCTACCCATCGCGCCGACAGATGAAAACTGTAAATATTGACTTCTGGAGCGGCGATAACATTAAAGCCAGAATGACATACAGTTAAGCAAAACCAAATATTTCTCTCTTTCTAAAGATCTTAGTACGGGACGGGAGACGAATATATATGTATACATTACTATGTAATCCGTGGAAGATAACTTGAATTGTGGATTAGCCGGAATTCCGGAGTAGAAAGGACCCTTTTTTGCTCTAGGAGACGGATGCTTGACTACGCCGAGAAAACGTCTGAGGTTGGTGAGCGAGACCTTTTCACTCTATTTCCGGTAGTCCTGACACCCTCTCGAGTGTTGATCAAATTCCCAATGGGGCGAAAAGGCGCTTATACCGTACTCATCGCGAATTCGCTGTCTACTAAACAATGTCTCTATTACGCATTTGGCCATTAGCTAATAGTTGTCATTTCCTAGAAATGGTGTCTCTGGTGACAAAAATACCTGTTCTGCTAATGGGATTAACTTGCAAACCAAGTGACCCTTTAAGATTAGCACTATATTGGCACACCTATGGCTGTACCTACTAATTACATCTTGATTCGCTTGCTGAAATAATCAGCAGTCGGAATAAATCCATTCAGCCAGATCGGATTTTTCATTTAATACTGTGGCTAGAAAGTGATCACTGTATTAATTCCCAGGATGATTGTTGCGAGGAATTAAGTCGACAGATAAAGGGT
>Ga0224501_10002681_pt1 | contig 14012 bp, 5 predicted proteins | sample SF_Oct11_sed_USG_4_FD_169105 | JGI IMG/M metagenome (GOLD analysis project Ga0224501, IMG submission 169105) | Sediment microbial communities from San Francisco Bay, California, United States - SF_Oct11_sed_USGS_8_1 | ecosystem: Environmental > Aquatic > Marine > Sediment | place: USA...
CACAGCAATACCGTTACACCATAACCGTCACACCAATACCTTCATATCAATACCGCTACACCAATACCGTCACACCAATACCGTCATACCAATACCGATACATCAATACCGTTACACCAATATTGTCACAATAATACCTTCATATCAATACCGTCACATCAATACCGTTACAGCAATACCTTCATGTCAATACCGTCACACCAGTCCCGTCACACTAATACCATCACACCAACACTGTCACAACACTAACATCACAATGCTAATGTCACTACGCTAACGTATCAGTGCCCTAGCCAGTTCACCACTACCCTAGATAATACACTATTACTAAAGACATAGATATTATCATGCGCCAAAAATATACATTGCTGACTCGTATTTTAGAGGCTCGAAGATTGAATGCGACCCAAACCGACCTACAGGAAACACATCCATACTAAATCACAGCCGCATTAACACCTTATTACATCACACAGCTTCTATACCACTCGACTGCTGGCATATCCGCTCAGTAACAGTGCGGACGGAACCATTAGAAGCTAGACACACCTTTTTTGGTAGCTGTCTCACTCTCTTTCCATCACCCTGAGGAGGCATCGGCACCTCAATATCTATGGGCTCATCTGGATCTGCTGTAATCACACGGAACATAAGTCATGTCATCGCAGTCATGTGATGGTATACGTGTCACAGCACGAGTGTCACAGCTGCGTGTCACAGCATGAGTGTCACAGCATGAGTGTCACAGCACGAGTGTCACAGCTGCGTGTCACAGCACGAGTGTCACAGCACGAGTGTCACAGCTGTGTGTCAACATTCGATGGCAGATATGTTACGCCAACACCACTGCAGCTACGACGTACGGTAGATATGGTGAGTTGACTAGTGACATGTTAGTGAATATTATGAGACCGATTAGTAACGGTGCTGTGTTCACACTGTGCAGAAAGAGCAGGGTTTGGTGAATATTATGAGACCGATTAGTAACGGTGCTGTGTTCACACTGTGCAGAAAGAGCAGGGTTTGGTGAATGTCATGTTAGCTCAGTAGTTAAAGGGGTTATGACACGGTCGATTGCCGATGCACTTTCAGAGTTGTGTACCCCATTCTTAAAGGGAGGCAACTCTGCATTCCTTGCAGCGATAGCGAGTGGTCTTTTTCCACAAACCGAATCGGTCACTCGAATAACTATGGCCCAAATAGAAATAAAATGGGATCGGATTACTAAAACTTAGTAACCTAGTGATCTTCATCCCCTTATAACATAGAATAGAACTTAAGTTTGAACGTAAGTTATAAGAGGTGCTTTGCCGGTTTTCCCTAGCCCTAAATAGAGGCCGTTGCATTCGGGCCTCTATCATGGCACTAACGCTCGTTGACAGGTGAAAAACTGCGTTCTGAAACCCTATTTCTATATTTTTGTTGCACGGTTTCTCTATTCAGACTTGTGTAACTACAAGTCTAGTATACACATGCAAACGCATTTGTCAAACATCGGCGCGTAAGCCGAGAAATCAATGCAAACTCCAACAGTTCTGTGTTAATTTCCTATCTCGAGGCCAATTCTGGTGCGCCGATGGTCTGACAAGTGCGTCGTCGTGGGCTCTGAGTATGCGCATTGGATATGGCTATATCCAAGGTTTTATTTGAACTGGGTATTGGGCCCATTTGTTCATGGTAGGCTTCAGAATCTACAAACGAGTGAAGTCACTTTTGGCCATGTCATAACCCCTTTAAAGATGAAAAAATTTTACTCTGGCACTTGGTCATTCTATTTAAAGGGCGTCCTAAGCCTGAGGCTTGTTGGAGCGGTAATAGTATTATTGCAAGGAGCTCATGCTCACAACGACGACCCATCGTGATCCGGATTTGGTCCCAGATTCTCATAGTTGCAAGCCCAGTGCTTTGACCACTGACTATGCTGCCATCCCTGGCTTCTAGTCTGTTCGAGCCGAGGATACTGAGGTCCCGCTCTTGCCCAGTTGTCGCAATCACAGTTGCCTTCATGGCTGGTAATATAATTGATAATGCAGTAGACTAGTCAATTTCTAGCGCAGTAAAATGAAGCCACACATTTTTACCAAATGGTTCATGGCAAAAGTTTGGTTTCTTCTAAGAGAAGATTTGGTGCACAAAAGTGTATGTATACGAATCTTTGAAGCAGAATCTCGAGAAAGCTCACTAGCTCATAGCAAAAGTCTGCCACTCAAGATTTGCGATCGGTCAGAAAATTAGATTTCAAAGGCAAACTGAATGGCAGTCTACGTACAGCCTGTTGGGGAACCTCGGTAGCTACCTACCACATTGTCGGATCGGCTCTTCAGACTATAAAAGTAGCAAGTTTCTGAAACGCAGGTTAGCTCGATCAGTAAACGTGTGGAATTATAATCTTAGGATTGTGAGCTCATATATCACTGCTGGTCGGGTTTTTTCCTTTGCTCGAGTCTTCAGCAAGTCACTAGCATGTTGTTAGATCATCCACAGTAAAAATGGTCCCAACTGGTGGATAAGGGTTGAGATCATCCCGGGGTTGTTACAGATTGGCCTCTCCTTTCTCAGGCAAGAGTGGGACTCGCGACTCGGAAATGGCTTAGGTAGACTGTCCCCCAGCCTTTCAGGGCTATCTGTTCAATCTTATAGGGTAGTGTTTCACACTGAGTCAGTGGATACCCCCAATACAATAGAGTCGACCTTGGCAAAGTCAACTCTCATAACGTCTATTCTGCTCTGGCTTGTAGCTTCATTCGAACCTGTGCCATGGTCTCCCGGAACTGATGGTTGCCAAAGCGTTAATTACCTTCCCCATCCTGCTTACAGGCCTCTGGATCTGCGGCCAAGTTTTGTCTTCTGCAGTGACCTCAGGTACGGCAGGATGTCGTTCAAAGGGTTTAATCCAACAATCGAGGTATGGCAACAGACCGGATGCCTTTACAGTTACGCGGAAATATAACCTTTGCCCGTAACCGTTTGCACCTCGACCTCCCCAATCACCCCAATTTTCAATTATTTACTTTCGACTTATTGTTGCGTCAAACACCCAAACCGAGAGGAGCTCTTCCCGGTATGTCGCGCTAAACTTCAAAGACGGTGTCTCGGTTGAAGCAGTAGTGCGCCAGTCATGTAGCATGCTCTCGATACCTTGCTGCATGGCCACGCTCGCGCTTTGTTAAAGGCTCGATGACGAGGCAATTTTCTGGCGTGTCAGAATCAGTGTGTCCCATAACCTACCGGAGTCCACTAAAATTTCATTCTGAACAGGCGATGTAGTAAAAAATACGGTTAAATGTTGGAATTCTCAAATGAACCTTCATTCAGTTCAAATTTTCCCGCATAACGTAAATTATTGCAAAAGACTTCACAGCGGGTCCATGTTATTACATATGCGCACCTGCAAGATGGGTAGCCAAAGTCCAACTTCTAAAAACTTTGTCACACTTCTGACTACTCGGATTGAAGTATGAGCGCGAAATAGACCCAAAAACGAAAACAAATACCTATGAATTCGCTGAGTTTAACTTAGTCTTAACTCTAGTTTACCTCGCAATCAAAGTGAGCGACATTGACTTGGTAACCAAGTGAATTTACTCACCTCTTTCGAAAACGGCCTTTCAGTCTTGGTTTGTGTTACTAAGAGCCAAACAACTGCTCTTATTGCCTAGACAGGCCAGCAGTATGCTTGCAACCTAGTCCTATTCCATGTGGCTGTCTGACGTTGTACTCTGTACGGTTCTCTACCAAGCCATGGCGTCAACTCCACCATTTTAGCACGATAGTTGTAGCCGGTCATGTGCATTCCTGGGGATTCTCGGGCAATATTGGCCAAACATGACTCTCTTTACGCTCGCTTTGTCAGAGCTGGAGCAAGTGCTGTCATCCTAGACCCATTCTCAGCGCTCGTGTACAACCTTAGGAATGTGTCAGTGGTGATGAGGTGTCCCAAATATTGGGACACCCTGTAAATACTGGTAAAAATTAACCGATTTCGAGTGCCTGGCCATTTACTAGTCATCAAGCTCACAATATTATACGTCATATAAATGGCTGATTAGGCTCCGCTTTTTTAAAAACGTTCTTCAGGCAGTGATAATTTTGCCATCTTTACCACGGTATTTAAGGGCACTTCTACTGTGCCCGTTACACTGCAATTTGACTCAGGTAGGTTTGGAGACATCCTGATTCTGATCAGCCAAAAGAAATTGCCTCATCCTCCGAGTTTTGATGGTGTAATGAACTCGTTATTGGCATTATAAGTCTTCACTGACTAGATTTAGTACGAAGTTGGTCTCCATTATGGATACATGCACAGCGATTCCATTAAACATTAGTGTGGTGTGAGATTCAAAACTAAACACCACTTTGGAGGTTCAGCTCGCTCTCAGCGCGCCCTGCTGAGAGGTATACCACAGTACCGTCTGATGTGTTGTTACAGCGTCCCGGATCGATTGAGTTTTCAGTTAATGCAGTGTTACACTGTCACCGTTGGGTTTGTTTTTCGCCAGTTGCGAGTCGTGATGTTACCCATGCGCTGATTGACTAGTATGCCCATTATCATTGCAGAAGATAATGCGACTCAACGCCGGCGAAGTTGAGGAAGAGGATGAAGGGGAGATAACTGAGGCGGATAAGGAGTTCGCACAACAGTGAGTCATAACTGTCCAGTGCATACGTAGTCAATCTGTAGCACACAGTCATAATTTAATGAGAAATGCTCACACTACCTACGGTTCTTCTGGCACATCTCCAACCATCTTGGCAGTGATGTCATACAGATTCCTGGCCTGGGCGTGACTCCCGCTTAGGGGGATATCCGAGCCATGAGTAGTATATGGATCGTTAATCTCAAAGTCAGTTGAGCTCATTCGCTTTTGGTGTAATGAATGGATATAAATTATGTAGGAATCGTTACAATCATATACCTATATATGTCAAGTGGTAAACAACTCCGCAATAGGGCCCATTCAATTTCGAAGGGTTAAGCCACGGTCAAGGGTAGACGCACTTTCGAAGTTGAGCTGCCAAACTTGTCTAAAAATTCTGCTCAAGACGTTCAGGCTACGACCAACTTGGGACAGTTTTTCATAATTTCGTTTGAGATGATCAATTTACACTAAGTCGTGAGGTACAAGCTGCATGATCTGGCTTGTTGCCCAGAGTCATTGCAGATTCATCCAATCACGTGTCACTATAGTACAGGCAGATTAGTTTTCTATAAGGTTTAAATTTTGTTGAGAGTATGGTTACTTTTACTATCACTCCAAGAAACGACTTAGACTAATAGTAAAACAGTCATGTGTGACAGCTATTGATCTGAGTATATGGTCTGCCTGTATATGGTTTCCCTCCACCGTAGGTATAAATCTGTACTATTCATTACAGATACGCCAGCGTTTCCACACTGGGTAATAAGTTCAAGACGAAGCGTCAGCGAGGAAGCGATGTCGATGGGCCGCAGCCTAAGCAGCCTCGTCGGGCGGGTATGTGGAAAGAGAAACAGAAGAAAAGTCGGTACCACAACGCGGTATCGAGACAAGGCAGCAAAGGGTCCTGAGAAATGCATAGGGTTATAAACACTCGCTGACTCAAAGAGAGATGGATAGTAGCAGTGATGAGCTCGTGTGCTACTGCATCGGTGTTCTGTATAGTGTAGGATTTCCGTCTTTATCTTTCTTAATTTAAGAATATCCCGAATAAACGCTGTAAGATTGGCACCAGCTTAGATGATTGGTATATGTACACGGATGATCTGAATTGATGTAATAGCGATGTACTTCAGACCGCATAACAATCGGTGCAGCCATATCGTTATTCCAGACTGTGCGCATAAATTTCATAGCAATAGAAGCTGGATATGTGTTGGTGATGCGTGTTATTTGCGTGAAATTGTGCGTGTTCCATGGAGGCCAGGATAGATCAATTGGTAAAAAAGCTGGCATCTGCAATGTATGGGTCACAGGTTTGGCCCTCACTGGGAATGTAGGGGGAGCTGTGTGACGCGGGGAATGGGGACCTGTGTATCACTAGGAATGGGTAGTGTGAATGGACCGGCTGGCGGATTTCAGGCGCAGCCGGTATCAAATGGAGTAATTTTTCCCGCCTGCAGGGGATCTTGTTGTCAGACTATATAACTGGAGTGGTGGTAGAAGGACTGGCCTCATGTGCTGACAGTGGCTCAGCAGTCGAATGGCAAGTATACAAGGGTACAGATGCGGCTATACCCAGCATGGTTTGCTTGTTGATTTGTTCAAAAAAATAGAAGAGGCAACAGGTATTTAGACTTATTTCTCAATGAACGAACCTGGTGCGCCGTCAGTAAGAGCCCTCCCTGGTTGATTCGGGCTTTACGGAATTCTGTACTGCGTGAGAAGTTTCACGGTCATCTGTCTGAGAACCAGCATTAAAGCACGGGCAGCCAGTTTCAGTTTTGCCCGCTGACATGGTTGGCAATGTTCTGGACACTGTAGCAGTCAGATCTTCTATTGATTGGCCTTACAGTTTGTGTAGACATCTTCTATGGTGGTAACGGTTTGCAGCGCTTCTTCTGGTCTTCTAGCATTTGCACTCCGTTTCATCGGAGGATTTAGGCTTTGTGTAACACCCACCAGGACTATAATAAAAAACGCATCAACAATGGACCATTGACTAAACTCCTAATTATAAACAATATTAAAGACCCAGTAATAACTTATTCCAGGGGTTGATGACCCAGACTTGGCTTTAGCGTTAAGTTAAAGGGTCTGGCTGTTAGAGCCTGTCACACCAATTAGGAAATCGGTAGCTTTCACGAAATCTCCCAAAAGCTTCAGGTGGATTTGATGCCAGTATAAATGAATGCAGTTGTGAGCGGGAGCATCTTTATAGGTTTACCGGTACCATCTGGTCCAAACAATTGCTATATCTAGCTAGCGATACCACTGGGTAGTGATACCGCTAGCTAGCTATACTACTGGCAAGCCATACCACGTGCTGGCGAGTTTAAATTCAAAAATTGAGGAGAGGGTTGATTGATTCAGTGACATAAAGGAAGGGACTAACAACTGAGCCTGGGAATCCCCTTTCGCGCGCTATGTGCGTTTTGAGTACGGACTTATCTTCGCATGCTGAATCAGATGCAAGTTGCTTTTGTTTACATCGCTGATTACACTCGCAGTATGTTTTCGTTCAGTTAATCCACTAGTTGATAGCTTTCTTAATGATTTATATGTTCCTGTCGGTATTTTATTGAATCTTTGCTGCTAACAATTCACTAGTACACCAGTGGCGAGTCGTGAGTGACACTGCTTATATCTTTTAGTCTGGTATGGTGAATCATTCGACGCGGTCTGCTAACGGATGCCTTGCCTAACCTAGATAGCTTGACTCGCTATATCATAGGCTAGATAATTTTCTCAAAAGCCATCAAAGTTAGGAGTGGTTTTCTGACTTAAGTTATCATGATACTATAAACATCTTTTTAGACTTCCAGAGAAATGATATGACCCTAATATATTATACAAGAATTGTTCATTTTTAGTCAACCGTTGAAAAGAAAACTGAGCACAGAAACAACGGATATTTATGGGAAATGTGGCCTAAAATTTGCAGCCTTGTAGAGCAAAAAACTGGTCGGATTGCTCTGTTTTCCTTATAACTCTGGCCAATCGAACATTGGCTTTCAATCTAGACTACTATCTATTGGCTAACTTTACTTCTCAGTCTATAAACCGGTCACAAAACCTGCGTAAAATTGTATTTGTAATTTAGTTAGCCATTTTGCCATCTTATCTGTGTATTTATCAATCAATTGTTACACCTCAGGCAAGGTAACTGTGCTTTTGTCATCTCATGGGTAAAATAAACGAAGTTGGGAATAGATGCACGTTGTGGTGCTTGATGCAAAATTACCATGTTTTGTCACGCTAATTAGATTACGGCCATTTCCACGGAACACTCGTAGCTGTAACCAGCTCGCGCTCTGATTGGTCAATTAGGGGATTCCCAGGCTCAGTCGTTAGTCCCTTCCTTTATGTCACTACATGATTGATTGATTACCTAATTAATGAATTGATTTATTAATAAATTGGTTGCTTGACTTAATGATTGATCCATTGATTGATTGACTGATTGATTGGTTGATTGATTGCTTGATCGATTGATTGATTGATTGATTCAGGGTGAACTACCTTGATGCTCACAGCTGGTGCCATAGAAGCCTGGCGGACAATGATATCTGGACTGAATCGCACTGCCAATATACCTCCCAACATTTTCAGAGGCATAAAGACTACAGCCACCTACATGTAGAAAGAAAATAGCTTGCCAGCTTCATATTAGGTACCGACTGTTAGTGACTCCATAAATGCAATAATAGGTGCGGTGCATTCGCGTGCTCGGGTTTTTCGCGACCGAAATGGATTTCGTGAATGCACCTGATAAGATCAGAGTTTGATATCAGGTGTTTTTACACAAGCTATACCGTATTCGTCGCGGGTTGGGTCAAAGAATTAAAGGGGTTATGACACGGTCGATGGTAGACACACTTTTGGAGTTGTGTTCCCCATTCCTAAAGCTAGGAGGCAACTATGCATTCATTGCAGCGACAGCGAGTGGTCTTTTTCCACAAACCGAATATCGGTCACTCGAATAGCTTTGGCCCAAATGGCCTAAACAGAAATAAAATTGGATCTAATTACTAAAACTTAGTAACCTACTAATCTTCACCCCCCTTATAACATCATGTAGGCTTTTGATAATTTAAAAATCAGTGACCGGAAAGTCCTAAATTGTCCGAATGGAAAAATTATTGTTTAATACTAAATAAAAAGAGATAACCCGACGCCTTTAGCTGTTAATAATAATAATGATAATAATAATAATAATATAATAGCAAAAAGGCGACTCGTATCCCCCCAATATCCTGTTTACAGGATCTCTGGGGAGGGGGCTCAAATGCAACAGCGAGTCAACGAGTCTCCACTATCACATAATTGTCTTGTCTTGTCTCCTCCGGCCCAAACCCCAAAGTAAGTGTTCGGGCAGTTTGGCACATTGATGATGCGTCAAATTGGCGGCCGGATAATGTGCAACATGCAGACGTTAGCTTGACTGAAAATGATTATTGCGTGCCTGAACTGTTCAAATTTTATGCATGGTGGTAAGTTTAAATAAGTGAATGGCCTGCATGTCCATCAAAACCGCCGGGATGCAGAAGACAATTTCAGGTTAAGTAAAAGTTGGACTATATACCTGGAATGGCTATTCTCCTTTGAGTGGCTGACTGTCCCTGCATGAGTATAGGACAACCCATCAGGGTTATGACAAACAGTGGGTTTGGATGCACAGAATGCATACCGCATGCGGGTGCATGCTGGGTATGTTATAAAGCTGGAATGAGGTCTTAAAGTATACTACCACTGCCCAAGCTCGATTCTCCTGACCTCCGCCAACATTGTAGGTACTGCTGTCCCCATCATTTCCAAACTCTGATATCCATGGTTGGGGAGGGGGTGTAGCTTGGCTCGGCTTCCCCAGAGCAATATTAGCTACAAAAATATTTGCAAGATAGCTGGTCATCGCTAACAGGTAGATAGCCGCTGCTAACAGATATAGCTACTCTCTGCTAACAGATAGCTATCTGCTGCTAAGTTATAGGTACCCACTGCTAACAGATAACTACCCGCTGGTAACAGATAGCTACCCACTGGTAACAGATAACCACCCGTTGCTAACAGATAGCTAGTCACTGCTAGCAGATAGCTATCCGCTGCTAACAGATAGTTGGCCGCTGCTAACAGATAGTTGGCCGCTGCTAACAGATAGCTACCCGCTGCTAACAGATAGCTACCCGCTGTTAACAGATAGCTACCCGCTGCTAACAGATAGCTACCCGCCGCTAGTAGATAGGTAGTGTAGTCACTGCTAACAGATAGGTAGTCACTGCTAACAGATTTAAATAAAAAGAAATGTTAAAACATGTGATTACAACTAACTGTATGCTTCATTGCTTCTAAATGTAATCAAATGGTGGCTACTTTCAACTCACCTTTGGAGGCCACAGCGATCCATGAGATCAGTAGAATAAGGAACACCCCCAGCTTGCTCATGCTTCTAGTACAGCAGCGTTAGGCTTATTGGCTTCTCAACTAGCTGAGATATTTTGCAAGAACCCACCTTACAGAATTTTACTAGTAGTTAAGTGACCTAGTAAAGCATTGATTGGAATTTTGGTTTACCCAGCCTAGGCGCTACCAGGTAGTTGGCCTAGGCTCTACTAGGACAAAAATCGGCGAACTGAAATAAAGTCCTTCAGTTCACAGGCCTGGTGTGCATGAACCTTGACCTTTCCCTTGACAAAAATCGTAATGACTACCTACAGGGTTGGAGAAGCTCCTTTTTTGTATCTACTATTCCGATACCGCTAGCCTTTTTTGTCTATCAGTTTCAACTAAATATACCCGAAATCCTTTCCTCTAAATTCAGCTTTTATAAGATGAGATGCATTATTTGGGATGCACAAAGGTGATAGGTTGATTACGTTCTACTTTCTTACACCACCTAATTTTGAGGTCAAGGTCATATAACTGATTGAACTCGCTAAGATTGTAGTGTGAAAGGAAGGTCAAAGCTACTATTCTTACTAAATAAATTACGGTGAAACTTGGATAGCTCGAACTGCAGGTAACCACCCAAAAAGTTTGAGTTATGAGAAGTTTGCGTTATGAGTTATGCTCTCCCTTTGCTTTAACCATGTGGCCACCATAGCGAGTCCATTCCGCTCTAGTTTATTCCATTTCCTGGCTAAACTTTCTAATATTTGCGAGATTTTCTTCTCATGTGAAAGGAAAACAATGAAATTGTTACACAAGAATGTTAACACATCCAGCCACATCAAAGGTAATTTGATGGCACTAACCGCAGTTGTCACCTCTGAGTTATGACTAAAGGTTCGAGATATGCTCAGCAAATTATCATTACCCAGGCAGGGACCATGAAAATGGTTTGGGTTAATCAAGTTTTCGAGTTATCCGAGGTCGCGTTAACCAAGTTTCACTGCAAAATTTGCTAGTTTCATCGCCTGCAATTGGCCATGCATGATGTCCCATAAATAAAGTTCTGATACAAAACATCAAAGGATGTCCCAAACGTGCCATAAAAATCCGTGCCCGCTTGACCGTGGCTTTAATGCTGTTTCGTTCGCCCGAAGAGCCAGGCAAACTGGCTAGGCCTCTCACACGTGAGATTTGGAATTGTGTTTCTCCGAACGGCTTCGCTTATTGCTGGACAACATCTTTCTGACACATGTCATTTGCATGAAATTGTGGGCGTTCTATTGGGCCAGGATAGATCGATTGGTAGAAGCTTGGATCTGCAATCTGTGGATTACAGGTTCGAGCCTCACTGCCGACAGGGCATTTTCTGGTATGAATCTTTAGCAAGCGCTTCACTCCAACCATGGCAAAAAATACTGGGTCGAGGTCCAAAGAAGTGGATAAGTGTCAAGATCGCTTCACGATTGTTAAAGATCCATGTCTCCAGTCTCGGTAAACGTAGTCGAATTCTCGCCAGGTGACGCGTAGACAAATGGTTAAGGATGACTGACCTCAACCAGTAACTTGAGAAAGCCACCTCTACTATCCCACCACACCTTGACAAGTCATGCGGGTCATGATAATTAAACCTGCCCTCAGGGCAGAATATTCTATTTGCATTATTTTACATGTCAGATCTTCCTATTGGCACGCAGAAACTGAAGCTGTATAGCAAAAGTGATACACGTGTTCTAGAGATGTAAGCCTCAAGACACTATATATTTATACACCCTAGTCAACGGATGATGTAAGGACTACCGATCGAATTTGTATAAACTGTTCAAATGCTCGTTAAAATATTCAAAGCGAATAAATCATGAAATGAAAGAGAAAGTGAACAATAGAAAGAATTGAAAAAAATAATGTGTATTTATTTCTAATCTCTGGGAGCCAGACAAAAAAAGCTAGCATGCTAACTTAATACTATGCATACATGTATAGTCCTATGCTTGCCTATAGGTAATACATTTCAGTACATGTCCTGAAATGTATTGCAAATGAGCACCTAGGGCAGGATCTAGATGGATGTTTCCGCTCGTGCTGAAATGTCGGTAACAACTTTACTCCATGCATTCTGAGCGACAATAATCATCTGCTACAGAAACAGTTTAGGAAAAGTAGAAATAGGTGGTATTATATTTTGCCTAGCTGCAATATTTGGAGAAAATGACAGTTATTTTATGCCTTATGAGTTTTCTTAGATTTAAAAAAATTATTTCAGCCATTTTTTTCTCTGCGGTTGATTTTCATTGGACCACCCGATGTCCACAGTTGTGTAGTGCCATTGAGGGAAGATTGAACCATTTTCTGCCACACTGGCTCAGAATAGATTAGTTTGGTGTGATCAGCCAAGAAACATCCGTTGATATACTCAACAGAATGTGAGATACATTCATTCTCCCACTGAGCTGTCATATCATGACCAGGGCCAAGGAGAGTACAGAATGTGAGATACATTCATTCTCCCACTGAGCTATCATGACCGACCTTGGGTTTTATAACCATTATTCATAAAGCAATCATCAAGGATCAGAAGAAACTCATGTTGTATACTCATCTTTTAATAAAATCTGCCCCAGGTATATTTTTGTAAGCTCGTTCTTGCATAACTTGTAGGTTTTTGAGTGGCTATATGTGAAAAACTTATACTATAGGGCCCATAAAAGTGTGTAGAATTTAGTACATAGATCGATGCAAAAGGAGAGGATTTCTTGAGCTGTGGTAGTGGTCTTTAAGACCCCTGCAATAAACGCAAAATGCTTACACCGGAGAGACTATATATTCCTCACTGACCAGATATATGATAGAGTGACATCATCGATTGATGAGTAAATTTACATCATGGTGCTCAGGTCACCCATCCGTGTCGAAAAATCAAGCGCAGTATCGAAACCCAAACAAAGATATCCGAAGATAGTCAAGGTAACTATGGTGCCTTGACATGAAGCCCTCCTGCAGGAGGGAGCAGCTTCATAACAACTACGGTTATGATAACTGGCTTGTCGTAAGGGATAGTCATGATAGCTCAATGGGAGAATGAATGAATCTCACCGCATGTCTGTTCTCTCTGTGGCCAGAGTTCAATTCCCAGCTGTGGCAATGCAAAACAATACACATTCATTTGCCTTAAGGTCCCCACGACAATCAACATGGTCAGGGGTCTAGAAAACAAAGGGAGTTTAGTTGTGGGAAATGGGAGTTCTTTGCCCAAGCTCAAACCTAGGTATCAGTCTGAGAGCATCCTCTGAACCGCTACCTAACCGTTGATCAAGCAGTTTTTGTGAAGAAAAAACAAGTTTGACTGGTAGATGAGGTGATAACCGTTCTACGTTGCACTGGAACTGTGAAAATAATATGTAACAGAGTACAGTTTGAATATTGTGAGAAGAACATGGATCCTTGTCAAAAAGTTGTGCAGAACTAAAGCGATGATTGAAGCAGATCTATAGGCAATACGCTGCATGAGCATGCTATATAAACAGATTACTGCTGCAGGAGTATGCTATATAAACAGATTACTGCTGCATGAGCGTGCTATATAAACAGATTACTGCTGCATGAGCGTGCTATATAAACAGATTACTGCTGCATGAGCATGCTATATAAACAGATTACTGCTGCATGAGCATGCTATATAAACAGATTACTGCTGCATGAGCGTGCTATATAAACAGATTACTGCTGCATGAGCGCGCTATATAAACAGATTACTGCTGCATGAGCATGCTATATAAACAGATTACTGCTGCAGGAGTATGCTATATAAACAGATTACTGCTGTATGAGCATGCTATATAAACAGATTACTGCTGTATGAGCATGCTATATAAACAGATTACTGCTGCATGAGCATGCTATATAAACAGATTACTGCTGCAGGAGTATGCTATATAAACAGATTACTGCTGTATGAGCATGCTATATAAACAGATTACTGCTGTATGAGCA
>Ga0224501_10002682_pt1 | contig 14010 bp, 12 predicted proteins | sample SF_Oct11_sed_USG_4_FD_169105 | JGI IMG/M metagenome (GOLD analysis project Ga0224501, IMG submission 169105) | Sediment microbial communities from San Francisco Bay, California, United States - SF_Oct11_sed_USGS_8_1 | ecosystem: Environmental > Aquatic > Marine > Sediment | place: USA...
TGCCACACAAGGTCCGGGATCACGCCCCTTCCCAGACCGGTGGATTCTCAGCCGCCTACATCGCACCATCAAGATGGTGACCGCGGAGTTGGAGGCCTATCGGTTCGACCGGGCCTCCATGGTTCTCTACCAATTCGTCTGGCACGAATACTGTGATTGGTATCTCGAACTCGTGAAGCCGGTCTTGCAAGACCCTGATCATTCGGAGGGTCCTGCGACCAGGCAAACATTGGTAGAAACCCTTGAAACAACCATGCGGCTTCTACATCCCTTCATGCCGTTTATCACGGAAGAAATATGGCAAACGCTTCCTCATCATGGGGACAGCATTGTCATCCAGAACTATCCCGTACCGGACCCGACATGGTCGTCGGAGGATGCCGAGGAGCAGTTCACCCTGCTTGAGCACAGCGTCAGTTTGGTCCGGACCGGCCGCGTCCTCTTAAATTATCCGCCAGGACGACAGATTCCGTTCTTTGTCGCGCACGATGATCGGAGCAAACACGATCGACTGCAAGACCTGCAACGGTACCTGGCACATCTCAGCAGGGGGACAGCCGAGATTCAGCCGTCCGGCGAATGGCCGAAAGGGAAACTCCTTCGTCTTGTGACGGAGGGACTCTCCGTCGGAATCGATGTGTCCGGCGACGTCGATCTCGGGAAAGCGCTTGATCGGCTGACCAAACAGATCGCAGAAACCGACAAAGAAGCTCAGCGAGTTCAAGGCAAATTGAACAATACGGAGTTCGTCTCAAAAGCTCCGGCGGACGTGATTGTTGAACACGAGGACCGGCTGCGTACCTTATCCCGCGACCGCGCATTACTCGCCAGTAGTCAAGAACAACTGCGAGCCATGCTTGGAACCTGACCGATGCCGCATCTTCCTGCCGCAGATATCCGTCGTGCGGTCCGAGTCGGATTAGAAGAAGATCTAGGGCGAGGCGATATCACGACCCAGGCCCTCTTCTCAAAACCCATTCACGCTCGCGCCAAGATCGTCGCTCAGCAACCGTTGACCGTCGCAGGCCTGTCGGCAGCCGTCCAAACCTTTCTGGCGGTCGACCCGACACTCATCCTCACGGTCGAACGGCACGACGGCGAACAGGCTAAAGACGGCGAGTCCCTTCTCCGCATTGCCGGAGACGGGCGGTCCATCCTACAGGCCGAACGGGTGGCGTTGAATTTTCTCCAGCACCTATCCGGAATTGCGACGTTGACGCGAAAGTTTTGCCGTGCGGTTCGTGGGTATCCTGTTCACATTCTGGATACCAGGAAAACACTTCCCGGATGGCGTGCGCTTCAAAAGTGGGCCGTCACACTGGGCGGCGGTGTCAATCACCGCATGTCGCTGGGCGACGGAATCTTGATCAAAGACAATCATCTGGTGCTCATGCAGCGTGGATCACAGGCCGTCCGATCCGCCTGCCGCGCGGCGCATGCCTATCAAGCCCGCACTGGACCCGTCATCGTTGAGGCAGAGTCTCTTGCTCAGGTCCGCAAAGCCATTGAGGGAAAGGCGGAGATCATTCTGTTGGACAATATGACTCCGCTTATGGTCCGCCGAGCCGTCTCACTGATCAACCGGCGCGCCTTGGTGGAAGTCTCCGGAGGGATCACCCTGAAGAACGTCAGAGCTATGGCTGCGGCGGGGCCGGATCGAATCTCAATCGGCGCGCTGACGCATTCGGCTCCGGCGGCATCATTGAGCCTCGTCGTGATGCCGGCACGACGTCGGTCGTCTTGAGCGATGGCAGACTCCTTTCCTCTTGTACTTGATGATATCCGCAGCACATTGTCGTCTGCTTCATTCGGGCACCGTCTGCACCTGCATCAGGAACTGACCTCGACGAACACCGAAGCGATGTCCCTGGCACAAGCCGGGGCGGTGCATGGCACCGTGGTCATCGCAGAAAGCCAATCGTCGGGAAAGGGGCGCCGAACGCGTAATTGGTTTTCCCCTCCCGGGGTCAATGTCTATTGCTCCATCGTTGTTCGAGGAATGAAACGAGTCGGCCCCTTGTCGGAATGGCTGTCGTGGGTGCCGTTGACCAGTGCCTTAGCGGTGTCGGAAGCGGTTCAGAACACGACCGGCATACCACTGGCCCTCAAATGGCCCAATGATCTGCTGTTCCACGAGCGCAAAGTCGGCGGCATCTTGTGCGAAAGTGCTCACATGTCGGCTGAGGATCCTGTCGTGGTGATTGGAATCGGCCTCAATGTGAACGTGCCGCGCACAGCATTCCCGGAAGATTTGCATCAGACGGCCACGTCATTGTTCGACATTTCAGGACGGCTTCTCGATCGTAACCGACTGATCGCACAGCTCTTGACTGAGCTCGAACAGGAGATCGAAGAACTCAGCGCCCATGGACCTGACCGGCTTCGAATCGCCTATACCGCACGTTGCCACACCCTCGGCAGGCACGTACGTCTTCTTTTAGGAGAGGATCGGGAATTGCGTGGCACGGCCGAATCCATCTCCGCCGACGGTGCATTGCAAGTTCGGCCGTTCCCTGTCTCCCCAACAGCACCGCCTCCCCCGCTCCTCGACATTCGCGCAGCAGACGTCATTCACCTCCGGGAGTAGAGATCGAGCGTAAGAAGCAGTACAATACGCCTATGCTGGCGGCTATTGATATCGGCAATACCAATGTCATGTGGGGCATCTTCGAAGGATCGCGTCTTGTCGCCCACTGGCGACTTGCCACCAACCCGAAGGCCACCGCAGATGAGTATGGGGTGCTCTGCACGAACTTATTGGCGCACCATGGACGAGCCTCTGAGCAGATCACCGGGGCGATCATCTCCAGCGTCGTTCCTGCCCTCACGGAAACATTTGTCTCCATGGTCGAAATGTACTTTTCCCGCACTCCGCTCGTCGTGTCGCCGGATACGGATACGGGACTCACGCTCCGATATAACAATCCCAAGGAAATAGGGAGCGACCGAATCGTCAATGCCGCCGCCGCCCATCACAAGTTTCACCGGAATCTCATCATTGTGGACTTCGGTACGGCGACCACCTTTTGCGCCGTAACCAAATCCGGAGACTATCTCGGCGGTGTGATCGCCCCCGGCCTCGGAATTTCAGCCGAGGCGCTCTTTGCACGTGCGGCGAAGCTGAGCAAAGTCGAGTTGACTCGGCCCAAGACCGTGATCGGGACCGATACGGCCGGCAGTATTCAGGCAGGACTGCTCTTCGGATATGCCGGCTTGGTGGATTCGATCGTACGACGGATGGAGCAGGAATTGGGACATCCCTCCTATGTGATTGCGACCGGTGGACTCGCGTCCGTCATCGCACCGGAAACCACGACGATTCGGACCACCGAGCCGTTTCTTACCCTTCATGGTCTTGAGCTCCTCTACCGGCGAGCGCAGGGCCTGCCCTCTACGGACTAGCTCACGCAACATGTTTTGCATCGTCTCAGTACCCACGACGGACAGCCGTCGTGTCGCACCACCGACACATATTGCTGCCGCATCGACGGTAGACTTCAGCAAGAAATACCGCTGTCAAGGAAAGATGACTTCGATACGGGATGTTCTCAGGGATGAGTGAGCCGTTACGCTTCTGATCGGAAGCTGTGATTCCGCGACTATCACTTGCTTTTTCGTCAATCAACGCTACAGTTACACCATAACTGCACCAGCCCAAGGATAAGGGAATATCACATTCCCCCCTTCTAATTCTTTTACCTGCAGGACGCAGGGACGGAGGTAGCGTCACCATGAAAATCGCACAGGCTCAGGATGAGCAACGCACCGACCAGCCATTTTTTCAAAGCTCTCAGGACTCTGCACCGGCCTTATCGATGTCGCACCGCCCTGCAGCGGAAGAACTGGATGCCTTTTTGGGGAAAGGTGTGCACTTCACAGGTACCCTCACATACCAGGGAACCATCAGAATCGACGGCGCATTTGACGGAGAAATCCGGACGGACGGAGTCGTCTTGATCGGCGAAGAGGCCAAACTCAAGGCAAATGTGACGGCGGGGACCATTGTTTCAAAAGGACACATCACCGGGGACATCTGCGCCAAAGAAAAATTCATGTTGCAATCTCCGTCTGTCATAGTCGGGGAAGTCACTACGCCTGCTCTCTCGATCGAAGAAGGCGCACTTATCGACGGCAATCTTAAAATGGAGCAGGACGTTCGAAGCGGCAGGCAGGAATCGACGGCCAGAGCCTCTCGCTCCTCGAAACAATTTGTAGGCAGGCGAATAGCCCTCTAGCGACCACCGGATGATAGCTCGACCGATGCGGGGAGTGACGCATCCAGCCGATGCGGTCAATACGAGTCATCAGCGAGGAATATCTTCCCCCTCCGGCCGAAACGACCATGACATCTCGGCCTAGTGGCAACGTGAAAGGAGCGACGGATACTCATGTGGGGAACTCGAGAAAAGATCGCACAAACCGTCAGCGATAATGAAGACTTGACCTTGTTTGGAAAAGGGACGCACTTCAAAGGCACCGTGCATTGTGACGGCGCCATCCGTATCGACGGAAAAATCGAGGGAGAAATCCATACCACCGGCAGTCTGGTCGTCGGAGAACAAGGCATCATTAAAGGACTCATCTCGGCAGGAACCGTGACGGTCAGCGGCAAGATCAACGGGACCGTCAAGGCATCCCAAAAAATTCAAGTTCTCGTCCCCGGCATATTGATCGGAGACCTTCATGCTCCGGCGATTGCGATCGAAGACGGAGCCCATTTCCACGGCATGTCCAATATGGGCGCGCAAAAATGGGTCGAAGACCCCTCCGCACCCAACACCTACACGCAGGAGTTACCGGCATACCGGGGGCGCATGCGACCATCGGTCAATTGATCCCAGCATGGTCTCCGGTTCGTCACGGACTTTGTCGGTACGGTGTTTCGTGAGCCCGCTTTCGCCATTTACCAAAATCTAATCGACCCAACGAGGCCTTCGCCTTACCCTGAGGTGAGTGAGCGTCACGCTCATCTCAGGGAGCGACGCTCATCCACCCCCGCAAGAAGCCACGGCTGCTTGGCCTTCTAAGCCGAACGGATTCCAGCCTTCGTAGCCTGTGGGCTACTTCGGTGGAGTAGGCTCGGCAAAGTAGGCGGACGCTATAGGGCTCCACATCGGTGTGTGTTCACCACATCGGGACTTGCACGTCGACGTAGGCAGAGAAACTCTGTGAGCTGCGACGTTTCCTTTCGTGAGGATCGAAACAGCTCGTGCTCTTCCGACATATTTTTTCGGACATTTCTTCCCCCCCTCCTGTTGACTTCTAACCCTCTATGGATATCTCCTCTCGTGCGGACGTTTTGGCATGGGCCGGAAATAAGACAATACAGAGGTAAATGTGAATACAATCGACGGGTTAGAAGACAGTGGCTCCGGAGAATCCACTTCTGAGGCAACGAATTCATCTCTCGACTCACAGCTGAATGATGTGCAAACTGCGTTGACCGAAAAGACCGAAGAATGGAAGGCAGCCAACGATAAATATTTGCGGTTGGCAGCCGAGTTTGAGAACTACAAACGCGTGGCGCAACGGGAACAGCGGGATCAGATTAAGTTCGGCAACGAACAGCTGCTGAAAGAACTGTTGCCGGCCGTAGACAATATGGAGAGGGCGATCAAGGCCGCACAGGAGAACAACGCCGCCGATTCCGCACTCACTCAGGGCGTCGATTTGACCTTAAAGCAACTCTCGGGCACTCTCGGGAAGTTCGGCGTACACGAGATTGAAACAGCGGGACAGGCATTTGACCCGGCCTCCCATCAAGCCGTCTCACATATGCCGTCCGACACCGTGCCTCGAGATTATGTGATCGAAGAATATCAAAAGGGCTATCGCCTGCACGACCGAATTCTCCGCGCAGCGATGGTCAGCGTGTCGGCCGGGCCGGCGCAGACAACCGAGCAAGATTCCGAAACACACTAATACGTTGCTGTTGCGGAGATCGATATTGGGAAGGAAGGAGTTCACTCATGGGTAAAGTCATCGGCATCGACCTTGGTACCACCAATTCTTGTGTCGCCATCATGAGCGGCGGAGATCCTGTCGTCATCGCCAACGCTGAAGGAAGCCGTACCACTCCTTCCGTCGTTGCCATCACCGACAAAGCCGAACGGCTGGTCGGTCAAATCGCAAAACGGCAAGCCATCACGAATCCGGAAAATACGATCTTCTCCGTGAAGCGCCTTATGGGTCGTAAGTTCAAGGCAGGCGAAGTACAAGACGCACTGAAACGATTGCCCTACAAGGTCTCGGAAGCCGACAACGGCGACGCACACGTCGAGTTGCGAGGAAAACGCTACAGCCCACCGGAAATCTCGGCCATGATTCTGCAGAAAATGCGGCAAACTGCGGAGGACTATCTCGGTGAAAAAATCACCGAAGCGGTCGTCACTGTTCCGGCCTATTTCGATGATAGTCAACGGCAAGCGACGAAAGATGCAGGGCAGATTGCCGGGCTCAACGTGCTTCGGATCATCAACGAACCGACGGCCGCATCCCTCGCCTATGGTCTCGACAAGAAGAAAGATGAGCGCATCGCCGTCTACGATCTCGGCGGCGGCACCTTCGATATTTCCATTCTGGAAATCGGAGAAGGCGTATTTGAAGTCAAGTCGACGAACGGCGACACCTATCTCGGCGGCGATGATTTCGACCTTCGGATCATGGACTGGCTTGTCGATGAGTTCAAGAAGGACCAGGGCATCGACCTTCGCAAAGACCGTATGGCGCTCCAACGGCTGAAAGAATCCGCCGAACGGGCCAAAATTGAGTTGTCGTCGTCCCAGGAGACGGAAATCAACTTACCGTTCATCACAGCCGACGCCAGCGGCCCGAAACATATGGTCATTAAGCTGACACGTGCAAAGCTGGAGCAGTTGGTCGGCGACCTGGTACAGCGCACGATCGAACCCTGCCGGAAGGCATTGGCCGATGCGGGAGTCTCCGCCAAGGACATCAATGAAGTAGTTCTGGTCGGCGGCATGACACGCATGCCGAAGGTCATTCAAGTCGTGAAGGACTTCTTCGGTAAAGAGCCTCATCGTGGTGTCAATCCCGATGAAGTCGTTGCCATCGGCGCCGGCATCCAAGGCGGCGTGTTGAAGGGCGAAGTCAAGGATGTGTTGTTGTTGGACGTGACGCCGTTGTCGCTGGGCATTGAAACCCTGGGGGGAGTCTTCACCAAACTGATCGAACGCAATACCACGATTCCGACAAAGAAGAGCCAGGTCTTTTCAACAGCCGCGGACAACCAGACCGCTGTGACGATTCGCGTATTCCAGGGGGAACGCGAAATGGCCAACGACAACAAGTTGCTGGGACAATTCGACCTGGTCGGCATTCCTCCGGCCCCACGCGGCATGCCGCAAGTCGATGTCTCGTTCGATATCGATGCCAACGGGATAGTACATGTGGCAGCCAAGGATTTGGCCACTCAGAAGGAGCAGTCGATCCGGATCACGGCCTCAAGCGGACTCAGCAAAGAAGAGGTCGAAAATCTGGTGAAAGACGCGCAAGCGCACACCGAAGACGACAAGAAACGGCGCAAACTTGCGGAAGCCAAAAACCAAGCCGACACGCTCGTCTATCAAACAGAAAAAAATCTCACGGAGCACGGCGATAAAGTATCGGACGAGGAGAAAACGAAGATTCAAGATGCGGTGGCCGCGTTGAAAACAGCCCTCGAAGGGACGGATGCGGACGCCATCGAATCGGCGACACAGACGTTGATGTCTGCATCGCATAAATTGGCGGAGGAAATGTACAAGAAAGCCTCCGCGACCGCCGGACCGAGCGCATCCTCCGGCGGCTCCTCGGAATCAGGAGAAGCCGAGAGCAAGACCGATGAGAAAGTCGTGGATGCAGAATTCGAAGAAGTCGATAAAGATAAGAAGTAGCCGAAGATACATTTCACGCCGTGCCGAATGTCGCTGATGCGCGATACTCGGTACGGCAAGACATATTGAGCACCGATTCCCGTGAATAAACGCGATTACTACGAGACTCTCGGCGTCGAAAAGAATGCGTCGGACGATGACCTCAAAAAGGCATACCGCCGCCTTGCGCGACAACACCATCCTGACTTACACACCGGCGAGAGTCAGAAGAAAACCGCCGAGGAAAAATTCAAAGAAATCAACGAAGCCTACGAGGTTCTCAGCGACCAAGAGAAACGGCGCCGTTACGACACCTTCGGCCATGCCGGAGGCCAACAGGGAGCCGGAGGATTCGACGGATTCGACTTCGGACGCGGAGGGTTCGGCGACGTTTTCAACGATATTTTTGAGGATTTTTTCGGACAAACCCGTGGCGGCGGTGGAACCCGAGCAGAACGTGGAAGCGACCTACAATACAACCTGGAGATTTCCTTCGAGGAAGCCGTCTACGGGAAAGAAGCCAAGCTCAAGATTCCACGATGGGAAATCTGCCTTGATTGCAAAGGAACCGGAGCGAGATCGTCGTCATCCATCAAAACCTGTCCGAGCTGTAAAGGTGCGGGGCAACTCCGTTTCCAACAAGGATTTTTCAGTGTCAGTCGCCCCTGTGGACAGTGCGAAGGGGCCGGACAAATCGTCACGGATCCTTGTACCTCCTGCAAAGGCCGCCAACGTATCTACAAAGAACGAACGATTGCCGTTCATATTCCGGCCGGAATTGAAACAGGAATGCGGCTCAGACTCTCCAATGAAGGAGAGCATGGCGCGAACTCCGGCCCTCCGGGCGATCTGTACGTCGCCATTACCGTCAAACCCCACCCGCTCTTCCAGCGGAAGGGGAATGACATCGTGTGCGATGTGCCCATCAGCTTCCTCACCGCCACCCTTGGGGGAAAAGTCGAAGTTCCCACGCTCAAAGGCGACACGATCCTCAAAATTCCGTCGGGGACGCAGCATGACAAGATCCTCAGACTCAAAGGACTCGGCATCCCCAGTCTCAAGGGCGGCAGCACGGGCGATCAGCTCTATACCATCAAAGTACAGATTCCCACCAAATTGACGACAAAGCAAAAAGAGCTGCTCATGGAGTTTGCCAAGGAGAGCGGCATGTCGATGGACAACAGTGAAGACGGCTTTTTCGATAAAATGAAGACGTTTTTTGAGTAGCCGATACGTGTTCCGTCCGTAGCCTGTGCAGTGCTCCATGCCCGTCTTTTTCCTATCTCCCGAGTGTGTGACTCCCCCGACCATTTCCATCACCGGCGATTTGGTGGTCCATCTTCGTAACAGCCTCCGCACGAAAGTCGGTGAAATTGTTGTGTTTGGGGACGGAGCAGGCCATCGGTATCGCGCGGAAATCACTGAGCTGACCAAAGGCACGATGACCGGACGAATTCTTGAGGTCATGGACCGACCGACCGACCACTCCCCTTCCGTAACCCTTGCTCAAGCAGTTCTCAAAGGCGAGAAGATGGACTGGGTGATTCAAAAGGCGACGGAACTCGGCGTGACCTGCATCATTCCGCTTCAGACCCAAAACACAATCGTGCAACTCAGACCGGAACGTATCGAAGCCCAACTCGCTCGTTGGCAACGCATCGCCCTCGAAGCCGCGCAACAATCTGAGCAATGGCATATGGCGACGATTGCCCCCCCACAGACGCTTGAAACCCTGCTGTCAGCCCAAGCACCCCGTACCATGGCACTCATATTGGCTGAGCGTCAGGAAGGGGGGAGCCTGCAAACCGTGGAACTCCTGACAGATGCCGCCGACTCCGTGATAGTGATAATCGGACCAGAAGGCGGATGGACGAACGAGGAAGTGGCTCGAGCCAAAGAAGCGGGATACAGACCGATCACTCTTGGGCAACAAATTCTTCGTGCCGACACCGCCGCTATTGCGACCATCAGTATTATCCAATCACGCCTCGGCAAGCTGGGATCAATAGGTTTTACGGGTTGAGTTGCACGGCATTTCCCCTGAATCTGCAATCGACCACTGCTCTGCAATCATTCCCGAATTTTTCCGCCTGGAGTTTCTAGAGTCGAGACTCGATGTCACGTTGCCCGTCATTGTGTTATCTCCTCATCGTGCAGACGGATTTCACCTCTCATGCATGATTGCACCATAAACCACTGATTTTACAGTGACTAGTCGATAGTCCTTCTACTGAACGCGAGCCTAATCGAAGAAGATCGTGGAAATGAGTGCCGATTGACCACCCGCCTCAACGTCCATGGTAAAAAAACGTACCCCCCGAATAAGGGATGGCCACGCAGAGAAAATTCGGTTACGATCTCCCCCGTACAAGAGATCGAACCAATATTCAAGAGAATCACCTTATCGAATTGCTCATCGAAGGACGGTGTGAACTATGCAAAAGCTGAGTAAATGGTTGCCGTTTCCCCCAAAGGATTCTCCCGAACAACAACACCAGGACCTGAGCAATCTCTTGCGAGACAAGGAAAAGGCGCTGGAGACGACGGCATACGACTTAAAGGTCAAGATCGCCGCAATGTATGTGCTCGAACAAAAGGTCATGGCGTCAGAATCCATGCTGTCGTCGGTACAACGAGAGCTCACCGCACGCGACGAGCAGGTCAAAGCACTGAAAACAGAATTAAGCGCACGGTTGAATCGAGTGAAGGAGTTGGAAGCTGAAGAATCTGCGGCACGTCAACGTGCGGATGAGCTTAATGGCATCATGGCCACCCAAGCCAGTGAACTCCATGAAGCCCAACAAGCCCGTCTGGCCGCCGAAAAAGGCCAGGACGTATTCAAGGAAGAAGTCCGGGTCCTGCGAGAACATATCGCCCAACTCAACGACGGCCTCGCCGATCGCGAACTCCTCCGCGCCAACATGCAGAACGTTGAATCGATGCAAGATCGCATCCGTCGTCTGGAAGAAGAATTAACCGACCGAGAGACCGCTCGTCTCAATACAGTCCAAAAACTCGAACATTCCCTCGCCGAGCGTGACCGCCAGATGAAGAAGATTGAGACCGTCAACCATCTGCTTCAAACAAAGGAGTCGGAGATCGCAGAATGGGAAAGAAAATACATGCGCAGCGCTCAAGAGCACGAGGGCGAGGTGAGCAAGCTCCAAGAGCAATGTGCGACACAAGAACAACTCCGCGAGCAACATCGTATCGATGAACAACGACTCCATGAACGAGATGAGTTAATCTCAAGCCTCCATCATCAACTGCATGACATGCAAGCAACACGTCAGAGTTTGCTACAAGAAGTCCAACAGCTTCGGGAGAAAGATGAGCAGATCGATCGGTTGCAAAAGCGACTCAAAGAGATGCGAGAGACCCTAAAGGAGAAGTCAACAAAAGAGAAATCAACTCCGGCACATGTCGCATCTCATCCTACTCGTCCAAATGGAGGCGGCAAGAAATCCCAGGAACGACAGAGCAAGACCGGCAAGAACAAAAACGGCAAGAGCAAAAAGGCTGACGACCTCAATAAGATCAACGGGATCGGGCCTGTCATTGCCCAGACCCTCAATCAGATGGGCACCCACACCTTCGTCCAAATTGCTCGCTGGAAATCGGAAGATATCAAAAAGATCGCGAAGAAGCTCAATACCGACCCTGAACGGATTAAACGAGACAATTGGATCGCCGAGGCCAAGGAGCAACATTACCAAAAATACGGAGAACGGCTATAGCCGTTAGACAAGAGCGTACCAAGCCCCACGGCGTGCATGACAGATCCCATTAGGGTATCGGTTACGGCGCCTTCCACACATATGCCCCGCTACAGATTCTTCGGCCACAAGGATCTCAACTCCGGATATTTCTGACGATAGTCGGCATGTCCGGCGCGAATGACGTTGAGCGCTTCCTTTCGTCCATACAGGCCGGTAATTTCGACCTTATGCTGAGTCGTTCCTGGTGCGCTCTTATAGGTCAGAAAATAATGTCGGAGCCGATCCAGGAGCAGATCCGGACATTGAGCAATATCAGTGAAGTGGCCGTATACGGCATCATCGCGCATCACGGCGATGATTTTGTCATCGGCCTCACCGCCGTCGGCTAAACTCAGCCCGCCGATCGGCAATGCCGTCAAGAGGATGTCACTGTGTGGGATGCTTTTTTCAGAGAGGACACAGATATCCAGCGGGTCACCGTCCCCGATCATGCCTTTACGGCGGGCTCGTTTGGCGAAGATCCCGGCCACTCGTTCTCCTGAATAGGTCTGCGGAATCAATCCATAATAGGCAGGACAGTAGTTGGAAAACCGTTGAGGCCGATCCACCTTGAGAAAGCCGCTGCTCTTATCCACCTCGTACTTGACCGTATCGGTCGGGACAATTTCAATGTACGCCGTGACAATCTCCGGAGCGTCCGCTCCGATAGATACCCCATGCCACGGATGCGCTTTAAACATCAGTCCGAGTAATCGTTGAAAGGGATCTCCGCCTCCCTGTATGTCGGGCATCCTATTGGAGTCCTCTTTTTTATCTTTCCCCATTTTTGCCTTCATCTCCCCTCCCCGGATCCGTCGGCCGTCACCTCGACAACCTCGCGTGGGCTCCAGTATTACCGATATGTTCGATGGGGGCAAGAGGATGCAGAGGCGACGGAAGCGAATGACACGTCACGATAAGAGAACTCGTCAGCGGCCAAGTTGCAGATGAACGATGGTCCCGTTATCCCCGCTTGCCCAGCCCTGCGAAGAATCGGGAAAGCTCAGACCAAACAATGAAACCGGCGCAATTGATCGCTCCTCCTTCCAGGTAAAACCCGCGTCGGTCGTCCGGTACAGCATGCCACGCTCTCCGACTATCCACCCCGATTGCGAATCGGTAAATCGAACTTTCAAAAGATCCACAAGCCTGGTGCAGGTTTTCCCACAGGGCAAAGACTGATCAATCCATTCGGCGCCGCCGTCCGTCGTTTGAAAGAGCGCGCCGGCATTGCCGACCGCCCACCCGTTCTCCTGATCGGCAAAGAACACATCAAAGAGGGTCACTGCGCCATGCGTTTCACGAGGCACCCAGGTAGCCCCTCCATCGTCGGTCGTGAGGACGGTTCCCAGCGCACCGACGATAGTCCCCTGTTGTTCATTGAAAAAATAGGCGGAATAGAGTGCGGCGTGGGTTCCGCTTCGCTGTTCCACCCAGTGCTCGCCGCCGTCCGTTGTATGCAAAATCGTGCCGCCACCTCCGATAACCCATCCGGTCGACGGTGCCGCAAACGTCACATGGTAGAGCGGTTGTTGAATATCCAGAGGAACGGCATTCCAGGTTTCTCCCCCGTCGGTGGTACGACGCAATGTCCCCCCTGCTCCGGCTATCCAGCCTCTGTGTTCATCAGAGAAGAACAGTGAGACCAGCAAGGCCGCTGTTCCGCTGGATTTCTTCTGCCAGGTTTGCCCCCCGTCTGTTGTTTTGAGAATAGTCCCCTTCGACCCTGCAGCCCAACCGGCTTGCGGCGTGAGAAACTGTACGCTCATGACATTGGCTTCGGTCCGGCTCTTTTGCTGATGCACGAGCAGCGACGAAGGCTCACTCCAAACATGGGCGCTCCACAGCAGTACGGCACAGGAGAACACAAGAATGCCGACGGCCAACTCAGCACTTTTCGACTGGTATGTTCGAGAATCCGTCATCATTGATTCGTATCCGCGTCAGGACGATTACTATCCCAATACCCTCTGTCAGGAAGCCCCTTGGATTCGATCGTGAACGGTCCGGCCTCGACCGTCACCCATTGCTTGGGCGAACAACAGGTACCGTCAGGCAAGAGATCCCATGAGCCTCGTCGAACCACGAGAGGCCCCGTGGCCAAATCATGGTAAAAGGCACCTTTCTTGCCGATTCCATAGAGGTTGCGATGGGGGACCTTCACGACGATCTCAGAATCGGTCCAGGACTCTACCAATGCGGCGGTTCCATTAAAGAGAACTTCCGTGCGCGACACATTGCTCACCACGTTATCGTCGCTATCGGATTCGTTGATTTCGATGTCGAGGCGCCGCTTATAGGCTTTTTGACTCAACCCCAATTCGGTATGTTCAGCGGTCTTGAGGAATGTGCCGAACCCTCTTCCCTTGATCGTGACC
>Ga0224501_10002684_pt1 | contig 14001 bp, 8 predicted proteins | sample SF_Oct11_sed_USG_4_FD_169105 | JGI IMG/M metagenome (GOLD analysis project Ga0224501, IMG submission 169105) | Sediment microbial communities from San Francisco Bay, California, United States - SF_Oct11_sed_USGS_8_1 | ecosystem: Environmental > Aquatic > Marine > Sediment | place: USA...
AGGCGGCTGACAGAAAGGCGGCACGAGGGAAGGTCGCCAAACAGGTGGGAATGACTGTCGATGATCTCAACAAGGCTCTACTCCCGATTGAGAACGTCTTTGCGATCCTAGATCACACAAAATGCTTGGCTTTCATGCTGGCTGAGGGTGTTGTGCCATCCAATGTAGGCGAGGGATATCTGACACGCCTCATGCTCCGACGAACTTATCGGCTGCTCAGAACTTTAGAAATCCAGGAAAGACTACCAGAAATCATCAGTATGCAAATAGACTTTTGGACACAAGACTTTCCATATGTAAAGAAGATGCAAGAAGGAATATTGGAAATTCTCGCAGTAGAGCAAGACAAGTTTGAGAAGACGATCAGAAGAGGAAATTCTCTTGTCAAGAGAATGGGACAAGAGTTGAAGGTCAAGGGAGTTCACACAATTCCTACGGAATTGCTCGTCGAATTATACGACTCACATGGACTTCCACCAGAAGTTGTTCAGGAAACTTCTGAGAAAGAGGGACTACAGGTTAGGATGCCAGAGAACTTCTACTCGATGGTCGCTGAGAAGCACGAGCAACCGCCACCATCAAAAGAAGTGAAGGAAATAGAGGTTTTGGAATCAAAGGTTTCTGATCTCCCTGAAACACGCATGTTGTACTACGAAAATCCGTATCTTCACCAATTTGAAGCAAATGTCCTTCAAGTATTAGATGATAAGAACGTGGTTCTAGATGAGACTGCTTTTTACCCTGAAGGGGGAGGACAACCCGCAGACAAAGGATACCTAAAATTTGGAAGGCAACGATCAGAGATTGTGGATGTTCAGAAGGTCGGAAAAGTCATCATCCATACTTTGAAGGGACACGTTCCCAAAAAAGGGGATGTTACGAAGGGAGTTATTAATTGGGAACGAAGAGGCAGCCTCATGAAGCATCACACAGCAACTCACCTCATCATGGGAGCCGCGAGACGGGTTCTCGGGGAGCATGTGTGGCAGTCGGGCTCTCAGAAAGGCGCCGATAAGACGAGACTGGACATATCACACTTCCGCCGTTTAACACCAGATGAGATACATGAAATAGAGAAGTTGGCAAACAACGCAGTCATCCAGAACATCCCAGTTGAAACAAGATGGATGCCTAGAGGAGAAGCCGAGAGGCTCTATGGCTTCAGACTCTACCAAGGTGGCGCAGTTCCGGGAAAAGAGATACGCGTCGTGAAAACCGGAGACTGGGAGGTTGAAGCCTGCGGTGGAACTCATCTCAAAAACACCGGAGAAATAGGATTCATCAAAATTGTTCACACGGAAAGGATTCAGGATGGTGTGGAGCGTATCGTCTTCAGCGCGGGGCTCCCAGCTCTAGAGGCTACCCAAGAGAACGAGAAACTACTCTGGGAACTTTCTGAAACGCTGAATGCACCTCGGGAAAAACTTGTAAGAACAGCAGAACGTCTTCTCAGGGAATGGAGAGAGGCACGCCGTGAAAGGAAACGTCTTATCAAAGAACTGGCAGCGGTTCGAGACGGCACCGAAGCAGGTGTGACAAGAGAAACAACACAAATCGGAGAAGTAAAGTTTGAGCGGTTAGAATTTGAGCAAATGGATGTTGACCGCATGATTGAAACTGCCAATGAAATAACTACCGTGAGCCCAGATACAGTTGTGGTTTGTTCTGGCGTGGACGAGAGAATCGCAAGGATAGTAGTAATGGCTGGAAAGGATGCGCTGAATGAAGGGATAAACTCAGCCGAAGTCTCTGGTGTGGCAGCATCCGTGCTAGGGGGCGGAGGCAGCGGCAGATCTGATTTCGCTCAGGGAGGCGGAACTCTAGTTGAGAAGGTGCCAGAGGCGTTGGAAAAGGCTGAGGAAGCAGTAAGGAAACAGCTGAAGAAGAAATGACAATAGGTTAAAATAGATCATTCCGAATATAACGTGATGGTGCCTGAGTATGAGGGATCGTTTCCTCTCCCAAGACTAGTAAGACTTTTAATCCTCAAGGCAACCTAAAGACTTTCATGGACATTTTAAGGCAGATCGAACGGAAGTGGCAAAAGGCGTGGGAAAGAGAGAGAATATTTGAGGCAGACCCTGATCCCACAAGAGAAAAGCGCTTTGTGACCTTCCCCTATTCATACGTAAACGGGCCACTTCACGTTGGACACGCCTTCACAGCTGCCCGAGTCGATGCCTACGTACGATTCAAGAGAATGCAGGGCTACAACGTCCTCTTTCCCTGGGCATGGCATTGGACAGGACAGGCCGCAGCGGGCGCGAGCGAAAGAGTCAAGCTTGGAGACGACGATTTTATTCGAGTTCTGAGAGAGATAGACCGTGTCTCCGAAGAGGACTTGAAAAGATTTGTTGACCCAACATACATGGCTTCCTATTACACGGAGCAAAACAGGGAAACTGTAAGGCGTGTAGGCTTCTCAATAGACTGGAGAAGAGAGTTCCGGACAGCAAGCCCCACATTCAACAAGTTTATCGAGTGGCAATACAAGCGTTTACGTGAAAAGGGATACGTCGCCAAAGGAACACACCCAGTTGTGTGGTGCCCACACTGCGAGAGCCCAACAGGAGATCACGATAGACAGGAAGGAGAAGGCGTCTCACCTGAGGAATACACGCTTATACAGTTCAGGATAGACGATGCTCGTCTGCCCGCAGCAACCTTCAGACCCGAAACAATCTACGGCGTAACCAACATGTGGATACATCCGGACGCCACCTACGTTAGGGCTCATGTTGACGGCGAGGAGTGGATCATAAGCGAGAAAGCCGCTATCAAACTGAGAGAACAAAGAAGAAATGCCGAGATAATCAGTCAATTCAAAGGTAGGGAAATCATAGGAAAGCATTTCATCAACCCGATCAACGGTAAGGAATTGCCCATACTGCCAGGCTGGTTCGTGAGTCCCGAGCATGCCACTGGAATCGTTTACAGCGTCCCTGCACACGCACCCTACGACTGGGTGGCGTTAAGAGATCTGCAAGAGAAACCTGAGTCGCTGAAAGAGTTTGGCATTGAGGCTGATGTGGTGAAGAGTATTCAGCCCATCTCTATGATCCAGGTAGAGGGTTTTGGGGAATACCCGGCCATTGAAATTGCGGACCGAATGGGAGTGAAAGATCAATATGATCCGAAGGCTGAAGAAGCAACAAAACAGCTGTATAAGAAGGAGTTCCACAGCGGCGTCCTCAAGAGCATCTGCGGGGAATACACCGGAAAAACGGTTTATGAAGTGAAAGATCGTTTGATTGAAGACTTCAAGAAAAGAGATATCGCAGACTCGATGTATGACCTGCCACAACCGGTTGTCTGCCGGTGCTTGACACCGTGCATCGTCAAGATACTTGAAAACCAGTGGTTTCTAAGATATTCGGATGAGACTTGGAAAGAGAAGACAAGAAGCGCCTTGAAGGAGGCTAAGATCTATCCAGAATCAGCTGTGCAATGGTTTCTGAACGTCATCGATTGGCTGAGAGACTGGGCTTGTGCCAGAAAGACTGGTTTAGGCACACCGCTTCCATGGAGCCCAGACTGGATAGTGGAAACCCTAAGCGACTCGACAGTCTATATGGCCTTTTACACAATAAACAAGCACATCAGACAGCACCACATAAAGCCGGAACAGCTTACCACGGAAGTCTTCGATCACATATTCTATGGTAGAGGTAGCCTTGAGAAAGTATCTGAAAAGTCGAGTATTGACAGCAACATATTGAAGGATATGCGAAGAGAATTTCTATACTGGTACCCTGTAGATCTGAGAAACTCCGCGAAAGAGCTCGTTCCAAACCACCTAACATTCTTCCTCTTCCACCACACAGCCTTATTCCCAGATCACCTGCCCAAGGCGATAGGCGTGAATGGGATGCTGATGATTGAGGGCGAGAAGATGTCAAAATCAAAGGGTAACTTTGTAACCTTAAGAAGCGCTGTAGAAGAGTTTGGCGCCGACGCGACGCGATGTGGTCTGCTCCTATGTGCCGAAGGCATGGATGATCCGGACTGGAGAAGAGAAAATGTTCGCGATGTCCGAAACAAGCTTGAGGCTTTCTACGCCTTGGCAAATAGCATAATGGAAGCGGAAAGAGATGCGCAGGTAAGCCATTTAGAGGAATGGCTAATCAGCAATTTACAACGCCGAATCAGAAAGGTTACAGAAAGTATGGAGGCAATGAAGACAAGAACCGCCATAGAAAACGCCTTCTTCGAGGTCTGGAACGACATTCGATGGTACCGGCGAAGAAAGGAAAAGGTCAATTCAAGAATTCTGAAGCAAACTTTGGAGACTTGGATACGCCTCCTGGCCCCATTCGCGCCGCACATGTGCGAGGAAATCTGGAAGAAGATCGGCAAAGAAGCGTTCATCTCATTAGCCGAATGGCCAAAATACGATGAAGGTGAAGTCAACATCAGAGCAGAAGAGACTGAGGCGCTGATCAAGAATGTGTTGGAAGATACGGCAAATATTCTTCGAGCAACCAAAATAATGCCGAAGAAAATCTATTACTATTCAGCAGCGCCTTGGAAATGGACGGTCTATCTGAAGGCTCTAGAAGAATCGACTTCCACAAAAGTCGGTTTGAGTGTCCTTATGAAAGAACTGATGGAAGATCCAGAGCTGAAGAAAGCGGCAAAGGATGTTGCGAAATTTGCCCATCAAATCATAGACGAAGTCAACCAGATGCCTGATGACAAGAAGCACAGAGAATTACATATCGGGATGATGAATGAAAATGAGGCGCTAAGACAAGCAGAAGATTTCTTCGAACGGGAATTCAACGCAAAGGTCTACACCTACAGCGAAGACGACATTCAACGTTATGATCCAAACAAAAAAGCTGGATTGGCAAGACCATGTCGCCCTGCGATATACATCGAGTGATTACAGGGCTATCAAGAGTTTGTGATCTCTGAGATAAATAGATGAAAAGATTTTATTTGTTGACCTCCAAGATTTTGAGGATGAGACGGAGGGCCCGTGGCCTAGTCTGGATAAGGCGTCGGCCTTCTATTGCGGACAGAAGAGAGCCGAAGATCCGGGGTTCGAATCCCCGCGGGCCCGCCAAAGTTCTGGGTTTCTCCGAACCTTCTCGGCTGAGAAGAGAAACGGTTTGTTTGTGGTCGAACCACCTTCGAACCTTTTCATAGTCGGAAAATATATATTGTCTTAAGTTAAAAAGAGATAGCACTAACCTTACTGTTTGATTTGTCGGTGCATACTAGATGAATGGAGCAAGCACACACGCGGAAGAACTGAAGCTTCGATTGATGACAATAGAGTTACTTCGAGCCGCCAAGAAGCACTACACGTACCGTGAGCTGTCGAGCAAGACCGATCTGCCAGTGACGGTTCTGAGCAGGTACGCGAAGGGGCATGTTTTGCCGAATGCTGAGAGAGCTCGAAGCCTCTGGAAAATCCTGAAGAAACTGGTCGGTCTGGAAACTGAGCTTGGTAGGAAGATACGGTTTAACAAGGAGGGATATTTCGATAACACATGGATAATCGGAGACTTCAACATACTTAGGCAAGCGTCAAGCCACGCCCTCACAACTTTCGCCGGAAGAAGGGTGACTAAGATTCTGACAGCGGCTGTGGATGGCATACCCTTGGCGACTATGGTTGCAGACGCTTTAGGCGTGGATCTTGTGATTGCCAAGAGAAACAAGGAGGTTGGGGTTCCAGTCTTTTTAGAGGAAACTTACGTGCTGAGTAACTCTGGCGTCACCATGACACTTTACGTGCCAAAAAACGCCTTTAGACGGAGAGACAGCGTGCTCATAGTTGATGATATGATAAAAACGGGGGAGACCCAAGCCGCCCTCATCAACCTGATTCGTAAGGCAAGAGCCGAAGTTTCTGGAATATACTCCCTCATTGCCATCGGAAACGATTGGGAGAAGAAGATCAATCTGCCAAAAGGGTGTCCAATTGAGGTTGTGACAAAGGTTAGGGCGCAATAGTAGTCTGGCAGTAATTCTGAAATCCACATCTTTTGTATCTCTCATTTCCGCCGAGGTCTTTTGAGCCCAATTTTTGGTTTCATCAGAGCAAAATAATAATCAATGAACGATAAATAGGAGTCTTTGAGGCTTGAGGCTTGAGAACGATACGGTGGAAAGATGGCACAGTTATGACGATTGACCAGACAGAATTGCCCAACAAAACGGTGTCTCTGAAGATGAAGAGATGCGGTGAGGTGGCCTCTGCAATTAAGGACATGAAGATTCGAGGTGCCCCGCTTATCGGTGTGGCGGCAGCCTATGGCTTGGCTCTCACTGCTTTCCACTCAAAGGCAAAGAAGAGAGAGGAGCTGATGAAAGAACTGAAAGAATCTGCCGAGGTTTTGAGGAAATCTAGACCCACCGCTGTGAACCTTTTCTGGGCTGTTGACAGGATTATGGAGCGGGCAGAGGAAACCCCTGGAAATGCAACTGCTGTGGCTCAGGCCGTGGTTGACGAGGCTCAGAAGATGGCGGATGAAGACGTGGAAGTAAACCGCAAGATGGGTGAACATGGAGCTAGGCTGATTGAGGATGGAGACGTTGTGCTGACGCACTGCAACGCAGGGAGTCTGGCCACAGTGGATTATGGCACCGCGCTGGGAGTGCTACGCGCTGCTTGGGAAAAGGGCAAGAAGATCCGCGTGATTGCGACAGAAACCAGACCCAAACTCCAAGGGGCAAGGCTTACAGCCTATGAGCTACAGCGCGACGGCGTCCCAGTTACGCTAATCACGGACAGCATGATTGGCTACGTAACGTCTAAGCAGCTGGTGGACAAAGTCATTGTGGGGGCGGATAGAATAGTTCAGGATGCTGTGATAAACAAGATCGGCACCTACACGGTCGCAGTGCTGGCTCATGAGCATGATATCCCATTTTATGTGGCTGCTCCAAGATCAACCTTTGACCTAGACCAGACATCAGAAGATGTAGTTATCGAAGAGAGAAACTCTGAAGAAGTCACACATTTAGGTCATCAAAGAATTGCTCCAAGTGGAATAGATGTGCTAAACCCTGCGTTCGACATCACTCCCATGAGATACGTAGATGCGATAATCTGCGAAACTGGGATCTTTTCCCCGAATGAACTTGAAAAGCCCATGTGATCCGCATTATCTTCTTAGCTTAGATAATGAAGTTTAAATTTCAAACCACACATGATAGCAGTAGCATGCGTGAAGAAGGCCCTAACTTGGGAAGAGAATTGAAAAGCATGGTTGATGAGAGTCCCGAAGAAGAAGAAGAATTGAGAATAGTGGCTTCACTTAGAGAGAATGGTGTGCTAGTCTCTTCGCCAGGAGACATTGAGGGACTTTCCTCACGAGGTTATGGAGTCTCAGAAGATGGGGGGTTGAATCTCACCTTTTACGAGGCGCTCTATCTGCTTGGTAAGGAGATTCTTGAAGTTGAGGATGTGAAGACTGGAGAGAAGATGAGCTTTCAGGATGTTCTCAAATGTTTCAAAGCGGCTGACGAGAACGCTTGGGTAAAGTATTTGATCTATCGCGACATGAGAAGTCGAGGATACGTGGTGAGAGAAGGTTTCGGATTAGGCATAGACTTCCGGGTGTACAAGCGAGGGGAGTATGGAGAGGAGACCGCCAAATATATGATATTTGGGATACAGGAAGGGCAACCCGTAACTCTGGAAGAATTGGCGCGGGCCCAGATGAATGTTCAGAGCCTCAAGAAGAAGCTTGTGCTGGCAGTTGTGAACAGGCGGGGAGAAGTCGTTTATTACGCGCTCTCGCAACTGACCCTAAAGTGATAATGCAGGGGATAGAGATGCCAAGGTTCAGAACAGTCCGAGGGATGAGAGACTTTCTGCCGAAACATGCAGGAATGATGAGATATGTAGAGGGGCTTTCAAGAGAGCTAGCTGGACTCTACGGCTATGAAGAGGTCATTACTCCTATTGTGGAATCGTACAAGCTTTTGGCGGCGAAATCCGGTGAGGAGATAAAGCAACGCATGTACGCTTTCGAGGACTTAGGCGGTAGAAAGGTGGCTTTACGGCCGGAGTTCACAGCCTCCATAGCTAGGTTGGTGGCAGGCAAGATGAGGAACGAGCCGAAGCCTTTGAGACTCTTCTGTCTGGGAAGGCTCTACCGCTATGATGAGCCTCAGTACGGGCGCTTCAGGGAGTTCTGGCAGGCCAACTACGAACTCATAGGCTCAGATAAACCAGAGGCGGATGCGGAGATTTTGACACTAACAAACAATCTGGTAGAGAGGCTGGGTCTACGCAACTATCACTTCAGGATAGGACATGTGGGAATCCTACGGGGAATCCTCAGTCAAGAAAATGTGGCGGAAGAATCGCAGAACAGGATTATGCAGCTGCTTGACAAAAAGCAGTGGGACGCGGCGCTCATAGCCGCAAAGGACTGCAACGTCTCAGAAAGATGCATAGGAATTCTGAAGAGACTTTTCAAGGCAAAAGGCAAGGAACCCTCTCGAGTTCTAAAAAGAGTAAAAGAAGAAGTTCGGGAATATAGGAGCGCTGTTGCTGCAGTGGAGAATCTGTGGGACATTCTAGGGTTGGTAAGGGATGGGGGGGTGAAGTTTGAGATGGTGATAGAGGCTGGGTTTGCTCGAGGTTTAGAGTATTACACTGGTCTAGTTTTTGAGCCGTATGTTCCAGAGTTGGACATAGCACTTGGTGGTGGGGGACGCTATGACAGACTAATCGAGCTCTTTGGGGGTGAACCAACTGCGGCTGTGGGAGTTGCCCAAGGAATAGATCGCCTAATCCTGGCCATGAAAAAGCAGGGGATTTCGCCGAGAATCATGGAAGGAAAAAGGGTGGTCATAATTCCGATTAGCGATGAACTGAAGGCGAAGGCTATAGAGCTCTCATCGATGTTGAGGGAAGCGAAGATACCGGCTGAGGTCGAGGTTATGGGTCGCTCAGTTTCGAGGGCCTTAGAGGATGCGGACAGAAAGGGGGCTACGCATACGGTCCTTGTAGGTCCAGAAGAACTTAGAGAAGACAAGGTTGTTCTGCGGGATATGAAGAAGAGAGAGCAAAGAGTGGTTGAGATAAAGAATCTTTGTGAAGAAATTGAATGAAGCATGGGCTAATGGATATTATCTTTAATCTGGCGACCTATGTCACTTAATCACCGTGTTCTTGGATTTGCCAGATAATCTTGGCGTATATTTTGATGAGCTGTTGTTTGTATTCTCCTTGTTTTAACGTGTCGATACGTTGTCGTAGGTGAAACGCACGGCGCATCAGTGTTTGAATGTTCAAAAATACCACCTCTCTCGGTGCCGAATTTAAGGCAGTAAAACAACTCTCTCTAATAAGCTTTGCTAATGAATAATATGGATACAAAAGCATCAAGGACACTTCAAGTCGCTTCATTCCATGTGAAAAACCTTTTTTCATAGACTTCATCAGGTATGTATCGATTAGACTTTGATCAGAGCTGGCGCTAGGCACCGCTTAGTCTTCTCACTTCCTTCATAGTCTTCACTGCAACTTCTATCATGTCATCATCTGGCTCTCTCGTTGTCAGTCGTTGAAACGCTAAGCCGGGTATTGTCAGGATTCTCATGATCATGGAGTCCTTGTATCTGTCACTAAGCTTTAATAGCTCGTATGAGATGGCTCCGATCACTGGAATCAGGAGTACTCTGTATGCCAGTCTTAGAGCAAAGCCTAACTCGGGCATGATGGAGAACAGCAGGATGCTTACAAGTAATACGATGAAGATGAAGGAGGTTCCACACCGCGGATGCAGTCTTGAGAATTTCTTCACATTTGCAGCGTTCAATGTCACCCCGGCTTCGTGGGCGTTGATCGCCTTATGCTCGGCGCCGTGATACTGCAGTATTCTTTTGAACTCTCCCCACATGGCCACTAATGCTAGATATAGGAGGAAAATCGAAAGGCGCACTCCGGCTTCGATAATGTTGAAAAGCACTCCTGTGAGATTGAATAGGGTGGTTAGCAAAAAGGGTACTACGATGAAGAAAGAAGTCAACGCCAGAGCCATGGCAACCGCTATCGCAAACTCCTTGTAGGTGAATTTTTCTTCTTCTTCCAGAACTGCGTTTGCAGAGAAATAGAGACCTTTGACGCCGAGATAGAACGTCTCGAACAATGCGATGATGCCTCTCAGGAATGGTAGTCTAAGGATCTTGTGTCTTCTAGATAGCGAGTTTATCTCCTCTGTGTGTGTTAGTATCTCATTGTTTGGTTGTCTGACGCACATGACTAGGTGTGTGCGGGAGCGCATCATCACGCCTTCTATCAGGGCTTGTCCGCCAAACGCCAGCGATGGCTCTTCGCTTCTTTGAGCGTGCAACTTCATAGTTCACAAGAAGATTCTGGTGGTCTTATATTCTTTTGGAGAAATCATAAATTCTTAATTGTTGAATATGAGACAGCGACTTCTCTAAGCGCAGGCAGAGTAACGCTTATTTCTAGCTTGTATTTTGGAATGAGATATGGCATCAAAGGACGATGATACAGAGCTTGAAGGTTTGCCTCCAGGTCAGAGATCTATCAAACGCTTATTGAGATGGGGAAAGGATCACCCGACGATTGGTGGTCCTGTTCCAAGGATTGATTTGAGAAAATGGGTTCTAACAATAGATGGTGAAGTCAAGAAACCGTTAAGGCTTAGTTGGGATGATCTTCAAAGACTTCCAGCCGTTGAATCTGTGAGCGATTTTCACTGCGTTGAGGGGTGGAGTGTGCCAGATCTCAGGTGGGAAGGGATACGTTTTAGACATATAGTGAGCATGGTAGAACCTAAGGAAGCTGCTAAGTTTGTTTCCTTCGAATGTGCGGATGGATATACTACTTCTCTTTCTCTCAAGGAGCTTCTTGGCGATGACATCATTCTGGCATACAAGCTTGATGGGAAACGTCTTGAAGAGGGTCTTGGTGCTCCTCTTCGGTTGGTTGTTCCGGACAAATACGCCTACAAGAGTGCGATGTGGATTACGAGAATAAAATTTGCATCGAAGAAAGAGATGGGTTATTGGGAAAACCGAGGATACAGCGACACAGCCGATGTCTGGAGGAACGATCGGTTCTCAAGATGAAGAACCGCGTTTTTTCGTCCTAACTCGTGCAACTGCGAGAAGATGTAGGAAGATGTGCAACTGTTCCTAAGAATTCAGGCTTCTTGCCTCGAAATCTGGCGGGCGGGGCGGGATTTGAACCCGCGACCCCGAGCTTAGGAGGAACACGCCTGTAGGCTATGAGCCTACTGGTCTCGTGCCCTGTCCTGGCTGGGCTACCCGCCCCATATATAATTCTTAGCTAGCGGTATTATAATCCTAATGCTTCACCACTCTGCTCTAGTGAGGCCTACTCGTCTGTGTCTGTTTGGGCCTCTTAGGCTAGGAAGTCACTCTGGAGCAGTGTCAAGCAATATTTAAGTTGAATAGGCATGAATTAGATAGGACGGCGGGGGTACCCGAGCCAGGTCTAAATAGTGGCTGAAGCCCTAGGAAAAGGGGGAGGACTTAAGAGGTTCATTCATAAGAGATCCTCTGGCGAAGGCCTCCGTGGGTTCGAATCCCACCCCCCGCACCACCATGTTGAAATTATCGGGGGGTTTGTCCAGGTGATATCAAGCATAGTACTTTGGCTTCCGGAAGATCTTTCCACCATCATTGTATTCCCCGGTGACGAATTCAAAGCCCCATCTGATCGATCGATATGACGGTTGAGAAATGTATTTTTAAGGCATTTAAGCAGAGAACTCCAAACTATCGCTTGAGGAAAGAGAAATCATGTCTTCTCTTTTTCGTCAATTGGAAAGGTTGCTTCAATATCCTAAAGAAGATCTGGATAAAGAATACAAGATTTGGTTGAACCTGTCGACCAATGAGGGAAAGGCTGATCTGGCAAAAGCATTAATTGCGTTGGCAAACCACGGCGGAGGATACGTTGTTCTTGGATATGAAGATGACGACGGTAACCTAATTCCAGCTAAATCAAGGCCATCAAATCTCAACCAATATTCTCAAGACATTATCAATGGGATTGTTCATCGACATGCAGATCCTGTTTTCCATTGTGAATGTCATGAGGTCACACATCCAGAAAGTGGTCTAAATTATCCAATTATACTAGTTCCTGGTGGGCATACGGCACCTATACGTACGAGACGCGGCGGTCCTGATGGTCGATATTTCAACCAAAACGAGTATCTGATACGGCGTCCTGGACCAAGGAGTGAAGCACCTCGATCGGCTCAAGAATGGAATGAACTAATAAATCGCTGTCTTATGAACAGAAGAAATGATCTCTTAGAGAGCATGAAGTCAGTAGTCACAGGAATTCCACCACAGGTCATCGAAGAGCAAGCTGATGCCATTCTTGATCAATGGGTATCTGATTCGTTAATTCGATTTGGTGAGCTGATTAACGAAAGGCTTCCGGATGAAGACCCTTCTAGATACTCAAATGGCAAATGGTATGTTGGTTATCTAATAGATAGTGATTTTGAAAGACCCAATCTATCTCAGTTAAGAGAAACACTTCGTTCAATCCAAGGAAATGAGACGGGGTGGCCAGCTTGGTTATTCCTAACATCTCATAGTATCCCTTATCCTTATGAAGAGACGATTGAGTGTCTAATACTCAGTGAACGTTTTTCGGATGGGGCCCACTCAGATTTTTGGAGGGCCTCTCCAGATGGAAAAATGTTCTTATTACGCGGTTATCAAGAAGACGGTTCAACTAGCCCTCACGAGCCTGGAACTGTACTTGACTTCATTTTACCAATATGGAGAATTGGCGAATGTGTATTACATTCAGCGAGACTAGCTAATCAGCTTTCGGAAGAACCGCTACGAATTACACTAAGTGCTTATTGGGATGGATTGGAGAACCGAACTCTGGTCTCCTGGGCTAGTTCACGCTACGCCTTATTCCGAGGTGGCGGTACGTGTCATGCGAATCGGATAAGTTCAAAAACAACTTACAATAGTGATATGATAGAAAACAATTTTCCAGAGATCGTGAACAATATTTTAAAACCATTGTACGAGGCGTTTGACTTTTTCACGCTTCCCAGTGATACGTTGATATATGAATTGAAGAGGCTTCGGAAACAAGTTTGAGACAAGCACTCATTACTGAAAAGAATTCATACTTGCGCGTGCTCTTTTGCGCACAGTGCATTTGGCGTGAGACTGCTTTCTATGCCTGTATGACAAATGGAATAATGGAAAGTGTAAATTAGGGACTATACATAAGGATATATGGATGAAGGGCTGTGTATCTTTCCTTCTCTAGTCAATTAGTTCGATTTCTTTTACCTTGAGATATTGATTCAGAGACGCCCTACGCAGTTTCAAGGTTCACCTGATATGTCGTCATCCCTGACAGCGATAAGAGGAGTGTCCAGGATTCGGTTGTCGAAGGAGCTGTTATCGCAAGCAAGGCTCTTTTTATATTTGCGTATGTTTTTGTTCCTCCATCACCGACATCTACACTCTTCTTTTCATAGACGATCATATCTGCTTCGGTGTAGGTTGTCGTGGAGTTTTGTAGCAGTATCGTGTTCGTGCCTTGACCGGTCCAGATGACCGTCACAACGATCTGCGTTGTGCCAGGCCGGACTTCAAAGGTGAACGATTCGGGCCCGACCACGACGAGTTCGACGGTTGTGGAATGGGTTAGTCCGCCATTTGTTCCGGTGATTGTTAATGTGTATATTCCGCCAGGGGTTGTGACGTCTGTTGATACCGTCAGTGTCGAGGCGCCTGTGGGTGTGACGGTGGGAGGATCGAACGTGCCAGTAGTATCAGCTGGCAAGTCTGTAACACTAAGAGACACAAGTTCGCTGAATCCGCCCATAGAAGTCAACGTGACAGTGTATGCTGTTGACGCTCCTGAACTAACTGTTTGGGATGGTGGTGTCGCTGAGATGCTGAATTCCGGTCCAGTGATGTATGTTACCTCAAGCTTGGGACGCAAAGACGCTGTTGCGTACTCCTTTGAATAGAATGTGCCCACGTAAT
>Ga0224501_10002685_pt1 | contig 13999 bp, 9 predicted proteins | sample SF_Oct11_sed_USG_4_FD_169105 | JGI IMG/M metagenome (GOLD analysis project Ga0224501, IMG submission 169105) | Sediment microbial communities from San Francisco Bay, California, United States - SF_Oct11_sed_USGS_8_1 | ecosystem: Environmental > Aquatic > Marine > Sediment | place: USA...
CTATTAGAATTAGTACTAGACTAGTAATACTGGTAGTGAATCACAGTGAATTACCCCAACAGTGTCATATAAACATATATTAAGACATGTACATGGTAGCCTGCATATATGAAAGGTTGCAGCCCAAGAATACCAGCGACGATGTCATGTCTTACATGTAGTAGGGCAGTGGAGTATACAGTGTAGTACTACATGTACATGTAGTGTGTAAAAGTACCCCTGGTACCAGTGGTGTTTTGGCAGTTTCGGAACCAGGGGGGAAGATCAGTTCGTTCAAATTACTGTAGCAGAGCCTGGCCATTGACAACCCACACAATTGTATGTAGTTTTGAGTAGAAAATACTTGCACTATATGTCAAAAAAGACTCATATTTTACAATGCCAATGCACTACTACACTAGTTGTCAGAGTATCTAGGGAGGGCCCGGGGGCCCGAAAGCTGAGAGCATTTCTGCTTTTCAGATGGTGAAATGTGCATAGTTATAATCCAATTTATGTACACTTTTTTATACATTTAACATTTTAGTAGCCCTGTCATGACAATTGACAACTAAGGGGAAAAATACCCTCTGGATTTTACTAAAACAGACCTAGGGGGAAAGATACAACTTGCCAAAACCCCAGTGGCTGGTACCAAAATAAAAATGTTGATTTATGTATACACATTTTCCTGTGCCTGGTGCTCCCTTTTGGCACTGATGATAATTTGGGAGTTGCCGCACTTTATTCCAATAGCGTGTCTACTTTTATTCTTTTTTTCTGCCTACATTTATTCCTGTCGCCTTTTGTACCTGTCTACTTTTATGCTGGTTACCATTACTAGTACTATAGACAGTCTATCCGACTAAAAATCCGAATGTATAAATTGTCTTGGAAATGGAAGATCTTGGTCAAAACCAGCTGCCTCAAATGCCTAATAAGGTATGAGTGAGGCAATTCGATGGTTGGCGGAATTTATGGTCAGTTCAAACCAGGTACGTTCTTTTTTAAGCTCGATCATTCTCCGTGCAAGGCACGAGCTAACATCAAAGGCGGCTAGCAAGAACGGTTTTTTTGCGATTATTGTGGGTCGGACCTGTAATAATCGCACAAGAACGTTCTTACAGCATGGCCGCCGATTGATTTCACTTAACAAGGCACTGGGTATACCGATCGTTCGGCTGTTAGCAAGGACTATCGGTACAAACTGTCCTTTAAAAGCATTACCAATGATTTTAATAACAAGTAACCTCAGGAGTCTCCTCGCCCTAGCCATCAGGCCTGACTCTCCAAGGTGAATCAACGCAACCCCTTACACTTTAAAATATACTGTATAATTGCTAAAACACTTGGATTACAGGCATATGAACAAGTTTTTTGTGATGAGGGGCTGTAGATACCACATTGATCAGGTCTGAAGAAGTACTCAAACTTTATTGCAAAACTTTATTAGCCAAACCAAGTATTCAATTCAAGAATCGTTATAGAAACACGGGTTTCCCCGGCCTTTTCAGTACCTAGTCGGCTAGCAATGGCATATCGTTTGATGAAAGAGAGGAAATCTACATTGCTGGCTGGGGTAACAGAACGAACATATGATTCAGCAAGACGAAAATCAGGAATCCGCTGTGTTTCTACCTCAATGCCTGATAAGTGGAATACCAATGAAAGTAATCAGGGTGCTGGTGAAATTATATACATTTGGATATCACTCAAAATTCACTCAGACTCCATTGAGTAAAAAGCCAATCTTTTATTCACGACGTAATTACAAGGAAGCTAAGATGAATTAGGTGTGATTGATTATAAGCTCAGATGGACTAGGTCGAGCAAAATTTCATCCCAAGCATCAACGAGACTTTGAGCCGCACGCAAAACAAATTTGGACACAAAGCAGCGACTCAACTGAGAAAAAAGTTTTTAGGCATAATTAAAGGGAAGCCAGGATGCTCAGCTGTTCGATAGGATTAGCCAACTAGCCAATTAGGCATGTAATATCACCACACACAAGTCAAACAAGCAGGAAAAACAGTTTTATACGAAATATACGAGCCCCGAAATATATCAGTATACTATATGTAGTATACGGGACAAGTATACGAGTATACGCAAGTATACGCACAAGCTTGTTAAATTTAGAGAAAAGTGCTGACCATAAAATGACTCTCCCAGCATCTAAAGCAGATGAGCAATGCTAATCCAAAGTTTTATTCCGTTTAGCAGCACTGCAACACCCCGATAATTACCTTCTGTATGTTATTGTTAGAGATAGGCAGGCCACATTGAGCAAAGTCTCACTTCTGCTCATGGCTAAAGATTGTACAAAGATACCGATCTCCCATTCAAACTGATGGAAACAGGTGAGGTGAGGGTGAGGTGAGGTGGGATCTGGTGTGCCTGTCTGTACGCGATCGCCCAATTAGCCTACTCAGTGGCTAATAGGCTGAGTGGGCTCCAATTGAAAGCCAAGCGACTGGATATACTAATCAGGTTATTCGTTAGAGTCCGTACTCAGCGATACTGTATTTTTGCCACGCTCAAGCCGCTTTATATCAGCTTGGCAGTGGATCTCTTTACTTTCCAAACAGCGAGCCCAGTTCTTTCATCTCTACAAAAACAGCTGCAACTCCATCCTGCTTTGTTTCTTCCTTGGCACATTATATTGTGTTGGCGCCTCTAGTTAGAGCCGGGTTATTCTAGCCAGCGGTGGTTGAGGAATGCAGTGGTGCGTTTCTGAACACGGAGCGAGTTTGTTCTCGTGGTATAATCTTTAACTGGAGTAGCAGAAGTGACTTTTCCCAATGTGGCTTGCCTATCTATAAATTCTCCTGTAGGTACCTGAATATACATTGGGATTTTTAGTCGGATAGACTATAGTAATAATTGTAATTAATTGATAATTCATTTGTTCAATCCGCGTGTTTAAATTCCAGTCGATGAGAGTAGGACCCCCGAGAGTCCAAGTCTGTGTGAATCAATTGAAATTGACTGAGCTGACAATAAGTTAAAATGTGCATGCAACTGTCAAGTTCAATTAGTGACCCACACAGATGCACCGATTAAACTGTCACTATAACCTAGCTTAACGGTTTCAGTCCTGCTGGTTTCAATGGCATTGGGTTGAAGCATAAACCTTTTTCACAGAACTAGGTGTGTTGCATATCAATATGAATGGCTGCTATTTCAGAGAGCTCGGAGTGCTGCGAGAAAAGTTCCTGTATACCAAGAATAGAAGGATATCTATCACTAATGAAGAAGGTACTTGCTTGCTGACATTTTTCTTTGTCTATTTTACTTAGTGACTTAAGTTACTCAAATACTTGTTTACCTATTTATTTACTTGTTTTATTTATTTACAGGCATTACCCACAACAGATAGAGTTCAGCTCCATAAAGTTATTTCCATGAAATATAAATACCTCTGTAGCTCACCTCAGTATATTAACTAATTTATGAACGCTCTGTTGTCTAGGTTCTAAACAGACATTTCATTATGCAATCGTGATAGATTTCGAATCAACCTGCTGGGAGAACAAAATAGAAGGACAGGCCAATGAAATAAGTACGTTGATGATACTATCCTATGGAATGGTTCTCTGTGTCTAAAATGTTTAAAGGGGATATGACACCGTCGATGGTAGACGTACTTTTAGAGTTGTGTTCGCTATTCTTAAAGGGGGCAACTCTGCATTCATTGCAATGATAGCGAGTGCCAGTGGTCTTTTTCCACAAACCGGATATCGGTCACTCGAATAACTACGGCCCAAATGGCCCGAATAGAAACAAAATGGGATCTAATTACTAAAACTTAGTAACCTAGTGATCTAGTAGAATTTAAACTTGATGTAGATTGGAGAAAACTTACGTTATAAGAAGTCCTTTGCCGGTTTTCCCTAGCCCTAAATAGAGGCCGTTGCGTTCGGGCCTCTATAATTGGACAATAATGGCACTAACGCTCATTGATAAAGGTGAAAAGCTGCGCTCTGAAACCCTATTTTTATATTTTTGTTGCACGGTTTCTCTATTCAGACTTGTGTAGCTGCAAGTCTAGTATACACCTGCAAACGCATTTGTCAAACATCGGCGCGTAAGCCGAGAGATCAATGCAAACACCAACAGCTCTGTGTTAATTTCCTATCTTGAGGCCAATTCTGGTGCGTCGACGGTCCGAAAAGTACGTCGTCGAGGGCTCTAAGTATGCGCGTCGGATAGGGCTATATCTAAGCTTCCAGTTGAACTGGGTATTAGGCCCATTTGTTCATGGTAGGCTTCAGAATCTACAAACAAGTGAAGTCACTTTTGCCCGTGTCATAACCCCTTTAATGATTATTTCCGCCGCTACTGAACTAAGGAATTGAGTGACTGAGTAGCATCCTAGGCCTTCCACTAGGAGTTTCTGGCTTGATTTCCAGTAGCACATTACTTTGAATTTTTTTCCATTGCCTTTGGATTTAATACCCCAGTCCTGCTAATCCCTTTGCTGGTCCTACAACGCGGGGTTTTTCCAACAGTGGTGATTTTGTGACGACCATAAGAACGAGTCATTGGCAAAGGAGAACTAGCAGATTCCTGCCGATTAAGGGAAGTGTCACTGCTGCTGGGATGCATAGTTCAGGCAGCACAGCTATGCCATCGCTGTACTACACACATCAATCGTAAAGGTTCCATAGACATATAATTATACCTCATTTTGCCATCGGCATAGGCACTATAATCCTTATATGTTTATGTTTAGCATCTAAACTCAAATTGATCGTGAAGATTGTTTTATATTTCAGTTGAGTTCCCTGCCATACTCCTGGATACAGAAACAGGAGTGATCCTATCAGAATTTCATAATTACGTTCAGCCAACTGAACAGCCTATACTAACCGAGTTCTGTACCAAACTCACGGGGATCAGTCAGGTACGGTGTCCTGGCTATCTTGTAGGTATGAAAGTCTACAATAGTTGTGAACTTCATGATAGGGCACACCATGTACCATCCTGCATATAGTACTATCCATATACCAGCCATGCCAGCATCACCTATTGCAAGCAACTACCCCCTCAATGAACAGTGGGCACCATTGGCAGTGTATGGCAAGAGAGCACCCCTTCGAAAGAAACTACGGGACCAGCACAAACTAGCACGCAAAGCACCAAAAACGCTATGAAAACAAACAGTCGGAAATGCCAAACGGCGCACGTCCGGCCTTAGCTTGAGCCTGCGGGCTTTAGCCAATTGGTTCTAGTCCTTGACCTCTAACTCAGACTGTTGTTACCACCAGCTGTGAGTAGCAACGGTGCTGCGTTCCTACAGCTATCAACGACCTCTAGCAGAGAAGGCCGCTGGCTGAATTTGCAAATTCAGCGCTCGCGAAGAATTTTTTACGCGAACGTCGCAACAACCGCCGACTGGCTCACACCGGTGCTGGACCTACTTCGAGCGAGCAGGTACTAACGGCGCACCGACCTAATGCCGCGATGCGTGGGATCTATCCACTCGCGTGCCGCCCCAAGTGTAGCGTAATCCGTTTTCCCAGCCACTCCATACATCGGACATTGGGGCACGCGCCGCTGTAGCCGGGTACATTTTGCGAAAGGCTTAGCATTGGCTGTTATTGGCACCCCTGTTGAACTAGACCTCTTCTCAGAAACTAACTATGTTACGTTTCCTTCGAAAGGGTGAAAATGAGATCCAGTACACAGGATGGCCCATTAGTGTCCACAAAGACCAACGGTGAAAATACTTGTAGATTTTATATGTTGACATACATGTACCTCCTCCCATCATCTGGGCATAACAATTTTATTTCATCTTTCATATAGTTATGTTAACCCACCCTTCCATCCTAAGTTGTTTTTATAGCTAAATGCCTTGTGGTAAACACTGTCTAATTTACAGAGGCGGGTAGAAGACTGCGCTCCACTCGCCACTGTCCTGCCTCGCTTTCAAAAGTGGGTGTCAATTGTGTCACAACGATTTCATCTGGAGCTGCGACGGCCTGCTGGGAAACTCAACTGCGCGTTTGTCACATGGACCAGTGAGTGTTTATACTGCCTTCAGTATAAATTACAAGGTATAACAGAGGGTGGCAAATTGGGCTAGAACCAGTAGGAAGGTTCTTAGTGAAACTTTCAGTTGAGCATCTCAGTTGGTTCTTACACCCTTGTCGCAATCAGATCACAAGATTGAATAAACCAGGCCCACTCATACGAAGAATTGTTTTTTCTATGGGCACACTATAAACCACCTTAGCACAAGTCATTAGCGTATCATTAGGAGATCTTTGTGCAGGCATTTACAACTTGCAGGAGATTTCATCCAAATACTCCTCTATTCTTATCAGATCTGTGTAGAATTTTGCTCAAAATGCTTCTCTTGTGAAGTGAGGGGCTTGCGCATTAATATTTGAAATGGTCCAAAACTAACTTTCAGCAGAGATAGAGAGGGGTTCCTACCAGGGAGAAGTCGAAAACACTCATTTAACGCTTGAGCAAAATGACAGATGATGAAGTGGGCGACACACTACACGTAGGAGGCCAGGACATCTACTGAAATCCCCCGACGGCCTCTCCCGCATAAGAATTTATACACCCACATCCAACAGCTGCGTGTCATTTTTGTTTATCCAGCGTCAGGAGAAGACAACCCTGGTTGCCTGATGATATGGAGTCACTGTGTAGGCTACAGCGGGCATTATATGTTAACAATGAACACTGTTTCTATCATCAAACGATGTCTCAGCGTTCATTATCCTAGGCATCTCATTTTGAATATGTGGTCATTCAGCTTCTTTTTTATACAGATTGGGATCTGGGTGTTTGCCTACCCAATGAATGTAGACGAAAGGATTTAAATGCACCAGACTATCTCAGCTCATGGATTGATTTGAAGACTACGTATAGGGTAGTTAAACACATTTATCAACTGACTATTCTGATGAATCGCTTCACCCAACTCAACATTTGTGCAAATGGGATGCCGAAATATGATGAAAAAAGTGCAGTGTCTCTCTTTAAAAAAAAACTATTGAGCTAAAAATACAAAGCCAATCCTTTAGGCCAAACTATTTTTGTAATTAATATCTCGTGGTTTAAATATTACCAGATTTTGAGTCATAATGTACTAATTGAATCACTATTTGGCCATGAGGTTTCATTCTAAATGGCCTGCAACACGATGGCGGATTTGCGAAAAAAAAATCACTTCTATATAGCCCGTGGGGATTCACAGGCTATAAAGTAGAAAGTTAGAATGGCCAACTACGTCTGACCTTATTTGAGCCAGTTTGCGAGCAGTCATCATCGCAGAGTAAGAAACAATCACAATACCTGAAAGCCAAAGCGTCAGTGGCGATCCTAAAATGAAATCTGGCCGAATTTACATGCGAGTAGCAGCTAGTCAAATCTGACTACGAGCACAATCCCCCACACGATTTCTAATGCCAGTTCCACCGGAAATAGAACCCCGATCCAACAACAACTAAGCAGTCTCTGCAGACTCATTGGCCTCGGTCATGTGACTGCGGGAAACCCTAGTAGTTCACGAATAGTGAGGCGGTCATGTAGCTAGGAACTCAAATTGCGATTTTATCGCGATTTGCGATTAGATTCTCGCAAATTTGCCACCAAGCGGTAGGTCCTGGAGGATTTTTTATTGCCAACTCTAGCCGCGTTCAGGCCGTCTCTAAACACATCTCGATCACTGTAAAACTGAAATCCATCGTAACTGAAAAACTAGAGATATGTTACCAATTGAACTACAAAAACATGTAGGATTTCTGCTTGGCCTAAGTTGGCCTTTGGATCAGCCATGGTTGATGACTGCCCATCAGATACCATCTTTTTAGTTTTTACAAGCCAATATAATTCTCTCATTTGCAGCATTTCTACATGCGCCAGCCCAAAGGTCTGAAGGAGTCTATGGCAGATGTAGGGCTTGAGTTTGAAGGTCAAGAACATTCGGGCAAGTTTCAGGTCATACTGTATGCAATAGCCAGTGACAGCATCCAATCAAAGACTCTCATTGAATCAGAGAAAGCATGATCTTTGACCGTACAGAACTAATGTTCTGTGTATGATTTATTTTACCGGAGCATGCCAAAATTTAATGAAATGCGACGTGTCTGATTACAGGAATCATAGACAGTCGCAACACTGCTAGACTCCTGCGCAAAATGGTGACCGATGGTTGCAATCTTCAGCTAACTAAAACAAAGTAAGCTAGTCAAATCTACTACTCAATCACTGTTTCGCCGGGCTGTGCTGATACTGGAGTCTGTGACGGTTGCTGGCAGTCGAAATAAGCCAGCTAATTAATAGGAAGTCCGGTCATCTCGTACATGGAGACTCGGGAAGGATAACTTCATGGTCTGGCTAGCTAGGCTTTTCCACTAATCTAGAATTGTTACACATTTTGTAAATTAACACGTAATTATAGGCATTGTTTCATGATATTGTATTATTGTTCAAATACAGTTCAAAAATAAGCTCATGTGAACACAGCTCACTTAGGTACAATACGCAGAGTTACTCCCTGTTTCTTATCTGCTCCCCAGCAGGCGCCGCTTTTACCGAGATTGATGATTCTCTTTTGGGGAATAATTCTGTGCCACAGTTGAGAATAGCAGTTTCGAGCTCTCGATCACTGAATGGTTGTACTGATAGTACAGTTTTTGGATTTATCACCAGCGACTGTCCCGTATTCTCAGTTTTCACACATTTACTGTGGACTTTTCTCACTATTACATCCTGTCCCATCGCGCCTGCCGCCTTTAGGGCAGCTGTTTCGCGCCTCGCCGCACAGTTAACGCACACCCTCTTGACTGGAATCCTATTCCGCTGCCGCAGTTTCACCTTCACCACCACTGGGAGCGACGTCATCCTCACTGTTTTGTATCCCCTTCTTGTTGCATTTTGGCCCTCATTTCAGCACCGATGTGCCTGGCAAGAATTATCAAGGATGTATAAGAAAAAAAAACGGTTATATTCTGCGCCTCAAAGGATGAAGGTGATCACATGCGGTGCGATGCGAGAGGAGCATCGCCTGAATCGAGCAGGGCAGAGCCAATTAATGGTACCTCGTCAACTAACGCTATAAACTCCCCACGTACCCAGGCGTTATCTGGCTTGCCAGATAACCCCATACTCATTAATGAGTGGGTGCCTATTATTACATGGCTAAATTTATTTTTTTACCATTGTACTAGAAGTTTGCCATCTTATTTATCAGACCGCCTGAGTTGTTTTGGAGCTAGGAGTTGTGAAGAGTTCACGCAAACAGCGACAGTCCATTGTGACAGGGGGTTGATCCCAGTACCCGTCCAACTTGTCACACTGAGAGTTAGGAGCTCGAAAATGTAAGAAAATAATGGAGATAAGGAATTCACCCTCGGCAGGCCTCAGTTTTATCAGAAGTTGAACCTATCCAAGCGCACATGAGATATCTCGATTATCTCAGGGCAATGATTCAGTCGGATGGACTTAATACCCTCACTTCGAATGCAAAGGGAAACCACAGAGCCTTCAGGTGAGTTCTATTATGGTTGTCTTGCCTTGCGTGACCGACTTCTTGATAAGTCGGTCACGTAAGGCAAAAACGATTTATTGCCCTGGGGTAGTGTTAAAGTGGTCTCTAAGCGGTCTAGACACACAGGGAACCTGCACCATAAGGATATGTGACAAGCCTTAGGTATGCAGTGTATGACACAAAATGATTCCTAGACTATTCCAGACTACACATATATACATATACATACATATACATACATATATACACACATATATATATATACATACATGTATTATCGAATGTCACTTCATGACAGGGAATGACAACTCCATATTCAGCACACATGCACACACTTCGTCGCATTGCAATCAACTATAGCCTCACCTCTTGCTCCCGTTTCTAGGCGAGACTCTCCATCACTCAGGGAGTTATTCTGTTCTGTTCCACATAATTCCCCAGTTTCCATCATGATTTCTGCAACAACATAATAATATAACTGTTTGCTTGATGAAATTCATTGCTTGTATTGGTGCAAGTGCCTGCTTTAGGATGCAACTCACTCAGCCTATCGGCCTCTACCAGTTATTTGATGAAAACTATGTAACTTTTGGGGTAACTCTCATGCAAAATCTATGAAGTAGATACTAGACACCTTAAGAGTGTTCACTTCAGCCTAGCGGTTGGAACACATGATTTGGGTAAAAAGTTGAGCTATACTTAGAAGCTCATAAAAGTCCACGGTGGGGGCAGGAAGCGCATCCGACCTTAATTCGCATTTTAGCACCAACAAAATCTCCTTGCTAACCAGGGTGCAAACTCAATGACCCCCCGCACAGGGATCAACAGAGTAGAAACGGAAGCAAAAAAGTTTTCGCTTCACAAATACACAGTAATGCAGCAATGTCACTGTGGGCGCACCTTGCTGAGGTTGGGAACGATCTCGTGGTGGGGGATGATGCTTCTTGTTAGCTGTACGAGCAAATATTGTGGAATGGATGTAGGCTTGAGACGCTTACCCTGTCCTCTCATCTCAAACTGATCCTCCTCAAAGTGCTTCTTTAAAAACCATGGAGCTGCAGTTAGCGGGAGCTAGTGCATGGACAGATTACCACATCATTTATACATGTATGAATCAATGTGGTAACCACGCGTCGAAGCAGACATGTTGGGAGTAGAAATAGTTTACTTATAAACATATCAGGATGGCGTGTGTGGTCTGATCGTGTAGTCCCCGCATATAATTCAGCCAATCAGTCCAACAGATTGATGGCAGTATTGCACAACAGCCCAAACAACACACAAAAAGCCCTGCAACCACCGTAGACCATCTCCTACGGACATGGTCTAGTCTTATCAAAGCAAATTATATTACCTATAGAGGACATGAGGAATTTTATTGCTCGACATGTGGTTAAAACCACGTAGATAGGTTATGATAACATGGAACTACAAACCGAACAGATGCAAAGCATTTGTCCCAGGCTCCAGCAGTCGATATGAGGTTGTACGGTCCATATCCTGGCGTTTAACCCAGGCCATCCGTTCTCTACATACAGCCTTGTTTTTATGCAATAGAGGAAATCTGTGGAAACTATCCCCACTCTCCGTTCTGTTTGAGCAACCGGGTACCCAACAAGTCACCATCCTTAATCTAAAACAATATCAACAGAATACTGTACAACGTGGAGAACATGGCTGCTATATAGCAATACGCATAGGAAAAATGGCACACCGCACAGACTAACTCACTGACTGAGTGGCTCACTCACTCACTGACGTTACTTAGTTAAACTTAAACTCAATCATCAATGTACCGACGCCGTCGGCGTCACTCGTTAGTCAGCCACAAGCTAGGCATGGTCAAAACTGTTTCAACACGTTACCACGACCCATCCAGTCACGTCCTCAGTGAATGAGTGAGTGAATGAGAGAGTGAGTGGAGTGAGTGATGAGTTTACTTTTACAAATTTACTTTCACTCAGTTTCAAGTTCAAGGTATGAATTAGCACGATAATAATTATCATTATTATCGATATCATGTCCTGTTCTTTGAGGCAGGGAATGCTTTCCAAAACTTTTGCTTTGTGATCGTAGCAAAGATTCCTTCAACAAACCAGTTACTACTTACTTGTACCAGTCACACTGCTTAGTTATATCAGTAGTACTAGTAGTACTAGTAGTAGTAGACACGGCAGTAATTTGTGATCAGGACGGCATGAGCTAGGAGATCACTAGACTAGAGCCCCTCAAAACGGGAACGGGGCTTTGTCTTATACGTCTGGCAGCTTGACTTGGCTGTGTTGCTGCGAGTTGGAGTGTTGGGAGGACATCACACTCTGAATCTGTGCTTTGCGCCAAAGCCATGTGTGTCCGGCAACTGAAGACGGCTTTGCGCAAGCAGATGAAGAGTGTACTCGGTAACATTCCCGAAAGCAGCAAGTCTCACCAATCTTATCAAGTTTGTAAACAGGTATGACTATGAGGTAACTCAGTTAAGACCTAACTCAAGTGAAGTTAACTGTTACTTAGTCAGTGTTAAGACTTAGTTAAGTCTAACTAACTTCTAAGTTAGAAGTCAGTTAGACTTAACACTAACAGTGTTAGTGTCACTGTTAAGTCTAACTAACTTTAAGTTAGTAACTAGTAAGTAACTTAAGTTAAGAGTAAGATTAAGAAGTTAGGGTTTTTACTTTTTTTAATTTTAGTTGCATCAAAGTTCAAACCCAACTCAAACTCAGTCACTGACTAAGTCAGGAGTCCGTCAGTCATGAGACGACAGATGAGTCAATGTTTAATTCGACCAATTGCAATTGCTAGTGAGTAGTTCAGTCACAGACTGTCACTTACTCACTATCAGTCATTTATGATTTAGTGTCACGCTCTCTGGTGTGAAACTGAAAGGGGTAGTGCGAAACCTTGTACCACTACCTGCCAATGAGTTGGGTTGAGGAATTATTTGCCGATATTCTCCACTCCAGATTGGAGCAACTTTGGTAGAACCAAAGGATGTCAATGTAGTCGATCTCCCACCACACCCCCGTGTCAATGATTTTGATCTCTCACTGCATGCTCTTGTCCAAGTCCTCGTTATTCCACTGCAATGCTTACCAATACACTCGTTCTCACACTGGGAGTGCTTGCCAGTGTTCTTGATTCCGCATTGGGCCATACACTGCAAGCGCTAAATATTCTCCACATCCAACTGCAGGTGCTTGCCAGTGATGCTTATAAGAAGAGCCAGCGGGTGGCCGTCTATATAGAAATGAAAGGGGAAGAGGTGGTCACCAAGTCAATCATAGCGGATATGCTGGCAAAGAATAAAACATGCTTTATACCCCGATATGATATGAAGAGCCGTGATATGGATATGGTGAAGGTAGTGTATCCTATACATGGCTAGCATGGCCAATGGAAACTATAGATGGGCTTTCACTGTGACGGCATGCTGTGTCATAGTGAAATACCTGATCTAATTGTAATAGATGATGATTCCCATATGTAACTGCCGCTATGTCGCTGGTTAGATTTCACCTAACCCATTTCTTTCATTGCTGTGTATTGCCTGTATATGCAAAGGACCCGGCGCGCTAGCTGTGCATTCAGCATAGAGTTATCCGCCCTTTAAGTTATAGTAAGGGGTTCAAGCATCAATGGTCACCATATTATGAATATAATGTATGGGAAATTAGACACAAGCTGTAGGTGATCCCAAAATCTCCGTAACACACGCATGCATGCAAACACAAGCGCGCGCACACGCACCACACGTCGCACACAATTCTTTAGGGGATGTATCATCCACAGGATTCAACCCCGGATAAATTGGATGTACCACAAGGAAATCGATACAACATCTCTGTCCAACTTCCAATAGAACTTACATCTGTTTAATTTTTTAGGTACCTGGTGCACATGGTTGTGGATTCATTCGGAGTTACTTTGCATTTCAGGTATCGTCAATGGAGGAAATCGAGAATCTGCCATTCACTAAATGGCATATTAAGCAGCCCAAACTGGATGACACGTCTAGGGAGAGCGCCATGCTCACAGGTCAGTCCAGTTAAGGCGGACAGAGCTACAGCAGATCTAAGGCGAAGTTTGTCTGGCTTATCTCGTGATATATACAGAGAAATGGTGTCTTGTAGGTAGCGTAGACTTATCCTCACGAGAGGATAGCTTTATGCTGGGAAGTACACCGAGCTTCAGACCAGGGTTTCTGGTTGAGCTTTCAGTTAGGATGTCAATTGGTTCATTTATTCTCATTAAATTCAGTTCATTGGGGTTCACTCTTCTCCGTGGGGCATCGGAACAAGCTACCCATGTAAATGTAGATAATCCTATTGTTAGGATAACTACATTTATTTGTCAAACCCTTCGTAGCCAGGTTACCTGGCTCTTCGGGCGGGTTAGTGGGCGAGTGCGGCAGTAGAAGAACCAGGGTCAAGCCAGCACAGTTCTTTGATGGTACATTCAGGATCTCCTCTGATATTTTGTACTGGAACCAAAGATTATACCAATAATCTT
>Ga0224501_10002686_pt1 | contig 13995 bp, 6 predicted proteins | sample SF_Oct11_sed_USG_4_FD_169105 | JGI IMG/M metagenome (GOLD analysis project Ga0224501, IMG submission 169105) | Sediment microbial communities from San Francisco Bay, California, United States - SF_Oct11_sed_USGS_8_1 | ecosystem: Environmental > Aquatic > Marine > Sediment | place: USA...
GACTTCCTTATTTTAGAGTCGTTGACGTATTGAAGCATTCTGCGGCCTTTTTGCATATTGTGGGGGGGGGACCCGCCTTTCCAGCTTTCTTCACCTCCAAAGAGTTAGACACAATCAACTTCATTCTGCTGTATGCTCATTAGTGCTTCACAGCTTAGAATCAATGACAGATCCCTTGTATTAGATGCAAGTGTAACCTTTCTGCCTTGTTAAATCTTTGTTTAGCAAATAAAAGAGCTATAAATAGCTTCAAATTATTATGCGTTTACGTCATGGATTGATTATTTGGTACAAGCGAGGTGAGCGGGCCAGCATTAATAGCTTTCCCGCTATGCATTTAGCTTTATAGGCTTGTGCTGCACACTGAACAATCAGCTTACACAGTGTTACCAGGTAGAGCGCACATCACATATGCTTCACTTGAGTTTAGATTATGCGAAAGCATTGATTTTGCGGTAGGATTTCATAGTCTCAATTGTCACAGTACGCGCGGAGTAATGGGCAGGATGGCTAAACTAAACTGCCTACTTATAACAGCCAACGTTGGATCTATCTTTGAAGATGTAAGTATTAATGTTATTGGGTTTTATCCTACAACTCCATTCTGTACTTACGCTCAAGATCAGTAATGACGATTAGGATCATTTTGATTGTTACATTTGAGGACTGCTGCATGGGTTGTGCAGGCAACTCTGCGATAAAATCTCACTGCTCATGCCACGCTGTCCCAACGAGAGGGCAATGCTGACGTACTTCCATTCAGACTGAGTCCCTCGGGCAGTGTACTTAGTGACAATAGCATTGTTAAAAGCTCAGCTAGACGAAACACAATTGCAATGCATTATGGCTATCAAAAGCATACAGACTAACTCAAAGTGAAAACAATGACAGCCAACTGGATATTGTTGTAACACTAAAAGATTTAACTGCAGAAGTCGGCTCTAAGTTAACATCTCATTAGGTAGTTACTACTCCAAGTTCAAAAGTGCAAAGGTTCCACACAAGCACCACTCTATCGACTAATTTTATCCTGCCAAGAGTGTCAAGATTACACGCTCACTTAGTATAAGCCCTGTGCTATAACAAAGCTGACACCACCAGTTCTTTATCCCCAAACTATCGCTATAGTATTCGACAAATGAGGGTATTAGTCCAGTAGTGCTGCATTGCAGGGAGGAAAATACACTAATGGCTGTATGCACCATCTACTAGCAATCAGTAACTATCTGATTAGGTATCAAACTAGTTAATAGACAATATCCCTCGAGACTAGATTTACTGTCTGCTAAGGCAGTAAACACTAACCAGTAACTATTGTGAATTCTGTATCTATACTGGTATGTGACGAATCTTCAAGTCATTATTATGCAAGCAGCTTGTCCTATCGACACGATACAATTGCTTCGCTCTGTGTTAGTTTTGAGCAGTTTGAGTGGTTCATGTCTGATATTTTGAGAGTTAAGCCTTCACTTATTTTCCTGGCAGCACTGCCGATTGATTGCCCTCTGCTCTGGCTAAGAGTAATCACCGAGTTTGTTAGAACTTGTAGCATATCATTTGTTTCTAATCAACTTGTAATTAAAACGAACCGGTAACAAAAGTTGTCATACCCATGTTTGGAAAATAATGACTTTTTCTTGGCCTTGTGCTTTGAACACATATTGAAGTAGAATAAGAAAGCCTGAATCTCTACTAAGTATCTGCATGTGATAGCGGGATAGCTCAATGGCTAGAGCACTTGGCTCAAGATTGAAAGACTCTGGGTTCAAGACCTAGTCATGCTGAGCACCCTCTGTGAAAGCGAGCCCCCCCCACGTAATTCCTAGCTTCTACCCCACCAGGCGTAGGAGGGCCGCGGAAGAGGATGGCCAAAACCTCAAGTGACAAAAAAAAGAGACTAAAACTGATTGGTTCTCATCAATACCAGCCATATTTCACCAACCGATTATACAAAAAAGCTCTATAAAACCTGTCTAGTATTACATGCAAACATTTAAATGCATCAACTGTTGGTCAATGGTTTCTCTGTATAAGGCATAGTTTCATTGAACCATCTGGGTTTATTGATTCGCTTCAACTCATCTTCGCTGTCTCCGTGATTAGGTTTCTCCAACCATCAGCTTCCCCCGCAGCATCATCTGTGAAAGCCGCCTCAAATGCAGAAAAGCGAAACGTTTAGATGTAAAGCATGCCCTCATCTTTTAGTTTATAGTCTTGTTTTTGGTGGCCATTTGTTTGCGTCCTCAGAGTTGGCAGCAATGGTCATCTGTCTTTTAATGATTAACCCCAATTCGTCTGTCTATGGCCCTACAACCTACTCATTAACAGAAGTCCTACATGCATATTTCACGCCTTCGACTGACCATCGCTTCTCCATGGTGCATATCACAAGTTATCGTACTAATAGTCAGCTTGTGATTTGAATGAAACGTACTCCTCTCAGCTGTGCACTGATGTAATGGTACTTGGTGTATTCATATTCAAGGGCTGAGCCGTGTAACTAGTCAATGGAAGGAATTTGAGAACATAACAGCTTCCAGCGTTCAGCTTAATGATGTTTAGGTTATAGTTATAGTCACGCCTTCGTGAGACTGAAGTGCACCTCCTGTTAGAACCAGCCGGATGAGTTGAGGGTTGAGACCATTCTTACCAACCCTCGAAGGTTTCTTTGGAGGTATTTTCAGAACCAGGGTTGGGCCTTGGTTAGATCGTTTGACTCTAGATCGCAAGGTATTGGGTGCAAGCACGCTCAGGACGCAGTCAGCTTCTACTATGGCAACCCTACCCAACCTGAAACTTTTATGCTGTGGTATAGTCGGAATAAACCTGGCGCCGAGCATTACATGACGGCACTCACTGTGGGTGTGAACTCCTCAAATAACTCTCATTTCCTACCACTCCTAAACAAGTATCTTGGTCCGTTAGCCTTTCTCCAGACGACCACTTGTCTATGCGCTTCCCCTAACCCTCCTCTCCACTCTTTGGTGTTGTCAATCCACTCCGCTCTTCTTCCTCTTCCACCTTCTAGGATGTAGAATGATTAAAAAGGCAATATCCTGTTGCCAGTATCTAGTACCTTGGTACCATTGAAGTATCGACTGACAATTAGAAGGTCTTGAGTTGCAGTACACTATCCCATTGGCAGGTGCTTGTCAGTCGGAGGTGCGGAATGTGCATGTAGGACTTCTGTTAATGAGTAGTACATGCATCCATGCAGTTATTATCCTGCCTGTGTTGTGTAGCGCAAGAGTGAAGACTTAATAATTTGAGAGTTGAACGCCATGCATGGTGGATTGAGTTCTGTACTGATAGTTCAAGTGTTGACACGCACTCAATTATAGGACTGGGCACCATATTTGAAGAGTCTCGCGATAAATTTCATGAAAAGTCACAGGTACAGATTTAAAATGTAAGTGATCTATGTGATTGCATCAACAATTGATCCACTTTTTACCACAGAGCAGTATGCAAATCCTCAATCAAAAAACGCCAACTCTAATGAGCGAATGGTATAACTACATGCGATCAATACTTTACGGTAATCCAGATGTATTCTGGGCTATAAATCATTCAGTAAAAAGTCTGCTGTTACTAAACCCGGAACAAAACTGAGCAACATAATGACTCCTAAAGACTATATCAGTCAACCTTGTTTATTTGCCTCGCCCCCATGGTGGTAGTAGGTGCTGTGGCTATGCGGCTAGAGCACTAGTCACTGGTGCTGAAGGTCCCGAGTTGAAAGCACAGCTTGTGCAAGGAATTTTTCAAACACTCTTTCTGTTTACCGGACAATAAATGGGTACCCGCCTCTCTTCAGAGTAGCACTCCACCCCAGTTATACCATTACCGGTACAAGTGGACTCTGTAACAGCCCCTTCCCCACACACCCATTGGCTATGGGAACAACCTTTACCTTTTATCATGATGATCCAACTCTTCCCATACAGTGAATATTATATTCAATCAATCCAAGGCATAATTATTACATCCAGTGTAAAGGACCCATGCAGCCAACCAACCCACTCGCCGCTTCAGTTGAAAGCTGCTTGGTACAGGAAATTGTCGGAATGGAATGCCCGTGTAGGAATCCGTGCGTGCGGTGTAAATTGGGTGGAAAAGAGCTTGCGCTCTGTATGGGAAATTGAAATGTGTTTGTCAGATTTGTAGATTCCATACACTGATACACTCGCACAGCATTTTTGTTGTAGCCTGAAGTTACACTGAAGCAATGGTTGACTGAGTTTTTAGCGGTAAGTGTTTGATGTCATCTGTCTAGTGGCTGTAGACATACTAGGCTTCACGCTGAATAGGTCTGAATTGATCTTCATCCACGCGCTGATGATCCCATGCACCGTCTGGAAGAGGCGGCGCGGTCAATTGAATGCTCAACTTATAACTCTCACATTGTGTTCTGTGTAGCATCAGGATGGATAATACGTGACAAACTATTGCATGTATGAGGCATGATGGCAGTGTAAAGCCCCATTTAGATCTGCGAGTCACAAAAGTGAATGACTCGGTCCGATCCCTGAACGTGTTTGGGTATGTTCGCATCATGGAGTAGCCCGGGGTTTATTTTCCAGACATCTTGGTCATAGCCCTTTTAGGCAATGCCAGACTCGATCTTTTACTCCTCGAGGCCGTCTTCTGCATGCCGATTAGCCAGGGGCAGCAATGCCTCAGGAGTTGACATTTCAGAGAATTGACTAGCTTCGTTCCCATGGCGCAAACTTCATCCTTTAGATGTAAAAGTTATAAGCTGACATTTAGTAATCCTCGCCATGTTAGGTTAGTAAGAACCAGTAAGAGGTTAGCTCCACTGGTTGTGATTTAATTCACACATCCATTTATAGCTCAGCTTTTAATTGCTTCCTAATTTATAAGGATGCTTTTGCATCCTTCCATGTTATTACTAGAACTAAGTAGTATTACTGTAAGTTATGAAAATAAGACCTACTAGTTATGCCCTAGGTGTAACCAGAGCTTGGAGTTCAACTGATTGCAGTCAATACTGGTCTATATCTCGGACTTTGTGCCCTGCCCAGCACAATTGAGATATGTCAACAACACATTGTCAAAACCAGCTCTATACAATTATTATCGACATACAATATGTGAATTGAATCATGTGCAATATAGTACTAAAACGTATGCCATGTGCATGTAGTGTATGTACTATAGGAATTAATACCAGCTATGACATTCATGAAACTTCAAATTGGCCCAATAAAATGGGTTTAAGAGTATGTAGAGTATGTATAATGGAGGTCTATCTCCCCCTGGCTATGCATGTGGTAGACATATAGCTCACCTGGTAAATATTTCGAAAGTGATTCACATGCAGTAAGATAACATGTATAGTGTCCATGAGCCTGATACCAATGAGCGAGTCTTTTGCTCATTTTATAGGTGGAAAATTATTCAATCAGGGCCTTCGGCAAATATGCAACGATTTAAATTACCTGGCTCCATCCATATGGGTGGAAACAGGTTTTCAGTTAATATTTTTCGCTTTTGTTGGTGATTTAATCACCCGAAAGTTTTAACACAGGGCAAATATTCTTGGACTATTCGATGCCTCATCCTGATTTGCCTCGGGAAATGCTGAGTCAAAGACTCCGTAGGCCAGTTCTTGTACAACTCCTGATGGCTGTACTTTTCTCGTTGCGCTGTAGACGGTGAAAAGATGCCAGCCTTCATTCATTGCTGTCCACTGTCAAGAAGTGGGAGGAAAAAATTATGAAGACTCAATGCAACATGTGGACAACTTTGTCAAGTAAGTTCTTTCTATCTTTTTATTCTACACGGATAACGTAAGCGAGACCATGAAATTATTGTAGTAATGTCCATGGAAATTCAAGATTCTATTTAGACAAACAAAAGCAGATGCCAGAAGCGTCCAGGTCAAGTTCTAAAGTAACACAACAACAAAATCTGCTACCAAACATAAGTGCGAAGCAGATTTTTAAAGTTAAACATTGCCCCCCCTACAAATAGCTCATTCTCGACTCATTGAAGATGGTTATTCAATTGCGACTGTAACAAAGCCCGCTAGTTCAAGTCAGCCTAAAACAAGCCACTGCGTGCCACTTCGGGATAGAGCGCTTGGGTGAAGTTCTTAGATTCAAGTGCTTATCCCGCTGCATCATCGCCCACTGCGAGTGTGAGATTGTATACTTCACATAATTCCTACCTCCTACTGCTCCAACAAGCCTCAAGCTTAGGAGGCCTGTTACACAGGATGACCAAATACCCAAATAAAAAGAAATGCGGGTAAAACAGTTAACAAACCAGCGGAAATCTCCAATTGATGATGGTGGTTTGTAATGGAATTATGTGGATACAAGTTTAAGTTGGAGTTGATATGACTTTCAAATCTGTTGCTAATATCAACTCATACCAGAATCTGAGAGACCACACAGATTTAGCAGAAGTTGAAAATCAGAAGATCAATTTAACCAGTTTGTCTGAGTGAGTTATATTGCACATAAAGATGACTCAATTCCTAGAAGACATGCTTTAGTCTTGGCACAGGGTCAGAATGGCCTCTTGAGACCATCTGTTGGAGAGGATACTCCCTAAATGAACAGGTAGCAGATGGGTAATACTGAAGTTTAGCATAGAGTTTAATATAGCAGTCCAGTTGGCACAAATCATGGCAACAAACTTAGGAAATGGGCTCCCATCTGCCAATGACAAAGTATTTTGGGGTAGGCTTTGATGCTTTTTGTCTATACTCCACATTATCATTCTTTAGAAGGTCATTGGGTTTGCTCCCTGATAAACAGGAAGACTTTGTCAGAACCCAGAAGCGAGTTGAGATCGGATTCCCTTCCTATTACCACCGTTAAGTTTTCTGGGATTTGAACCCGCGATTCAAGCAGTCAAACCACTGCATTACATGAATATGTGGTCAAACAACACCATAACTAGAGCAACCAAAAGGTACCCATTTATCTATGTGGGAAAAACAAACAGAATCCTGCAAATGTTGTGCCATGCTGCGCGAGCTCTTTTAATGCGTAGAACCAATACGGACATCGCAAAACTGGCCTATAGAGAAACACCACACAGGTGCTCAAAACAGACTTGTCACCTCCAACCATTGACATATAGGAAGACCCGCATAGAACGCGTACCTAATGGAGGATAGCGCGCGTATCAATCAAGCCTCACAGGTGGCAGAAATACCTGGTCTGGGTGACAGCATGTACACAGAGCAGTTGAATGTTGACAGATTTTTCAGATGAATGTATTCATAGTCCTGTTGGCCTGAGTTACCGGGTCTGTTATATGTCATGAATTGTGATCTGCATTAAGAGCTAGAAACAGTTACTAACTAACAGAAACATCTCACTTTTATCCCCTTTTGATCAGGCTATTTCAAGACGCAAATAATTTGAAGATGACCCTGGATCAAACGGCTGAAACGGATGCTCGTGAAAAAAATAATCTCATCGCGGTATAATTAATGCGAGGCTTGTGTTGGTTCCGCTATTCCAGCGTGGTATGGGAGGCACATATTTGACTTGAGCAGCGGGGGTGGTGTGGTGATCGGTGACAGGTTCTTGGTGACCGGCCGCTTGGTGATATAATAAATGATGGCTAGGCTGCAGTATTATGCAGCAGTTTCTGCCATTCACACCAGCTGGTCGTGCCATTATAAAGGTAAATCCCACTACTTAATGATGTTTTTGAGCTTAAGTCTTCTGTGATCTAGTGCATTAGAATGAATCTGAAGCATTGACCCTATATGGTAGACAATAAATCTCTGGTGTGGGTATGCTATAAGAATGTGTTAGATGGAGTTAAAACTATGGTGCATTTGGATACCCAGGAGCCTGTTAATTAATCAAAATATATACACACAAATGTTAAATGTCTAGATTCCAGTGGTGATTGAGGTAGTAGAAATTAGGGGGAGGGGTGATTCTGGGTTCGGATGATATAATCTCCACCTGAACTGAGCTGACGTAGTGATAAGAATTTATTATCTGCATGTAGAAACATCAACCTATCGCCACTATCATAGATGTAGTTGCAAAATAGTGCTGTCATCTAGCATATCCCACAGCTTAACTCATGCATCGATTCATTGCCAATGATGAGTGTAATTGGGTAAAGACAGAAAGCCTCCTGCTCAGGCCAATGGTTCTATAGATATCAAATGCGCTGCCCACTTGGCAAAGGGACACGGTGCTTCTGAATGGATAATAGGCATAATATTCTTTGACTGTCGCTTGGCTCGTATCTAGTCTCCGAGATAACAGTACCAGCACAAACCAATGAAATAATGTTTTATCATAATCATGCCAAATATAGTACACGTGAATTTGAGTTCAAGTATGTGCTTTCTCGCTCTCTTTCTCGTCAGATTCGGATTGCGACTTTTATCATGGAGGCCCCTCCATAGAGTACCAACTCTATGGGCAAACCGTCGACGATCCTGGAAAACGAGCTATATTAACACTCATTCATTCGTGTGAAATAAGTTGATCCTGTCTTATCTTGTCTAGTGCTTGATCTCCATTCTGGCAGATGATGATGATGAGGACAATGTAGAACAATGAAGGGAAACTATACGCCTTACTGCATCATGTGTAAGGCGACTTCCGTCTTAATGTCTTGATGTGGTTGTTTCAGGTCTTTGTTAGCATCAGAAGTGATGGAGGAATACGGACGGGTACGAGTGTTTCTTGATGAGGATTTCACAGCTGAAGATAAATTCACAGTGAGTCACTAGAAAGAAGGGCACAGCTCTGTTAGGATGCGACTATGCCTTAATAGACCAAGTGTACTTTACTCAAGCTATACTTTTAGGCCAACTGTAGCAAAACCTGCTAGTGCGGAATAAAAGCCTTATTTTACCGAAAGAAGCTGCCCACCGAGTCGAAATATAGAACTATTTTGCTGCCCTTGAGTGACGTATAGACTTACTCAATGACTTACTGTCACTGGCACTTACAGCCACTTAGCATAGCCCAGGAGAATTTAGTGATTTCCTGTTTAATGTGAGCTGATGCTGGGCGATTAGTTCAGCCAGCTCTATCATACGGACCTCTAAAACTACGTAAAACACAAAAGTAATTCCTGCCCATTTCAAACAGCACTTTCTTTTTGTATGGCCATAGATAAAAAGTTTTATGTTTATGTTTACCACTCCCCATGAATTGATTTCTCATAGGTGTGAGTTTCACACCACCATGGATGTTTGGGGTTTTACGTATTTCAGTGACCACCACTTGTTGTTGTGAACTCATGGGCATGGTAATCACAACAATAACTTCTTGTTATGATAACGCATCTTATGTTTATCAGTATACACTCCTATAACTACATGTAACTGTGTACTAGCAAGCCCTAAACGGTGACTGGATAGAAATAATTGGTAAAAAGTATAGATCTGCAATCTATTGATCGCAAGTTTGAGCCTCACTGCCGGCTGGGTGTTTTTCTGGTATGGGCATTAGCAAGCCAAGCGCTCTAATTGCTAGCATGGTTTTAGAAATAATGAAGGCCCCAACCAGTCAGGATCACTGCACGGTTGTCCACAACCCTAATGGGCTTGACAATACAAAATTACAGATAGTGTCTCTAAACCAACGGTTTACTTCCAAGATGGTCCATGGTGTGCCCCATAGATAAGGTCACTCTATGTATGGTCCTCCATTTAATTTTGCAATCTGATCAAAGTTCAACCTCAATTCTGTAGCTTTAAGGTTCTTTTACAGTCCACTTTGTGCCAGGCCTGGCACCTGAGCTACAATTCGAGGACCCTTTATACTGGCATGTGGTTGTTTTGTAGGCTTTAGGAAACTTGTATTTTATACACAATCACCTCAAGCAAGTTCAGATCTGGGATTACCAAGGTAGGTAACTTGATTCTATTGGTATTTACGCAAAATACAACCAGTAGCTAAAAATATGTATCAATCACGATAGATGACACAACTCAATGTCTTGATGTGATCATACATTGTAAATCGAGTCTGCATGGGTTGAGATAAGAATTGTTCGGTCACTACTCAAAAGAAGAGGAGTGACTGCCAACCTCAGTTCCACATTGCTGCTACAATTAAAGGGGTTATGACACGGTTGATTGTCGACGTACTTTCGGAGCTGTGGTCCTCATTCTTAAAGGGGGGCAACTCCACATTCATCACAGCGATAGCGATTGGTCTTTTTTCACAAACCGAATATCGGTCCCTCGAATAACTACGGCCGAAATGGCCCAAATAGAAATAAAATGGGATCTATTTACTGAAACGTAGTAACCTAATGATTTTCACCCCCTTATAACATAGAGTAGAACTTAAATTTGAACGTAAGATTGGAGAAAACTTAAGTTATAAAAAGTGCCTTGCCGGTTTTCCCTAGCCCTAAATAGAGGCCGTTGCATTTCGGCCTCTATAATTGTGCAATAATGACACTAACGCTCGTTGACAGAAGTGAAAAACTGCGTTCTGAACCCCTATTTCTATATTTTTGTTGCACGGTTTGTCTATTCAGAGTTGTGTAACTACAAGTCTAGTATACACATGCAAACGCATTTGTCAAACATCGGCGCGTAAGCCGAGAAATCCATACAAACACCAACAGGCCTGTGTTAATTTCCTATCTCGAGGCCAATTGAGGTGCGTCGACGATCTGAAAAGTACGTCGTTGAGGGCTCTAAGTATGCGCATTGGATAGGGCTATATCTAAGCTTTCTTTTGAACTGGGTGTTGGGCCCATGTGTTCATGGTAGGCTTCAGAATCTACAAACAAGTGAAGTCACTTTTGCCCATGTCATAACACCTTTAAGCTGACCCTTCAACAGCCGCATCCCGCAAAACAAAGGGTATTTTTCTTGCATGATGTCTTCACTATTATGTGAAGCTGCCAGGTTCGATATTTGTCTTTTCACAAGTTAAGGCTTAGCATGAAGCACCACGAGCGGGTGAGCAGCAACGCTCCAGCTAATAGGGAAACTTGTTTTCGCTACGAGCTAGGGTTAGTGCGAGGACCTCCTACTCACAATGGGAGTCTGCCGTGACTGGGGTTTGAACCCAGGTTGCGAGCCCAGCACTCTACTACTGAGTTAGCTACCATCCTGGTCACAAGTTATAGGAACAACCTTGACCTCTGTCCCTGGTATTGAATGACCTGGTCACTACTCGGGGTATTGGGTCATAGCTGCGCTTAGTTATTCACATTTCCAAGGGCGCTAAAGTTTTCTGGAAAACCTCAAGGGTGCTCAGGTATTTGGTCACTAAATGAGGATGTGTACCCTACTTATATGTCCACTGTCCGGATTTTAATAAGTACTCCGGCCAGGTGTTTTATTAGGAATTTACGTCAAAACCCCACTAAGGAACTATTGGTCCCAAAGCTGACTGAGATGACCTGATCGTACAGTATCACTAGAATTGAGACCAAAAACTTCCTCTACCCACAAAGGCTATTTTTATTCGTGATTCGTCAGTTTAGAGACCAATTTCATCTTATATCCCCATTGCGTAACATTTCTGAAATATTTCAGTCCTGAACCCTGTTGCAATCCCGACCAGTAAACAAAAGTCAGTCAGCTGTAGCATAGTAACTGTTCTTCCTCATTTTATCGATTTTATTGTGCTACTTAATCTCTGTAGGCCAGGGACACTGTGTAGTCTGTGTAGACCCAATACGCCTTACCATTCCGAAGACAGCATTGACCCACCTCACACTGTTGCCTTTTTCCAGATGCTGTCTTTGTGGATGTGATCGGTCGAGAAGTGATGGCGGGCAACATTGAAAACTCAAAAATCAAAGAAAAGCACAAGTTTCCAGTTTCCTATTTCCCAGATGTAAGTACCCACGTCCCCAAGAATTCCTATCTTATTCTGTGCTCTCAGCGCAAAGGTCATAGTTCATTGCAATCTTTCTTCAGTCACTTTCCACCAGATTTCTTCGTAGACTTCTCTCTGTCAGCTGCTGATACGAAGTCAGTAGTTTTAATTTCGTTGCCTGGCCCCACTGAGTCATCTTCCTCTACGCTTGGCTCACACCGTGTGGGTGTTGAGGTAGGATTTCTTATTCTGACAGAAATTCATCCTCTTGCTGTTGTTAGCATTTTGTTTTATTTTCATCAATCCTCGCTATCATAAAAACCGCATAGTAAATCAAGCATCGCTATCATAAAGCAACCAAACCGCATAATAAAGGATCATTACTAAATCCGCTAGTAGCGGAAGAGGTGATTAATCTCCTCCTGCAGGCCGTTAATCACCGAGTATGGGAGTATGCCAACAGTGCCTCACTGCCTCACTGCCTGCGTATAGATTGACAAGCAGGACGCAAAAAGGCACATCCCAGGGGGTGGCAATAATGTTATGCATGGTATTTCAAACACATGCCAAGCCTTGAATTTGACACACTAAAATAAGTACATTCTTGTACAGAAACATGGTTCGATGACGATAAAAAGTAAAGTCTAACTTCAGCCAATTGCCATGAGCTTGAGGTCTTTTTAAAGACTGGATTTTACACTATTTCGGAGATTGCAAATAGCAGCAATGCTCCTTCCTATCTATCCTAGCCATAATAGGTTTTAGGGGTATGCAGAATCTACCTACTCAGTCTACTGGCTCAGTGTTTCCCAGTCTGCATAATGAGTTGACTTTCTGCTTGCACATTTGTTCCCCATAGAGAAGGTTACTCAATGGGTTTGCCCCATCTCAATCCGAAACCACGAGGGTGAAAGGCAAAGTACTGCCCCAACAAGAAATTCAACCTGGGTTCCCTAATTGTTCCCCAGTGTACCATCCCGTGATCCCGCTTTATTGCATGATACCGGTGGAGAAATTGGAAATAGAGTCGGTAGGAACGTTTGGTACTAGGCTCAACACATTCTCCCCTTCCAATAATTGCCTCATTGCCCGGTGATCTTTACCAGAGGATGCAAAAGCCGACATGTTTATGGTCATTGCCTCTTACTGATTTCACTCAGGGAGAATTAAAATTCATTAATGGGGCTTTATAATCTGCCTAAGCTAATCGCATCAGTTGTGTCATGTCACTTTGTCATTGATAGTCAATCAGACGCAAACGCTTTCAACTTTATTAATCATTGTTTTATTTGGCCATCGTTTCAGCCGATAGCCACTGCCCGTTGTTTTGGAATGATAGGAGCTAGGAATTATATGAGTAGCTCACACATGCTCACACAAAAACCGCGCCGTGACTGCCACTTGAACCCAGGACCTTTCAACCTTGAGCCAAGTGCTCTTGCCCATGACCAACTATTCCTACAGGGTAGGTAGGAATGTATCGAGTATAAGTACGAGTGTTCGCATTTTTATTTTAGTGTCGCTGGTCGAGGAAAGGGTATCTACGCACACGGTGGAATATTGATGGCCTGTAAGTCTCATATTTACTCTTGTACCTACCACTCTCACTCATGCTACCCTCACACTCTGGGTTGGCGCTATGTATGCATACACAACAATTTCTTGATTTAAAGAAATATCCCATCCTTTGAATTAAAATACTTTCAAATTGAATTGCTGCGAAACAATCTTATATTGAATGTTACAGAAAGGGGTTGGATTTTGTGTTTATCGTCAAACGATTTATCTACTTCTAGTTTGTCCAGTGGCAGAGTTTTCACATGTTTGGTACACGGTTGTTACAAATTTCAATACGTGTATCCCATTAGTTGTGATTTACATCATTAAAATACCATTAAACTACAGATATCTAATTCCAAGGTCTTCTATCATTCCAAGGAGGCATCAAAACCTTCTGTCAAGTCCCATTCCAAGCATTTAACTCCCTACCCTCATCCATATGTCTTGGGAGGCGCAGCTTCTAGGATGTTTATTGTGCCCAGAACTAGCTCCACTCTGCCAGAGTAACTGATGCCTCAGTGTTAAGCCGTGCACTACAAGATTGAGGCTAGCTATTAAAGCCATAGAGTTATCTTCCCCTGGAATTGTATACCCTGCCCTGGTTCCCCCTCTCGCTGACTTTCTTTCC
>Ga0224501_10002687_pt1 | contig 13993 bp, 15 predicted proteins | sample SF_Oct11_sed_USG_4_FD_169105 | JGI IMG/M metagenome (GOLD analysis project Ga0224501, IMG submission 169105) | Sediment microbial communities from San Francisco Bay, California, United States - SF_Oct11_sed_USGS_8_1 | ecosystem: Environmental > Aquatic > Marine > Sediment | place: USA...
TAAAGTCAGTCGAGAAAAAACCTGAGGTCGTGATTCAGGCTTCGGCCATAGGCTGCTACGGCTCGCGTGCCGATGAACTTATCGATGAAAACTCGTCTCCCGGTGAGGGATTCCTTGCCGGTGTCGCAAAGGAATGGGAGCTCTCCACTCAAGAGGTCGAATCTCTGGATGTGCGCCGCGTCGTCATCCGGTCCGGAGTCGTTCTTGACCGAGAGGGAGGAGCTTTTCTCCGTCTCCTGAAGCCCTTCCGTCTTTTTGCTGGCGGTCCCCTGGGAAGCGGCAGACAATGGTTCTCCTGGATTCATCTCGCAGATGAGCTGGATGCCATCCTTTTCCTTCTCAAAAGAGAGGACTTAAAGGGGATTTTTAACCTGACCGCACCGCAGTCGCTCATCCAGAAGGATTTTGCCCGTCTGCTGGGGAAGATTTTGAGACGGCCGTCCTGGCTTCCGGCCCCGGGTTTTATGCTTCGATTATTCCTGGGAGAAATGGCAGAGGATATGCTCCTGGCGAGCCAGAGAGTTGCGTCCAGGCGTCTTCTCGAGGCTGGGTTCAACTTCCGTTACCCGCAGATTGAGCTTGCGCTTCGAGAAATTCTCGAATAAAAAGGGGTCGAATCTTAACATTCGACATTTTCAGGCTTCTTCTTCCTCTCCTTCGAACAGGTCGAGCTGGCCGCTCTTTAATTTCTCGACTATTTCTTTCAACACCGGATATTGTTTGATCAGGGGGAAGGGTATCTCAAGTTTTTCGTTGGTGATCATGTTTTTTATCTGAAGAGCATTGGCCAATGCTTGTCCCCTGTAGTGGTTGTTGGTTATGACAAAGATTTTCTGACTTTTATTCCCCAGCTCTTTTATTCTCTTGATCCAGTCCTTCAGCTCTTCTTTAGCGTAGAGGTAATTATACCGCTCATCCCGGCCGGCATCTTTTTTAAACCAATTCTCATAATTTCGTCCGTGCAGCCTCACGTATGAAAAATCGGGATTGGTAGTGATGGAACTGGGACGGATGGAATTTCGAAATACCGGCTGGTCAATATTGCAGAAACACACTTTGTACTCTGAAAGAAGACTGTAAAAGTCCGGCGTATCCCAGGAGGAATGTCTCACTTCCAGTGCCAGAGGAAAATCTTCGAACAGTTTGAACAGGTTGACCAGATAGTCTGTGTGTGCCCCGGTGTTGATGTAGGACCAGGGAAATTGGATCAGAATGGATGCCAGTCTGTTTTTTACCCTGAGCGGCTCGATCCCGAATTTAAACTCATCCACATCCTTTTGGGAGAAGTCTTTTCTCTCGTGAGTGAAGACCTGATGGAGCTTGACCGAGAAGATAAAGTCCGGGAAGTCGGCGACTTTTTTGATCCAGGAGAGAGACATCCGGATGGCAGGAGGCCTGTAAAACGTGCTGTTGATCTCGACGATGTTTATGTAGCGCGCTAACAGGAAAAGAGGATGAAATCCTTGAGGTTTTTTCTCGGGATAGACGATGCCTTCCCAGTCTTTATAGCTCCAGCCAGCCGTGCCTATATAATAACGTGCCATCGTCCAACAAGGTTAAACCACGATAATTTTCAGTAATTATACCAAAAATGAGGACTGCCCTCCACGCATTCAAGGTCCAACCATGATTCGGAAGTATCATTCCTTGATTGAGGATGGCTCAGGTTGGGTGGTTCAGAAACACGCCGCTTTTGCCCCAGCGAGACAAAAGCGGCTCGATTACAGGCTTCACTCTCCTCTTCCTTTGGTCGAGGAACCATGCCCGCTCAGCCTTCCATACGGTTTCTTCACCATCCAACCTGAACCATAATATTGTACCTATAACGGAAAACAGGATGCTTTGGTATCATTCGGAAAGCTTGCGAAAAAGGACATTGAAGGATATACTTTGGGATGAGCAACCTCAGCTAAAAAGAAGAAGACAGAAATGAGAAAAATAATCGCTCTGCTTCTGCTGCCTTTATCCTTTTTCTTCTGCTGCAGGAAAGACCATGAGAACCTCTACACCATTGGAATATTCCAGTTTAATGATGCGCCTCATCTCAACGATGTCCGGAAAGGAGTTGTCCGGACTTTATGGGACAACGGTTTGCAGGACGGCGTCAATATCCGGCTTGAGATCAGGAACGGGAACGGGAGCACTCCTGAGGTCCAGAGGATCGCCCAGGAGTTTGTGGACATGAGGGTGGATATGATAATAGCTCTCTCGACTCCCTGCCTTCAGGCAGCCCTTATCGCAACCCATGAGATCCCGATCATATTCTCATCTGTAGCCAATCCTTACCTCGCCGGGGCTGGGAAATCCGCTGAGGACCATATGAGCAGTGTCACTGGCGTCGCATCCAGAGGCCCCATCAGAGAGAGCCTGGAGTTTATCAAAGAAGTCCTGCCCAAAGCGAGGAGAATAGGAACCCTGTGGACACCCTCAGAGATCAACTCGGAATTCTACCTGGAACTCACCAGAGAAGAGGCGAAGAGAATCGGATTGGAAGTCGTGGATGTTCCCATCGCCAACAACAGCCAGGTGCTTCATTCCGCCCAATTATTGATCAATAAGAAAATCGACGCTATCTACCAGATTTCAGATAACACCATAAATGAATCCTTCCAGGATGTGGGAAACGTTGCCGGAGAAAACGTCATCCCTCTCTTTGGAGGGTTTCTTCTCTCCACGCGTCTTGGTGCCTGCGCGGCCTTAGGTTGGGATTTCTTCGAGATGGGATATAAAGCCGGAGAGATAGCCATTCGTATCAAAAACGGCGAGAAACCCGCTGATATTCCTATCCAGTCCATGAGTAAGGTTCGTATCCATCTCAATCCGCACGCTGCGGAAAGACAGGGGATTCATTTCTCTGATGAGTTGTTGAAGAAGGCGGATGAAATCCTGGACTCTGAGCCGATGTCTCAGTATTCTAACCACTTTTGATGAAAAAAATCTTCATTATTTCCCTGATTTCAATCCTTTCTATCCTGGTGGGCTTTTTGCTGTTCATCCTTATCCATATCTCCCGGTCAAACCCTAAAATCAAAGGGAAGATCAGCTTGTCGGGCCTGGATGAAGAGGTGAGCGTGGTCATAGACAACTGGGGCGTTCCCCATATTTTCGCGCAGAGCGAAAAAGACCTCTACTTTGCCAGCGGTTACATGCAAGCGCAGGAGAGAATGTGGCAGATGGAACTGACCAGGAGAGCTGGATTTGGCCGCCTCTCTGAGATATTCGGACAAGTGGCCCTTGAGCGGGATAAATTTATGAGGAACATGGGGTTTGAAGAAGCTGCTCTGAATGATTTCGAAAATCTATCGCCCAAGATGAGAGAGCTGATAGCATCCTACAGCGATGGTGTCAACGCCTGGATGGATTCCCGGAAGCTCAACTGGCCGATAGAGTTCCTAATTCTGCGCTTCCGACCCGAGCCATGGACTCCTCTGGATTCTCTTGTGGTCAAAGAGATCATGGCTCTGATGCTCTGTCCGGATTACAAGAGTGAAGCCGTGAGGGGAAAACTGGTAGAAAGCCTGGGTGCGGAGAAAGCTCTTCAAATCCTGGAAGAGGGCATTCCGCCTCCGCCTTCAGAATCAGTGGTGATCTCCGGAACGGGCATGCTCCCGGTTCCTCCTTTCCAGGGGAGCAACAGTTGGGTTGTCTCAGGGAGCCGGAGTGAATCCGGAAAGCCTCTGCTGGCGAACGACCCTCATCTCCAGATAACTCTTCCCCCGATCTGGTACGAGATGCATGTCAACTGTCCGGGGTTGAATGCTGTCGGTGTTTCGCTTCCGGGAGTTCCGTTCATCATCATCGGACATAACCCATCCATTGCCTGGGGAATAACGAATTCTGCGGCAGATGTCCAGGATCTTTATGTAGAAAAAATCGACGATTCCGGGAGTATGTACTTGGATAGGGGAGAGTGGAAGCCGCTTTTTAAAAAGAAACAGGAGATCAAAATCAAAGGAAGGAGAAAGCCTGAAGAGATAGAGATACGCTGGACAAAACGCGGTCCGATAATCACTCCAATCGTAATCGAAAGCCAAACGCCTCTCTCCTTGAGCTGGACCATTTATGAGGGAGGCAGGACCATGGAAGCGTTCTACCTTCTCAACAGAGCCAGGGATTGGCAGGAGTTTTCAGAAGCGTTAGCCCTCTTCGATGTCCCTTCCCAGAATTTTGTCTATGCGGACAAAGACGGGAATATCGGCTACTACTTGAGCGGGAAGATACCCATTCGAGCAGCTCAGGCGGCTGTTTTTCCTTTTCCGGGCTGGGAAGAGGAAGGCCAGTGGCAGGGATTCCTTGATGAAGACAAGAAGCCGAGACTTTTCAATCCGGATGAAGGATTTATCGTCACCGCCAACAACAAGATCGTTCCGGACGGTTTTCCCTATTATGTCAGTTTTGATTGGGACATCCCCTTCCGGGCGGACAGAGTGAGAGAACTGCTCTTGCAGAAGGAGAAGCACAGCATCGAGTCATTCAAAATAATACAGAATGATGTCTACACAAAAAAGGGAGAAGCCTTCCTTCCTGTTTTCAAAGATGTGGAGGAAACAGACGGCAATGCCGGAGAAGCTCTTCGCCTGCTCAAGGACTGGGATTTAAGGATGTCCTCTGGGAAAGAACCGGCTCTCTTCGAAGTGTTCATGAATATTTTCCATGCGGAAGTGTTCAAGGATGAGATGGGTGAGGATTTCGGGGATTTTGATCCTTCTTTCAGAAGAAAAAAAGCCGGGATTCTCAGGCTTCTTTCCGATTCTCACTCTTCCTGGTATGACAACACGGAGACTCCACAGGTAGAAGACAGAGAGGATATCGTGAAAGTCAGCCTCGATAAGGCGTACAGTTCGCTGGAGAAAAAATATGGACCTCCGGATGACTGGGACTGGATGACATTTCATTCTATCCGCTTCCGTCATGCTTTGGGCGAGCCGCCCCTTTTCCGTTTTTTAAATCGAGGTCCTTATCCTATGGACGGGCACGCCTTCACGATCAGGGCATCTTTCCCGGCGTTTGGGACTTCTTCCGGATCCTCTTACAGGCAGATCATCGACCTGTCCGACTTCAAAAATTCGATTTGCGTCCTCACATCAGGCCAGAGCGGGTGTTTTCTGAGCCGGTTTTACGATGACCAGATTCCTCTCTGGCTGGAAGGCCAATACCATCCGATGCTTTTTTCTCCGGATGATATCCGGGCCAACTCTGCAGGAACCTTGAGGCTTGTTCCGCAGTGGAAAAAATGAACAGTTGCCTGAATGAAAAATATGTGGAATCATAGGGGGCAGAGAAAAAGAGGCCTAATATGAAAATTCATGAGTACTTAAAAGAGAATCACATCTTCCTCGATTTTGAGCCCGGGGATAAGAAACAAATCCTGGGGCAGTTTGTTTTAGCCATGAAAAAGAAAGGATTGATATCCAAGGAGAAAAATATCCTCGATGAGCTTCTTAAAAGAGAAAGCCTGGGAAGCACGGGTTTGGAAAACGGGATTGCCGTGCCCCATGCTCTCATCGAGAAGATCGAAGCTCCCATCGTCGCTTTAGCCTTGATCAAGAAAGGGATTGATTTTGAGGCTGCGGATCAAATGCCGACCCATATTATTCTTCTTCTATTAGGAAAGAAAGATAATCCAGGCTTTCAGCTAAAACTGCTTGCCCATATCTGCCGAATGGTAAAGGAAACCGATTTTGTAAAAAAAGTCAGGAAGGCCGAAACTTCTCGAGATATATGGACCATTTTAAAGGAAGAAGAAGAAAAAGTTTAATGAAACTTTTGATTCTCATCTTGAATAAAGTCGAGAAGCTTGAAGAAGTTCTGGAAGGCTTTATTGAGATAGGAATCACCGGAGCAACGGTCATAGATAGCGTGGGAATGGGGCATATCCTTTCCGAAGAAGTGCCCATTTTCCTCGGCTTAAGATTCATGTTCGCCGGGGCGAAACCTCATAATAAGATGGTTCTTTCGACTATCAAGGACGAGAAAGAAGAGCCAGCCATTGGTCTTTTAAAGAAGATCTTGGGAGATTTGAACGAGCCGGGAACGGGAATCGTGTTCACCATCCCCGTGGACAGAGTCGAAGGGCTGAAACCTGAATTGTAGTTTTATGAAAGCCATTCTCGTTTTCGGGCTTATTGTCCTCATCGCTTTTCTCGGGTCGCGCATCTTTTTCAAGCGGAAAAAAGCGTTCCTTCCTCTTAGCTATTTTTTCTTCTCCGGCCTTGTCTATATTTTTCTGGGCCTTCTTCTCGGAGAAAGAGGCCTGGGCATTCTCAGCTCAGGGGTATTGCAGGATTTGAGCCCTCTTGTCAGCCTGGGTCTGGGTTGGATCGGTTTCCTTTTTGGCTTCCAGCTTGAGCTCAAATACATCCGTAAATTTCCCCGAAAGTACATCGGGCTCTCTTTCCTTCAATACCTTATAATCGTCGTTCTCGTTGGAGCGGTTCTGGCTGTTGTGCTAGCGTATCTCTTTCCATCCCAGCCTTCTTTTCTTCTTTATGGCATGGCCGTGGCCCTTGGACTTTTCATCAGCCTCAATTCTCCCTCCCTCCTCAATTTCGCGTCTCCCTTGATTCCCCAGAAAGGAGATTACTATCATTTAGCGCGATTCCTGGTCAGCGTGAGTGGATTCTGGGGAGTATGCGGACTGGCTATAATCGCTTCTTTCTGGCATTTTCCTTCTTTGGAGAGCCAGGTCATTGTCAAGGGATTGATCTTTGTTCTGGCTTTGGTTCTTTTTCCTCTTCTTATGGGATATATGTTCCATTTTTTAACCCTCAAAAAAGTTCCCGAGCAGGATCTGTTGGTCTATCTCCTGGGGCTGGTCTTCTTTACTTCGGGTGTCGCCGCCTATTTCAACCTTCCTTCGCTTTTCATCTGCATGGTTTTGGGTTTGACATTTTCCAATCTCACCCGCGTGCAGGAGAAGATCTATCCGCTCCTTCTCTCCACGGAAAAGCCCTTTACCATCATTTTCTTGATCCTGGTCGGGGCTCTCTGGGAATTTAACCTTGATACCAGGGTTGTGTTTCTGGTGGCCCTCTTACTCCTGCTGCGGGTCGCAGGTTACACCCTGCCCCTGTCTCCCTTGGGCCGGATTCTCCGCTTTTCTTATCCTCTGCCGTCTGTTTTTGGATTCTGCTTTCAGTCTTCTGGAGGCATCGCGGTTGCTTTTATCGTCAGCTTGAAGTTGATTTATCAGCTCCCTTTGACAGACGTGTTCGTATCAGTGGCTTTGATCGTCACGATCCTGAGTGAAATTTTGAGCCCTTGGCCATTAAAAGGAGTCCTTGTCAAGCTGGATACGAAAAAATGAACATCGTTGTGTTGATCGTCATCTTCCTCTTGATGTTTCTCGTCAGAAGCTCTTTCCTGGCTCCTTTCATCAATCCTGGCTTTTCGCCGAGTGTAGCCATCGGGTTCACCCTGATATTTGCGTTTTTAATCGGGAAAAGAATCAACCGCCTCAAACTTCCTCAGATCACAGGCTTCATCCTGGCTGGAATTTTCTGTGGCCCTTATGTCCTGAAGTTCCTGAGCATCAAAGATGTTCAAAGCCTTCAGCTCCTTGACGGGCTGGCTTTGAGTCTGATCGCTTTGACAGCCGGCGGTGAGATGAGGATTTCTCAACTCAAGAGAGATAGAAAAGCCATCCTCCTTATTCTCCTCTTCCAGACTGTGATCATTGTCGCCGGGTTCATGCTCTTTGGTCTTGTCGGGAGGTCTCTTTTCCCCTTCTTCGCTAACAGGACCTTAGCCCAGGGAATGGCTCTTTCCCTCCTTCTGGGGACATTGGCCACAGCCACTTCTCCTTCCACAACCATAGCCGTGATCACCGAATCCAGGGCCAAGGGCAAATATACGGATCTTATTTTAAGCACGGCAGTGGTTAAAGATTTCATAGTGATCTGTCTTTTCGCTTTTAACCTGTCTTTTGCCAGATTCTTGAATTTTCCCGGTCAATCTTTTGACGCCGGCTTTATAGTGAGCATCCTGGAGGAGGTCGGAATTTCTGTGCTCCTTGGAGCAGGAGTCGGCGGCGCGATCATTCTCTACCTCAAGTATATCAAGACAGAAACAGCGATTTTCATTCTGGGTATAGCCTTTTTCACTTACCAGATTTCCCGTAGCCTCGGGTATCATCCTCTCCTGATATGCCTTGTGGCTGGGTTTTTGGTGGAGAATTTTTCTTCCCGGGGAGAAAGCCTGATTGTAGCTATCGAGAAGGTCTCTCTCCCGATCTATGTCGTGTTCTTTGCCATATCAGGTGCCTCGCTGGACCTGAATGCTCTGGAGCAAAGCTGGTTGCTGGCCCTTGTTTTTGTCCTGTTAAGGGGTGTTTTAAAGTTTTCCGGGACTTACGTGGGAGCCAAGGCAGCCAAGGAGGAAAAGGGAGTTCAGAAGAAGAGCTGGGCAGGATTCATCTCTCAGGCAGGCGTTGCCCTGGGAATGGCTGTGATCATCGAGGGGACCTTTCCGGAATGGGGGCGTGAATTCAAAGCTCTTGTCCTGGCTTTTATCGCCATCAACCAGGTCATCGGCCCTGTCCTGCTCCAGAGGCTTCTGGTTAAGATGAACGAGGCGGGAAAGAAGGGGTCAGGGCTCGACATTAGACAATAAAAAAAATTGGGTCAGGCTTCACCTTTTTTTTGGAGTCATTTCTGGAGTCACTCCTCGGACTTGAAACGCTGGTGGTAAATCCTATCAGAATAGGAGTCACTAAAGCTAAGGTGCAGTTTCATGCTGAATATCATGACAATGGCCGACCTTTTATTTAATGTCTAATGTCGAGCCCTGACCCCAAGTGATCAGAAGCTGTCCCCGGCCGTAGGCCATAGCGCCCTCTATGGCCTTATGGACAAGCTCTAAGGCGAGATGGCAGGCTTTTTCCAGAGAATCTCCCTTGGCCATATAGGTCAGCAGGCTTGAGGAAAGGAAGCATCCCGTGCCGTGCACCCTCTTCTTGAGCTTTTCTTTCTTGAAAAGATGGAATCCTTTCCCGTCGTAAAGCAGGTTGAGACTCTGCTTTGGGAAATGCCCACCCTTGATCAGACAGGGAATCCGGCTGAGAGAGTAAATCTCTTTGGCTGCTGTTCTCATGTCTTCTTCGGTGGCTATCTTCGTTCCTGATATCAGGCTGGCTTCCTCTAGATTCGGTGTCAGCAGTGAGGCTTTTCCTCCTATTTCCGAGATATAGCCCGGGATCGACTCCGGCTCCAGAAGCCAGGTGCCTGAGCTGGATTTGAAGACCGGGTCGACAACTCTTGGTATTTTCGGGTTATCCGCCAGTATCCGCTTGATCACGGGGATGTTTTTGCCGCTCCCCAGCATCCCGACTTTGATGCCGGAGAAGGAGACATCCTTCCGAAGCGTTTCGTACTGCGCCTTCACGAACTCCGGAGTGAGGCAGTAGATTTTTTTGACCTCTTCTGTGTTTTGTTCGGTCAGAGAAGTGAGTACAGCCATGCCCTGGAAGCCCGCGGACTGGAAAACCCTCAGATCGAGAGATATGCCTGCTCCGGATGTCGGGTCGAATCCGGCCACGGTGAGAAGTGTTTTTTTCATGTGTATTTTTCTTGAGTGCTGAGCCCAAAAGATTTCTATCAGACTCCATTTTTATTGTCAAATAGAGAAAAAATGGAGTAAGCATCCCATTTCCCGAGATTGATAAAATGTGCTCATGCCGGGTGGTGAAAAAACCGTATGAAAGGCTGAGCGGGCATGGTTCCTTGACCGAAGGGAGAGGAGAGCGAAGCCTGTAATCGAGCCGCTTTTGACTGATTTGTGGCCTTCTCCTGGAACACAAATCAGTGAGAGTTCCAAGGGAGTATGCTCCCTTGGTCGCAGGGCGGGATTCTCTGTTCCGCCCGAGAAGGGGAGGCAGGGAGTCTCAATGAAATTGAGTTCCCGTCGGAAGGGGGAAAGCGAAGCTGTTCCCCCTCCGAGGTCTCGCTGGGGCAAAAGTGGCGTGTTTTTGAACCACCCAGCCTGAGCACATACTCATCACAGAATTTATAAGGTACAAAAACACGCCAGGCCCCCTTTTTAAGAGGATCTGATTTTATCATCTTTCCTGCAATTTGGGCTTAACCTTGGTCGGAGTCTGTGGTAAGATAGAAACCGTAAAAAATGAAGGCAAGAGCTCATATTTTTGTCTCAGGATGGGTTCAGGGGGTTTTTTTTCGGGACCACACCCAAAGATGGGCCAGTTCCCTTCAGCTTACAGGCTGGGTGAGAAACTTGAAGGATGGTCAGGTGGAAGTGATGGCAGAAGGGGATAAGGAAGGCATAGAGGACCTCATCAACAAGCTGAAGGAAGGGCCGAGGCTGGCCCGGGTGGATAAAGTAGATGTCACCTGGGAAGACTATACGGGGGAATTCTCAGAATTCAGTGTCACCTACGCTGACTTCTTCTAAGGAAATTTCCTGAATAACCTCCTCTACCACAGGCTGTAAAGCCCTGCCCCGAAGTCTTTAGACTCTGATTTGCCTCCCTGATTCACTAAGAGAGGAATCCTGCCTGGGTTGAGGAATAACAGGGGATTTATAAGGAGGATCTTAGGGAAAGCTAATGAGGCTTTTTCTGCTCTAAGAATTTCTGACGGCATTCCTGCGAGCAGAAATAGTAGTCTTTTCCAGCGTATACTTCCTTGTAGGCATCCTCTTTCGGAAGATAGGTATTGCAGATTTCGTCTTTGACCATTATGCCCGAAGACCGTTTCACAGCTTTGGGAGCCTTGCTTCCTTTGTTCAGGGCCTTGAAAAATCGGTAGAGCCAGTAGACGATGTAAGCGAGAAAAGCGTAGAGAATGATCTTGAAGAAAGACATCATGTCTTTACCTTAGATGATTTGTTGAACCTTGTCAAACACACCCAGCTGATGGAGGCATTTCCAAATTTTTCTTGATTATTCCCAGGCTAAAAAGTAACATGAAAAGGAAATACGTTATTTTTTCAGATGGTTATCATATTATCTAACAACCATAATCATAACCCTATTTTAATCCTGGAACAGGAGAATCAATGGACTTTTTATTAACTCAAGAACAGGAAATTTTAAAGGATTCCATCAAGAATTTTGCCGAAAAGGAGATAAGAACACGAATCAAAGAGAGCGACGCCAAAGGCGAATGGCCGGAGGAGCTGACGCAAAAATTGGGAGACATGGGGCTGTTGGGGATCGTTATCCCCCCGGAGTATTCAGGTGCGGGATATTCGAATGTGGATTATGTGATCATCCTGGAGGAGATTTCCAAGGTGGATCCTTCTGTCGGTTTGGTCGTCGCCGCTCATAATTCGCTCTGCTCCAACCACATCAACCTTTTCGGGAATGAAGAGCAGAAAAAGAAGTATCTGACAAGGCTGGCCTCGGGCCAGACCTTGGGAGCCTGGGGATTGACTGAACCCGAGGCCGGTTCTGATGCAGCGGCGCTGAAGACCAGGGCGGTGAAAGACGGGAATGATTGGGTGCTTAACGGCACAAAACGTTTCATCACCAACGGTTCTCTGGCAGAGATTCATGTGGTCATGGCGATCACTGACCCTGAAAAAGGAAGAAAAGGCATTTCCGCATTTATCCTGGAAAAAGGAATAGAAGGCTTCAAGCCCGGGAAAAAAGAGGACAAGCTGGGAATACGCTCTGCGGATACATCCGAGCTCATTTTCGAAGACGTGAGAGTCCCGGCTGAGAACATGCTGGGCGAAGAGGGGAGCGGTTACAGGCAGGCTATGGCCATCCTGGACGGAGGCCGGGTGTCCATTGCTGGCTTTTCTCTGGGAATAGCTGCTGGAGCGCTCGAAGCAAGCTTGAAGTACGCCAAGGAAAGAGTCCAGTTCAACAGGCCCATCGCTGATTTTCAGGCCATACAGTGGATGCTTGCTGATGGATTCACTGAACTGGAGGCAGCCCGTCTTCTCACCTACAGGGCTGCTTATTTGGAAGACCAGGGAAAAAAGATACCCAAAGAATCGGCTATGGCCAAGCTTTTTGCCAGTGAGCTGGCTGTGAAAGCCTCCTCGATGGCTGTCCAGATTTTTGGAGGCTATGGATTCATCAAGGAATACCCGGTGGAGAAATTCTACCGGGATTCAAAATTAGCCACCATCGGCGAGGGGACTTCCGAAATCCAGCGCTGGATAGTTGCCCAAAAAGTCCTGGATGAATACTGATCGATCTTTTAAAAGAATGAAAACTTCTGACCTGGCTCAACAGGTCCTAAAGGGAAACCATCGGGCCATCGCCCGGGCGATTTCTTTGGTGGAGAACGACCGGAGGGCGGCTCAGGCCATGATGAAGAAGATTTTTTTTCGAACAGGAGGATCGGTCATCATCGGAATCACGGGCTCTTCCGGGTCTGGCAAAAGCACCCTGGCTGACCAGATGATGGGTCTATTGCGGAAAAGAGGAGAAAAGATCGGTGTCGTGGCGGTCGACCCTTCCAGCCCTTTCAGTGGAGGTGCCATATTAGGGGACAGAATAAGGATGATGCAGCACAGCGTGGACCCGGATATATTCATCCGCAGCATGGCCACTCGCGGCCAATTGGGCGGCCTGGCCAAGGCAACAGGAGAAGCCATTTCCATCCTGGAAGCGGCAGGAAAGAACTTTGTCCTGGTTGAGACTGTCGGAGTGGGACAGGATGAGGTCGAGGTTGTTAAGCTTGCCGACCTCATCCTCGTAATCTTGGTCCCTGGGGCCGGCGATGATATCCAGGTCTTTAAAGCTGGGATCATGGAGATCGCCGATATCTTCGTTCTCAATAAAGCGGATTCTCCGATGACGGAAAGGACCGAGAGGCAGCTCAGAGCCATGCTGGACCTGGGTTTTGGAGGGAAGAATCCGCCCCCTGTAGTCAAGACTGTGGCTACAGAGGGAAAAGGAGTGGAAAGCCTGGTTGATGAGATCGACAAACTGGTCAAGGAGAAAGACAAAGAGCTTCGGGAATCGAGGAAGAAGAGGCTTATTCCCTGGATGCTGAGGGACATTATCAGCGAAAAGATCTATCACTCTATCACTCAGAGCATTGATGAATCGGAATTTAAAAACCTTATCGAGAGAATCCACAGGAGAGAGATCGATCCCTACACGGTAGCCGATGAGATCGTCGAAAGACTGAAAAAAACCTCTCAATAGTACAAAGCTGGGATTGAGAAGAAATGCTGAAGACCCTGAGCCACATTCTCATCCTGACCGGGATCGCGGCGATCCTTATAGGGCTTATTCTCAGGTTGATGGGAAAGCTGAAGTGGGTCGGCAGGCTGCCTGGCGATATCGTCATTCAGAAGGGAAACTTCACTTTTTATTTTCCCCTTGTCACCTGCCTTTTAGCGAGTCTTTTCCTGAGTCTTCTGCTTTTTCTGGTCTTTAAATTTTTCCTGAGGAGATGAAGAAGCAAAAAATCCTCAGGTTTTCATTCTATTTATGTGCACTGAGGGTTACCACCCATCTGGCGAATGTCCTGGCGTCTTCCAGGTCCCCTTCATCAGGATGAGTCTGCGCGGAAGCAGCCATTTCTGACCAGGCTCTGTGCTCCGGGGACTTGCTCAATACCTCAAGGGCATGAGCAGAGACCTTGCCCCTGCAGGAAAATGTCCCCAGGACTTTTGTTTTTGAAGCGGTGACCACGGCATGCTCGATGGCCTCCCGTGAAAGCCGGCTTCCTGTGATCGAGCCGTGGGTGGAGAAGAGAGCGATTTTCTTTCCTGCTGGAATTCTTTGGAGCAGTCTCTCGATTCTTAACGGGACACCATGAGAGTGGACAGGAAACCCGATGAAGATCAGACCGTACTCATCGAGCTCCTGGACTTCATCGACAGGCTTGATCTCCTTTTCCCCTTGCAGGCTGTCGTGTACGGCCTCGGCTATTTTTTTGGTGTTTCCGGTCTGGCTGAAGTAGGTGACCAGAGTTTTTGCCATCCTCAGACTCCTTCGCGATTCTAGGCTCGAGTCTTAACGGGAAGGAACTCTTGGAGCTCGATGCCTCATTTCTGTCCGACTCGAGAG
>Ga0224501_10002689_pt1 | contig 13991 bp, 15 predicted proteins | sample SF_Oct11_sed_USG_4_FD_169105 | JGI IMG/M metagenome (GOLD analysis project Ga0224501, IMG submission 169105) | Sediment microbial communities from San Francisco Bay, California, United States - SF_Oct11_sed_USGS_8_1 | ecosystem: Environmental > Aquatic > Marine > Sediment | place: USA...
CGATGGACAGACCCAGTTCTTGTCTTCTCCGCTTAATTGCCTCTCCGTTAATTTCAACGTAATAGCCTCCTGGACCAGCCTGGATTAGCGGGTATGTTTTGCGGAACACCATGTTCTCAAACGTTTTCAGAGTGACAGCCAAAACATTGTATCTTGAATATACAGTGTCGTCTTCTAGTGGCTTCTCACGTGTTTTCTTGCCTATAAACAGCGAAGTAGCAGAGACACATTCAGATATAACTTTAAGATCTAAGGAGTCGTTTGCGGAAACATTTCCGATGTCTGGTTGAACTTTTATAAGAATTATGGTTTTCTTTTTCTTGGCTGCGAAGTCGAAGCAGCTCGGCCGAGAACAGCACCTTTGAGAAACCGTAAAACCTGCTTCCTTCATTATTGCTTCTGCGGCCTTTACACCCTCCATCTCCACATAAGTCATCGAAACGGCACATAAAATATCATAACGTTGTGGGATATAAACTATACTTATCTTATAGAGGATACGTTCATTAGATTTGAGCAACTATCATGGCGTGGGCTTTGTCGTATGGTTCTAAGTACACAACCTCTTCTATGTTGAAGCCGCGGTTCTCTAAAACTTTGACTTCACGCTTGTAAATTTCCGATGGTTCCTTCGTCACGTCTATGCTCTGGGCCTTCACGGCGAACATTATCCACCCAGACTTTTTTAGAAATAGGTCAGCATTATCTGCTAAGACTTTAGCTTGCTCAGGCTGGGCAATATCGCAGTACACGTCATCAACCTTTCCGCTGATGAACATTACATATCTCTCTGGGAATCGTGCATCCTCAAGTATAGGCGACATGTTGAGTCTAAAAGCGCATACGTTGTTGACGAGTTCCCTTATGGCTCTTGGTGCGAACTCCACGCAGTAGACGTGACCTTTTTCTTCAACTATGTCTGAGACATGGCTTGTGGTTGTTCCAGAGGCTGCACCAAGGTAGAGCACTTTGTGGTCTGGTCTTATTGGAACAGTTTTCAAGTTTCTTAGGATGGCTGCCGCCAGCTTGCTTCTAAAGGGATCCCAGAGGCGGTATTCCACATCTTCACAGCGTATGAGCCTTTCTCCGTAAACGCTTCTGCCCGGCGTCAGGTTTTTTGTCGCTAGCCTTTGAGCTCCATTTTCCAAGATTACTTGATAAATCGCTCGAAACTGGGGATGCGGCTTAACCCTTACCTGCACGTCTCTTCTTTCTCCTCTTTTTCCCTTTAGGTTTTCTTTTTGGAATTTGATGGGGCTGAACATACTTTTTGTGAATTTCTTCAACTCTCTTTTCTAGGGAGGCTTTCAGGTCTTCGCCTATGTACCTGTCTCCGAAGGCATCTGTTCTTGCGGCTATGGCTAGTTTTCCAGCTATGGCTCTGGCGATTTTCCCCCTTTGCCATTTTTCGGCTTCATGTAATAAAGCGTGTTGGAAGATTATCCCGTGTTTCGGCGGTCGCGTCCCAGTTTTAAGTGAACGGAAAAGGGCTTTTTCCGCTCCTAGGATTTGTACTGTGCTCGCTGGCTTCTTAGCGAGATTTGTTAAGCCTCCAGCTAGAGCTATCAGACGGGCTCCTAACAAAGAGCCTACGATTGCTTTTGTGTTTGGTGCAACCTTTTCCATGGCTTTGTCTAGATAGTCTTCCAATGTTTGTCTTAACTGGTATAGCTCCAGAACGTTTTGGCATAGCGTTTGAATTTGTGCTAGGTCTGTTTCTGTTAGGTCCGCGCCCATGGATGTCTCTGCGGCTTTGGCTATCTGCTGAGCTTTTGATTTTGGTATGCTTTCTCTCTCTAATTTTTCAACCGTGAGATTGTCTTTGCTTCCAAACTTAAAAGCTAGGCGGGCGTAGGTTTCATGTTTGTCCAGTAGGCGGTCGAGCTCCGGGAAGTGGATGCCATACCATTCCCTTATCCTGCTCATGAACAAGTTTATGGTTTTATCTAAATCATCAAGGGTTTGGATTGCCTGGGCTATGATTAGGTCTTTTTTCTCAACAGCCCGTTTAACCTTGAGCTTGGTAATTTCTAAGCTTAGGCTATGCATCCATCGGTTAAATTCTTCAACGTCCTTGACGAAGCCTACTTCAACAGCAAACTTTTCCATGCTGGAGCGAAGAATCTTGCCAGCCTTACAAGGTTTACAAATCTTAACCTTGACACTTAACTTTTCTTGAACCTCTTTGGCGAGGTTTGCATTCTCAAAAACAAAAGTGTCATAACCACTTTCCTGAAGTACGTTAATTAGGTCGACAACTTCATCCACTATTTTTCCAGTTTCAATCTTCACGAGGGCTTTGGCTGCCATCTGCGGCTTTTTAGGAAACAATACCTTTTCTAATAGCTTATTCTCCTCGCTGAAAGCCAATACCCCGAATGGACATTCAATTATTACAGCTTTCATTTTATACATCCATCATCGGATTCGTCAGCACCAATTAACTATTCCTAAGCTTTATCTTAATAAAGTGATAACCTTTACTAAAAACAGTAGTGGTGGGCATAATCCTTGGAAATTAATCGTTTAGGTGTTGATTTGGCTGGTTTGAGGCTTGCTAATCCGACTATGCTGGCTTCTGGAATTTTGGGTTTATCCGCAGAATCTTTAGGCAATATTGTGAAAACCGGAGCTGGCGCTATAGTCACCAAATCTGTTGGATTAAAACCGAGGAAAGGTTATCCAAACCCAACAGTGGTTCAGGCTAGCTGCGGCTTAATAAACGCTATGGGACTTCCAAACCCTGGAATAAACGAGTTCATTAAGGAAATCCGTGAAGCAAAAAATTTCGATGTCCCATTTATTGTTAGCGTTTATGGCTTTTCAGCAGAAGAATATGTAAGGGTAGCCAAAAAAGCTGTGGATGCTGGCGCTGATGCTGTAGAGCTTAACGTCTCATGTCCACACGTTGGGGAGACTGGTTCGGAAATTGGGCAAAATCCGAAACTTCTAGCGGAAGTGGTTAGGAAAGTTAAGACTGTTGTGGAGAAACCCGTCTTTGTTAAGTTGTCTCCTAACGTTACGAATATAGCGGAAATTGCAGAGGTTACAGCCAAAGCTGGTGCGGACGCAATAACCGCCATAAACACTGTTAAAGCCATGGCAATAGACACAGAAACAGCCATACCCCTCCTAAGCAACAAGATAGGCGGGCTATCGGGCCCAGCCATAAAACCGATCGCTGTCAGATGTGTCTACGAAATCCACGAGAGAGTCAAATTGCCAATAATAGGCTGCGGTGGAGTAACAAACTGGCGTGATGCAACGGAATTTCTCCTTGCAGGAGCCTCAGCAGTTCAAATCGGCACTGCAGTTGCCATAAAAGGCCCAAACATGTTTAAAAGCATTATACGCGGAATCAACGCTTATCTAAAAAAGAAAGGGTTAAAGAGCGTGAAGGAAATTGTCGGCTTATCGCATTGCAGCTAACCGCACAAGAACAACACAAATCCTGAGCATGAAAAACCAGAGTCCAACAGTGAAAACATTCACGATTAAAGATAAAACATGTGCAAGAGCCAAGCCTGGACAGTTTCTCATGCTTTGGATTCCACGCGCAGACGAAATCCCGTTAAGCGTACTAAACACGGAAGAAAACGGAACAGTTTCCGTACTTGTTAAGAAGGTTGGTGAAGCAACAGAAGCCCTGCACAACAAGAAAATAGGAGAAATCATAGGTGTTAGAGGACCATTCGGCAACAGTTTCACCCCAGAAACGGGGAGAATACTGATGGTTAGCGGAGGCACAGGTTTGGCTCCAATACTCTTTCTAGCTAAAAAATTGACAGCAAAAGCAGAAAGGCTCGTGTTCGTCGTTGGTGCAAAAACACGGGACGAACTCCTATTGATGGATGAACTGGAAAAAATATGCGGCAGAGGAAAAGGAAGGGTTATTGCGGCAACAGAGGATGGCAGTTACGGCGTTAAAGGCTTGGTTGCAACTCCATTAGAATCGCTTTTGGCGAAAGAAAAGTTCGACATGATTTACACTTGTGGTCCGGAGCAAATGATGCGGAAGGTTTTCGGTTTAGCTGAAAAGTATGGGATAGCTTTGGAAGTAAGCCTGGAACGCTTGATGCGATGCGCCATAGGGTTATGTGGAAGCTGTGTGATAGGCAGATACCGCATATGCAGAGACGGCCCCGTATTCACAGCGGAACAACTAAAAGAAGTTGAAGAGGAATTCGGAGTATCAAAGCGTGACTTCGACGGAAGAAAAATACCTTTAGAATAAGAGCTTGAAATAAATCGCCAATTCAAAAAGGTTATATCCGTTAAGAGTGACGACATCTCCCGCAAACTCCCCATTCTTTATGGGTACTATGAATAGCCTCAAATACCGCAATCCCGCAAGCTTTTGCATTAGAGTCTTCTTATCAGGGGTCTCCGTTTTGTCCAGCACTCTCGACAGTAAACAGGTCTGCTTGGGTCAGGTTTGAATGGAACCTCGCATTCGTTTCCACAATCGGTGCAGACTGCGCGCGCGGAAATTACACTAGCTGAGGAAGGTCAATACTCGGGTGATAGAATATTGGCTTTTTGTTGCAAGAACTGTGGCTAAATTGAACTATACAAAGAAATGAAGAAATAGCATCTTAATATATCAGCATCGGAAATATGCTTCGAGAACGTTCATTTCATTCGTGGGAACTTCTCTTTTAGATCATCAAGACTGTTGTTGTAGCCTAGGAGAAAAGGGAAAATGTTTGAAGAAATGGCTTCAGCTGGATTTGAGATGCTTGCGTTGTTTTTTGTGATCATCATGGCGTTTATTTTGGTTTCGGGCTCCTTCTCTGTTTCTAGTGGGAGGAGAAGAAGATTTTGAATCTTTTCAGCAGAAAAGGGAAGTCGAAAAAGAACTGGCGATCCAGAGCTTGGTTAGTGGATCTATCCAAAACGAGAATAGTTTTTGAGACGACAAAGAAATAAAGATATTCCACTCAATCTTCCTGACTTAGCATTTTTGCGTCAGTTAGGCTACTAACCAATTCAAAACAGAGATTTATTTTAGAAGACTATTCCATTAGAGCCTTCAAACTCTCATAGGACTTCAGAAATCTTCGACCCTTGCCTGAAGTTTTGAAAAAAAACCTGGGTCCATCATCCTCGACCACGACAAGTCTTGTCTTCAGAATCAAGCTTAAGTACTTTTCAAGCTGTGCAAAACTCATGTTACAATGATACATTAGATGAGTTTTCTTAACTCCACCGCGAGAAGTATCCAAAATATCTGCGATGACATCTAAACTAGAACGACGGCCGTCACCAAGCCATTCTCTGACTTTGAAGCTCCTCCCCCCATACATAAAGAGGGGAAACTTCAATTTAAAAAGGTATAGAAGAAACTTCTACCATATTTCGCTTCTCGAAATCTTTTTTTGCTTTGGCTACGGTTAGACTGGTCTCAACATTCAAGAAGAATGTAACATTAATATTAGAGCTAGAGGATTTTTCCAGAAGCTATAAGTGTGTGAAGGGTTATTTTGTTCGTGGGGAGAAAGGGAGAAAGGAGGATGGAAGAAAGGGAAGGGAGAAGAGACCTCTCTTCCATAATTCTCCCCACTCACACATCGTTTTTATACTGAAGTTATATTTAACGTTGTTTACCTTGCAGTCACATCTAACATTAAACTTGCTAGTTAACTTTTTACCACTAGGTAATCGTTTTCTTGCTGTTAATGTTGTTTTATGCATCGCATGTTCTATACCAAAGAAACAGAACAACTCGTAGGAGACGGGTTCGAGTACCTCTGCACATCACCAGAATGTGTAATGCTGTTCAGGAAACGAAGATAGAAAGTTGCACCATAGATCCAAAAGGTTGTGGGTAAAGGTTATATGTTTCTGTTGTTATTTTGGTGTATTGGCGGGTGTCTAGGGATGAAAGGTGACCGTCAAATTCAAGGCTGACTCAAGACTTTTGATGACGTTTAGACTATGGTCCGCCAAAATCATAGAAGAAAACAGAACTTTTAGAGGACTGCAAGATGGGATCTATGTGAATTTTGGTCATATGGAGGATGAAAGATGTTCAAGGAAGTGAAGTCTAAAGTTGATTTTCCAAGGCTGGAGCATCGAATCCTAAAGTTCTGGAAGGACACAGGTGCCTTTGAGAAACGTGTAGCCCTAAACCGAGGCAAGAAGCGTTGGTCATTCATAGACGGCCCGATAACCGCAAATAACCCAATGGGTGTTCACCATGCCTGGGGGCGCGCATACAAGGATGTGTTTCAACGCTACAGGGCTATGAATGGATTTGAACTTCGTTACCAGAACGGCTTCGACTGCCAGGGGCTCTGGATAGAGGTTGAAGTGGAGCGGAATCTTGGCTTCAAATCTAAACGTGACATTGAACGCTACGGAGTCGCCGAGTTCGTTAAAAGATGCAAGGAGCGAGCTCTACGTTACGCTGCCAAGCAAGTCGAACAGTCAATTCGACTAGGGTACTGGATGAACTGGGATGACCCAGAACTCTTACGTGAGTTGGCTGACCGCCTAGAAAGTCGAGAAGAGATCATGACTGTTCAAGGTTCCACAGGTCCAGTGTCTGATACTGTGGAGAGTCTCATCAGCAGACTGGGTTCACCTCAACTGGGCGGTTCCTACTTCACATTCTCCGATGAGAATAACTACACCATCTGGGCTGTACTCAAAAGGTGTCATGAGCGCGGATGGATATACAAAGGAAGAGATGTGATGCCTTGGTGCCCGCGTTGCTCCACAGCCCTCTCTCAACATGAGATCGTTACCGAGGGTTATCGGGAAATTACGCATGTTGGAGTTACCCTTAGGTTTCCCCTTCGTGGAAGACCAAACGAAGCTTTGTTGGTTTGGACAACAACTCCATGGACTCTCTCCTCCAATGTTGCAGCAGCAGTCCATCCAGACATGTTCTACGCAAAAGTTCGGTACAACGATGAAATATTGTATCTAGCTAAGGCGGCTCTGGGTCGCGTTTTTGCGAACGAAAACTACGAGCTAATTGAAGAACTCATGGGAGTGGATATGCTCGACTGGACCTACATCGGCCCATTTGATGAGTTCATGGCTGAGCAGAAGCATGGGGCGGTTGATGCTCACCGCATTATCCCTTGGGAAGAAGTGAGTGAGGTCGAGGGCACTGGCATCGTCCACATCGCGCCTGGCTGTGGAAAAGAAGATTTGGAGCTTGGCAAGCAACATGATCTACCTACTGTGGCCCCGCTAAGCGAGTTTGGGTTCTTTGTTGACGGATTCGATTGGCTTACAGGAACCCATGTTTATGAATCGGCTCAACCAATCATAAGTAACTTAAAAGAGAAAGATTTGCTTTTCAAGGTGGAGGATTACACACATCGTTACCCAGTTTGCTGGCGTTGTGACAGTGAGTTGGTGTTCCGCCTTGTCAACGAGTGGTTCATCTTTATGGGAAGGAAACTTGACAAGCCCCTTGAACAAATCACTGAACAAGAGAAGACAGAAAACCTCCGATATCAAATCATGGAAGTTGCCGAGCAGGTTCGCTGGATTCCGGATTTTGGCCTATACCAAGAGTTGGATTGGTTACGAAATATGGATGATTGGATGATCTCCAAGAAGAGGTACTGGGGCTTGGCGTTGCCGATATGGGAGTGCCCGAAGTGCGGTAACTTCGATGTTATTGGCGGTGATGAAGAGCTAAAGTCGCGAGCAGTCGAGGGTTGGAAGGATTTCGAAGGACATAGCCCTCATCGGCCCTGGATAGATATGGTCAAAATCAAATGTTCGACGTGTGGAGCGGTTGCCTCCCGTATTTCAGACGTGGGCAATCCGTGGCTAGACGCCGGTATTGTTGCCTACTCGACGCTTAATTATCGACACAACAGGTATTATTGGGCAAAATGGTTTCCAGCTGATCTTATCTGCGAATCCTTGCCAGGTCAATTTCGAAACTGGTTCTACTCTATGCTAGCCATGAGCACCATCCTGGAACGCTGTCCGCCTTTTCGCACGTGCTTTGGTCACGGCCAAGTCCAGGACGAAAAAGGACAGGAAATGCACAAGTCTTCGGGCAACATGATCGAGTTTGACGACGCTTCTGAAACCATGGGCGCGGATGTCATGCGGTGGATATACTGTCGAAGTAAACCGGAAAAAAACATACTTTTCGGATATACTCTAGCGGAGGATGTCGAGCGACGGTTTTTGATGCCACTATGGAATGTTTATAACTTCTTTGTCACATATGCCAACTTAGATAAGTGGACCCCAAAGAATGCTACAACCCAATACTCAGTTTTAGATTGTTGGATTCTATCAAAGCTTCAAGTGCTTGTTCAAGACGTCACTGGTTGCCTAGAAAAATATGATAGTTGTGGCGCAACCGCAAGCTTAGAGCAATTTGTGGATGAACTCTCTAAATGGTATGTGCGTCGTTCACGGCGAAGATTCTGGAAGAGCGAAGCAGACCTAGATAAGAAAGCTGGCTACACGACTCTACACACTTGTCTGACAACCACTGTCAAACTTCTAGCACCATTCCTTCCCTTTCTCGCCGAAGAAATGTATCAGAACCTAGTATGCAGTGTAAATCCTAACGCTCCGCAGAGCGTGCATCATAACGATTGGCCACAAGCTGACACGTCCCTTATCGACGAAAAACTAATGGCAGACATGGATTTAACTATAAAAATCTGCAGTCTAGGCCGTTCAGCACGCAACAAGGCAGGAATAAAGCTACGACAGCCGTTGAAAGAGGCAAAGGTTGTAGCAGAAAAGCCTATGCTGGAGCGACTGCAAGTTTTCACAGATCTAATCAGAGATGAACTCAACGTAAAGGAATTATTCCTAACCACTCAAGAAAGGGAACTGGTTGGTTACGAGATATTGCTGTTGCCACATTTGCTCGGCAAAAAATATGGAAAACTGTTTCCCAAGTTATGTGCAACTGTAGCCGATATGGACGCTGACGCTCTCAACCAAACACTCCAGAAAGGCCACAGCATCAAAGTCGAAGTGGACGATCATGTCATTACGTTGCTCCCAAAGGAAATCGAAGTTCGCACTCAACCGAAAGAAGGCTACATTCTGGAGAAAGAACAAGACATCATTGTTGGAGTGTACGCAGTCGTTACTGAAGAATTGAAAAAGGAAGGCTTGGCCCGTGAGATCGTGCGTCGTGTACAGAATCAACGTAAAGACGCGGGTTTCGACATCGCTGATCAGATTGAGGTCTATTATGAAGCAGGACCAAGGCTCACCGAGGTCTTCAGCACCCATGGGAACTACATCGCCTCAGAGACCTTATCAACATCGATACGTAAGGCTGAACCCGCCGAAGAGGCACACGTTGCGAACTACAAGATCAACGGCGAATCACTCAGGATTGGACTGACTCGTACAAATCATACCTAGTGCAATGATGTTTCCGCATTATCTGTCTTATGACTAAATATTCAGCCTTGCCTTAGCAGCTTTAGAAGGCTTCATTGTAGACACTATAAGCTGCGTTTTCGTGCCTATGACCGCAAAGAACTTTGGAGGATTACCCGAACCCCTGAATTCAGCCATCCAATAAACTTTGTTGATAATACTTTAGAGAGCCAGTAGTTCAGTTTGGTATGAACGCTGCCCTTGCAAGACACATAATATGGTCAAAGTATAAAATCTATCTTTTTAAGAAGTTTTCTAGAGCGAATGCTTCTAACATTTATTGTTACTCTAAAAAAGTTATCATTACGTGATTTCTGGGAGCTTGCGAGAGTTAGATCTGCTTTCTACATATGTAAAAGATCGTGTCGTTAAAGCGTTAACGACCTTGGCCAAATACCTAGGAGTTGACCTTTTGCAGGAAAGGATTCCACGAAACATCTTCCTAAGACATTACTGGAGTCTTTTGTTCAAGGAATTAAGAGATAAAATATTGAAGGCTATCAGTCTGCTGGACTCTAGGTTAAAATACTTCAGTGTGAATTAAACGAACATTACAGCGAGGAAGATAGGATGGAAACAGCATTTGTGCTGATAAGCACACGAACAGGTTCAGAGACGGATGTACTTAAAAAAGTGAGAGCAATTAACGGAGTCGAGGAAGCCTTTGTAGTTTACGGAGTCTACGACATAGTAGCAAAACTCAAAGCAGACACTATGGGAGAACTGAAAGAAATTGTACTCCAATGTATCAGAAAACGAAGCAGCATTACATCAACATTAACATTAATAGTAGCCGAAGAATAGCTATAAGCAACAGCATAATATCTTCCTTTTTTTCATTCCTCTTTAAAGAGAATCTTGAAAGCCATTTGTTCATAATAGCAATCATCTAACGAATCCACAAACATTCTATAGACTTCATAGAAAGACTTGCGAATGATTTCTCCTGAGGTTGGTCTGTGTAGTGTGGAACATTGTTCCATTAAGCATTTAGATTTGATATGATATAGTATTCATAGACAGTTGGGAGAGATTGCAATTGCAAGGAATCAAGTTCTATACTGTCGACTTGACTAAGATCAGAGGAAGAGGAGTATTCAAATGTCCTGGATGTGAAATTGAGATATCTCCTGATGATAAAACAGAAAAAGTCTACATTATTTTAGAACCAGTGATGAAGGAAGACAGTTTAGAAAAAATACTTCTGCAGTGCAATAGATGCAAGAGCCAGATTCATCTAACTGGGTTTCATACCTTACACAAAATAAGATAATCTAAGGAATCAAATTACAACCACTTCTACAGTCTTGGTGATTTAATAATAGATGACTGCATAAATACACCCACACATACTTTAACACAATAATAAACACCAATAACAATGTAAGATAACCTAACAAGCTATATGAGTAAGCAAGATACTCAAGTCTATGTTCATGAGGAAGGTGGTAAAAGGGAGAAAGGAGAGAAGGGAGACAAAACTGCGTTCTACCACTTCCTCATACATCTGTTAATACTTGTGCAACAACGCATTCTTAATACTATGTTTTAGAACAGATAGTTCCAACTTCTAGAACAAATTTTCTAGTTCCATGATTCTCTGCTTGTTTGAGAAGCCAATCTGTTAACCCTTGACATCTATTGGGACCGTAATACAAGCTATTTTCTCGCATGCCCTATACTTGAAATTCCTTGTTTCAAATGTTTGTTTTGGAACGCGGTGCCTGTCCTAGGCGTGTGTGTCATATTATTGCTTAGTAAGGTCCTCCGGCCGTCCATTTTTCGTGGCGAGACAGTGAAATTGTCATGGCCTTTTGAAATTCGATCTCATTCATGCGTTGAATTCCTACAGTGTGGGCCTGCAAATTGAAAGTCTTGGGGCGTTTTGAATCTTGATTAGCATACACACCCGAAGAAGCGGGAAGATCTTCCTTCTCGCTGATCAGTCTAAACGCCTTCAGTATTTTTCTTGCTGAACCAACTCTCCCTTTCATTCCGAACATTTTCCTCACATCAATCACCTCTTCAAACAAGCATTTTAACATAAAGAACGTTCCTCTATATTTGTCTACTTGAATTGTTTTCGAATTCTGAGTAAAAAATTTTTAAATAATCGAACATCATTCAATTATATGAAGAAAATGAAATCCAAATTGATTGAACTGTTCAAAGAAGGTTGGTGTTCAGGGCAAATAGTAAGAATAGCCAAGAAAATGAATAAACCTTCATCTACTACGCACTACAATAGTGAGGAGTTTAGAAAAAGAGGGAGCAATAAAGACATACGATGCTGTTTTTGACTACAAGAAAATCAATGAGAGGTTTTGTGCATTTATTCTCGTCTCTTCATCCCTTAGAGAACATCCTGACCCTGGAAATGTTGCAGAGGTATTAGCTAGGCATAAAGAAGTTGAGAGTATAGACCTCGTGACTGAAGAATGGGGATTAGTAATTAGAGTTAGAACAAAGGATCAAGATCAGTACTTTAACTTCTTGAGAAATGTTCTCTCCCGAAAAGGAATTCAAAGGACTGTGTCCTTGACTTCGTTGAAGCAGGTTAAAAACGAGTTCTCTTTATTGTAGATTCTATTATGGCTATAAAGTAGGGCGCGCGAAGTTTATAAAATCTTAATTGAATCATAAAGTAGAAAGTCAAGAGCAAGTATTAATGTGAAAATGGGAGCTCTCCAGCTGAAGCTAATCAAGGAATTGTTAGATCGCAATGGAATACGTTATGAAGTTTCGGAGCATGAGCCAGTTTACACTTCTGAGCAAGCGGCAAAGGTCAGAGGAGTTGAATTGAAGACTGGTGTAAAAGCTCTTGTGCTTAAGGCAGTGGAAGGAAGTTTTGTTATGGGTCTAGTTGCTGCCGATAGGAAAATAGACCTCAAAAAACTGGCGAAGATCGTAAACACTAATAAAGTACGATTAGCTTCGCCAAAAGAAGTACTGAAGATAACTGGATGCGAAGTTGGCTCCGTACGTCCTTTCGGAAACTTACATAGTCTTTCTACATACCTAGACAGGTCTATACTAGAAAATGACATGGTCAACTTTAATGCTCGACTGCATACGGTTTCTATTGAGATGAAGGCAAGAGACCTTGTTAGGACAATTAGACCGATAGTCGGAATTTTCTCAAAAACTTGAGGGAGCATTAGAGAAGAAATTGGTTAATCATTAATATAAGACAAATTCAAACTGATTCAGCTAGTTCGATAACCTTGTCTCTAATCTGTTCGTAAATCTTCTCGGCGTCAACTTTATCCATGAAGTATGGATCTTCAATGTTCCACAAAGCTGTTTTACGTTTGCACTCTGGACATCTGCTCAAAACGTAGTCTTTGTGTCTTTGTTCCATAGCGACTATAAGATCGTATTCGTCAAGTTGCTTAGTGTATAGACCTTCAGGAACTTTCTTGAGGTATTGTTCTGCATTTCTCTTCGTTAAATATTCTCTTACTTTTTCAGAAATTGGAATAGCAATGTGTGTTCCCCCAGAATCCACTTCTAAGTCAGGTCTTAATTTTTTCAGTAGAGCTTCTGCTAACGGACTGCGATGTGCATTTCCAGAGCATACGAACAATACTTTCATATTAGTCAAGAAGTTTCTGAATTTCTACTTTATAAATAAGTTAGATTTTGTGAAATTCTGATTTTTTCTTTGGTAGCGCGCGCTAAGGAAGCAGAAAAGTTCTTTAAAGTTATAATCAAATATTTAAATACCGAAAATTCTCAAAGAAACAACCAAAAACTTTCTTCAAATGCTTGAGGAAAGTGTTAAGCCATGAGTGAAAGTGAAGGTAAGAAGTGTCCTAAGTGTGGTGAGGGAATGGAGAAAGGATACATTATTTCTGAGGCAATAAGGTGGAGTAGTGAAAAACATGAGTTGTGGGCGCTCGGGCAGGAATTTGTTGTTCATTGGAAATTATGGACTCTTCCAAATGTGGGAGCCTATCGTTGCACCAGATGTAAGTTAGTCTTGTTCCATTATGGGGGAGTAACGCCTTCCGAAACGCCCAAAGAGCTTTCTTAAGAAATGCGCCAAATGTGGTAGAGAAATTCCCATAGCCTCGGGAGAATGTCAATACTGTGGAGCAAAGGCAGAAACAAAAGAAGGAATGAGCCATGATTGAACGCCGCCTTAAATACCATAAAAATCACTCGAGTAAGTTGGGGAAATTCACTCGAGTTAAAAAACGAAAGAAATCTCCTAAAAAAACAGTCGGAATAACCATATCGCCAACACTTTTAGCTGAAACAAGAAAACACAAGCTGAACATAATCAGAATCACGGAGCAAGCTCTCACCTCAATCCTCGAATACCTACAAACTCAAAAAGAAAACGAAAGTTCTAAATATTTTCTTAGTCGAAGTTCTTTTCTGAAAGAAAGTCGGGCCGGTAGTTCAGTTTGGTATGAACGCCGCCTTCGCAAGGCGGAGGTCGCGGGTTCAAATCCCGCCCGGTCCACATTTAACATGTTTGAAAACAGCAATTGCATACTTTCGAGTAGTGTAATAACTCATTATGCATCGCATTTTTGAAAGGTGAATTTGTTTGACCGAAGCTGTCTTGGTTCCTCGACCTTTGCTGAAGGGAT
>Ga0224501_10002690_pt1 | contig 13991 bp, 10 predicted proteins | sample SF_Oct11_sed_USG_4_FD_169105 | JGI IMG/M metagenome (GOLD analysis project Ga0224501, IMG submission 169105) | Sediment microbial communities from San Francisco Bay, California, United States - SF_Oct11_sed_USGS_8_1 | ecosystem: Environmental > Aquatic > Marine > Sediment | place: USA...
ACCGAGAAGATTGCGCTCCCTGACCCTAAGGTCAGCCAATGGTCCGTCTGATGATGAAAATCCAGCGCCTATTGACAGCTCACCTGTTGATTTTTCCTGTACATCAACATCGAGAATTGTCTTATCCGGCGCGGAACCTTTTTTAACATCCACATTAACCAGATCAAAGAAATCAAGATTACGGAGTTTTCTTTCCGAATCTGCCAGTTTTGACCTGTTAAAGGGGTCGCCTTCAACGAGTTCCATCTCACGTCTTAAAACTTTATCGAGTGTCCTGATATTACCGTTAAAATTAATTCGTTCAACGAACGCTCTAGGCGTTTCATCAATGCGGAAAACAACCACTATCGTTCTGTCTTCGTCATTTTTACGAATATCGGGAACAACATTCACAAAGGCATATTGCATATCTCCCAAAGTGTCTGTGATACTTGTTATACTGTCCCGTACATCATTGGCATTATACCAATCATTAATTTCAACCTCGACAGAATCCTGTAAGAGCGATGTATCAAGTTTTCCAATCGCAGAGACGAACTCCACGCCTGTCACTTTATAGCGCTCACCTTCTTCCACGGTAATGGTAATAAAAAAGCCCTTCTTATTATTAGACAGCTCGGCTGTTGCTGATAATACCTGAAAATCTGCATAGCCTTTCGACAAATAAAAATTCCTCAAAAGCTCCTGATCATAGGCCAGACGGTCAGGATCATATCGATCATCATTACTGATAAAACGATACCATGCTCTTTCTTTGGTACTGATTTCACCGCGGAGCTTACCATCATCGTAGTGTTTATTGCCTACAAAGCGTATGCTTTCAACCTTTGTAATCCCCCCTTCATTGATCTCGAATATCAAATCTACACGGTTTTGATCACGCCGGATTACTTTTGGTTCAATAGAGACAGAAAAACGTCCCTGACGACGATAAATCTGGTATAGGCGGCTCGTATCAGATTGCACTTTAGTTCTCGTATAAACCTGACGCGGACGCATTTGAATCTCGGCTAATAACTCCTCATCAGCAACACTTTTATTGCCCTCAAAAGCGATTTCACTAATAACCGGATTCTCGACAACGTTAACTTCTATTACGCCGTTATGCTCATCTACAGATACATCGGCAAATAATCCTGTAGCAAAAAGATTCTTGAGAATTCTATCCGTTGTGCCGCCGTCAATCGTATCGCCAACACCTACATTCATATATGTTGCAATAGTCGACGGCTCAATTCGCTGTGATCCTGTAATATCTATTTTCTTCACATTGCCAGCATAAGCGGAAATACTTGTAGAAAAAACCAGCAAAATTGCCAAAAAAATATTTTGCAAAAGGGGGAAATTCTCTTTGTCTGTCATGATATGACCTTAATGATATTTGATGGAAAATTCGATAGATTTAACGAATCTTGACGAATCATTCTAACGTAAATAACAGCCTAACTAAATCATTTATATTGGCAAATATCATGATTCCCCCAAGTAATATCAGACCCAGGATAAAAGCACGGTCCTGAATTTTTTGAGGAACAGGTTTTCTGACAACCAACTCGTAAGATAGAAACAAGAGATGTCCCCCATCGAGAACCGGAATAGGTAATAAGTTAATCAAACCTATAGCCAGTGAAAAAATAGCAGCAAAGATGATATAGGTATAAACCCCTTTCTTAGCGGCTTTACCAACATGTTCACTAATTTTGGCAACGCCGGCTATTGGCGGTTCTTCTGTCTTACCTTTATGAACCGCGCCTAATAAATCCTTAGTCTCTTTTAATGTTTTTGTTATGACGTAATAGGACTCATATATTGCCTCCAAAGGCGACAGCCTCATATAAAAAGCATCCTCTTTATTAACTAAAAAGACAGTGTCGTCTTTTTCGTCTTCCACATCATTAAAAAGATGCTGATTATGTTCTGATGGTATTCTCATAATAAAGAGGCTTTCTTTATCTAGCTTGAACTGAAGCCCGACTCTTATAATCTGGTCCATATTCTCTGAAATGAGCATCTCAGCCATTTTAGGATCGTCTTTTGTGTCAATGCCATTCACAGAGGTTATTTCTTTGAAAGAAATGCCCCTAAAGCTCACCATGCCTGTGCGGCCATGGGAGCGCTCAACACCTTTCTTATCAGTGTAATTGACTTTCCGGACCTTAGCCTTGATTTCAATCTCCTGACCGTCCCTTAAAATTTTATAGGTAAATTCTTTTTCCGGATTAAACCATGTAATCCGGTGAATATCGGTCCAACGCCGGATTTTTTGTCCATTCATTTCCAAAACCTGATCACCAAGCCGGAAACCGGCGGCGTAACTTGCTGATTCAACACCCAGCGCATTGATAACCGCCGGCGCATATCCGGCACCCTTAATGGTAAATAAACTGAAAAGAAGGAAAAAGGTCAAAAAGAAATTTGCCATCGGTCCTGCCAGTACCACACAAATTCTTTGCCAGACGGGTTTTGTGCAATATGAAACAGCCAGTTCTTCTTCGGAGAGTTTTCTTGCACAGTTTTTGTCGCGATCCCAGATAACCGGATTATTGATATCAACATCACCCAATATCTGGACATAACCGCCTAATGGTATTCTTGACAAACTCCAACGCGTTCCATAACGATCCGTAAAACCATAGAGTTCTTTGCCAAAACCAATCGAGAATTTATCAATGCGTATGCCGCACAGACGAGCGGCAAAATAATGCCCAAACTCATGAAATGCAATGACGAAAGAGAGTGTAAATAATAAGGCCACGCCATAGAAAAAAATATATTCGGCGATGGTCATAATCATAGCTACAAACCTGAACTATTCGCAAAAGTTAGTCTTCTAAAATCCCTGATATCTGAATCAGATCATTAATATTGGCAAAGGCCATTATCCCTATTAGAAAAACAAAACCGGCTCTGAAGGCGTATTCCTGCACTTGCTCGGGGACCGGCTTACCTAATATGGTTTCAAAGAAATAAAACAGTAAATGACCGCCATCAAGTAAAGGAATAGGCAATAAATTGATCAACCCCAAGTTGACGGATAAAAGAGCTGTTAAAATAATGAAGGGAATAATTCCCTGCTGTGCCATCTCTCCGGCTATTGCACCGATGCGTACAATACCACCCAATTCTGTTGCGCTTCTTGTCCCAACAATCATCTGACCGATGGCCTCAAGCGTTGAAATAGTCATCACATATGTTTCACGTATTGCGCTTTGCGTTGCCGTCATAAAATTATGCGGGATTACAGCCTCTTCTTTACTGCTTGCAAAAGTAAGGGTTTCCTCAATAATATTGTCGTGCGTTCCGAGGGTGTCATTCACGTTTGCAAATGGCTTGATGATATAGGTGTCAAAATCTTCATCACTCCCAACATCAATGGTGAAAACAGCACCCATTTTACTGTTAAGTACGGCAATTAAATCTTTTTTATCTCCAAAAGACTGCCCGTCAACTGCTCTTATGTTTTTCACGCTCACGCTACTATCTGATGGAAAAACGCCGAGAACCCCCCTGCTGCTGGAGAAACCGAAACGGTCTTTTTCTGATTTCCGTGTAGGTTTTGCATAGATATCAATTAGCGCATTTCCGCGTTTCACCACAAAATGTTTTTCCTGATCAAGGGCCACCATCATTTCGCGCGTAATATCCTGAAATTTTGTGACAGTTTTACCATCAATAGAAATCACTATGTCATGTGGTTGAAACCCGTATCTTTCAGCGGCGCTTCCACCAATTATTCCACCGATTTGCGGACTGACAACTTTTTGACCATGAAATGTGAACAGTCCTGCCAGCAGAATAACCGCAAATATATAATTAATAGCCGGTCCGGCAAACACAATAGCCGCACGCTGCCATACCGGTTTTGCAAAAAAAGCTTCCTGTTTCTCGGCCTCTGTCATAGGACGCGGCGGCTCTTCACCTTCTTCAATCTGGTCTGTGACCCCTGCGCTGGCAGGATCCGTATCACCAAACATCTTTACAAAACCTCCAAGTGGAATCAGCGAGATCTTCCATCGTGTTCCGGCCTTATCTGTGCGCCCCCATATTTCCTTACCAAAGCCAATTGAAAACTCATCAACCCGCACGCCGCACATTCTGGCAATTATGTAATGGCCCCATTCATGCACGAAAACGAGAATACTGATGGCAACAAGAAATGCTGCTATCGAGATGGCTATATTAGGCCCCAAAGCCTGAATCATATCTATAAGGTTCATGTGTTTTTCTCTTTACCGTTCGTCCAGATTCTTGAATTTATTATGCTACAATATGCTTTTGGTTACAAAAGAGCGCACATTGTTATTGAATTCCTCGATATCATCAACTGTTTTTATGTCTTTATTCGGCGCTTCTTTATCTGCCCATAATAGAGCATTTTCAATGATTTTGGCAATTTTTCCAAAAGATATCTGTTCCCGCAAAAACAAATCAACAGCCTCTTCATTCGCGGCATTCAATGTAATCTGCGCGTTTTGTCCACTTTCCAGAGCTGTATAAGCAAACCGCAAAGCAGGAAATTTATCCAAATCAGGTGGCAAAAACGTAAGTTTCGATAGGGATTTAATATCCAATGTTTGACCCGGCGTTTTGATTCGCTCCGGCCAGCTAAGAGCATAAGCCACAGGCGTACGCATATCACTGGCCCCCATTTGAGCCAGAACAGAACCATCATGATAAGATACCATCGAATGAATTACCGATTGCGGATGAATTACGACATCAATCTTATCTGCAGGCATATCAAACAGATAATGGGCTTCTATAATCTCCAGCGCCTTATTCATCATGCTGGCGCTATCAACCGAAATTTTCCGGCCCATTGACCAATTAGGATGATTTATGGCCTGCTCTATTGTGGCAGCGTTTATATCCTTTATGTCCCAATCCAGAAACGGTCCACCTGAAGCCGTCAGGATAATTTTGTCAATAGCAGCGCGGTTATGGTCTTCAAGGCACTGAAATATAGCATTATGCTCGCTATCCACAGGCAGAATTTTGGCGCCTGATTTTCTTGCCGTTTCCATGACCAAAGCTCCGGCGGCTACCAAGGGCTCTTTGTTGGCAATGGCTACATTGATACCATTTTTCAGGGCAGAGAGTATCGGCCTTAGCCCTGCAAACCCTACAATTGCGGCAAGAACCAGATCACAAGGCTCGCCAGCCAATGCCTCAAGAGCTTCATCACCGGCATGAGCTTCGATATTCGTGCCGGATAAAAGGGATTTTAGTTCCTCACATTTTCGTTCATCGGCAATCACAGCTTTTTTTGCCTTCAAGCGAATCGCTTCTTGCGCAAGCTTTTGAGCATTTGATCCGGCGCTTACAACTTGAACATCAAAATATTCAGGTGCTGATAAAATGACGTCACTTGCTGATTGTCCGATTGAGCCAGTAACGCCCAAAATGCTGATTTTCTTACAGAACATAGGATAAAATTACCATCGCCAGAAAGAACACAGGCGCGCCTAATAGCATCGAATCAATGCGATCCAATAAGCCACCATGCCCCGGAATTAGATTTCCCGTATCCTTTACGCCTGCTTGACGCTTAACGAAGGAAACCAGCAAATCCCCGGCTTGTCCGGAAGCGCCCGTTACCACGCCTAAAACCGCTAAAACCAGAAGATTTGTATATAGGCTGCGTTCATCAAACTCTGTATGAAACCCGAACATCATATACCAAGTCATACCCAGCAACGCCGGAAACAAAAGCGCGCCGCCGAAGCCCGACCACGTTTTGTTTGGACTGATTTCCTTGATCAGTTTTGGTCCGCCAATTGTTTTTCCTGTGAAGTAAGCTCCGATATCACTCGCCCATATCATGCCTATAAAAACCAGTAGAACATTGACTGAGTACATATCTCTTAAAATATAAAAGCTGCTGTAAGACAGAGCCATATAAATCACGCCGAGAACCATACAGGGCATAAAAAACACTGTTTTTTTAGAAAGGTTAAACCATTCCTGCGTAGAGATAATAAATGAAATCGCCAGCCATAATGTAAGAGGCCAGTCACCAGCAATAATGCAATACAGGAATACAGGCGCAATAATGATCGCCGAGATAATGCGTTTTTCCAAAGATCCTAATGATTTAAACATATTTTATGCACCGGATTTTTTGATCGCCCCAAAGCGTCTATCACGCTCTGCATATTCATTTATGGCATGAACAAGGTCATCCTTATCAAAATCCGGCCAGAGAGTCGGCGTAAAAACCATCTCGCTATAAGCACACTGCCACAGAAGAAAATTGCTGATACGCTTTTCTCCACTCGTACGAATAAGCAAATCAGGATCAGGGATATCTTTAGCACTTAAAAAAGTAGGCATGCTTTCTTCAATTTCTTCTATCTCAGGGATATTTCCATCAGCAAGCGCTTCTTTCATCATCGCCTGCGCGGCTTGGGCTATGTCATAACGTCCCCCGTAATTCAGAGCCATAATCACAGTAATACCTGTATTATCTTTGGTCAGTCTTTCGGCATTATCTATTAACCTGATGATATCTTCATCAAAAGCCGTTTTATCGCCAATAACCATCAGCTTGACTTTATTCTTATGCAGCTCAGCTGTCTCTTTTCTAAGGTATTGTCGTAAAAGCTGCATCAGATCATTGATTTCAGATTGAGGTCTTTTCCAGTTTTCCGAAGAAAATCCAAAAAGTGTTAGATACTCGACGCCAAGCTCGGCAGCATGTTTTACTATTTTGCGGGCACTTTCAGCGCCTTGCTTATGTCCCATAGTTCTTGGTAACCCGCGATTATTGGCCCATCTGCCATTACCATCCATAATCACAGCAATATGACGAGGAATATCTGTTATGATTTCGCTTTGCTTGCCTTTTAAGATCATATGCTTAGCTACTCTTGCCTTTTTTATATATAGTGAAATGACTAGACCGTCATAATATCTTTTTCTTTTCCAGCCAGCATATTATCAATCCTACCGACATAATCATCTGTGAGTTTCTGGACTTCATCAGATAATCTTTTGTGATCATCCTCGGAAATATCGCCCTCTTTTTCCATTTTCTTTAAGGAATCCATACCATCCCTGCGTGCATTTCTTACCGAAATGCGTGCACTTTCTGCGTATTTTCCAGCTACTTTTGTAAGTTCCGTCCGTCGTTCCTCGTTTAAATCAGGAATAGGAATACGGATCGTATTACCATCAGGCATCGGATTTAGACCCAGACCTGAGTCGCGGATAGCTTTTTCCACAGACTTAACCCCTGAAGCATCCCAGACCTGCACTGTAATCATACGAGCCTCCGGCACTGCAACTGTACCGACCTGATTAATCGGCATTTTACTGCCATACATATCAACGACAACTGTATCCAGTAAATTTGCCGAAGCCCGTCCGGTACGCAATCCAGAAAACTCCTTATGCAGGACCTCTACAGCTTTCTCCATACGCTGCTGTATTTCGTTTTTGTTATAAGACATGGCTTACATCCTTTTTAATTTCCTAATTACTGACAACTGTATAACAGCCCTTATTCTGGACGACTTGTCCAAATCCACCGTCTTCAAGAATAGAAAAGACGACAATCGGAATATTATTATCCCGCGCCAAAGAAATGGCTGTGGCATCCATAACTTTCAAATCCTTGGTCAGGACATCCATATAGGTGACGCGGTCATATCTCTGTGCCTCCGGATTTTTTCGTGGATCATCGGAATATACACCGTCAACTTTTGTCCCTTTTAAAATGACATCGCAATTCATTTCAGAAGCGCGAAGCGCGGCGCCTGTATCTGTTGTAAAATAAGGGTTGCCAGTTCCTGCAGCAAAGATTACCACACGCCCCTTTTCCATATGGCGAACGGCGCGTCTTCTGATATAAGGCTCACAGATTGAGTCCATACGGATAGCTGATTGGACCCGTGTATCCACCCCCATATTCTCCAGCACGTTTTGAAGCGCAAGTGCATTCATAACAACACCAAGCATGCCCATATAATCGGCGGCTGTACGATCCATACCTTTTGATGCCACAGAAACGCCGCGAAAGATGTTGCCTCCACCAACAACAATGCAGACCTCAAGGCCCATATCAACAACTTCTTTGATATCCTTGGCAACACGATTCATTGTATCGGAATCCAGCCCGAACTCTTTGCCACCCATCAGGACTTCACCGGAAAGCTTGAGCATGACACGTTTATAAGGGAGGACGGCTTCTACATTATCATCCGGTGTTTTAGCGCTCATGGCCATGGCCCCTCTCTTATGTCAGTGTCTGTCTTACGCGATATTATATATTAATGAAGCCGCGTCAATATGCAACGCGGCTTTCAAAAAATTAGGTCAAAAAGATGTTAGCCATTCGCTGCGGCAGCAACTTCAGCAGCAAAATCTTCTTCTTCTTTTTCGATGCCATCGCCAAGTTTTACACGCTTAAATCCGGCAAGTTTAATTTCTGTGCCGGCATCTTTAGCTGCCTTTGCTACGACATCAGAGATTTTTGTTTCTCCGTCGATTACAAAAACCTGCTCGGTCAGGCAAATTTCTTCGTAGAATTTACGGATACGGCCTTCAACCATTTTCTCGGCAATATCGGCAGGCTTGCCGCTGGCAATTGCCTGTTCTTTCAGAACATTGCGCTCGCGGTTAAGTGTATCGGAATCAACATCGGCAGGCGCAAGGAATTGCGGGCTTGTTGCCGCAACGTGCATCGCAATTTGCTCACCAACACCTTCTAAAACAGACGCATCAGCAGAAGATTCAAGCCCCACAAGAACGCCTAGTGTCCCAAGATTATCAGACAAAGCACCGTGCATATAACCTGCGATTGCACCATTTGAAACTTCCAGAGTTTCAAGACGTCTAATCGTCATGTGCTCACCGATTGTCGCAATAAGGTCGGTTAATGTATCAGCAACAGACTTACCGTCCAAATCAGCAGAAGTCAGTTCCTCAAGTGTATTTACCTCAAGGGCTTTTTCTGAAACTTTCTTTACGAAGGCTTGGAAATCTGCATTTCTGGCGACAAAGTCTGTTTCAGAGTTGATTTCAACGACAACGCCTTTTGTGCCTTTTGTTGCCAAAGCCACCAGACCTTCAGCCGCTGTACGACCGGATTTTTTGGCCGCTTTCGCCAGTCCTTTGGTACGGAGCCAGTCAATTGCCTTTTCCATGTCACCTTCATTTTCAACCAGAGCTTTTTTGGCATCCATCATGCCTGCGCCTGATTTTTCACGAAGTTCCTTAACCATTGATGCTGTAATATCAGCCATGTTTCTATTCCTCTTTGTTTTTTAAATTGGTTAATTGAAAAAATTAAGCAGAAGCAGCCTTTTTCTCTTCTTCTACAGGCTCTTCTTCTTTAGCTGCTTTAGCTTTTGCCTTTGCAGCATTTTTCTTTGGAAGATCAACCTTTGCATTTTCATCTGCGCCCAAATCCTTATCCGTAGAGGCAAGTTCAGCTTGTAGGCCGTCAAGAATTGCACCGACAACAGCTTCGCAATAAAGATCAATAGCGCGGATTGCATCATCATTTCCGGGTATCACATAATCAACACCATCGAATGAGCCATTGGAATCAACAACTGCAAAAACAGGAATACCGAGTTTGTTAGCTTCCTTAATCGCGAGGTCTTCTTCGTTTGTGTCTATCACGAAAAGAGCATCCGGTTGACCACCCATATCCTTGATCCCGCCAATGGCACGCTCCAGCTTATCACGCTCACGTATCATCATAAGGGTTTCCTTTTTTGTATAGCCACTTTGATCACCGGAAAGAAGGTCATCCAACTGACGAAGACGTTCGATAGAAGAGCTTATTGTCTGCCAGTTTGTCATCATACCACCGAGCCAACGATGGTTCACATAGTATTGACCACTGCGCTTTGCTGATTCTTTAATAATATCACTTGCCTGACGCTTTGTTCCAACGAACAAAATACGTCCGCCTTTAGAAACGATATTACGGATTTCTTCCAAAGCTTTTGCCAGCATTGGCTGTGTTTGTTGCAGGTCAAGAATGTGAACTCCGTTACGAACGCCGAAAATGAACGGGCGCATTTTAGGGTTCCAGCGGCGTGTATGGTGTCCGAAATGAACTCCGGCTTCTAGTAGTTGACGCATTGTTACTTGTGGTACGGCCATATTTTTTCTCCTTTTCTATGTCCGGTTATTTCCTCTGCAAGCTTTAGTTTTGTTAATCAAAACACCGGTTAAGGAACTTGCATGCTTATTTCGCCCAGAGTTTCTTAGGCGATGTGCGGTTTATAAGGGTAAATAAAACGGAATGCAAGAAAAAATCATATCTCGGAAATTTTGAGCACGCCCTCTTCGCAACGTATTATGTTTCTGGCCTGAGAACTAAGATTCCAGCGGCCTGGCAGAATAATTTCGGCGGTACGTTCATCTTCCAGATCAGCATAAATTCTAATTTGTGACTTGCCCTGCCCTTCGATGTCCAGAAATTGCTTTATTTTGGGCAAAGCCGCATCACCTTTGAGATTGATATGAATTTCATTAATTTTACTTTCTAGCGACTCTTCCAAAGGTTTTATTGCTCCGCCGGTAAAGCGCATTTGGTCGTCCCGCACCTCACCTTCGACTTTAAGCAACAGGCTTGTTCCTGCCTCAAGGAAAGAACGCGTTGCCGCCAGTGTTTCCGAGAAAATTGTAACTTCGAAAACGCCTGTAGGATCGGAAATTTGTAAAAAGGCGTATTTACTCCCTTTTTGAGACATTTTTTCCTGCTTTTTCAAAAGCACACCTGCCATGTTATAATGTCCGGCCTGTTTTATGCGTAAATCTTCCTCTACGTTTCGATAGAAATTGATGTTCATACGCTCAAGCTGGGCCATGCGGGTATCAAGAGGATGGGCAGACAGATAAAAACCCACAGATGAAAATTCCCTGGAGAGTTTTTCTAATGGCGACCATGGCCGGATATTAGGAAGTTCAGGAATCCATGTATTGCTGCCAGGCCCGTCATCACCAAACAGGCTAACCTGACCGGATTCACGTTCTTCTTTCAAAGACTGCGCATGGCGGAGCAATAATTCTGCCCCTCCCAGCAGGTCTGCCCTATTATCATGAAGACTATCAAAAGCGCCTGCGCAGATAAGTTGCTCGAACTGACGGCGGTTCATATGTTTGGGATCAAGACGGGAAATAAAATCGGCTAAATCCTTGAAATCACCGTTCTTGCTGCGTTCAGTAATGATATCTTCCATAGCCTGCTCGCCCACACCCTTCAATGCCGCTAAAGCATAGCGAACAGCCTTGCCTTCTACTTTAAAATTCGCCAGAGACTTATTCATATCGGGCGGATAGAGCGATATGCCCATCTTATCCATATCCTGTTTAAAAACGGCTAGCTTGTCTGTATTCCCACGATCAAGGGTCATGGAAGCCGTAAAAAACTCGACCGGATAATTGGCCTTTAGCCACGCCGTCCAGTAAGCAATCAAAGCATAAGCCGCGGCATGGGATTTGTTGAAGCCGTAGCCCGCAAATTTTGCGATCTGGTCAAAAATATAAGAAGACTTTTCTTTCGGAACTTGATGATGCTCTTTTGCACCATCAACAAACATCTTGCGTTGTTCATCCATTTCTTCCTTGATTTTCTTACCCATTGCCCGCCTGAGCAAATCTGCGCTTCCCAATGTATAACCTGCCAGTTCCTGCGCGGCTTGCATGACTTGCTCCTGATAGATCATAATCCCGTAAGTCTCTTCAAGGAATGGCTGCAGTACCGGATGCATATAATCCGGCTCTTCCCGTTCCTCCTTAACGTCAATATATTTGGGAATGTTATCCATCGGACCCGGACGGTAAAGAGAAACAAGAGCGATAATATCTTCAAAGCGGTTGGGTTTAACCTTTCTAAGAGTATCTCTCATCCCTGCACTTTCAAGCTGGAACACGCCGACTGTGTTACCACTTGCCATAAGCTTGTAGGCATTTTCATCGTTTAGGGGAATTTCAAGAATATCAATATCTTTACCATGAGTTTGCGAGATCAGTTCAATGCTCTTTTGCACCACGGTCATGGTTTTCAAGCCCAGAAAATCAAATTTCACAAGACCTGCCTGCTCGACATATTTCATGTTGAATTGCGTAACCGGCATATCGGAGCGTTGATCGCGGTAAAGTGGGACAAGTTCTTGCAGTGGTCTATCACCAATAACAACGCCAGCCGCATGGGTCGAGGCATGACGATACAATCCTTCTAACTGTAGTGCGATATCAATAAGCTTTCCTTGAACTTCGTCCTTATCACGCTCGGCCCGAAGATCCGCATCGGAATCCAGTGCCTCTTGCAACGTCATAGGATGAGCCGGATTGTTAGGAATTAATTTGGCAATCCGGTCGACTTGCCCATATGGCATTTGTAGCACGCGGCCTACATCACGTACAACTGCACGCGCCTGTAGCTTTCCGAAGGTTATGATCTGCGCAACTCGGTCATAGCCGTATTTATTCTGTACATATTTGATAACTTCATCACGACGGTCCTGACAAAAGTCAACGTCGAAGTCAGGCATAGACACACGCTCGGGGTTAAGGAAACGCTCGAAGAGCAACCCTAAAGCCAGCGGATCAAGGTCGGTAATCTTTAGCGCCCATGCCACGACGGAACCTGCGCCGGAACCGCGACCTGGTCCAACTGGAATATTATGTTCCTTTGCCCATTTGATGAAATCGGAAACGATCAGGAAATAGCCCGGAAAACCCATTTCATTGATGATACCAAGTTCGTATTCAAGCCTTTCCCAATATGCTTTTTCCCTATCCTCACTGTCACCCCGAGCACAGTCGAGGGATCTTTTTCTATCAGCATCGTTTGAAGATTCCTCCACTTCCTCTGGTCGGTCGGAATGACATTGAGGTCGAACATAATTCTCCAAACGCCATTTCAGACCTTCTTCGGATTGGGCTTTTAGTTCTTCGAACTCGCTACGTCCGGCTTCTGTTTTGAAGGCCGGCAAGATTGGGTTAATTGGCTTAAGGAGATAGGAACACCTTTGGGCGATGACAAGCGTATTTTCTATCGCCTCCGGCAAATCCTCGAAGAGCTTGATCATCTCATCCGGTGATTTGAAATAGTGTTCCGGAGTAACTTTGCGGCGATCCTCTTCCATGACGTAGCGCCCTTCCGATATACAAAGCAACGCATCATGCGCTTCATGAGCCTTGCTATCAGGGAAATAACAGTCATTCGTTGCAACCAAAGGAATATCAAATTCATAAGCCAAATCAATCAGATCATCCTCGATTTTATCTTCTTCCGGCAAGTTATGGCGTTGTAATTCGATGTAGAAACGATCTCCGTAGATGGTTTTGAGCTTCTCGATTTGCTCTTTAGCTTTATCGGGCTGCCCGTGCAATAAGCTCTGGGCGATCGTGCCTTTTATACCGCCGCTCAAAGCTATGAGACCTTCTGAATGTTGTGCTAGTGTCTCTACTTTGGCGTGAATGGCGGCACTGCCGTCTTCCCCAGTGTAGGCTTCACTGATGATACGGCATAAATTCCGATATCCCGCATCATTTTGAACCAGCAATACAATCTGATGTCCCTCACTATCAACCGAAATCTGACAGCCGAGAATTGGTTGAAGGCCTGCTCTGGATGCCTCAAGTGCAAACTCCATAGCACCAAAAAGATTATTAGTATCCGTGATTGCGACAGCCGGCATCTGATGAGCGCAAGCCATCTTCACAAGGTCTTTAACCTTGATTGCCCCTTCCGCCAGTGAATACGCAGAATGCAGATGCAAGTGCACAAAACTTTGAGTCATGCGCAGGAGTATAGCATTATATTTTGATTCATCGATATGAAATATCTGAAATTAATAGGCCATAACACGGCCTGATTTCATCTCTAAAACACGGTCCATCTGATTGGCAAGATCGATATTATGTGTTGCGATAAGAGCACCTATCCCACGCTTATGGACCTGATCCATCAAAATTTCAAAAACTTCTTCTGACGTTTCGGGGTCCAGATTACCTGTCGGCTCATC
>Ga0224501_10002691_pt1 | contig 13990 bp, 12 predicted proteins | sample SF_Oct11_sed_USG_4_FD_169105 | JGI IMG/M metagenome (GOLD analysis project Ga0224501, IMG submission 169105) | Sediment microbial communities from San Francisco Bay, California, United States - SF_Oct11_sed_USGS_8_1 | ecosystem: Environmental > Aquatic > Marine > Sediment | place: USA...
CGTTGATCACCGCCACACCACCGGAAAGCTTGGCCAGACGCTCCTGGAGCTTCTCCCGGTCGTAGTCCGAGGTGGACTTGTCGATGGAGACACGGATCTCATCGATGCGGCCCTTGATCTTGTCGCTCTCGCCGGCTCCATCGATGATGGTGGTGTTGTCCTTGTCGATGACGACACGCTTGGCGTTCCCGAGGTCGCTCACCACGGTGTTCTCGAGCTTGAAGCCCACCTCCTCGGAGATGACCTGCCCGCCCGTCAGGACGGCGATGTCCTGGAGCATGGCCTTGCGGCGGTCACCGAACCCGGGTGCCTTCACCGCCGCCACCTTCAGCGTTCCGCGGAGCTTGTTGACCACCAGGGTGGCCAGGGCCTCGCCTTCCACGTCCTCGCAGATGATCAGGAGAGGCCGACCCATCTGAGCGACCTTCTCCAGCACCGGGAGGAGGTCCTTCATGGAAGAGACCTTCTTGTCGTGGATGAGGATCATGGGGTCGTCGAGGACGGCCTCCATCCGCTCGGGATCCGTGACGAAGTAGGGAGAGAGGTAGCCGCGATCGAACTGCATCCCCTCCACGGTCTCCAGGGTGGTGTCGAGGCCACGGGCCTCTTCCACCGTGATGACGCCGTCCTTGCCGACCTTCTCCATGGCGTCGGCGATCAGATCACCGATCTCGGCGTTGTTGTTGGCGGAAATCGCGCCGACCTGGGCGATCTCCTTCTTTCCCTTGGTGGCCGTGGAGAGCTTCTTCAGCTCCGCGACCACGACCTCGACGCCCCTGTCGATGCCACGGCGAATGCCCATGGGATTGGTTCCGGCGGTGACGTTCTTCAGCCCCTCGCCGAAGATGGCCTGGGCCAGAACCGTGGCGGTGGTGGTTCCGTCACCGGCCACGTCGGAGGTCTTGGTGGCGACCTCCTTCACCATCTGCGCTCCCATGTTCTCGATGGGATCCTCCAGCTCGATCTCCTTGGCCACGGACACGCCGTCCTTGGTCACGGTGGGAGAGCCGAACTTCCGATCCAGCACCACGTTCCGGCCCTTCGGGCCGAGGGTGACCTTCACGGTCTTGGCGAGCTTGTCGACACCGGCCTTCAACTTGGCGCGGGCCTCGACATCGAACTCGATCTCCTTGGCAGCCATTGTGTTCTATCTCCTCTTACTTGATCACGGCCAGGATGTCGGACTCACGCAGGATGAGGTACTCGTCCCCATCCAGAGTGACGTCGGTCCCGCTGTACTTCCCGTACAGGACCTTGTCTCCGACCTTCACGTCCATCTCGATCCGAGTGCCCTCGTCGGAGAGCTTGCCGGGGCCCACGGCCACGACCTCACCCTGGGACGGCTTCTCTTTGGCCGTGTCCGGGATATAGAGGCCACCCCGCATCTGCTCGGCCTCCTCCAGCGACTTCACGACCACGCGGTCGGCCAGCGGCTGGATCTTGTCGGCGGTCTTACCCATCGCGCCTTCCTCCTGTGAAAAAGGCATGGTGAACTGAATTTTTCGGTGTTAGCACTCCACCACGGTGAGTGCTAATCGATGATGGAAGATATAGTGGACCGGGGGGGTGTCAACGACGGGTGCCGGCCCTGCAGCCAGGGCCTCGGAGACGTGCGGCCGGAGGAGGCGGGCGTCACTCCGCGGAGGTCAGGGCCTCCATCCGAGCCACTCCATCGAGCCCGACGATGGCCTGCACGACCTGGTCCGCGATGGAGTCGTCCATCCAATGACCCATCTCGCGCAGGACCGCGAAGGACGCTCTCCCCTCACGGTAGGCCATCTCCAGCACCGCCCGCGCGGAGCCCCGGAAGAGGGTCTCGACGACGCCGGGCGGAACCGCCTCACCTTCCCAGAATCGAGCCAGGGCGGCCTTCTCCTCCTGCGTCCCCTGGTGATGGACGTGGGAGACGAGGAGATTGTGGCTGCGCCGGCCCACGTCGAACTCGAAGTCGGTGAGATCGTCCACGATCTGGAAGGCGGTCCCCAGGCGTGCCACGGCGGGCTCCGCGGCCGCGAAGCGCTCCCCCATCTCACCGGACTCGAGAACCGACGGCGCCACGAAGGCGAGCGCGAAGAGCGCCCCACCGCGGATGCGGTGCACCCGCTCGACCATGTCCTCCGGGGTGGGGATTTCGGACACCCCGCCTTCCTCCGACCCCTCCAGCCGCCCGATCGACGCCATCCGGTCGAGAAGTCCCTTCAGGACGGCGTCGCGCTGCCCGGCATCCAGGATCCCCGCCGCCTCCGCCCGGTCGAGTACCCGACGGGAAAGACGCTCGAAGGACATGAGTTGGAGGATGGACATGAACCGCGATCCCGACCCCGCATCCAGCGGCAACAACGTCTTCGCCTGATCGTCGAAGATGTTGTCCGCCGCGGTGATGGTCCCCTTGATGCAGAAGTTCAACTCCGTGTACGTCCCGAGCCGCGCCTCGTCCACACCCAACGACCGGAAGATGGACCGGAAGAGGATCAGGAAGAAATATTCCTGGAGAAAGTGGAGTCCGGCCTCACGGGTCCCTTCCGAAGCCGTGGGGACGTGGGGCGCTTCGCCGATGAACCCACCCCCGAGCACCTCCCCGAAATCGGAGTAGATCCTGCGCACCGCGTCTGCCTGCGCCGCGATGTCCGGGGCCATCCGGGCCCACACACCCTGGGCCTCGAGGAGCGCCACGGCTTCCTTGGAGCGAAAAACGGGAGAAAGGGTCATCGTGTACGACGGTCCGGGTTCAGTTCACTTGAGCCAAGTAATGTAGCCCAACAGGACGGAATTTCGACACCCGTACGGCTACTTTCCGGTGAGGTGCACGCCGGCCAGCGCCAGCCCGTAGAGCGTCAGGAACGGCTCGATGCGATCCACCGAGACGAGATGGGGTCCCAGCACGGCCGCGAACCCTCCCGTGGCCACCACCAGGGCGTCCGGCCTCCCCCACTCGTCCTTGATGCGCTCCACCATCCGGTCCACGCCGTCCACCACGGGGAAGAAGACGCCACTCTGGATACAGGTCTCGGTGCGCCGGCCGATGACGCTCTCGGGAGGCTGAAGCTCCACCAGCGGAAGCTTGGCGGTGCGCTTCCCCAACCACTCGAGCCCCGCCGACAGCCCCGGCGAGATCACCCCGCCCACGAAGACGCCGTCGGCGGTGATGCAGTCGTACGTCGTGGCGGTGCCGAGGTCCACCGCGATGGTGTCGCGGCCGAACATCTCCCGGGCGGCCAGCGTGTTCACGATGCGGTCGGCACCCACCGTCATGGGCTCGTCCACGTCCAGCCGGATGGGCAGGTCAGAGGAAGGATCGACCACGATGATGTCTCCACCGGGGATGATCCGCTCCATGGTGGCGGTCCAGAGGCGGGTTGCCGCGGGCACCACCGAGCCGACCACGCCCTGGGTGAGCGAAGCGGACGCGCCGTCCACCTCCTCCAGGAAGGCGCGAAGGAGCACGGAGAGTTCGTCCACCGTGCGGGGGACAGCCGTACTGACCCGCCAGTGGGCCTGGATTTCGGTGGGCGCGGAGCCCGTGAGTCCCACCACCGTTTCCGTATTCCCTACGTCCACCACGAGCTGCATGCGGACCCGTCTCCTCTGTGTGCGATGCCACGGTTCCCGGAAAGGTTACGCCGTCAGGCCGTGTCCACCAGTGTCACGCGCCCCGCTGCCACCTGGGCGACGGGGCCATGGGGGGAACGGACGATGAGGGACCCGTCCGGGGCGATCCCCTCGGCGACTCCCGACTCACCCATCTCCGACGACACCCGCCGTCCCCGGAGGACGTCCCTCCGATTCAGCCCCTCCACCTCGTCCGGGCGCAGGAACCCGGGCGGCGGGTCCGCGTGCGCACGCAGCCGGCCGAGGATGGCCCCGACGAGGCGCGCTCGGACACGGGGCGCCAACGGGGAGGCGCTCGCCAACGCGAGGGAGGTGGCGATCTCCACCAGGTCGGGTGGAAACTCTTCCGTCCGTTGGTGCACGTTGAGTCCCACCCCCGCCACCACCCCGCCCTTCTCCGCCTCGCACAGGACTCCCGCCACCTTCCGTCCCCGGAGAAAGAGGTCGTTGGGCCACTTGATCCCCACCGGAAGGCCGGGAAGGACCTCTTCCACGGCCTCGGCCACGGCGAGCCCGACGAGGAGGGACAGGCCACCGGGAACCGCGCTTCCTTCCACCAGGGGAAGGAGCACGGACATCCAGATCCCCGATCCGTTCCGCGACACCCACTCGGTGCCCCGCCGCCCCCGACCCGCGGTCTGCTCCTCCGCCAGGACGAGGGTCCACGGTGCTGCTCCGCTCCGTGCGAGCTCCTTGAGGCGGTCGCTGGTCGAGCCCAGCACGTCGTGGCACTCCAGAGCCGGAAGTCGCCACTCCTCCCGCCATCGGGAGACGTCGCTCCCCTCCCATTCCCCCACGAGTCCCACTACGTGACCATCCGCAGGGATACGTCCGCCACCGGAGCGGAGTGTGTGAGCGCGCCCACGCTGATGAAGTCCACACCGGTCAGGGCCACCGTGCGGACGCTGGCCAGCGTGACGTTCCCCGACGCCTCCAACTCGGGGCGGGGGCGCTGCGGCGCGCCCGGTTGGGCGCTCCCGGCCCACTCATCCACGCGCGATACCGCGCGCTGAAGCACCTCGGGAGGCATGTTGTCCAGGAGGATGCGGTCCACGCCCACCGGAAGGACGGCCTCGAGCTCTTCCAGCGACCGGACCTCCACCTCCACCGGGATCCCGCGATCGTTGCGGGTCACGGCGGCCCGGGCGGCGGCGGCCACGCCCCCGCACGCATCGGCGTGATTGTCCTTGACCAGCACCATGTCGTAGAGACCCATGCGATGGTTCGCCGCGCCGGCCGCACGCACGGCCTCCTTCTCCAGGAGGCGCCACCCCGGGGTCGTCTTGCGGGTGTCGATGACCTGGGCCCCCGTCCCCTCCACCGCCGCGACGTAGCGGCGCGCCTGCGTGGCGATCCCCGCCAGGCGTCCGAGAAAGTTCAGGGCGGTGCGCTCTCCCACCAGGATGGAGTGGGTTCGGCCGGAGAGGCGGAAGAGGACGTCTCCCACCTCCGCGTCTACACCGTCCGCCACTTCGGTCTCCACCGTGAGATCCGGATCCACCTGGCGGAACACCTCCTCGACGCACGCCGTTCCCGCCACCACCAGCGGCATCTTGGCCACGATGACGGCGCGGGCTTCCGCGGTGGCGGGGATGGTCCAGAGGGTGGTCCAATCGCCCTCGCCCACGTCCTCCTCCAGCGCCGCCACCACCAGATCGTGCCGGGAGCGGACGAGCGCGTCGTCCCCGGTTGCCCGCGTCATCGGAGCGCGAGGTAGAAGAGGTAGCCGCCTCCCACGCACCAGCAGTACGGGGCGAAGAGGTGGAACGAGCGGCGGGCCAGCATGGCCACGAACGTGCGAATGGCCAGCACACCCGTGACTCCCGCGGCGAACCCACCCACCAGGAGCGGCGCCAGCGCGATTCCACCCGCGCCGCCCATTTCCGGGATCTGCAACACCGCGGCGCCGGCGATGGCGGGCACGGCCATCAGGAACGAGAAGGCGGCGGCCTCTTCGGCGTCGACGCGAAGCCACAACCCGGCCACGACCGTCGACCCCGACCGGGAGATCCCGGGGACCAGTGCGACGGCCTGGGCCAGACCCATGGCCAACGCCCTGCCCCACCCGACCTCGGCGCCGGCTTCACGCTGCAGCGCCCACCGCGTGGTCCACAGGACGGCCCCGGTGACGAGGAGGGCGATCCCCGGCGCCACGGGGTTCTCGAAGAGGGCTTCCACCTCGTGTTTCCAGAGCACGCCCACCACGCCCGCGGGAACGGTGGCGAGTGCCAGGAACCCGATGTACCGCAGCGCGTCGGCGTCGCGGCGCACCGCTCCCTGTACGAGGCGCGCCACCCGAGCACGATAGACGAGGAGGATGGAGATCAGGGTCGCGAGGTGCACCACCACTTCGAACACCACCCCCTCCACGTGGATGTCCAGGAGCGTCTGCGCGACCACCAGGTGCCCCGAGCTCGAAACGGGCAGGAACTCCGTGGCACCCTGCACGATCCCCAGGATCAGCGACTCGAAGATGGTCATTCGTCTTCACACCCTTTGATCACGCGTTCGTAGAGCGCCTCGTACATGGGCACGACCCGGTCGGCCGAGAAATACTCGACCGCCCGAGCGCGCCCCGCCTCCGCCAGCCGTCCGTGGAGCGCGGGATCGGAGAGGATCTCGATTCCGGCGTCACCCATCCCCTCCACGTCCCCCACGGGGAGGAGGAATCCCGTCCGCCCGGACTCGACCACCTCGGGGAGCCCCCCGGCACGGGTGGCCACCACGGGAGCGCCACACGCCATCGCCTCCAGCGCGGCCAGCCCGAAGGACTCGCCCCCCGAGGGAAGGAGGAACAGGTCCGCGCACGCCAGGAGCTCGTTCACCGAAGCATGCTTTCCCAGAAAGAGGATGTCCCGCCGCACCCCCAGTTCCTCGCCCTTCTCCATGGCCCGGGGGCGATCGGGGCCGTCGCCCACCATGACCAGCCGCGCGGGCACCTTCTCGCGGATGCGCGCGAAGGCGGCCACCACGTCCTCCACGCGCTTCACCGGCCGGAAGTTGGAGATGTGCATGACGATCTTCTCTCCCCCCGGCGCCAAGGTGCCCCGGTGGCACGGCTCGAGGTCGGGCCGCCAGGCGTCGGTGTCGATGAAGTTGGGAATCACGTCGATACGGTCGCCGGGCACCGCGAAATCCCGGACCGTCTCCTCCTTCAGGTAGTCGGACACCGCCGTGATCCCCTGGGACCGCAGGATGGAGAACTGGGTGATGCGGTGGAAGGAGGGGTGCAGTCCCACCAGGGTGATGTCGGTGCCGTGGAGGGTCGTGATGATGGGCAGGTCCTTCTCCGTGGCCATCATCTCCCGGGCGATCCACGCCGAGGTGGCGTGGGGAATCGCGTAGTGGACGTGGACCAGGTCGAGCCCCTCGCGGGATGCCGTGTCGTGGATGGCCACGGAGAGCGCCAGGGAATACGGCGGGTGCTCGAACAGGGGGTAGTCTTCCATCTCCACTTCATGGAAGAAGACGCGCTCCCTGAAGTGACCCAAACGGAAGGGCTGCGCGTACGAAATGAAGTGGATCTCGTGGCCCCGTGCCGCGAGCTGGATCCCCAGTTCGGTGGCCACGGCGCCCGAGCCCCCGTACGTGGGGTAGCAGGTGATCCCGATCTTCATCCCGTCGTCTCCTCTTCGTCGGATTGCGCCTTCGCCCATGCGGCGAGGACTGCGGCCACCTTCTCCGCCATGGGAGCGGAGGCCTCGAGGCGCGTCGTGTCGGCAGGGAGCTGATTCCGGAACCAGGTGAGTTGCCGGCGGGCGTATCGGCGCGTGTTCAGACGGATGGTCTCCACGGTCGCATCCAGGTCCGCCTCGCCCTCCAGGTACTCCCGCATCTCCCGGTACCCGGTCCCCGTCATACCGGGATCGTCCCAGGAGTACCCTGCGACCCGCAGTGCCCGCACCTCCTCCACCAGGCCCCTGTCGAACATCCCGGGTACCCGTTCGTCGATGTGGCGATCCATCTCCTCTTTGGGGAGGTCGAGGACCACCACGACACCGGGCACGGCCTCGCCCTCCGGCGCGCTGGTCCGGTGCCACCACGAAAGAGGACGGCCGGTGAGGAGCGCCACCTCCAGCGTGCGGCTCATGCGCTGCGGGCCCCCCTCCACGGCGAGTTCCGCCCGCTCGGGGTCCAGCCACCGGACCCATGTGGCCAGACGTTCCCTTCCCTGCCCGGCGAGGTACTGCCGAAGCGCGTCCCGCCGCCGGGGGTCCATGGGAGGCTCGGCGAAGATGGGCTCCATCACGGCCTTGAGGAAGAATCCGGTCCCACCGACCAGCACGGGAATCCGTCCGCGCCCCGTGATCTCGGGGATCCAGCTACGCACGTCCCGGGCGAACCGACCCGCCGAATACCGCTCATCCGGGTCCACCAGATCCAGGCCATGGTGCGGGACGGCGGCGCGCTCCTCCACGGTGACCTTGGCCGTTCCGACGTCCATCCCCCGATAGACCTGGCGGGAATCCATGGAGACGATCTCCATCGGGAGGTGCCGGGCCAGAGCGAGGGAGAGCGCGGTCTTTCCCGAGGCGGTGGGTCCGGTGATGGCGAGGAATGCCGGCCGGGAGTGGGGGGAGCCCTTCATGTCAGCGTCCGAACTTGCGCTCCAACTCGGCGGCGGAGAGCCGCACGATGGTGGGCCGCCCGTGCACGTCGTGATGCGGGAGCTCCGTGGCGAAGAGCTCGTCGAAGAGCTCCTGCATCTCCCTGGGGCTCAGTCGCTGCCCCGCCTTGATGGCTCCCTTGCAGGCGAACGTCATGGCGATGCGCTCGTGCTGATTCTTGGCGGACCGCACCAACTCCGAGCCGTGGGTGAGTTCATCGATCATCTCGCGGAAGGCGCGCTCGGCATCGAAGTACGGATGCGGATTGGGCACCGCGTGGACGATCACCGTATCGCCGCCGAAGCCCTCCACCTCGAACCCCGCCCGCCCCAGCAGTCCTCCCAGCTCCTCCACCTGCCGGTACTCGGCCTGGGTGAGCCGCATGGTGAGCGGAAAGAGGAGGCGCTGACCGGTCTGTCCGCCCGCCTCGTAGGCGTCCATGAGGCGTTGGAAGAGGACGCGCTCGTGGGCCGAGTGCTGGTCCACGATGAGGATACCGTCACGTGTTTCGGCCAGGATGTACGTGTTGAGCACCTGCCAGAGCCGCGGCCGGGGAGCCTCCACCACGGGCAGCGGAGCCACACCCGCATCCCCGCTCGGGGAGCCCTCCATACTGCTGGTGAAGAGCGCCATCTGTGCCTCCGGCGCCTCGCGGGGGGGCGGCTCGCGCACCGCCATGGGGTGGCTCGGCCCCCGGGGCGAGGAATCGAAGGTCGCGGCGCTGGCTTCGTGGTCCAGCGCGGCGCGGATGGCCGTCTCCACCAGCTCCTCCACCCTCGAGTCGTCACGGAAACGGACCTCGGCCTTGGCGGGATGGACGTTGACGTCCACCTCCCCCCCGGGCACACGCACGTAGAGGAAGATCCACGGCCGCGCGCCGTGGGGGATGGTGGTGCGATACCCCCGCTCCGCCGCCCGGATCAGGTTCGCGGAGCGGAAAGGACGCCCGTTCACGAAGAGGTGCGCGCGTCGGAGCCCGGGCTGCGCCGCGTCGGGACGCTGCACCAGTCCTTCGATCTCCATCCCGCCCGCTTCCCCGGTGACGGAAACGAGCGACCCAGCATCCTTTCCGCCCCAGATCTGAGCCACCCGACCGCCGGCGTCGGCCGCGGGGGCGAGGTCCAGAAGGACGCGATCATCCGACGTGAGGGAGAATCCCACGCGCGGATTGGCCAGCGCCAGGGAGGTGACCACCTCGCTGATGGCGCGCGTCTCCGCGCTCACCGACTTGAGGAACTTGGCGCGGGCCGGCGCGTTGAAGAACAGATTCCTGATCTCCATGGTGGTGCCGCGCTGACGGGGAAAGTCGTCCACCGCCGCGATCCGCCCCCCGTCCATGACGATGCGCGTACCGACCTCATCGTCCGCGTCGTGGGTCTCCATGGTCAGGCGGGACACCGCGGCGATGGAGGGCACCGCCTCTCCCCGGAACCCGAAGGTCCGGATCCCCTTCAGGTCCTCCGCGTGGGAGATCTTGCTGGTGGCGTGCCGGTCCAGGCAGAGGAGGGAGTCCTCGCGACCCATCCCCACGCCGTCGTCGCTGACGCGGATGCGCCTCTTCCCCCCTCGCTCCACGGCGATCTCGACACGGGTGGCCCGCGCGTCGAGCGCGTTCTCGACCAATTCCTTCACCACGGAGGCGGGGCGCTCCACGACCTCTCCGGCGGCGATCTGATTCGCCACCGCGTCGGGCAGGATATGGATGCGTCGGGCCATCGATCCCAGGGGCGAGAAGGCGAATGGGTAACGGAAAAAAGGTAACGGGGAATCACGGGGCGGGGCCAACCCGCGACGCTACTCCGGGATGCCGTAGAATCGGAGCGCGTTGGCCGTCGTCCTGCGAGCCACTTCCTCCACGGAGACACCCAGATGGCCCGCCACGGCCATCGCCACGTCACGGACGTACGCGGGCTCGTTCCGCTTCCCTCGATAGGGTACCGGCGCGAGGTAGGGCGCGTCCGTCTCGATGAGGAGGCGGTGGTCGGGGACCTCCCGGAGGAGATCGGCGCCATCGTACTTCTTGAAGGACGTGATACCGGAAAAGGACACGTACCAATCCACGTCCATCCCAGCCTCGAAGAGCTCCCTGCCGCCCACGAAGCAGTGGAGCACCCCCCGCACCGCGGGGCCGGCGTCCCGGATCATGGCGGCCACGTCGGCGTCCGCGCTGCGGGCGTGGACCACCACGGGGAGCCCCAATTCGCTCCCGAGTTCCAGGTGGGCTGCGAAGAGCCTCCGCTGTACGACGCGGGGCGAGTGGTCGTAGTGGAAGTCGAGCCCGGTCTCCCCCACGGCGACGACCTCCGCATTCGCCGCCAGCTCACGAACGCGTTCCAACGCGTCGGGCGCCGCCGCCGCGGCCTCGTGGGGGTGGATCCCGGCGGTACACCAGAGCCCCTCGCGGGCACGGGCGAGGGCCAACGCCCCCTCCGCGTCCTCGACACCGGAGGCGATGGTGACGGCGCGGGTCACGCCCGCCTCCCCACTACGACGAAACACCGCCTCCAGGTCTTCCCCGAAGGCGGTGTCCGTGAGGTGACAGTGGCTGTCGAAGAACTCGATCACACGGAAGCGGGCTGAGGCCTCGGCTTCTTTTCATGACTCCCGAGTCCCCACCGCTTCTGGATCTCCACCAGCGCCGGCGAGGCCACGAAGATCGAGGAATACGTCCCCACCACGACTCCCAGGATGAGCACCACGGTGAAGTCCCGGATCACCGCTCCGCCCAGGATCGCCAAAGCCATGAGCACCGCCAGCGTGGTCCCCGAGGTCAGCACCGTTCGGGGCAGCGTCTCGTTGATGGACGAATCGATGAGCTCGATGGTGTCGCGCTTCCGCGCGCCCTTCTGGTGCATGTTCTCGCGGACGCGATCGAACACGATGATCGTGTCGTTGAGGGAGTACCCGACGATGGTCAGGATGGCCGCCACGGTCGGGAGAGCGATCTCGACACGGAATGCCGCCAGGAAGCCCAACGTGATGAGGATGTCATGCATGGTGGCGATGACGGCCGCCAGCCCGAACCTCAGCTCGAAGCGGATCGCCAGATAGACCAGCGTGAGGAGGAAGGAGAAGAGGATGGCCAGCGCCGCCTTCTCCTGGAGTTCTCCTCCCACCTTGGCGCCCACCAGCTCGGTCCGCACCACCTCGAAGGATTCCCGTCCGAACACGTTGGCCAGCTGACCCTCGATGTCGGCGGCCACCGACTCGATGTCGGTCTCTTCGGCGAGGCCGGCGCGGATGGTGAACTCGCTCTCGTCCCCGAAGCGGGTGATGAGCGGCGCCTGGGCCCCGCCCAGCGCGTCACGGACCTGTTCCGTGCTCACTTCCTCGGGGAAGCTCACCTGGATCAGCGATCCCCCTGTGAAGTCCACACCATAGTTGAGCCACGATCCCAGGGACACGACGTTGTTCAGCATGGCCGCGATCCCCAGGAGGATCACCACGGCGGAGATGGCGTACGCCGTGTTCCGGCGTTCGATGAAACGATACTTGGCGTTCGAGAAGAGTCTCATGGTCGAACCGTCAGATGCTGATGGGATCGGAAGCCTTCTTGTCCTTCAGATAGATCAGGAAGAAGGTCCGCGTTACGAAGAGCGCCGAGAAGAACGAAGCCACGATTCCCATGGAGAGGGTCACCGCGAATCCCCGCACCGGGCCCGTTCCGAACTGGAAGAGGATCAGCGCCGTGATGAGGGTGGTGATGTTGGCGTCCACGATGGCGGACAGCGCGTGGGCGAAGCCCTCCTCCACTGCGGTCCGGGTGGCCCGCCCAGCGGCGAGTTCCTCGCGGATCCGCTCGAAGATGAGGACGTTGGCGTCCACGGCCATTCCCACCGAGAGGATCAATCCCGCGATGCCGGGCACCGTGAGGGTGGCACCCAGCCCGGCCAGGCCACCGAGGACGAGTTCGACGTAGACGGCCAGGGCCAGAACCGCCAGCACGCCCGTCATGCGGTAGTAGGTCAACATGATCAGGAGGACCAGGACGACGCCCACGATCCCGGCCACCTTCCCCTGGTCGATGGAATCCTGCCCCAGCGACGGGCCCACCGTGCGCTCCTCGATGACGTTGATGCGCACGGGGAGTGACCCCGCCCGCAGGACCAGCGCCAGATCCCTGGCCTCGTCCAACGGCGTGCCCGCGCCCATCTCGATCTGACCCCGGGCGCCGATGCGGTCACGGATGACGGGAGCGCTCATGACCTCACCGTCCAGGACGATGGCGGCGTAGTCCCCGATGTGCTGGCCGCTCCACTGCTGGAAACGGCGCCCTCCCGCCCGATTGAGCTCGAACTGGACCTGGGACTGGTTGAACTGGGGGTCCCGGCCCGCCGTGGCGTTCTCGAGCATGGTCCCGTCGATGAACGCCTCGTCCTCCAGGACGAAGAGGCGGACGTAGTTGCGCGCGCCGCGCCCCACCACCTCGGCGCCCCATTGGAGCATATGCCTCCGCGGGAGGGCTCGCTGGACCTCGGGGAGGGAGAGGAAGTACCGGGCGACCTCCACGTCCTCCGAGGCGACCATATACGTGCCCTCCGTGTCGCCGAAGCTCAGGAGCGAGGAGAAGGGCCGCAGCGCGTCGAGCGCCGCCGTTTCGTCCGGATCCGCGGAGCCCGCCTCGGTGGTGTCCCGTCCGCCTCCGAAGAGCATGGACTCGATGTCCTCGCCGGGCGCCTCCGCGATGCCACGCCCCATGGCACGGATGGAGTCGGCCCCCAACGTCGCCACGATGGCACGGTCGACGCGTGACAGGGCTGCGTCCACCTCCGTGGTGGGGAGGACGAGCTTCCACTCCAGATAGGCCTGGCTCTGGATGATCCCCTTGGCGCGATCCTCGTCGTCGATTCCCGGAAGCTCCACGATGAGACGGTCCGTCCCCACCTTCTGGATGAGGGGTTCCTCCACGCCGAGCTCGTCGATCCGGCTTCGGAGGATCCGCTCCACCCGGTCGATGCCGTCGCTCTTGGCTTCATCGGTGAGGGTTCCGTCGGGATCGTCCACCTCGACCACGAGGTGCATCCCGCCTTGGAGGTCCAGCCCGAGCTTGAGAGCCGAGCCGGTGTCCCGATAGTTCGTGTACAGCTGCCCGGCGGCGATCACCATGGTGAAGGCGATGACGGCGAGGCGGCTCTTCAGGGTGTTGAACATGGGCGCCGGTGTGCGTTCTACGGTTATTCGGGGAATTCCACCCCCGGGAAATCACAGCCACGAAAGGTGCCCGTGGCGGGCTGGCGTGTCAATCGTCCCGGGGGTGGCCTCCGCGACCGTCGATCAGAAGTAGAGGAAGGTCTGGATCTTCAGGGAATACTCCGAGTCGCCGCCGCCCTGCGGACGGTAGTAGTCGAAGTTGGCGCCGATCTTGTTCTTTCCGGAGAAGTAGAACATCACGCCGGGGGTGACCAGGAGGGCTCCGTCGTCATCGAAGGCGGTATCCGGATCTCCGGTCCCGACCCTCAGGAGGGGCTCCACACCCACGACACGGGCGCCCGCGAGAGGGTGGTAGTAGGAGGCCACGGCCTGGACGGCAAGGAAGTCGCTGGGCGTATCGGCCGCATCGAGGTTCTCCCAGTTGGTCCCTCCGGATACGGCCGCCTGGAAATGGAGTCCGTCCCGCCATCCCCCGTAGTCCACGTCCGCGGACCACCCCGTGGCGTACGACACCGAGTCGCCCGGATTGAGGTAGTCGTGCACCGCGAGCTGACCCGAGACCTTCACCTTCTCGGAGGCGTCGAAGGTCACCCGGCCGGCGACCGACTTGGCGTCAGATCGGA
>Ga0224501_10002692_pt1 | contig 13989 bp, 9 predicted proteins | sample SF_Oct11_sed_USG_4_FD_169105 | JGI IMG/M metagenome (GOLD analysis project Ga0224501, IMG submission 169105) | Sediment microbial communities from San Francisco Bay, California, United States - SF_Oct11_sed_USGS_8_1 | ecosystem: Environmental > Aquatic > Marine > Sediment | place: USA...
GGGGTTATGACATGGGCAAAAGTGACTTCACTTGTTTGTAGATTCTGAAGCCTACCATGAACAAATGGGCCCAATACCCAGTTCAAATGAAAGCTCAGAGCCCTCAACGACGTACTTTTCAGACTGTCGACGCACCAGAATTGGCCTCGAGATAGGAAATTAACACAGAACTGTTGGTGTTTGCATTGATTTCTCGGCTTATGCGCCGATGGTTGACAAATGCGTTTGCATGTGTATACTAGACTCGTAGTTACACAAGTCTCAATAGAGAAACTGTGCAACAAAAATATAGAAATAGGGTTTCAAAACGCAGTTTTTCACCTCTGTCAACAAGCGTTAGTGCCATTATTGTGCGATTATAGAGGCCCGAATGCAACGGCCCCTGTTTAGGGCTAGGGAAAACCGGCAAAGCACTTCTTATAACTTAGGTTTTCTCCAATCTTACGTCTAAATTTAAGTTCTACTCGATGTTATAAGGGGGCGAAGATCACTAGGTTACTAGGTTTTAGTAATTAGATCCCATTTTATTTCTATTTGGGCTATTTGGACCGTAGTTATTCAAGTGACCGATATTCGGTTTGTGGAAAAAGATCACTCACTATCGCTGTAATGAATGCGGAGTTGCCTCCCGTTAAGAATGGGGAACACAACTCCGAAGGTGCATCGACGATCGATCGTGTCATAACCCCTTTAACTTTTTGGCTGAAGAGTACAAAGAGCTTGACTCGCGTCCGCTTTGTTTTTAACAACTGTTTAAAGCGCAGTTTATAAAAGCTGCAACCGGACGAAGAGAACTGCTCCAAATGGCCATCGATTAGGTGTCAGCTTCCAGTGATTCAGCGGCAGAACGCCGATCCCGTATGCACTTTTTCTTTAGTGTCAGGCAAGCGGCAACCAATGACAACACAGAATGGAATTTGCCGCTCTACCAACTTCGCCCTTGACCTAAACACCGGAAGCAGGGATCTATCCAAAGTAAATAAAATAAATGCTCTGATTGGTCATTGCTTATGTTCCACTTCGAAAAAGAGTGCGTGCTGCGTCGGTTCATAGCGGCACTGTGCCACTTCATTGGCAGAAGTTGGCGTCCATCAGACAGCGGCGCAGACGAGACAGCGGTGCCGCTTGTGTAAACACACCTGTGTCACCACTTTCCACTTACCCCTGCTGCACCGCTCTAGTCTAGTCTAAGGTGAATCCGATGCAACCTCTGACTGCTGAGTGATTTTTTTTAAATTTATAATATTATCCACTGGAACCTGCGAGTGCGATATATAAATTGCAAATCCGGGCTTTTAATCAGCTAAGCTATCCTGGCCTCCTAATCACATGGATAAAATCTGCTTAACCCTTGATTGAAATGGGATTGAATTAATCATCATAATGGTCACAATCAAAGAGTAAAGACCATGATTGATTCGATGATAATCAATGAATGATTGATTGATTCACTTGATTGAGATGATCAACAACTGAACAAGTTCAAAAGACAGAACTGGAAATGATGAAATTATATTTATAAATTAAAAATTATCAATCAACTATTACTTAGTTAAATTACTAGTATTACTATTACTTATTTAGTATTACTAACTTAGTTACTTAAAACTAGTTTGTTACTTAGTTGTACTTGTTAATCACTTAATTAATGTTATTTATTGTTACTACTTACTCTTACTCTAGTCTTAGTCTTAGTTACTAGTTACTTATTTACTATCAACTCAATCAAATCATTGTCAGAGTTAGAATCTGCCAATCACGACGAACATAACTAAGATATGTGGCCGTTAGTAACTAACCGTTGGTTCATACCAGCGAACAGCAGATAGTCACCTTCAGCCCTGGTGTCTTTGTGATGTTTGAGCAAATCGACCTCCACAGGGAAAATTTTCCCCATGGGGGCCGCCATCTTTCTTGTAGCCGCAAAATTCACAACCGATAGATCAATATTTCATCCAAGTTGAAAAATACTTCGTACAACTCAACAAAATCATAAACAATAAATTAATTCATTTTCCACCTTTTAAAATTTTGGTGGGACAGGCGAAGTATTGATTTCATGATTATCCCATTTTCGCTCTGGTTGAAGGCTCCTTCTGTTGCTAGGTCACTTGATTAAACAAGATGGCGCTGTAATGTTACTCGAAGGTGACGAATTTTATAAGTTTGTTTGAAGCAGCTTTTTAGAGAACAGACAACCAAGGAACGCCAAACGACTAACAAACAACAAATATGGCTGATGTAAGCTGTTTCTAAATGCGTCATCACCAAGTAGACCTGGGTTAGATAGGTGTTGTTGAACTTCATTGAAGTGTGTATACGTTTTACATTACTCTACTGACTTAGAGTTAGTCACACTCCGTCTGTAGCAATCTGAGAAACTACAGGATCTACTCTGATCGTAGCCTCTTAAGCGGTTGGTGACGGCGTAAATACTGCTAACCATTCACTGATGGCGGTTTGTATTCCAGATTGCAATGGTCAGCAACCGAAACCGAATCTAATGAAATACCAGTTCCTCACTCAACAGGCACTTGTCCAATTTCGAAGGGTTTATGAATGACCATATGAATTAAGTATAAATGCCAATAGTGATATCAGCTTGGTATTTGTTTTAAGCCAGTCATCATTAACAAAAATTTTTCTTCAGGTTATCAGCAGTGTGAGTGCTCCCCCACCGGATGAAGGGCAGGAAATGAAACCGCCTTCACCTCCCCCGCAGCAAATCGACCTTGACGCGTTGCTGAAAGCTTCAGAGAAAACAGATTGCTATGATGAAGATGTGGTATGTGTACATCTATAGTATATCCCTCATTCTAGACATAGGATGAACCCCAGTATAAAGATTTCTTAGGTAGAATTATAACAACACGCAGCACTGTGATCTTCAATCTTTTTCAGATTCTTAACCATTTATGGACGTATTCTAGTCTAATTTGCATAAAACTTCTTATGGGTGTCGACTGAGTAAGTGTGTCTCAGTGGCATGGAACTTTTTCCTGTGTGTGATTCCGCTGTCTGACGATGCTCCAGCCGTCATATCTATTTTGCATTTGTATTGCAGAGGGAACTGAAGTTTCTTGTGTCAAACCCAACTTGTTTCGTAGTTCTTGGAAAACCAGGTGCTGGAAAAACTGCAGTGGCTCGCAAGATAGCCCAAAATTGGCACTGTGAGCTTGTCAGCCGTAAGTACTGCTACACAACTCGTCTCTTTCCAGACTATTTCCTATTTAGGACAGATCTACCTGATTGAAATCTCCGATATCAATGATAGCGAATGCTATAAATTTTTGCATTTTACACCAAAGTAAAACTCAACTAATGTCCCATGCAAGATGCTTCACCAATTCTATGCAGACAGCAAATAAACACATAGGAGTCCATCACAAACATCAATCTGTGATAACTCAGATCTGTATACAGGCAGATTGTACATGCATATCCTGCCTTTGCAGCCACCGAAGTGATCCTACAGAACATAGAGACAGAAAGCGAGATGGGGCTGAAGGCTCGCCAGATGCTCTTCCGGGGAGAAGCGGTACCAGAAGAAATGGTCGCTAAAATGATTGAGGATAAAATCAACTCGGCAGAGGTAAATAAAATGAACTGAGTTTAGTGGTTATTGCGAGTTATGAATTTTGAGCCAATTAGCTTAACCGATTTTTCTGAGTGAGCAAAGAAGCTCTGCCAATGCCCTCGTATCAAACTGAAGATGGATTTTAACTAGCGCCAACACTAGGTTACCACCTCGATGTTCATGTGACTTCACTTTTCATGGTGCTTCGGTAGTAACTGGTAACAGCGCAGTTGTTGCTAAGCAGTTTCTCGATCTTACTCCACACCACTAGTAACTTTACATCACACAGAAAATATAATGCTCTGACTGATCTTATGCCTTTATTACTCTTGTTGCTAGGTTGCCCACCACGGTTATGTGTTAGATGGACTGCCGTCTATGTCAGAGGAATATATGACGGTCAAGGATCAGCTCGAGCATATCAAGAACTTCGCTGTCAAGCCTGACTTTGTTGTTCATATTAAGGTAAGACGATTGGCAAAGTCCTATTTTTAGTTTTCATCAATCAAAATGTGAGATTGCTCTTATTGCTATTGAAATTGTCCTTCTCCTGAAAGGCGGCCAAACTCTCATTAAGCTCTACGCGAACGCAGTAAAAGTCTCAACGACCAATACCTACTCATTTGGTTAATCAATTTATTCTTAAATCACAACAGTTTCAATTTGTAGGTGATGCTATAGCCCAGTGTGACCTTTGCAAGCTCAGCTAAGTGCCTTTCCATATGTAAACGCATTCATTGATTCATTCTTGTAGATTCCTGATGGTGACCTTCAGGCCAGGAGGATTGGTCAGCGAGTCGATCCTCTCACAGGGGAGATTTATACAATCGAGCAGTATAACCCTGATAAACCTGACCCGAAACCTAAACAGGAGAGTGAAGAGGAGGAAGAGGAAGAGGAAGAAGAGGAGGTGGAGGAGGAAGAGGTGATATTTCCTTGACACTGATAAATTTTCCGGTCTCCACACAAGTTTTTAGAGATGCGGGAGCCTGTCCGCCTGTATTTCATATTGTACAATTGTGGATAGAGGAATAGTTTTGTGCCTGGAGCACTATGGGGTGGTAGGTTAGTAAAATGGCTAGAGCATTATGGGTTAGTGGGATATCTTCGTAGATAAAGCATTATGAGATAATGGGATATCTCTGCGGCTCGAGCACTATGGGTTAGCAGAATAGGCCTGTAGCTTGCAATCATTAGATTGTGAGCCAAACTCCTTGGCCAGATCATATGATCCTGGATTCAAGATCTGATGATGACAGACTTTGACTGCGAAAAGATCATCTCGCCCAATTCTCTGCTCCTACAGCTGCCGAAGCCTCAGAACCTGTACCCGGTTCGATAGATCGGATGGGCTCGGTCTTATGTAGAACAATAAAGTTAGGTTACAGAGACGGGATCTGAGGTTTGTTCTTGTTTCCAGGAAGCTGAACCCACTGCCCTGCCCGCTGAGACAGTGGAACGGCTGTTGGTGCGCCCAGAAGATTTGCCTGCTCATGTCACAGCTAATATCACTGACTATCGCAGCAATATGTTGAAAATGTTAGAAGATCATATGGCTGATCATAACCAACAGTATCTTATTGAGCTGGATGGAAATCAAAATGTTGCTGTTCTGGAGAAGGTAAAGTTAATGGAAGTTTAGGTATCAACTGAAATTGTTGTTATTCACATGTTTGGAATTAGGTAATGAATCCTCCATGTAGTGTATAGGCGTATTGCAAACTCAGCTAAACAAGTAACAAAAGTTGTCTGTAGGTTACCCTGAAAGTGCCCAGGTTGTTTCGATATTTTGAGGCTAGTCTAGACAGAAGCATGGAAGTTGCCTGTTGCAAAGTGCACGAGTAAATTACAATTTGATAGCATCTATAAAAAACACATTTAAAATGACTTCACTGCCGGAGATGTGACTCTAGTCTGGCTTCAGATAAATTGGCAATCAGCTCAACATTTCTATTGTAGCAAATCCTGGCCAAATTAAACTGCTTTAACATTCGTCCAGCAGCTGTTCCCATCAGATTGGCTGATATGAATGAAGAAGAGGAAGGAGTTAACGATGACCAGGATACAGATGAATTAATGAGACAACTTGCTCCGAAAATGATGGTGGGTTACTGTCATAACTACCTTGTAGTTAACAGGCTCTCCTCTGTAAAGGTTGACTAAAACATCTTGTGAGTTGCAAGCACCGTTCTAGATATTTCATTAGCTTCTAATTAGTTCACATGTTTAGAGAAGTCCTTTGTAGGTTATATATCCACATCGGTAGTATCAGTTATTACGCTTCTTTGAAGAGGAAGCAGCTATGATTGTTATAGGCAAATGAAAGTTTCTGCTTTCAGCTCATATTCAAATTTCAATTAACATCTCTTTAGACGGAGTCATGAAACAGATTTGGTATTGCCTCACCATGTCCTTTAGGCATTTATAGCCTTGTCACTCAACTCGATCTACTTCACTCTTGTATCCTTGTTATAATCTTCATTACTGTTCCCTCTGCAGGGGTCATAAGATTTCCCTCCCTGGTTAACAGGATGACTTTGTTGAAATCCAAGAGCGAATTAGCGTCGGATGCCCAGCTTGTCACCTCATTTCCCCTGACTCTTCAAACCTACAACTCATTGCACCTAAGACATGTATTCTAACGACTAAGCCACAACGACTCTTATCTAATTAGCTCACATAATGGCATCTGCTAGGGTGGACCTCTAACATTTCAGTGAATTTCAGGTGGCACCAAGATTCAGATGGAGGCGAAGTAGATGGCTGAGGAATTGTCCTGTGGCTCTCCATGAGGGTCTCATCGTACCTGGTAAAGCTGAATTCTCTTGCGGGTAAGTGTCTCCTGGTGGTAAATTCTCATTGGACAGTAAGTTTTCTGTTGAAGCAGTAACATAAAGGAAGGGACTTAATTAAACCTGAGAATCCCCTTGGGTGTGAGGTATGCAACTCTCCCTCACCGAGTGTCTTCACATGCACCCCAAGCTGCAGTCTGCATTCCAGATTACACTTGTATTGGGACAGACCAGTTTGAGCTGCCATTTGCTAAGCAGGCAATCATGTGGTAACTATTTCTTACGGTTCTGTCTGATTTCCCTATCCATCTTTATCTTCCATGAGTTTAATAAAGACATTGCTTCATCTGATTCTAGGTTTTTGGATAAGGTGTACCTCATGTCTTCGCCTGAAGCATTCGCCAAATTTCTGAAGAATCCGCGGCCATATTTGTTGCCTCCGCAGCCACGCCCACCTGCAAAGTTTGCTGTGATGGGCCCACCACACTCCGGCACCACTACTCTTAGCAACATGCTAGCAGAGAGGTAAAAGTACATCTGTACTCTCAGTTTCTCCAGGGTAGACTATTTGGGTAGTATTAGGTACTGCAGGCTGAACATTAAGAAGTGAATAAATTGCCTTATGGAGTTGCTGCAAAATTCTCACACATGCGCGCGCGCGCACACACACACAAGAAAATTAAGACGAAACTTTGCGATCATGGGATTCTAATCTCAGCCGTGACCCTCAGATAATCATAATTTCTTCAACTCTTGTGGATCAAGAACAAGCCTCACGCATGATATCCAAGTGTATTGAGAGATGTCAAAAACTTTTATTTACATATATATATCATAGGTATGGTGCTAAGGTGGTGAATGTGAGGGCTAAACTGGACCCAAAGATTGCGGAGGAAAAGGCAAAATACATGGAGACAATCAAACAGGAAACGACTGAGACGGCGATCGAAACAGTGAAGAAGAAGCTAAAAGACGCCCAGGAGGCTGCTGCCGAGGCTGCACGTATAGAAGCAGGTAAATTCTGTCATGAGTGATCACCATAAACCATCACACCACAGTGGATACCTATCAGTTGACAGCAACTATATAGGACATAAGGCTAGTTTGTCTATAGTCTCCTAGTGCACAAGATATGGGTATGTGTTATTACTTGGGCAACCTATAGTGCATGGCAGGACAGTTTGACTCATTATTGGGAGGTCCTGAGTTCAAAAACTTGTCATGATGGCCTGTTGCTACATTGCAGATAAGCTTCTCATAGAGTTCCTATAAAATGTAAAATGAAATTCCTTTGAAAAGGATAGCAAGCTGCCTGAGTAGCACAGGAAAATATATGAAAACAAATAGTGTTCTACGAGAGTACTTGAAAGACTACTTAGGACCATACAACAGTTAAAAACTGTTCCCCATATACAATGTGTGAGCTGTTAGTTGGCTCCCCAAGTGGTGAGAAAAATAGTCCGGTACAGGGCTTTTATGATGAAAAAATGGTCTGGTACATGTAATTTTATGATTTGCAGAGCGATTGGCAGCGGAGGAGGCTGAGCGATTAGCTCAGGAGGCAGCTGAGAAAGAGACAGCTGCAGCTGCTGCCGCAGAAGAGGGAGAAGAAGGAGAGAAACCCACTGACGCTGGTATGCCAAAACATTATTTCCCTACCCACATACCTAATTGACCAGCCAGTCACATATGCAGCCGCCCAACCCACCTATACACTAGTTCAGCCACCCAGCCAACTTTACATGTAAAGCTGAATCACTATACAACCTCAAATGTAAACCGGTCTTCCTGAACGACAACAGAGTTCACTCTTTGAAGAGGGCATTATATCCTATAAATTTTAAGAATCAAGTCTACAAAGCTTAGCGATGCTGTTTTGTACACTGTTCACTTTTTGAATAATGCACCCTGCTCATAAATTGCTACTCTCGGGAGAGGAGGAAAGCTCGATAATATTGCCACGCAGTAAAGATGCATTCTCTATAGGACAAATCTCTACTGTGGATGGAAGCAGTACCGGTAAATTATCTTTACTTGGTGATGTTTCTCCCTCTGTTTCTCTAACCCCTTCCGATTGAGAGATTCATAATCTGATGTTAAGACTGTTTTTTATGAGTGTGCTGATTGAATGTTGTAAATGATTTTTTGACGTTATAGCAACTCCTAAATCAGGTGATCTCCAAATTGACTGCATTCCATACAGGCCTTCCTCGCTGCTCGTTGTTTCCAAGTAGTAGGACATTCGGTGGGGGTTGTTTTTTATCTATACTGGACCATACAATACGACTCCCCCCACCTCCCTGGGAGCTTATATACCAAAGTAAAACTATTCACCGTAGCTGTATTATAGTGAGGTTCAACAAAAGTAATTGTGCAATTGTATTGAACTTTCTTTTACGTAGACTACTAAAATAATGCTGAATTTTATAAAAAAAATTATTCTTAAATGTCATAAATGATTTTGGGGGGGTACTCATCACGCTGTTATCAGGGAATCAGATCATCTCTTATCTACATTGGAATACTGGAACCTGGAGGTTTCGGAGACCCAAACTATAAACCACGGAAATGATAACATATGGGACGTGGATACGGCCTTAAAACTAGAGACTGTTGTATCTTAAAATGATTTAGAGTTGCTTCACTCTGATTTTAAAGAAAAATGATTTAATGTAGAAGCCGAAGGAGCGACAGAAGATGAGGAGAAAGAGAAAGAAACTAAAGATGAGGAAGAGGAGAAGGAAGAGGAAGTGGAGCAAAAGGCTGGAGGTAAGTGGCGCCCTCTACCATTAAATCCCAGCAGAAATATAAGTCATAAACTCGGAACAGTAATATGAAGACTGGCCCGATCGTGGTCTGATAACTCTGTTTTTACATAACTTATTAAGACAAGAGACAACCTTACAATGATGATAAGACCCTAAATAATTCAAGAGGCTTGGGATAAGTGGACTTTCGAAACCTGAGGCTTGTTCTAGAGCAGCAAGAACTAGGAATTTTTGAAGAACTAATTCTCACAGTGGGAGCGAGCCATGGCCAGGGGTTTAATGCAAGAGGTTGTATTCTTGAGCAAAGCACCCTAGCCACGGAGGTATCCCGCCATCTCCAAGTTATCCAAAACTGATATTGCGAAAGTTGGGCTGGTTCAAAAGTTCATGCAGTAAACAAAACAACTAGTAGTAAACTCATTCCCAAAGGCGTGTAACAACTCATTAATAATCATAGTGTCTATTCTCGTCGATGAATCTGTATGCTTTCACCAGATGGTATAGTGTAATGTAAATGGACAGGTACCACACAGTGAATGTATGTCGCATGTCAGGTGTTCACATCACCAGAGTATGCCAGGTGCCTGTGCATGTAGGTTAAGCGGATGACAGACACTCACAAATTTAATACTGCAAAATCCCGGCTCTACTCTGTTTTCTGTTTTTTGTTTGTTAGGCGCATGACCTTGGGGGTTCCCGGCAGTTAGGGGTACCTTAGAGTTAAAGAAGCTGTACAGCTTCATGTTTCTTATATCCTTAATTGGTCTTGCCTCGCCTCATCTCCAAGCGTTTTTGAGTTAGCATTTTATGTGCAGAGCTCACATGCACTCATGACAGGAGCGTGTCATGACTGAGGTCTGAACCGAGATTCATGCGTTTGCAAGCCAAGTGCTCCACCACTGAGCCCTTCCATGATTCCTAGTAGTCAGATTCATATAGAGCGAATTAAGTCATTTAAGAACAACAGTGTCAGTTGTTTAGTTTTCTCTCCATGGATGGAGTAGTTCTAGCAAATACCCAAAACTACCTGTTCAGTCGTGAAGATCAAACCACTAGTATTATAGTTATGAACTTTTGCAATCCAAGGGCCTTCAATTCGGTGGATAACTCAAATTATGGCTCCACTAAGAATTCTTTACCCCTTCATTGTTTGGTTACATCCAAACTTCAATCCCTGCACTCCTACTTTATCAGCAGGACAGCATTATAGCAGCTGCACTCCTACTTTATCAGCAGGACAGCAATATAGCAGCTGCACTCCTACTTTATCAGTAGGACAGCATTATAGCAGCTGCCTGCTGTCCTTTGATCTGAATAGTTGGTGGTAACTTGACAATAATATTTGATAGATGATTCCCCTAAACAGTCGTCCCCAACTCCGCTGCCTGAGATTGAGGTGGATGAAAGTAATGCGGAGGTCATGGAGATAGTATCGGCAGCGATGAAGACAGCAGAGCAGCATCCCATCACCCTCTCCACAGAAGTTACTGTAGATCTTATTGAGCAGGCAATTAAAGAAGTGGAGGATGAGCTTGCACTAAGTAATCCTGATGGAGCACAGTGAGTATAGTGATTTAGCTATATATGAGGGCGATACAACTCAAACAGTGAAAATCCATTAAAACCACCCCATCACTGAACAACTCGTTCAAGACAAAATGACATATCAAATTGTTAGCGCTCTCCTTCAGTCTAAGGAAGCAAATGTCTCCAATCTACTCGGATAGACTGTTTATTTTGGAGGGACATCGCATTATCATATACCACAAAACCTTCAGATACCGCCGAAGAGCATAAATTATTTCCTTTTAGCAGATTTTCTGGATATATCGTCATTTGCTCCGAATGGGGGTTTTCTACAATGGTTTGACTGACTAGTCGGGCTGGCACCCGGTGTAGTGCGGGCAACCTCTATGATCTTATGGGTCAGAAATCTCAAATCTCACATTGCGATGTACACTATTTTTTGTAATTTACACAGACATGGTGGCTGGATTTTGGATAACTTTCCACAGTCGAAAGAACAGTGGGCCCTCATGGTGGAGAAGAATATTCTGCCAGATGATGTGCTAGTACTCAAAGACAATAGTGATGGAGGTAAGAGTTTCCACCAAAGACTGTGCAGTAAACAAAGGGAGTGGTGGCTAAGTCCTATACAATGATTGTCTTACAATAAACTCTTTAATCTTTACAAATAGCGTATCACGCCGGTTGAAGAAATTAGAGTAAAAAGTAACCAATACTTTTTTAAATGATCAACAGCCTGTTGTCTGACCCCAGTTTAGATAGCAGATAGGTACAGCTTGAATCCAAAGTCTTCCAAAGTTCAGCATCACCCTTGTCTGATTATGATGGGGAGGTTAAACTTCTCTGTCAAAGTAAGTATAATAATAAATAAAATTCTGTTTGGATAGGTACAGCATTGTTAAAGAGATGGTACAGCCTTAACAAAGAGTCGGTTGATGAACAAATCTCTGAGAGAGTGAGGAAGGAGGAAGAGCTTAAAAGGCAGAAGGAGGAGCAGCTGAGGTAACAAAGCACCTGTGGTCTGCCTGCTTCTTTATTCAATAGACAGTCCTGCGGCTGATGAAACCTTGTAATGCTCGGAGAATTAGCTCACATCATTTCTGTTTTAATTAATCATTGGTTGTATGTCAAATAATCGCCTGTCCGCAATTATCCCCAGGAAGCCGCATGCAATAACACGAAGCTACTAACATAGTAAAGCTCAAGCAAGGTTACTGCAGCTTATATAAGGAGAGTGAACAGCTCAAATTTGCTTAGTTGACATTTTCTCACAATTGATCTATAGGGAATTGTCTTCCCATCCCAAAGTAGAAAAGACAACTCATAGCGCTGCAGTGAATGCACCATGGACCTCCAGTTTGACTCATCTGAATAACGACATATAATACCTGTGTATTATACGTCCATGAATCCAACTAACGATATTATTTCCGCTATTATACAAACCAATGATTTTATAACATAGCGCGTGGACAGATGACTTTGATGGCAGTGAAAGCGAAGGGTAACTAGCGCTCTCACTCATTTATTCCCCCAGTCCGGTCTAACTGGGAATCACAAAACTGTACAGCACTGACTCTGTATTTGTTACCTCTGTCTTTCCTATGATTGCTCCTAACAACTGCATCGTAAGCTTAAGCTCATGAAGTAGACAGACAATCACAATCAGACGTTTCCACACATTTTCACCGCTACGCGATACAGCGAAATTCTGAAGCTGTTCGCAGCTAGTATTAATTCAAAGTTTGCCCACTCTTCTGTTGAGATGGGGCATTTTTCTAACAAAGCTCTTGGCTATGAGAAAACAAGCATTGCAAGGCTATTTCGCACAAGGAAGAGCTTAAGCCTACAGCCGTTAGGATTTACCTGTCAGCATGATTCGATGCACTCACCCAGCTCTTCTGCATGGGGCACCGTGCTGGTCTCGTGCTGATTGTTAGCAAAGTCTCTGTGATGGTGGGGAGCTTGGTGTTCCAGCACATGCATGAATTCGCTTGTATTCACCCGCTTTACACTCGGACAATTCGCAGCACGCAGTCAAACGAAACTGATTGGCTAATTTCCATGTGCCCAGGAAAGTTGATTGGCTGATAACCAAAAAGGAGAGGGTTATTGGGTAGAAAGCATTACACAATGCCGAATTGGTTGATTCAAGAAATGTCAAAGGATGCCGATTGGCTGGTTTGTAACTGGTGTACCCGTCTGGATTTACAGAAAGGCTGAAGAGGAAGCGAGATTAGCTTTCGAGGCGGAAGAAAAGCGTCGTAAGCAGGAGGAGAGAGATCGCCGCGTGGAAGCTGGGGAGGACCCCGTGGAAGTGGATCGGGAAATGTTTGGAATTATCCCGGAAAGTGAGCTTGAACAACAAGCTGAGACCGGTGCAGGTATGGAGATGGTTTTATTTTACTCCAAAACGAATTTGTGATATGTTAAGCTGGCACTACTCTAGCACTCTGGCACTACTAGCTGGTAGTGTTAAGTTCTATTGTGGCCTTATACACTAATTGGTGAGCACATCTGACAGTATTTGAGCGATTTTAGTCAGATACTAATGTTAACTAAGGAGGGTACTGAGTGTACTGTTTTCACCCTTATGACTCGGGCTTCTTTACATTATGCTTTACTATAAATAAAAACTATTTGAATGCGCATTCACTTCGCAATAACCCTGGAGCTCTGATGAGTTGTACTCTAATCTTAAAATGTTGTCAAACTTGAAAAGGGTTAGGTAGAAGTTAATGTAACAAACCAACAGATTAGGGTTCCTTTTAGCCATTTTGAATCTACTGCAGATCCTCAAACTCAAAGCTTCTATAAAATTTACAGCTCGTTTCAAGCAAGGGGCTTTATCGTGGGCACGCTGCTTAAGGCCTGTATCTTGAATTTAAAATATTTGCACATAGGACTTCTGACAGCAGAATTTCAATTATTTTGAGTTACCTTTTAGAATCCGGAATGGAAGGGATAACTCCTCTCGGACCTTCTGAAGCAGAAGGTGCTGAGGTATCTGGTGTAGAAGCCTCGGGTCCGACACCAGAAGTGCCAGTCCCTGTGTCCGATGCTGTCGGACCATCTGATGGTGATATGACTGCTGCCTCTGGAGCAGAGGAAGACGCTGGGAAAGATTCAGAAACTGAAGATGGTGAGTAATGCTGTAAAAGAAAATGGAAATGATGGGCGATGCTGCACTGCATTGTTTTGTTTAGACATAAAAACCATTTTCAGTACAAGGGACTTTCAATTTGGAGGAAGAAAAAGTTGACTCATATCTGAGTGTGTTTTGTTACTCACTGTACATACATGCATGCATGCATGCATGCATGCA
>Ga0224501_10002693_pt1 | contig 13988 bp, 14 predicted proteins | sample SF_Oct11_sed_USG_4_FD_169105 | JGI IMG/M metagenome (GOLD analysis project Ga0224501, IMG submission 169105) | Sediment microbial communities from San Francisco Bay, California, United States - SF_Oct11_sed_USGS_8_1 | ecosystem: Environmental > Aquatic > Marine > Sediment | place: USA...
CACTCATAGAACTATGTCCCGAATGCGCCAAATAGAAAGAAAATAGGATCTAACTACTAAAACTTCGCAGTTATTGACCTATTGATCTTTACTCCCTCATAGAATCGAGTAGAACTCGAAATGGAATGTAATATTGGAGAAAATGTTTTGCTGGGTTATCTCTTACCCTAAATAGAGGCCGTTGCATTCGGGCCACTATCATTACACAATAATGCACGGACACTTGCTGACAGAGGTGAAAAACCGCACTCTGAAACTCTATTTCTATATTTTTGTTGCACATTTTCTCCATTCAGACTTGTGTAACTACAGGTCTAGTCTGCAACTGCAAGAGATTTTTCCAAACTTCAGTGCGTACGCCGAGAAATCAATGCAAACTCGAACAGCTCTATATTAATTTCCTATCTCGACGCCAATTCTGTTGCGTGGACGGTCTGAAAAGTGCGCCACCCACAGAGGACTCTAAGTATGCGTATTGGTTAGGGCTATATCTAAACTTCCATTTGAGCTGGGTATTGGGCCCATTTGTTCATGATAGGCTTCAGAATCTCAAAACAAGTGAAGAAATTTTTAGCCATGGCTTAACCCCTTTAACCAGGATGAGTATGAGGATGAAGAAGGTGAAGTTGAGGGTACGAGTCGAAAGAAGCGTGGTCGTCGCAACAAGAAGTCCATCTTTGAGGTGTTTGAGCCGAGCGAGTTAGAGAGAGGTCACATGACAGACGTGGATCAGGAGATTCGTACTGCCGACATGCCAGAGAGGTTTCACGTGAGTTCAGAACACATGCTTTTCAATTGTTCACCGTTGAATTGTTGGACTTTTCACAACCCTTTTTGAGAGAATCTGTTATACTAAAGATTAAGGTTTTATCCTAATTGAACTGGAAACTTTTTTTTTATTGGTACCACTGGGTTGTGAAAATGGAAAAACAATCGACCAAATGCATTGTATGCACGGTGACATCACTTGCCAAATGATTTATTTGATGTTTTGCTGTCTAATTTAGCTCCGGTCAATCAAAGTAACTGAAGCAGACAGCGCTGAGCTACAGGATGAAGCTGAATGGATCTATACCCATGCTTTCTCTGCTCCCCCCATCTCACAGCAGGTAACTTTCAAGGACAATAAATTAATAGAGAGATTAAGATGCTAATGGTATGCCAAAACAGTTTGCTCTGACTATTGGCCTAATGTAACCGTTATGCGTATAGAGGTTAAGATAGCGAGTTCCACCGGGGTAACGGTCAATGAAGCACTTCGAGTCATGATGAGAATCCAGCGGCTACCAAGATCAAAACAAGGTTACACTCTCTTTTCACACAGTTACTATCGTTACTACAACTTAGAGACCAGGGAATTCCGCAATAGAGCCCTTTGAAGAAGACCACCACAACGCTAGTACTCAAAGCGCCCGTTGGGAAACTTCTAATGGGGTTTGGGCCACACCGGACACCGCAGCGCTATCATAATGGCTAAAGCCAGATATGTAGCTCAAGGCTTTGAACAAGGCGTCCGAGTAGGTTTCACCGAAGTCCATGACGGGTAGAACAAGATAGCAGTAATGAAAGCTGTATCCATTTAGAGAATCCTACCGGTTTGGCTAATGGTTAGGAGTCGTCTGGGAAATCCTTTTGGAAATCCTATCCACAGGTTATCGCAGCCTGGTGCTCTTGTCTCTGTAATCTAGTCTGATACGCAGCTCTTATTCCCAGTCGACATCTTGGTTGCTTTTGAAGATTTGTTAAGAGTTTAAAATGTGTTTGTGGCTCTGTAGAAATCATTGGAACCAGACATCAAAGAAGGCCGATCGCTAGTAGACAATATCAAGCATGCTCTGGACTTCCTACGCAACCATCAACTGGAAGTGCCTTTCATAGCCTTCTACAGAAAAGAATATGTGCCCGACCTACGCATTCGTGACTTATGGCGAATATGGCAGTGGGACGAAAAGGTAGGAATGGCACCTGCCGGCCGTATGGGTCCTAGTCAACAGACAAAAATGATAGCTATCCAAGGCATACTGTTTGTGTTGCTCTGTTCTGTGTGTAACTTTGTTTATGATGACTTCGGGTACATGATGGTTTATAAGTGGTACGTAAGATCAGGTAATGTTTTCATTGCAGTGGGTACAGCTGCGTAATCGCAAACAGAATCTCTGCAAACTGATAGAGAGAATGCAGACATATCAATATGACCAGAACAGTGACCCAGAAGTAACCGTACCCGGACACATGAGAACCATCACTCAGGAAGATCTGGACAGGTGTGGGAATGACAATGCCTCCCAATTCACTAGTTAGATTTCGTGCATTGGTTTAAAAGCTTTGATTTGGAGTTGTCTTACCCTTGAGATAAATGTGTAGGAGAAGACTACTCCATTCATGATTTATGCATATAGTTCACCTTTGATGTAAATATGTAGGGAAGTAAAACTATCTGTGACTTTCATTCAGAGTGAAGGCGGCTGAGACTATGGAGGAATATTGGGATGTGTACAATCACTTCATGCTCTACTATGGCAGAGATATACAGGCCATGAAGGATGCCGAAAAGAAAAAACGGCTAGCAAGTGTATGTCAATACTTTTATTTATATCTGTTCATTTGTCGCAGTCGACTAAAAAGTGTGTCCGGGTGCTTCTTCTCTCTTGCCGAGGTTAGGTATACACTGTGTGACCCGCTGCACATGTCTTCGAGGTGCGCCATGTGTTGGCCTGTGCGTTCGTTTGCGGGATTATAGTTGCTTGTCTTATAGAACACTCACTTTGCAGAAGAAAGCCAAGGAAGGCGAGGAAAAAGAAGACGGTGCTGATGCAGAGGAGCCCGACGAGGAACCGATGCAGGAGCCCCTGAAATATGCCCGCGGTCGCAACTCAGGCTACCACATATGCGTTCAGGTACATACGTAGTCACTCAGTGAATCCAGATACATTGGCAGACCAATCCTTTTGGGCCAGGCTAACCCACCAGATGATCAGGTTAGCCAATCAGATCGTTGCAGATACCAATCAATAAAACTTCGGTTATGCTGCTGTTTCAGTTAATGAGCATAAAAGTCGGCTTCATGCGATAATATCCCAAGAGAGAAATTCAAAGCGGCGCGTTCTTCATTGTCGGGTTTTTTTTTTCACCCAAAGAATACCAACTCTATGCGGGCACAGCCTAGACCATCCTGAAAAAAGCCATAGGCATAGTGATGCCATCCATGTAAAAGCCATAGGCATAGTGATGCCATCCATGTAAAGCAAGATAATCAGTTAGACAGTTATTGCATTCGCACGTTTGCGTTACAGGCGGGACTGCTCGATTTTGCCAAAAAATTTGGTCTCACGCCCGAGCAGTTTGCGGATAACCTCCGTGACAATTACCAGAAACATGAAGTGGAACAGTACCCCAGTGAGCCGATGGAGCTCGCGGAGCAGTACGTCGGCAAGTAAGTGTGTTACCCTATGGACTGCAAGCAACTTGCCCATTAGTGTACCACGTGAGCAAAGCTAACACCTCTCAACTGGGAAATTACGAAATTGCCTCCCTGTTACTAAATGGGAATGATTCTGTTTTATGCATATAACATAGAGAGGCTCATTCAATGAGCCTGTCACTCGGTGAGAATGGTGCTCATTTGGGTTAGTACAAGTAGGATTTTGGTGTATGAAAGGATTGGAAAGTAATGAATATACATGCATGTATCATGGTAACTCATAACATCAGTGATCAACTACGACATGTCAGTTACCAAATCCTTTTTCTAACTTGCCATGGCAGTCTGAGTAGAGTTTCTGCTGGTTTTAGTCAGTTCAGCACACCGGGGGAGGTTCTGGATGGCGTGCGACACGTGGTAGCAATGCAGATCGCTCATGATCCAGTGGTGAGAAAATGTGTGCGTCAAGCTTTCCGGGAGCGAGCACGTCTTAAAGTCAGACCCACACCCAAAGGTCGCAAAGACATTGACGAGGACCACTGCTGCTACACAATGAAATACCTGATAGATAAGCCATTGACTGACATGCGAGATGAACAATTCATCAAATTGCAACAGGTAGGACCCAATGCAAATTCCGATACATGAGACATTTTGAAATATCATTTGCGTTGCAGGCTCATGGTGATTTAAAGCATGGATTGTTGGAGATGGTTGCGAGGTAATCTTCTGATTTTTGTCTCAGGCTGTGGAGGATGGTTTGCTAACTATGGAGATTAGCATGGGAGAAAGACAGGGTGCTGGAAACACATACTTAGATGATATCCGCCCGCTCTACCACAGGGTATGTTTGGCTATAAGTCAGCCATCTATGGGCGTGAATGAATCCGGATGAATCTTAGACACCCCAACTGTTATTCCTCTACCATAAACAGTAATCGCGTGTTGTAGGTTTTAGTTAGGCGGAGGAAGAATCCGTATAATTTTGCTGTCACCAGCCATTTTCTAGTTGAATGTATTTCACTCTGTGTGATGTAAACATGCTTCATAGAATCTCAATTGGCATTCACCTTTTGACTCTCACAATTGCGAACCAGTAATTTTACCCAGTGAAATGAGAATACTTGCCACCATGTTTGATTACTTCTACTGAAATACATCGGCAAGACAAAAATGGCCATCAGTAAGTTCTTTGGTTGGCTAATCAGCTCTGTTCTCACCCAGGATGAGTTTAGTACTCTGGTGCAATCGTGGAATGCTCAGCGTGGCCTGGCTGTTGAAAGGTCACTCAGTAAATCACTCTATCCTCTGTTGGAAAAGGAACTGAAGACCAAACTGGCCGAAGAGTGTAGGCAGGGGATTGAGCGAGTAAGTTGACTCGGTGAGCTTAATGTCGCCCTACAGTGGGGTAGGTTTTTGAGCCCTAGAGATTTACTATGCAATCTGCTATCACCAATTTACAGCATATGATCATATATCTTCAGGTGATTAACTGAAGATTATGCATAGCTGATGAGCAACGCCTGTACTGATTGCCAGTAATCATGTTTTAGTCGTGTTGTGACACACTGCAGAGCTGGTTGCGTGTAGCCCCGTACTCTTCGCCCAATGAATTTGATGATGAAGATGAAGAGTTTAATACGAGTAAAGGCCTGCGTATCATGGCTATTGCATACCGCACCGAAAGGTAATCTCATACAATGAGTCCGGAAACACATATATTCATACATTGTGGATAAATCGAGATGAGGTTCTCTTCTATATGAGTGGTCTCATATTGAGTTTTTTCCTATTGTATGTACATGGTGTTTATATATCCAGCTTGAAGGGATACTTAAGTTTCGTGTGGATCTCGATTGAACAGTCAGTGATGGTTTCTGGTATTGTTTATGTCTTTCTGATTTTGCTGACAATTGGTTGAAAGTTTTCTACACTCGTCAGGGTGACACCTGTGAAATAATTTCTCTTTATCAGACCACTCCTTCAAAAGGTATGATCAAAAATCCAAATGCTCGATATATGTCTATCATTGGATGAGGCTTATTAGGTTCCGTATGAAAATCTTAGCAGCCTCTGACACGGAATTTGATTACGCAATATGCTGCACTGGGGTGTTGCCACTCCACCTGCACAGGTGAGAACAGTGCATGTATAGTGGGTCTTCAGAAAGAGATCGATATATAAGGGCATGTTGAAAACTTAAGTAACACTTTAACAGGCAGTCCATGACAACCTGCGCCCAAGTGATGCATTTTAAATACTAACCACACTATAATGAGCACCCGCTTGAACGTTAGAAACTGGAACGCATAGTTTTGCGTTGACTCGGCGGATAAGCTTCATTAGCTGCCGTGTTTTAGGGACATGGCTGGCTTTACATGTATGCTGGATGGTGAAGGGGAGGTGACTGATTTCCTTCGACTGCCACATATCATGAAGAGGAAAACGTACGGGCCACCTGTAGAGAAAGCTGCTAAGGAACAGGAGATGGACAAGATACGCGAGTTTATTCTCGAGAAAAAGCCACACGTTATTGCTGTGGCCGGAGAGTCTCGGTTAGTCTCCTGGATTTTATTGTTAAACAAGGTCACTTGATCATCCTGGTTGCTGTGCCTCCTTAGTCTGTGGCTTGTCCTGGGGCAAAAAGCATTAGGAATTTTATGAGGAGGTCATACTTAAAGTGGGAACCTGACAACTAGGACTTGAACTCGGAATCATTTCGATTGTAACCCGAGCGCACCGGGCACTGACCTATCTCACTACCCCAAGTTGTATTGAATCGTGTGCGATACATCTGTGCGGAGTATGGCTGACCTCTCGTTGATTGACTGCTACAGCCAGTAGGTGAGACTGCATTTCTGCAAGTCTATGGCATAAACTGAGATATGTCACTGTGCGTTTGGTGATGGCAGGGTGATCTTGTGTGATTTTAGAGAAGCGCTGGATATCCAGTACGATCTAGTCAAAATTCTGGCCGACTTGGAAGAGCAGGAACAGTTTCCAAAAATCTCTGTGGAGCTTGTGGATAAGGGACCAAGCGCCGTGTATGCTGTCTCCAAAAAGGCGGCACAGGTATGTCCAGTCCTCCCTGCTGGCAGCAGACCATATGATGAGCCTCTTCTAAGAATTGTATTTGCATTCAGTCTAACAGCAAGGTCTCAACATACTCATATCTAGGGATTTTTCTGTTCATGCTTGTATTATTGTGGTCGTTAGCGTAACTGTAGGGGTGGTGCCTCGTCTGTTCTTGCCTAGGCCGGCCGACGGGGTGCAGAAATCATTCCTTTAGCCAGACAGCCCACAGCCTCAACTCAAGCCATGTAATGACTGTCAGGTTGCCCTTTTGTTCTTCCATTATAAAGACCCACTTTGTTATGCAAAAACTGAAATGAAAAAAGGCAAATTGAAAAGGTAGTTCAATCAATTTGTGTCATAATGTATCTTTCCCTGGACACCAATAGTGGCTGGCTTCTATGCACTGTGCAGATCAGGAGTTGTCAACTAATTTTTGAGATGGGCCATATTTTTTAGATGGGCAACTTAAAAGTGCCATGTAATTTCACCACACACACACATATATACCTACCGCAACTATGGGAAGCCAAGAAGCCAAGAATTGCATCATTATGTGCGCGACATTAGAACAATAGACCAATCAGAGTGCAACCTGTGACCAATTCGCGCTCTGAGTCGTCAATTATGGAATCCCAGGCTGCGTTGTTAGCCCCTTCACTGCTATAGATGGAATCCCAGGCTGCGTTGTTAGCCCCGTTGCGTTGCGCTGCGTTGTTAGCCCCTTCACTGCTATAGACGCTTGGTTTTCATTGCAGGACTTCCCTGACTATCCAGAGCTGTTGCGTGAAGCGATATCAGTGGCGCGGCGTCTGCGTGACCCGCTTACTGAACTCTCTCAGCTGTGTAATGCTGATGAAGACCTGCTCTGCATTCATTTTCACCCTATGCAGGTCAGTTAATCCCTACCTTCAGTGGTTGCTGTTATTGCTTTCATCCAGCGCGGATATCTGTAATGGGCCCCTAAAATCCACAGCTTATATTAGAGTGAAAAGTACTAGGATCTATTCGAAGGTTCTCTTGCCTAGCATTGTGCCTCTGGTCTATTTATGGGGTTAGCCTCGATCATTTGAACCTCAGTTAGCATTAGGTCTTTTGTGTTTCTAGAAAGTACTAAACTCGTCTCAGCTACTATCGAATCTCTACCTGGAGTTTGTAAACGTGGTGAATGAGGTAGGCGTGGATATTAATGATGCGCTCGCCCATCCGTACACAGCCGGACTGCTGCAATTCGTCTGCGGCCTCGGACCCCGAAAAGCTGCCTTCATCCTCAAAGTAAGAAACGTCACCACTCCCACTCTTCATCACCGGCTCCTTGTGAATACCTATGATAGATAAAGAACTGCACCTGGTGTCTCTGTGAATGTCACTGCGGGGTAAAATGTCAAGTGTGTATTTATTCATGATGAGTATATCTAGACGCTCTGTGGCTGAAAGGTCAGAGTGCTTGCCTCTGGTGCTGAAAGTCCCGGGTTCAAGACAGGTTTCAAATGTCTCTCTGTTCAACCATGAGAGAATGGGTACCTGACTTTGTTCAGAACTGGAGGAAGGTGAAACCGGTGAGGAAGAGGAGTGATACCCCATCCCACTTACAACATTGCTGGTACAAGCGGCTCTCTTAACAGCCACTTCCCCCACACGGCTATTGTCCAAGGGACAACCTATACCTTTACATTCCTGTATTCATTGCATTTGCATTTGGTTACAGCAAGTGAAGTCGCACAATAGATTGGAGAACCGAGGTCAGCTGGTCATGATCTGCCAGCTCGGCCCCAAAGTATTCATAAACTGTGCTGGCTTCATAAAAATAGACACATCAGAGTTTGGCGAGAGGTATGTGACACTCGCATGCAGCTGGTAAGCAGTGCATGGTCTACCCTGAAGGATGGTATGCGCCGCAATGATGCACCTGCGGGGATACACCTGCGGGGATACACCTGCGGGGATACACCTGCGGGGATACACCTGCATTACCTTGAGATCCAACTACTGCGCCAGCGCATCTCGAGGTGTTTTGTCAGCTAGGCTTCTTACTGATTGTGAAAATGTGTCATTATGGAAAATTGCTGAAAAATAAATGAGGAGCCTTACTGCATGTATGTCCGTGTCAGCATTTTATTTTCACACCCTGTATTGCCGTATCTATTTTGCCGTATCTATTTTGCCGTATCTATTTTGCGGTGTGATATCACTTTCTAATGACAGATATGTCTCGACTTTCTCGTTTTTATCATCACTGCTCTTGTTTTCAGATATAACTGCTAGTAGGTGTCGTCCTGTTCTATTTACTGTTACTGTAATCATTGTTGTGGCATATCATTTATTATTTTCACCTGTTTAACTGTGCTGATGTTGCTTGAGGCTATAGCTATATCCTCTCCAATAGCTAGTGTGGTGTCATACCAAAGTTTAAAGAGAGTTTTAGACTATTCTTACGAAAACAGTGTGGCTGTTTTTTTTCTCATATTTCTGAAAAAAATGGTGTTACTAGAATCCGTTGCTGCAAACAATTTCTGTTCGGTTAGCTCTCAACCGCCTGTTCTCATATATTGCAGCACTGAGGAGTACACAGATGTGCTGGATGCTTCTAGAGTGCATCCCGAAACATACGAGTGGGCCAGGAAGATGGCCATCGATGCTCTCGAATATGACGATACTGCCGAAGATGCCAATCCAGCAGCCGCACTCGAGGTGAGTATTATGAGATGGCTGTCTCGTGTCACTGCTCACATATTATATTGGTCCCAATGCACTTGCCGCCTGACTCTGCTAATGTGCTTCTGGTCACGAGCTAGAACTGTTACGTGCCTGATCGTCCATTCCTACATGCTGTTGCATGAACTGGGATGATGTCCGCAGATGAAAATCTCCTTAGACTCCTTTATAATATGTATGTACAACCAGAATGTGTTTTACAGGAAATTCTTGAGACGCCAGAACGTCTGCGTGATTTGGATCTGGAAGCGTTCAGTGTTGAATTAGAGAGGCAAGGATTTGGCCAAAAGTTAAAGACTCTGTACGATATCAGAGCTGAGCTCAACGATAGATATAAGGATAACCGACCCGCCTATAAGCCGATTGAATCGGTGGAGAGGTTTAATATGCTCACAAAAGAGACTCCTGACACTTTGTACATTGGTAAGCATATTCATATAACAAACATTGTTGTGAGGAGTAAAGAGAGTACCGGTAATAAAACATCACCTCATGCTTTTCATACAGTGCGATCTAGTCAAAGATTTATCCTTCCTAAATCTATAACTGCATGTACAATTGGTCCGCGGCTCAGACTGACGCCTGCATGTCTATACAGGTAAACTGCTGACATGCAGCGTGACGCGAATAGCCCGTAAGAAACCCCAACGACCTCAACTGGATGAGGCTAATCCGGAGAGAAGTGATGAGACCGGTCTGTGGGTCTGTCCCTTCTGCAAGAGAGATAACTTCGCTGAAATCAGTGAGGTAAGAAAATGGTGGTGTTCTCTAAACTGTGTACGTGTGAACCATTGACTCCTTGGTGTTTCCCATTTGATTTTTTTTTTGACTAGCTGATCAATGTTGCTCTACAGGTTATGACAAAGCGTACTTTAACAACCGGCCTAATAACATGTGTGTAAATTGAAGATATTTTTGCTGTTGTGACACACATTTGTGCGTATATTGTTATTATGGTTATGATTTTTGTAGGTGTGGAGCCACTTTGATGCCAATGCCTGCCCTGGCAGTGCTGTCGGTGTACAAGTGCGACTGGATAATGGCCTCACGGGTTTCATCCATACAAAAAATCTGAGCGACAAGGAGGTACGAAATCCGGAGGAGCGTGTCAGGCCGGGAATGTCTCTTCACGCTCGCGTTCTTAAAGTGGACATAGACAAGTTTAAGGTGGATCTCACCTGCAAAACGTCGGACCTTCAAGACAAGGATGCTCGTTTCAGGTAGAGTGTCTACACGCATTCTCTGTGTTATTTCTCTCCACACAAAATCTACATCATTGTTGTTTTTGTTTTTGCTCTTATTCCACGCGAACGCGCGGTTATCCCATTTATTAGCAGACCTTCGCCTGAAACTTGTTCTAGAGCGGCGGTGGTTAGGAATTGAGTGAAGAGTTCATACTCACAATGGCTGTCCGGCATGTCCCTGGCTAAACCCAAAATCTTACTATCACTGCCGCTGACCTATGCCGCTATCCAGTGATCATAAGCATCATGCTAGGACCTATAGCACTCACTAGTCACAGTGCGCAGTGTCTTGGAATGAACCGTGATTGACTGTTTTCCATGCGTAGCGAGGATAAGGACACATTCTATGATCACTCTGCTGAAGATGAAGACCGAAAGCAGGAGGAACGCAAGGAAAAGGCAAAGAAACGATCGACTTACACCAAACGTGTCATTGCCCATCCCTCGTTCAAAAATGTTGGCTATAACGAGAGCGAAAAGCTACTGGACACCATGTCTGATGGTGACTGCATAATACGCCCCAGCAGCAAGGTAATGAACAGTCTCACTAAAAACCAGCCAGTTGATATTATAGCATCCAGACCAAGGGGTATGCTGTCATGAAATAGGATGAGTTGTTGAGCTGGCTTGTGCTTTTCTATGGCGAATAAATTTTCAACTGTGTTGGTTGGTTCGGCCTGAAAACTTGTACCAGCCAGCGCATAAATACTTTTACCCTGCTACCCATGTTTTTTTCGTGACAAAATATTGGCACAGTGACGAAGTGTCAAACATTATATGGCGTTGCATGGATAAAATCTCATGGTATAATGACTTTTGCAGGGGGCGGATAAGCTGACTCTGTCATGGCGGTTAGGCCAGGGAGTGTACTCCCATGTAGAGATAAGGGAAGAGGGTAAAGAAAATGCATTCTCTATTGGTAAAACTCTCATCATAGGCTCAGAGGAGTTTGAAGACCTGGACGAAATCATTGGTGAGTACTTGCTGTCCCGGTACAGAATATCGGAAGGCACTGCTGTACTGCTCAGACCAACCATCCTGAGTATGGCGTAAAGCTATGGTTTGAGTTTTCCCCGATTGTGCGTCACTATGTATCTAGAAGCAGGCCCAATATACACAAATAATTTAAAAGGGCTATGACACGGTCGATGATAGGCGCACTTTCGGAGTTGTGTTCCCCATTCTTAAAGGGAGGCAACTCCGCATTCATTGCAGCGATAGAGAGTGGTCTTTTTCCACGAACTAAATATCGATCGCTCGAATAACTACCGCCCAAATGGCCCAAATTGAAATAAAAAGGGATCTAATTACTAAAACTTAGTAGCCTAGTGATCTTCACCATTGCGTTCGGGCCTCTATCATTTCGCAATACTGGCACTAACGCTCGCTGACAGAGGTGAAAAACTGCACTCTGAAACCCTATTTATATATTTTTGTTAAACATTTTCTCTATATAGACTTGTGCAACTACAAGTCTAGTGTGCACCTGCAAGAGGATTTTCCAAACATCAGCGCATAAGCCGAGAAATGAACGCAAACACCAACAGCTCTTGTGTTAATTTCCTATCTCGAGGCCAATTCTGGTGCTTCGACAGTCTGAACGTACGTCGCCTAGGGCTCTAAGTATGCAAATTGGATAGGGCTATATCTAATCTTCCATTTGAGCTGGGTATTGGGCCCAGTTGTTTATGGTAGGCTTCAGAATCTACAAACAAGTGAAGTCACTTTTGCCCATGTCATAACCCCTTTAAAGTCAACATGCTGTGAGAATTGTTGATTTAATTCCTCATGATTCATATTGTAGCGCGGTATCAACAGCCAATGGCCGCATTTGCTCGGGACATTCAGAGCTATAAATATTTTGTGGAGGAGTCCGAGCTCGGTGATCGCGCCGTAATGGACCAAAAGGTGTACGCCGCCAAGAAGCAAGCTCCGGGCAGGTGAGAGTCTGGTGTTACAACCAAGTGAGTCTGCATGAATGAGATCTTAGTCTTACAGTCTGAACAGTCTTGTGTCAAAACAAGCATAGTCATGAAAGAAATGTGGTGTTTTTTGTTGGAAGCCGAATATATTTGCATGTGATTTGCCAGGAGTCATTATGTTAACCATCCCTGACAATGGAGTATGTACATTGACAATATTTTGCAAAATGTTTGGAGGGGAATACACTTGTTTGAGTATCGAAAGTAGAGGTAATGCGGTGACTCGTTAATTTAAACTCCTGATATTTGCAAACATTTGTTTATTTGAAAGGCACTCAAATTGAATGGCTATTTTGTCAATGGGTTATTGGGCGTAGTACTGATCTGTAATGGTTAGGGCCGTCTCTTTTAGAATACCCTACTTCTTCTCGTTGAGCAAGCAGTTGCCAGGCAAATTTATGTTGTCATACATGCCTCGGGACAAGACGTTTCATGAGTATGTGACGGTCACGCACGAGGGTCTGCGCTTCAGAGGGCAAGTCTTTCACAGTCTCACCACACTTCTCAGTTGGTTCAAGCAGCATTTCCGCGATCCAATACCTGGTGGAGTGGTAACGCCCTCGCATGGCACTCCCAACATAAATGGTAAGCGATAAACCATTTATGTAGCTACAGTACGTATACAGTATGCATGTCATAACCTGCACAGGCATGGTTCTAGGTGTATATTGTGAGGGTATTACCTTCTTCCTTCTTTGCTAAACAGTAGTGTGCCCACCTTTGTGTGCATGTTTTTACCAGTTGGCTTGTCTGTTGTAGCTATTGGAAGAGGTACCCCGTCTTTCCGAACACCCGGCGCCACACCAGCCTACAACACAGCAGCTGGTTCTTATCCATATGGTGTAGGTACCTTGCTCTCCACACACGGTTTTTTTTTCCCAGTAGATATGGAAACTCTTAGAGCTCACCTGATCTACTCCTTACTGCACAATACATGTGGGGATCATTGATTATGAGATGTTTTTAGCTAGAGGCGGGGTTCAAGGACGGTTATAGTGATCCACACACAGGAAAGGACTCTTTCGTTGGCCTCTTTAGATTACCGTCTCAATTCTATCTGCTGAGGGTGAAATCATAAAATGGTGCTCAAATGAAACACAAACCAGGGACCAGCATACTATTCGCTAGGTTGCCGCTTCACCATGAGTCATTACCCTGTTTTAGTCTCAACAGACGCCACTTATGACTCCGAGTATGATGACCCCCTCCTATCACACAAGTGGCACGGGAGCAACGCCTTCCTATCGTGGCACTCCTCGCCAAGGTTTCACCGCACCTGGCACACCAAGTCATAGGTATGCTCACCCACCTCGGGCACATCTGCTCCGAGGTATGCCCACCCCACCTTAGGCTCAGCCTCTCGTGGGTATGACCACCTCTCCCTCCTACTGAAATGAATGAATGGATGAATGAATAAATGAATGAATGAATGAATGAATGAATGAATTGTTACATCACCAATATAGCACCCACTCAACAGCCCAAAATTTGTGAAAACCTTACAGTATCAACGCACTCAATGAGGGTCTTAATTCATTACCTTGTGCAACCTTT
>Ga0224501_10002694_pt1 | contig 13984 bp, 14 predicted proteins | sample SF_Oct11_sed_USG_4_FD_169105 | JGI IMG/M metagenome (GOLD analysis project Ga0224501, IMG submission 169105) | Sediment microbial communities from San Francisco Bay, California, United States - SF_Oct11_sed_USGS_8_1 | ecosystem: Environmental > Aquatic > Marine > Sediment | place: USA...
TCTTATTTTATTCCACCTTTTCAAACTGATCTTTCGTTACGCCGCAAACCGGGCAGATCCAGTCATCCGGCAGTTCTTCAAACGGAGTTCCCGGTTTTATTCCGGATTCGGGATCACCCTCCTCCGGGTCGTATATATACCCGCAAACAGTGCATCTGTATTTGATCATTTTATCGCCTCCTTTCTTCTTTTATGTAAGTTGGAGCCGCCTTAGGGGTCACACCCCTCTTCATATCATGGTAATAAGCATAAGTCATAGGTTCCTCATTAGCTAAAATTTCGGCATCAACCAGTTTGGCAATAAAAATGATGTGTGTGTCTGCATCAACTTCTCTAATCACTTCAGCCTCTACATATGCAACTCCAGGATCCAAAACTATTGGTGCACCAGTCCTGCCAACTTTATAATTTATTCCTTTGAATTTGTCTATGTCCCTTCCAGATCTGAATCCGAAATGGCCTATAAACTTCAATGGCGTATTCTTTGAAAGAATCGAAACGGCAAAGACGTTGCTTTCTCGGATAAACTCGTTCGTGAAGTTCTGCTTGTTGATACTCGCAGCTATTGTTGCCGGTTCAGATGTTACTTGAAATACTGTATTGGCAATTTGACCGTTGAAACTATTGTTTTTTCTAGAAGTTACGACATACAAGCCGTAACTAATTTTGTGCAACGCTTCAAGATTCATTTTTTCACCAATATGCATGCATGCATTCGTTTCCTACTTCACTACAGAAATTCAAATCCAATCTAACATCTTCTAAATCATACATGTTATTTCCTCAATGAAGACAACTTCCACAAATCGCCTTTTATCCTTTCTGTCCAAAAAAGTGCAAGTCATAGACATATTTAAAATTTCATATACTCCTCTTCAATCTACATGATTTCAGAAGATGGCGGCCACCCCATGTCACGGATAGATTACAAGAACATTTTAACCCTCAGGTTCACCTTTGAAGCCTTGAACAGAGACCTCAAACTAATCTTCTTCTCCAACCTAATAGGCGCCTTCGGAGACGGTCTTTACTTCTACATATTGCCGCTTCACATGGAGGAACTTGGCGCAGATTCAGTTGAAGTAGGAATACTGTTCTCTGCATTAAGTCTGGCGGCTGCATTCACACCTCTTCTCGGAGGTTTCTTAGCGGACAAGTACGATCGGAAAAAAGTTATGATTCTAGGCTGGCTCCTATGGTTGCCTACTCCAATCATTCTTTCGTTAGCGGAAAATTGGAGTCAACTGTTACCTGGTATGATCCTGTATGGCTGTTGGATAGGTCAACCGGCCTCCAGCGCTTACATCGCAACTGTAGCAGAAAAAGACAAGATGACACTGGCTTTTACTACGATCTCAGCTTCATGGTCGCTTGGATATATCTTCTCTCCTGCCTTAGGAGGATATCTTTCAACGCTCGTCGGCATGAAACATGTCTTCTGGCTATCCTTCGTTTTCTATGCTCTCTGCACATTCGGGCTCTTCTTCATCAGCGGTCAACACGCAACAAGAAAGCCTTCCCAGACTCCTACAGCTATTCCATTCCGCAAAAAGAAAGTTGTCATCTGGGCAGTCTTCTTCGCAACGATAATGTTTGTCGTAACCTTAGCTAGACCATTCGTTACTCTTTTTCTCAAAGATGAACTTCACTTCGATAAATTTCACATCGGCGTTTTAGGATCAGTTACCTTTCTAGGATCAGCGATATTAGCAGTGATTCTGGGCAGACTAGGTGATAAATGGAGGAAGGCAGGCGCCGTTTCCGTTTCAATCATATTGGTTTGCGCATCACTCATCGGGCTTCTCTTCTTCAGTAATTTCTTTGCCTTAATTTTCCCCTTTTTCTTAATGGGTGCCACATACATGTTTTGGTCATTAATGGGGGCAGTGGTGGGTTCCATGGCTCCAGAAGCCTCAAGGGGACGATGGATGTCTGTATCACAAACAACGTGCATGCTGGCAACGATTCTTGCCCCATACCTTGGAGGCATGTTATACCATGCTTCACCGCACAACCCTTTCATAGTCGCAGTTGCAGCAACTCCGCTGCTGTCCATTCTAGCCTTGTCGAAACTACTAAAGGAAGAATAGGGAAACGTCCGCAAACTGTATGTTTCAGTTTTCTGAGATCTTCGCAATTCACAGACTTATCGTTGTAGGATACGGAATACTACCTATTCACTCAGCGAGAATGCAAATCTATTCCAAACTGACTACCCCACCCCCGTATAGAGGTCTAATAAGAGAGAGCCCCGCAGATAACGTAACAAACACACGCACGCACAAAAAACACAGCACATATAAACAACCACGCATTATATCGAACATTCCACGAGGAAACAACCGTGACAGAGCAAACAACAACCACCATGCCCACATGCACATCATGCCACAGAATCATAGCCCCAACAACAGAAGCAACAAAATTCCCGTGCCCAAACTGCGGAGAAATAATCATATGGCGCTGCTCAAAATGCCGAAAATTCGGAAGACCATACCGCTGCCCAAAATGCGGATTTTCGGGTCCCTAGGAACATTTGGGGGGCCTGTTTACTTTAGCGCGCGCTAAGACACGTTTTCCACGGTTTCCTATATGATAGTTTATTAATTTTCAGGAAAATCCGTGAGCAAAAAAGGGTTTTCTCGAACATTCAACATGTCATTTAACATTAGCCCTATAATGTTAAACCGTTAGCAACCCTTAGCGCGTGCTATGACTTCTAGAATCGGATGTAGAACTATCATCTCTCAAAGGCGTGGACAGAAACCCTTATATTGTTTGTAAATACAAACAATCAACAGATAAATTGTTTGCCATAAGAAACATATATGAGGTCGATGTTCCTTGAACGATCCGGTCTTTGATTCAATTGTAGACATCGAACTGAATGGGGATGCAGAGGCAGCTCAGCGACAGGCTATGTTCATAACAGACCTGAATACTGCCACTGAGTTTGGGCATCCTGTACGTATTGCTATCCTCACCATAATGCGGCGAGGCATGTCCGACACCTCAACAACCGAGTCCGTTGACGAACGCACAGGTGAACGGATTATTGTCCGGAAACCCGTGACCAGGAATGCCCTGTCAGTCAATGAGATTGTGAATATGTCAAGGGAACATGCAGACGTCCAAGAGCTGACACGGAACATGGTGAACCATCACCTTCCCCGCATGGTCGAGATGGGGTTTGTACGGCGTTACGGGACACTCAGAACAGGAAAACGCACAACAGACCACTACCAGAGGGTTGCGAAGCAGTATGTGGTGACCATGGAAACCTCTCACTTTGGGGCGGAGTTTCTCCTCACACAAGAAACCCTACGTATCGACAGAACACTGCAGACTTTCAAGATTGATCTTGATGAATCAGAGAAGAAGGAGCTTGCTGATCTCTTGGTGAAGTGCGAGCTACTCAAGGACAAGTGGAGAAAAGATATTGCCGCACTGGTTCGAGACGATGTCACTGAGCCTGAAGTGGTGAACATGTATCACTGGCTCTTGGATGCCTACGCGACAGGGTCGAAGGAGTACATGCAGCTCTTCAGTCGGATCCGTGAGATCCTGTTCAAGGACGGTTTGGAGGTGGTGTGATGGAGAATCTGGCAGAGCTGGCAATAGAGACCGGCCTCGACCTTGGGATGTCGTTCGTAGACATCCGAATGGAGACCACCCGAATGACGAGTTTGGAGGTCGTTAAGGGCGTGACCATGAAGACCCTCATAGCCAATCATACCGGGGCTGGTATCAGGGCCTTCACGAAGGGCTCTTGGGCCTTCGGGCATACTAGTGACCTCACTGTGAGTGGCATAAGGAAAGCAGTCGAGTCGCTGTCACGGATGGCTTCAGCTACAACCAAGTGGGTCGATATGGATTTTGAGATTGATGCTCCTGCGTTCTCAGGAAAGGCAAAGTACAGGGCTAAAGGTCCGATTAACAAAGCCACGATAGAAGAGAAGATAGAAGTGGCGCAGTCAATTGACCGTCAGCTGCGTCAAGCAGATAGTCGGGTCATGCACACACGGGTTCTGTATCGTGATGTCTGGACAGACCGTTATGTTGCAAACTCTCTTCAGACAGAAACCCGTCAGGAGACTGGACAGATCACCATTACACCGATTTGCACTGTCAAGGAGAGTGCTAACGTTCAGAAGGTTGCCATCGCCTACGGGCTCACTGGTGGTCTGGGTGATATCAGCAGGCAGGCGATGTATAACCTTGGAACCAAGCCTGCAGAGATTGCTGTTGACCTCCTTGACTCGGTCTCGCTCAAGGGCGGAGTATACGATGTTATCGCTGACCCTGTGCTGAATGGCGCAATGATCCACGAGGCTTTTGGTCATGCATGTGAGGCTGACAACCACACTGCGGGCTCATCAGTTCTAAAGGGCAAGCTCAACTCAGCAATAGGTCCAGAGACCATAAGCATCACCGATGATCCCACACTTGAGCACCATATCGGTTCATACGAATATGACTCGGAGGGAACGCCTGCCCGAAAGAGAGAGCTGGTGCGAGATGGAGTGCTCACGGAATTCCTACACGATCTTGACACAGCCGCCAGACTTGAGATGGAACCAAACGGGGCAGCCCGTGCGATGTCCTTCATGCATCTTCCCATTCCTCGGATGAGTAACACCTTCATGGAACCCGGCGACTGGGATCTTGACGAATTGATTCAGGACACAAAGCATGGGGTTCTGATGTGCGATGTGAATTACGGATACGCTAATAGCTCCAAGGGGCAGTTCATGTTTCAGGCTCCCTATGGGTATCAGATCCAAGATGGAGAGAGGACCAAGATGGTCCGTGATGCCTCCATTGCAGGTCTCATCACCGATATTCTCTGGAAGATTGATGGAGTAAGTAGCGATTTCTCGTATGACGTAGGTGAATGTGGAACTCAAAATCAGACAGCGCTGGTAATGTCAGGAGGCCCGCACGTAAGGATAAGACAGGTCCCAGTAGGAGGAACCTAGAGTGAAAGAATTTCTTTACGAACTTGGTGGATCAGCTCTACGAGAGGCTGAGCGTCTTGGCGCAACACAGGCAGAGGTCTATCTCCAGTTCATCAACAAGCTGGAGATAAAGATCGAGCGGGGAGCTGTACGCGCTGCGTCCAAGTCGCAGGATGCGGGTTGCGGAATCCGGTCAGTGATAGGTAAGAGGACAGGTTACTCCTTTATCACCACCATAAGCAGGGATGGCGTGTTCCAGACCGTTCGTGACTCCATCGGCGCGGCAAGATCATCCGTCCCTGATGAACAATTTGTGGCCCTTCCTTCATATTCCGGTTCTTATCCCACAATCAAGGGTGTATATGACGAACGCGTTGCAGAGCTCACTGCAGAAGAGGCTGCTGAACTGATGGTGAGAGGGGTTTCAGCTTGTAGAGAGGTGTCTGGATTGGAGAAGAACCTGATTGTCGGTCTAATATCCGCAGCCTCCTTCACCACGGTGGTGGTGAACTCCTTGGGGCTCAACTGTCATAGTCAGAGGACAAAGATGATGCTGAATTTGGTGGCAGTGATAAGTGAAGGTGATCAGCAGTGTTCGAGTCAGGAGGAGATGACTTCCTGCAGACTGCAACACATTGAACCTGAGGTGATAGGGCGAACAGCTGCTGAGAGTGCACTGAGCCTCAGGGGTGCCAGAACCATTCAAGGTGGTGACATGCAACTCATCCTTGTACCTCAGGCAATGGAGCAACTCCTTGGAGAAGGATTGGTTCCGGCTGTGAATGCCAGAGAGGTGCAGGATGGTAAATCCTATCTGGTGGACTCACTGGGCTCCACCATAGCCCCTTCCTTTGTAGACATAGTTGATGATGCTCTGGTCGAGGGTAGTGTCGGCTCGCGTTCTTTTGATGGTGAGGGTAGCCCCTCCAAGCGAACAGCGATAGTAGACTCCGGAGTACTTACCTCTTATATGCATGACTCATACAGCAGCAGTCGTGCTCAGGTCGAGAACACGTCAAATGCCTCGAGAAGTTCCTATCAACGCCTCCCTGTGATCTCTCAGTCTAATCTTATGGTGAGCCCTGGACATGGCTCACGTGATGACCTTGTGCAAGAGATTGATGAGGGTGTGTTGTGTCGCCTCACTAATGATAGTCCCAATATGGTCACTGGTGAGCTCAGTGCCATGGTAATGGAGGGATTTTATATTCGCAGAGGCGAGATTCAACATGCTCTGAAGAACACCCTCTTCGGAACAACTATGCAGAGCCTCCTGAAGAACATCAGCACCGTAGGCTCTGATGTTGAGCGGCGGGGCTCAGTCATTACTCCATCGGTGGTCGTAGACTCTGTGAAGATAACTTCTGGATGAATCCTAGGATGCTGAAAGAATCAGTATGATTTGATAGCTCTATCAATGAGTGCAATAGTTGCAGTCATCACTAGTGCGCGCTATTCATGCTTTAATTTCACCGTGCTCTCTCTGCTGAAATAAACAAAACGCTCAACCTCTTCCCCCGTAACACCAAAACGACTCTTCACCGGCGGCATATCCTCACCGCTACTACGAAACTTCTAAAGAAAATATAAGACTTTCTTATAGAACATTAATATTTTCTAGTCAACTTCGGGCCTGCTTCAATCTTCGCCTGCGCATGAAAAGGTTTTCAACGCATTGTTTGGACTAGATTTGCAAGCAAACGTTTTAAGATGGTGCAGATTAGTTAAGCTCGTTTGATGGGCCGGGACTGCTGTGCCGGGATAATGATAGGCGTGTAGTCTGCATCCCGTGGGCAGAGTGGATAATGCGCGGGCCTTGAGAGCCCGTGGACCTGTTGGTCCGCATGGGTTCGAATCCCATTCCCGGCGCCAAACTACACAAAACCGCCTCTAAATCTTTGCTTACGTACGCTCAGATTTCTTTTTGTTCCTTGGAAACAGATGGCGTGTGCGCAGACCAAACCTTACGAGAGCTAGCATTAATGGGACTTCCATTAGAGGTCCTATTACTGTAGCTAAGGCTGCGCCTGAGTTAAGTCCGTAAAGGGTTGTTGCAACTGCGATGGCGACTTCAAAGTGGCTGCTTGAACCGATGAGAGTGGTGTCTATTGACGTTGCGTAGTCCCAGTTTGACAGCCAAGCTATTCCGTATGTTATGGCAATCATTGTGGCATAAATGAGTAGATTTGGCGCTGCGAGGTATGCCACCAGAATTGGATCGTTGAGGATTATCTCTCCTTGGAAAGAGAACATGACGATTAACGTGAGTAGCAACGCGATTATGGATATTTTACGTACAAGTTCAAGGTAGGTGGAATCGAACCAATTCTTCCCTTTTCTTCCTATTAGTAACTTTCTGGAAACTGCTCCTAAGGATACTGGAACAGCTATGAAAATGATCACGCTCAGGGCGATTAGATCCCATGGTACAGGTATGCCGCTTACACCAAGATAGAAAGCTGATTGGGGCGCGTAGAGAACAAGCATCAGCAGCGCGTTTATGGCTGTGTTTACTAGCCCTTGGGCAAGATCTCCTTTGGCCAGCATGATCCACCACATGACCATTGCAGTGCATGGGGACATGCCGAGAAGTATGACTCCAGCAATGTACTGGGGATTCCCTTGTAGGAACGTGTTCGCGTAGAGTGTCATTAAAGGTGGAGTAATGATCCAGTTCGCAATTATGGTGAGAAGCATAGGTTTTGGTTTCCTTACAGCCTTCTTAATATCGCTAAAGGCTATGCCCACAACCGTAGGGTACATCATAAAAAATAGGCAGATGCCAATCGGAATCGATAACTTGGCAAATTTCAAAGAGTCTAAATACTGACCGAAATCTGGAAGAAACCTTCCGAGTAATAATCCAATGACTATGCATGCGAAAATCCATAACGTAAGATATTTCTCAAATATGCCAAGCTTACGACTTTCTTCAACCATACTTATCTTCCTCTGTCAGGTCCGTCGATTGGGAATTACATATTTAAGTTTGTGAATATGAACAATGGTTCAAAACATATTTAAATATTTTGATATAAGATTTAAATGACGATACAATGGTTGCCAAACGAAAACCAGTGGTAAGCAAAAGACTTGAGCGTTTAGTGAAGTCAAGCATTTGTCCAGCAGAAGATGTCACAAAGTACGCTTCAGAACTCAGACAACTCGTACATGAAACAACGGAAGAAAATGCATTGAAAAAGCAAAGTCGACTCTTCAAAGCACTTGCTGACAAGACAAGATTAAAAATATTGATGCTCCTTAACACCAGAGAAATGTGCGTTTGCGAGATTATGGTTGCACTGGATTTGACCCAGCCTACAGCCTCTCATCATCTGGGCATACTAGAAGCGGTAGAACTGGCAAAAAAGAGACGCGAAGGAAAATGGATCTTCTATAGCCTAAAAAACAAGCGGATCATGAAACTCATAAAAGAATCCATGAAAAAAGCGGTGACTTGACTGGAACTTCTGGGTTTAAACCGAGCTTTCGTGCGTGCGTCCATCTACTGAAAATTCTTCGCACGATTTTTCCTCTAACTTCGCACCTCTGCATACACGTATTTATCGTTGTTGCACTGCCATGATTGGTCGCTTATGCTTTAAGGTTCTCTGAGAACTACCTGCAAAGTATTTTAGTCTCACAATTAAACTTTGATTTGTATTCAAAAAAAGTGGAGGCTACGGAAGCTGAACAAGGCTGTACACAGGGTAGTTTTTCATGTCGATATGGATCAGTTTTTTGCTGCCGTAGAAGAACGAAAGCATCCTGAATACAAAGGCAAACCAGTAGTTGTGGGAGCTGATCCTAAAAAAGGAAAAGGAAGAGGAGTAGTGAGCACCTGCAACTATGAAGCCAGAAAATTTGGCATACACTCCGCGATGCCGATCTCAAGAGCTTGGAAACGATGCCCAGAAGCAATCTATCTGCCCGTAAACTTCAAACTCTATATTAAAGCGTCCTCTCGAATCATGGCAATTCTCAGAAAATATGCGGACAAATTCGAGCAGTGGGGGCTAGATGAGGCATTTCTCGACGTAAGTTCAAAAGCTCGAAACTTCGGAGAGGCTAGAAAGCTTGCAGAAAAAATAAAACAGGAGATCGAAGGCAGAGAAGCACTTACTTGTTCAATAGGAGTTGGACCCAATAAACTTGTAGCAAAAATCGCCAGCGACTTTGAGAAACCTAATGGACTAACAGTTGTAGAAGAGAACGAAGTCGAAAATTTCTTGGCTCCACTTCCGGTAAGAAAACTCTTATGGGTGGGAAAAAAGACTGAGCAGAGGCTGAATGCGATAGGAATAAGAACCATTGGCGATCTTGCGACTTATGATGTGTCAATGTTGACTGAAAAATTCGGAAGCATGGGCATTCAGTATCATCTTCTAGCACATGGAATAGACGAAAGCGAGGTTGCTGAAAGAGGAGAAGTAAAATCTGTAAGCCGAGAAACAACCTTTGAAGTAGACACATCAGACTACAATCTTGTCCTTGACACTTTAGACAAAATCAGTAAGGAAGTCCACAAAGACATTATGAAACTCGAAATGCTATTCAAAACAGTCACCATCAAGATTCGATTTGAAACTTTTGAAACTCACACTCACGGGAAAACGTTGTCTTTTTTCACGAATCGCCTTCAAGACCTTCAGAAGACAGCTCGAGAACTCGCGCAAACTTATCTTCGTCAAGACAGAAAGATAAGACTAATTGGCGTGAGAGCCTCAACCCTAGTCTCACGTAAAGAACAAAAAACTCTAGCCTAACAGCCTAAAATACACGCATCTGTTGTCTCCTTGTTCTTTTCCAACAGCCAACTTTCCAAGCTATCTCTTTCTGAATCAAAGCATTTTCTCGCTAATGTTTTAGAGGTGTCGTTGGAAGAAGTCTAGCGTCAACTTCAATGCGTCAATCCGATTTTTGAGCTTCAAAAGTCCGTGACCTTCATCTGGATAAACCTTCTTTTCGTAGGGCTTGTTGTGTTTTTTCAAAAGTGGCTCGATTTCGTCAGTGTTTCCCATGGTGACGTTAGGGTCGCGTGCACCATGAATGATGAACACGGGTGCGCGAATGTTCTGTGCGAAATTAACTGGCGATCTGTCGTAGTATAATTGAGGATTCTCGTCTGGGTGGCCAAGTTGTTGGATAGAATAGAGACGGAGGTCTTCTCGAGTCGTGTTGAAATCCGTTACAAGATTGGTCATTCCACATATAGGAACTCCAGCGCTGAAATACTCTGGAGCTTTTGTTAGAGCCATCCAAGTCGTGTACCCACCATAACTGGTTCCCGTTATTCCAATCCGTGACCTATGAGAGATTCCACGTTTCTCCAGATACTCTACTCCTGCAACCACGTCTTTTAGGTCGCCTCCACCCCAATCTTTCAAGTTTAGCTCTTTGAATTTCTTGCCGTATCCTGTGCTTCCTCTGTAGTTAGGCGCAAGAACAGCAAAACCTGAGCTGACGAAGAACTGGACTCCTGGCTTCCAACTGTTCACCCATTGTGCCGTGGGTCCTCCGTGAATCCACAATATCGCAGGCAAGGGTTTCTCTTTCATTCGTTTTGGAAGATATAGAAAAGCAGAGATTTCAAGGCCGTCAAAAGAACGATAAGTCACAACTTCTGGTTCCACCAAGTAGTTTGGATCAACAACGTCTCTCAGAGAGTAAGTTAATTGTCTTTTCCTACCTGTCTCCAACGAAATTTCCCAGAGATCACCCGGCGATCTGGATCCAGAGTGCAGAAAAACTATGCTTTCACCGTTACTAGAGAACCTTTGATTGTAATTCACGCCCTTCGGCAAGCCCAGTTTTTCAGTCTTCATACTTGAGATTTCGGTGATGCATATGTCAAAGTTTCCTTTGACATTATTGGTGTAGGATAGACATTTTCCATTAGGAGAGAATACCGGATTGCTTTTTTCCCATCTGTTTTTCGCTATCCAAGTTATGGATTTATCCTCTAACGATACGATTCCAATGTCTTCCGACCCGAAAAAGTTGGTAGAGAAGGCTATTCCTTTTGAATCCGGAGACCATCGGAACGTAATGGCATCTTCTGAGTCGTCTGAGAGAGAGACCAGTTTGTCGTCTGCACCACCTGTGCTAGGAACAACGTACAGGTCTTGATTTCTCGGGTTCTTGGTACGATTTCCCGCGAATGCAATCCACTTTTCGTCTGGAGAGAACCGAGGCCTCATCCAACGTCCAAGCGGATGATACATGAGCTTCTTGTATTCTCCCGTTTCAAGCGATAGCATCCAAAGAGCGAATTTTCCATCAAAGTTTCCTTCAACTGCAATTTTTTTTCCATCAGGACTCCAGCTCATCGCTTGTTTCAGGACATCTGGCCTATTTGTAAGATTGACTGCCTCTCCTCCCTTTGCAGGCACCTGATAGATTTCGTATTTTTCGTCTCCGTTGTTGTCCTTCATGTAGGTGACCTTGTCTTCAACGGGGTTCCAATCTGGATACAACTTGGTTCCCAGACCATGGGAAACTTTCTTTGGTTCACTAGCACCATCATCGGTGAATTCTAAGGTGAAGATTTCCCAGAATCCTTCTCTGTCCCACATACAAGCGATTTTCTTTCCGTCAGTAGAAACTTCGAATGGGCCAACACGCCAGACTTTGGACAGTTCTTCCAAATCAAACTTCGGTTTCATTTCGCACGCCTCTTTACTAGTAAGTGATCTTCAAAAAATTGGTTCTAGGCTGATAAAAGGTTTTTTAATACAACCGCGAAGTGCTTTCGTGCAGTAAGCTTAACTAAGAAGGCGTCACTTCTTCTTCGATTTCAGCAGTTCAAGGACTGCAGCTTTTGCTCCGAACTCTGCAGTTAGTCTGTCATCGGCGCTTCCTATTATGATCACATCGTTTTCTTCTGGTTTCAGTCTTGATATGAGCATATCATGAATCGACTCTATATTTTGGAAAACATCCTCGCTTATACCAGGCATAGCTAACCTGTTGTGGCTGAACACCAGTGTTGTAGCTCCAGAAGCTCCAGCCTTAATCGCCGCGTCACGTTGTTCCAAGCCATACGTTACCATGTCAGCCTCGTCTCTGATTAGAACTGCCACGTTAAACGATCCAACCGTCAAAGAGCTTTTAGGAACCTCCATTTCCCCGCCAATCTTAGACCTCAGAGCAGAAAGCAGTCTTCTGCCAGCATCTGATAGAACAATGCCAGACCTTGAAATCTCGATTATCCCCTCGTTTCTAAGATGCTTCACCAAGGTGCGTGTTGCACCTTCACCTAACCCCAACGTTTTTGAAAGCTTTATTCGGCCAACAGCTTCTTCGACGTTTATGGTTTCCAAGGCTTTGATTATATGGACTTCCGAAAAAGTGGGTGACCGTCCAGGCGCCAACTTTCTCGCAACCTTTTCAATAACCTTTAGCGATTCCATTTTCATCGTTCTCAATTATGTCTGTTTTCATCTTAAATATTGTAGCAATAGTTAAATATATGGATAGATAATCCAACCAAGGTCACGAATGAACGTTCATAGAATTTCTCTAGTCGCAATGCTGGTATCTCTCAGCGTAGCAACAAACTATGCTTTGGTCGGCGTGCCCAACGTGAAGATCATGGACTTCATAGTTTTCATTGGAGGATTTTGTCTCGGACCCTTTGCTGGAGCTTTAATAGGCGTCTTCACATGGGCAGTCTACGGGACAATAAATCCCTACGGTTTTATCCCACAGATTTGGCTTGCAACCATGTTTTCAGAATCAATTTATGGATTAATCGGTGGGCTTCTAGGAAAGAACCTTGTCTCAAGTAACTTTGATAACCAACGCCTTAGACTAAGTATTTTCCTCGGGACCACAGGATTTATTCTAACCTTAATTTATGATTTAGTCACAAACGTGGTCTACGCATCAACATTCGACCTGCCAATCATAGTCACGGTCGCTCTTGGTGCTCCATTTACAGTTTTGCATGAACTCAGTAATGCTACAATTTTTGCTGTCGGTTCATTTCCAATTATTAAAGCAGTCGGAAAAATTATCAAGAGGTGAGAGGTTGGCGACGTTATTAAAAAATAAATGGGTACTAGCTACGATGGTTGTTCTTTGCTGGGCGATAGTTGCTTCTTCAATGTTTGGATACTATTATTATCAATTTACAGATTTGGTAGACAGAATTGGTGGACTACCTGTCTCCATCAATCTGAGCATTGACTACGCTAACGGAACTCGGCAATGGTTTAATGGAACAATTGGAGTGACGCTATACGATGTTATGACACAGGCAGGATGGAATGTTGAAGCCACTCCCTTCGGCGTTATGGGCTTATATGTGGCCTCAATCAACGGCGTGCAAGAGTCGGCAGAGGGCTCTAAATATTGGGGCTGGTGGACATGGACAGAATACGGGTGGGCACATGGAGGTTCCGCATGTGATAAATACATCGTGAGTGCCAACGAATCCATCATTTGGTATTACTCATATTGCAACACAACAACGTGGAAGATGACCACTCCACCTTGATATCCCACTAGGAAAACATCTGATATGTCATTGCCTCTAACGTTAAAGATTTAGTGTTATTCAGAGAAACTCTATTAACCTTTTGAGATGAAATGATTGTCATTCATGATGTGTTGAAGACCCGTGTGATGATATGCCAACGAGAAAACGGTTCGAGTTCTTGGAACATACTGCTGACGCTTATGTAGCTGCTTACGGCAGAACCCTCGAAGAAGCTTTTGAAAACGCAGCGTTGGCCACTTTTGAAGTTATGACGGATGTCGAGAAGGTTGAGCCCAAAGTAGAAGAAGATGTGGAAGTAGAGGCACACGATGAGCACGCCCTCCTCTACAACTGGTTAGAGAGACTCTTAGTCAAATTTGACCTGACAGACAACCTATACTCCCGCTTCAAGGTTTTCAGCATAGAAGAAACATATAGCGGTTTGAAGCTGAAGGCAAAAATCTGGGGGGAACCTCTTAACCTCGCGAAGCATCCACGAAAGGTTGGAGTAAAAGCTGTAACTTACCATTTAATGGAAATCCTG
>Ga0224501_10002695_pt1 | contig 13984 bp, 15 predicted proteins | sample SF_Oct11_sed_USG_4_FD_169105 | JGI IMG/M metagenome (GOLD analysis project Ga0224501, IMG submission 169105) | Sediment microbial communities from San Francisco Bay, California, United States - SF_Oct11_sed_USGS_8_1 | ecosystem: Environmental > Aquatic > Marine > Sediment | place: USA...
GCGAGCCTCGACCGACGTCTTGGGCGAGAGCCCCGTCTTGGATCTACTTCAAGACAACTCTGTCACACCGTATCGGATTTTCTCCCGACCACCGAATTCCCGATTGAGGCTCAACGATAACGCGGTTGCGATTCGTTAAGGTAAGAACATTGAAGTGAGGTAGGCAGCGGTTCCCACTACGGCGCCCAACAGGTATCCCAACCGGACGATCACGTCCAACTCCCGCTGAGTGGTTGCTCGAACGATCTCTTCGATACGCGGAAGGGAGAATCCGGCAACCTTTTCTTCGACCATTCCCGCGACGTCCACTTGCGATACGATCTTCGGGATCTGCTCCTGAATCCAGCTCCATAAAACCGGTACCAACGCATTCGTCAATCTATCGGTGCTTCCGGGAGGCAAACGTTTTTCCGGTATACCTATAGGACGTGTCAAAAACGCGCGAAATGCCCCCTGTACCGCATCATCCACCCACTCCTTGACCTTCGGTGAGGTAACGGCGTCTCGAGTCCAGGAGGCCACACGTTCGGGCGGAACGTACCGGAAAAATTCTCCCGCAGTTTTTTTCTCCGCGCTTTCCATCGCATGGTCCACTCGCTCAAGAACGTACGCCTGCGTGCCGGGATCTCGAATCGCTTCTGAGATATGATGGACCACCGTCCCTTTGATCCCCTCGAGTCTCTCTGCGCCCAAACTTTCGAAATGTTCGGCGAGGGGTTTTCGAAGGAATTTTACGACTGCGTCGTTCACGCTCTTTGCTACCTGATCGCGCATCGCGGGTTCTTCCAACAACCGGCTGACCTGATCCGCTCCGTCTTTTTCAAACGAACCCAACAGGCGCTCGAACGTCTTTTCGGTTACGACCAAACGCGCTACCACCCGTTCGTGTACCAACAGACTCTTGACGAATTTCTCAAACAGCGAGTGTAGGGAGCGCTGGATGTTGGCGCGTGCCTTCGGATCTCGGAGAGTTTCGTTCAGCCGCTCCAACGCCAGCGGCAAATATCCGGCTATCTCGTGCTCTACCGCCGAGATCAAAGGAGCCGGCAGCCTGTCGAGCAGCGGCGTAGGATCCTTCGATAGGGTCACGAAATGACGGTCTATCCACTGGCCTATGACCTTTTCGAGATCGGGGTTATGAGCCAGGTTCCCAGCCCAAGCGGACACCCGCTCACGAATCGCTTCTTTCCGATCAGGGGTCAGAAAGTCGCTGAGTGGCTGCTCACTGATGTTCTCCGAAACCTGAGTAAGGTACTTGGCGACCGCTTTCTCAAATTCCTCGCTTGCTGCGTACTCGCCCAGTTTTTCCGACACTTTCGGCGCCAGTTCCTGGAGGGCCGATTCGATTTCACTCATGATTTGAGGGGGTAGCTCATCCTGCAATGAGCCACGCTCCACTTTAAGGAATTCGCCGGCGAACTGGCGCACAGCGTTTTCGAAGGCATCTTTGATGCCGGGAGCCGACAGCTGTTCCGCCAAGTCGTCCGGAGTTAAAAGGCGCTGACCCACCGTCCGGCCGATGGTTTTTGCAAGCCGGGTCTTGTTTTTTGGGATGGCCCCTTGGAGCTTCAGACGCCAAAGGCCACGCGGCGTGTAGGGGTGGAACAGCATCCAAATGGCCACCGCGTTGGTGATGCCGCCGGCTACGGCCCCGAAGGCGATCGTAACGGCCGCTCTTAGGAGCGAGAACTCGGAACTCATGTCCCCATCCCGGTGTTATTTCGGGAACTCACGGGCACAGCGAACACTGGAAACGCATGAAACTGTATACGAAGATTTCTATCGGACTCATCGCAGGCGCCGTGGTTGGTGTGGGCGTCAACTTCCTTTCCGCCCAATTCGACTTCGATTCCGGCGTATCCCTGGTGAGAGCAGTCGAGCCCATCGGCATCGCCTGGGTGCGTCTTATTCGCATGATCGTGGTACCTCTCGTTGTGGCCAGCCTGGTCGTGGGTGCTGCCAGCCTCGGCGATCTCCGCACCCTCGGCCGTGTCGGCGGAAAAACCGTCGGATTCTACATGTTTACAACGGCCGTCGCCGTTTCGATCGGCCTTCTCCTGTCGAATGTAATGAAACCCGGTCGCGGACTTACGGAAGAGTCCAGACAGGCGCTCGCCGCCGAGTACGGCGCTCAGGCCGAGGGAAGCATCGAGCTTGCCAACCAGGCGCCCTCGGTGGTCGACATGCTCCTCAGTATGATCCCCGATAATCCGGTGGGAGCGGCTGCCAATGCTCAGATGTTGCCCCTCATACTCTTCAGCATTCTTTTCGGCGTGGCTGCCACCATGATCAGGGAGGACCGCCGCAAAGCCGTGCTTGGGTTCTTCGAGGGTGTCAACGACATCTCCATGCAGATTATTCACTGGATCATGGCGCTTGCCCCTTACGCAGTGTTCGCTCTCATTGCGTCGGTCACGGCCCGATTCGGATTTGAGATCCTGAAGAGCCTGATGTGGTACACGCTCGTGGTCGTATTCGGTCTGTTGCTCCATGCTTTTGGTACGTATCCGTTGATCCTTCGGTTTCTTGCCAATCTGTCGCCGCTGGAGTTTTTCAAGCGAATCAGAGCAGCTCAACTGTTGGGTTTCTCGACCTCGAGTTCGAGTGCTACGCTTCCGGTGACAATGACTGTGGCCGAAGAGAATCTCGGCGTTTCGAACAAGATGGCCAGTTTCGTACTCCCGCTCGGCGCCACGGTAAATATGGACGGCACAGCGCTCTACCAGGGTGTCGCTGTCATGTTCATAGCTCAAGTGTTCGGCATCGACCTAACGATCGGTCAGCAACTCATCGTGGTTCTCACGGCCACTCTGGCATCGGTAGGCGCGGCAGGCGTGCCGAGTGCCGGTATCATTACGCTGACGCTGGTACTGCGCCAGGCGGGTGTGCCGGAAACCGGAATCGCGCTCATTATAGGCGTAGACCGAATCCTGGATATGCTGAGAACGTCCGTAAATATCACCGGCGACCTCACGGTTACATCGGTAATAGCCAAATCCGAAGGCGAAACGCTGTTGCCTGAGAAGTGGGGCCTGGATACGGAGGCTTCGAAGGCATAAACCCCAATTTTCCTGCCCAAAGGCGTCCGGGCCGAAGGCCCGGGCGCCCCGTAGCACACGCGCTCAAATCTATGTAAACTTAACGGCTATATGTTTTCGGCCCTTTCCGACAAGCTGGCGGGGGTCCTTTCCGGTCTGACCGGCAAAGGGGTCCTTACAGAAGACCAGGTCAAGGACGGCCTCCGGGAGATCCGGCGGGTTCTTCTTGAAGCCGACGTGAGCTACGGGCTCACCAAGGATTTTGTCGCAAAGGTCAGGGAGAGAGCGGTCGGCCAAGAGGTATTGAAGGCGGTCAGGCCGGGACAGCAGTTGGTGAAGATCGTCCATGACGAGTTGGTCTCGCTCATGGGCGGCAGCACGGAGGGGTTAAAGGAGTCTACCGTCCCGCCTACGGTAATCCTGATGGTAGGATTGCAGGGATCGGGTAAGACGACGACGTCGGCCAAGCTGGCGGCACGTCTTAAGAGGGAAAAGAGAGCGCCGTTTCTGGTCGCCGCCGATGTGTATCGGCCTGCGGCGGAGGAACAGTTAAAGGTGCTTGCCGGCAGGATCGACGTTCAAGTGTTCGGTCAGGCCGAGTTGGGTGGTGAGGGTGATGTGGTCAAGCTGGTTCAAGCAGGTATCGATGCCGCGCGGGCTCTGAAGGCGCGCACGGTGATCGTAGATACCGCGGGCCGGTTGCAGATAGACGAAGAGCTGATGGACGAGTTGGTCAGGCTCGAGGCGGCCGTCAAACCGGATGAGATACTCCTCGTTGCCGACGGTATGACAGGGCAGGATGCCGTAAAGATAGCCGAGGGCTTCAACGAAGCTCTGAGTTTGTCCGGGGTCGTGCTCACGAAACTGGATGGGGATGCGAGGGGTGGAGCGGCTCTCTCGATACGGGGAGTTACCCAAACGCCGATCAAGTTCGTCGGCGTAGGAGAGGCGATGGACGCCCTAGAGGTGTTCGATCCCGCAAGAATGGCGGGGCGGATTCTTCAAAAGGGCGATGTAGTGGGTCTGGTAGAGCGGGCGCAGCAGGCGGTAGATCCTGATGCTTCGCAGGCTATCGCCAAGAAAGCGATGTCCAAATCAGGCCTCGATCTGGAAGATTTTTTGGGTCTCATGAGTCAGATACAACGCATGGGACCGCTCAAAAACGTGTTGGGAATGTTGCCCGGAGTTAACGCAAAGATGCTCAAAGGGGCCAACATCGACGACAAGAAGCTGAAACATCTGGAGGCAATCGTTCTTTCGATGACTCCGGAGGAAAGACGGAAGCCCGACGTGTTAAACGGTTCGCGCCGCGCGCGGATTGCGAAGGGGTCAGGGCGGACGGTACAGGAAGTGAATCAGCTCGTTAAGCAGTTCGAGCAGATGAAAAAGATGATGAAGTCGATGGGCAAACTAGGTTTTCGTTAGACCGATACACCGTTAGGACATAGGATGGCTACAAGAATTCGTTTACGCAGGACCGGGCGCAAGAAGAAGCCCCAGTATCGTATCGTCGTCACCGAACGGCTCGCCGCGAGGGACGGACGTTTCATCGAGACCATCGGGCATTACAACCCGCTGACCGAACCGCCGACCGTCGTGTTGGATAACGACAAGGCGAAGGATTGGATCTCGAGAGGTGCGACTCCGTCGGATACGGTGCGTTCGCTGCTCGCTAAGGCCGGCGTCATAGAACCGGTTAAAGCGGCGTCCGCCGGTAAGTAGAGCCGTGAGTGCGGAGGCCGGCTACCTAGGCGTAGCACGCTTCCGGAAGCCGCACGGCCTGAAGGGGGAAGCGCTGATCTTTCCCTTGACGGATGAACCGGAGGTCGTATTCGTACCCGGTCGAACGCTGGTACCGGTAGACGAAGCCGGTACTCCCGTCGGAGAACCTTTGGTGATCTTCTCGGCGCGGCCACACCAGCGGCAGTGGCTCCTCGCTTTCGAAGGGATCAAGGATCGAACGACCCTCGAGAGCTGGGGCGAGAGGATTTTGGGAGCAGCGGCGCAAGAACTCAGCCCGCCCGAAAAGGGCGAGATGTACTTGCACGAAGTTCCAGGATCCCGCGTAGTCGAGAACGGAGTAGAGGTCGGCATTGCGACCGATCTTTTGGGCGTCCCGGGTGGTAGGGTGTTGGTTATCGAGCGAGACGGCAAGGAACATCTGGTACCGTTTCGCGAACCGATCGTGAAGAAGCTCGATCGGGAAAAGGGCACGATTGAAGTAGTTCTGCCTCCAGGAATTTTGGAGGTTTGATGCTTCGCATAAATGTTGTGACGCTTTTCCCGGAGGTTTTTGCAGCGCCGCTTGAGACGAGCATTCTGGGACGGGCGGTAACGAACCAACTGGCGTCGGTGAGGATAGAAGATCTGAGGGACTTCACCCACGACCGGCACCGAACTGTGGATGATGTGCCCTACGGCGGCGGAGCCGGTATGGTGCTCAAGCCGGAACCGTTTTTCGAGGCGCTCGACGCCATAGAGCCGAAGGGACCGGTCGCACTGTTGTCAGCGAGAGGAAAACTGTTTTCGCATGACGACGCGGTCCGCTACAGTATGCAGGAGGAGCTGACACTGCTGTGCGGGCACTACAAGGATGTTGACGAACGGGTTGCCGGTCTCGAAGGGGTCGAGGAGATAGCGATCGGCGATTTCGTGGTGTCGGGCGGTGAGTTGCCGGCTCTGTGTGTGATAGATGCGGTGGTTAGGTTGTTGCCGGGAGCCTTGGGGGATCATGAATCCGCACAGACGGATTCGCATTATGAGGGCTTGGTGAGCGCGCCTAGTTATACGAGGCCCCCGAAATACCGGGATCTCCAAGTTCCTGAAGTGCTGTTGAGTGGCGATCACGCCCGCATCGCCGAATGGCGAAAACAGCGGGCTGAAGAATTAACGAGGGAGCGCCGCCCGGATTTATGGGCGCGGTATTTGAAAGAGCACGGGTTGGAAGAACCCGAGCCGGAAGGATGACGGACAATGAATATCATGGACACGTTGGAACGCGAAGGTTTGCGCACGGACATTCCTGAATTTCGCCCGGGCGATACGCTCAGGGTCCAGGTCAAAGTCCGCGAGGGTGAAAAGGAACGCCTACAGGCTTTTGAAGGCGTCTGCATCGGCAGGCGCGGATCGGGCATCAGTGAGACGTTCCGGCTTAGGAAGGTCGCTTCCGGCGTCGGCGTGGAAAGGGTGTTTCCGCTGCACTCACCGAGCCTTGCTGAGATCAAGGTGATGAGGCAGGGAAGAGTGCGTCGCGCGAAGCTCTATTATCTGCGCGATCTCTCTGGTAAGGCAGCTCGTATTCAGGAACGCCGCGACCGTTAGGTGTCTCCCCCGACGCTGGCGCGTGAGGAAACCCTGTGGGGTTTGGGCGCTCAGTACGTAGTAGGGTTGGACGAAGTTGGGAGAGGGCCGTTGGCAGGGCCGGTGGTGGCTGCAGCCGTAGTATTCAAGCCGGGCCAAAAGCCCATCGATGGTATTAGAGATTCGAAACAGATGACTGCCCGCCGACGTACAACGTTGGCGGGCGTCGTTCGTTTGGAGGCATTCGCGTACGGTATCGGTGCTGCTTCGTCACGGGAGATAGAACGGCTAAATATCCTTCAGGCGACCGCTCTGGCGATGCGGCGCGCGCTTTCCAAACTCCCGTTTGACCCGGATCACATTCTCGTCGACGGCAACCCGATGCCGGCGATTCAAAAAAAGCACGAGGCTATCGTTAAGGGGGATTCGATCTCCATGTCCATTGCCGCTGCCTCCATTCTCGCAAAAGTTACCCGCGACAAACTCATGGTCTGCCTCCACGGCCGATATCCTCAGTTCGGATGGGATCGTAACATGGGATACGGTACCAAGGAGCACATGGATGCGATTCTATCCATCGGGCCCACTCCCCACCACCGCCACACGTTCTCGCCCATTTCCCAATTGCATCTGATTTAAGCGGATTCCCAAGGGGATCGATCGGAATAACCCTGTAACAATTTGCGAAGATCTGGGGGGGGACCGTTGGGGGCCGACGAGCGCGCCGGGCCCCCTCACGATTCCGGGGCTGGAATTTCGTGGGTCAATGAAACGACGTGTCGTTAAGCTCTTGGCTATGCCATGTGCTTGTTGACGAGCTTCGTCATTTCGAACATGCTCACCTGCGACCGGCCGTTGAATACGGCGCGAAGCTTGTCGTCCGCATTGATCATGCGGCGGTTCGCAGCGTCCTGCAGCCCATTGCGGCGAATGTATTGCCAGAGCTTTTTGGTCACCTGAGTCCGCGGAATGGGCGTACCGCCAATAACGGCTGCCAGTGCGGCATCAGGTTTCAAAGGCCTCATGAAAGCCGGATTCGGCTTGCGCTTACCCTTTTTCTTGGGAGCAGCCTTCCGCTTAGTGGCCTTCTTTTTTGTAGCCTTCTTCTTGGTGGCCTTTTTCTTGGTCACCTTCTTTTTAGCTACTTTGCGCTTCGTAGCTTTCTTCTTGGTCGCCTTACGCTTGGTGGCCTTCTTCTTGGTCGCCTTACGCTTGGTGGCCTTCTTCTTGGTCGCCTTGCGCTTGGTGGCCTTCTTCTTGGTCGCCTTACGCTTGGTGGCCTTCTTCTTGGTTGCCTTACGCTTGGTGGCCTTCTTCTTGGTCGCCTTACGCTTGGTCGCCTTCTTCTTGGTAGCTTTGCGCTTCACAGCCTTCTTCTTCACTGCTTTGCGCTTCGCCACCTTCTTCTTGGCTTTCTTACGTTTCGCAGCCATTTCCCCCTCGAGGAAAGAGTTGTTCGTGAACGAAAGCCAGCCCCAAACGCTCACCAAGGTAAAGAATTCTTCTCAGAGTACAAGCTTTTTTTCAAACGAATTTTTTCGAAGCAAAAAGTTTCCCCCGTGTCCCCGACATTACAGAGGCAAATTTCAACGTATTTCCCCCCTGGCACGGGTAGAAAAATCGAAAAATTGACCAATGAAAACGGGTCGAACGCCTGCGAAAAATCAAAAATTCAATCGCTTGTGTTCAACGGTTTGTCTGGCGATGTTTGTTCCTGGCGACCGGGTAGCTCAGTTGGTAGAGCAACGGACTTTTAATCCGTAGGTCCTGGGTTCGAGACCCAGCCCGGTCACTTGAAGTGCATAATTGCCTGACTCAGGTCGGCTTCAACTCTGATCGGTTCCGCTTAGCTCCTGCATAAAAGCCTCAGTCCGATTACCCTCGGTTATTTCCGGGTTGATCCACGCGTAGGCTGATCCCGATGTCGCACCCGTTGGAGTTGTGTCCTACGTCACAGGCCCACAGGTCCAAGCCCAACAGTCGCCCGTCGCTATTCTGCCCTTGCGGCCCTGCCGATGAGACGCTCATCTTGGGAACGCTGCTGCCCGCCTAGGGTATGGCCTGTACCAGTCACCGACACGAGGGTTGGTTCCGTGGGTCCTTTCGAAGCACAGGTTATCGAATCCGTAATCGCGGCCGTGGGAGTTTTGACGGGCCTGGTCCTGACCCTGCGCTTCGTGTTGAAAAAAAAGGAACTCGATCTCAAGCGAGGCGGTGGTGACTTGCTCGGCCCGGAAATCGACGCTCTCCGTGAGGAACTCCACGAAACAAAAGCCCAGGTAGTAGAACTCCAGGAACGAGTCGATTTCGCCGAACGTCTTTTGTCGCAAGGTCACCGAGGAAAATCTGAATAACATTGAGGGTGGAGTGAAATTATGGTCGCCCCCACATCGCGCTTGTCGTCCCGTCGAAGACCCCTCCTCACGCAACTCCTGACGTTTGCCCGCATAGGGTTGTTGCTGTGGCTCCAGTTTCTTTTCCCCGTCGATACTCAGGCTCAGCGTGTAGCTCTCCATTTGGGAGAACGGATTAGAGTCACATGGGGAGAGATCCCTCCCGGAGAAGATGCCGACTGGCTTTTCGGTCATGTGGTTGACGCAACGTCCAAGAGTCCTATCTCCATTCTGCCGGACGGGAGGACCCAACCAACCGCCGTGATACTCGACGAAACGTCCCAAGTACAGCGTTATGCCGGGAAAACGGTACCCTGGATGGCGGGCGGAGTAGGGGGAGGTTTGATAGGCGCAATAGTGGGAGCCGCCGCCATGCAGCCTCTTTTCTCCAACGGATATGGGTTGCGTGACGCCAATACTTTGGGGATGGCTGTTCTCAGCGGAACCGTTCTCGGAGCCGCCATTGGCTTTCTAGGGGCCAGGTCGTTGTTCGGCCGAGACCTCTGGGTTCCGGTGCCGTTTGTAAACGGCGTAATCGAGATGGCGCCACTCACTCGGACATGGGAGGGACCTCGGTTGCCGCCCACCCGCACGCAGAGGTGGCAACTGTTCGATCCGTATGAAACCGAGTTTATGGCGTTCTTGAACCGGTACAGGGACAGCCTCGACTTGGTGGAGGGAATATACCAGGTGGTAGGTGGTGGTGACCGCTATGCTGTAATTCGGGATGATCGGTACGAAGATTTTCAGTTCGTGGCTGTCAGGGTGGCCACCGAGCGCGAGACGTTGACCAATCCTCGTATGGGTCTCGTCTTCATGGCCCTTAGCAGAGATGCAGAAACAGGCCGGCTGAGCAGTCAGCCGGTTGGGGGCAATCGTTTTGCGTCTACGATGCGAGGCGCGGCGGTTTCTCGCGGGACGCCGGAAGCCAGAACGTATCGAGTGAGGTTTTCCCTGCCGCTTTTGTCCGTGGAAGGTGTTGGTGGCCCGATTCTTCAGTGGGTGAAGATCTTTCCGTAAAAAAACCTGGGGCTGATTGGGCCGGGCTTGCGTGGTCCCGCCTCGTCCCCTCCAGCGAGGTCCCCACCAGGCGGTAGGACGCCCAATCGCCGCCAAGTTCATTCGTGGGAGCAAAAAAAGCCGACTCACCACAACGGGTTTTATCCCGTGTCCTTCTTTGTAACCCCACAACTGCTCTGGAGGTTCCCTGCTAACGCTGCACCAAAAGTGCAACCTTAGGCCCTTCCCGAGCTTCCCATGTTGAGGTGCTGCTATAACCTTAGATGCATGACTTCGAATAATGGTTGCAGCGTTCGGACCGAAACCCGAAAGGGCAAAGGATCCTTACCTTGGTTCACTCATCTCGGCGACCGCCTGGTCGAATTCCCAATCCCATGACCGGACGCAGCGAAGAACGTTCTTTCGAAAGGGTAGGTTTTTCAGGATTCGGAGTAGGTGTAGAGTTTCGTGTCTCAGACCCCGAAATAGCTGAGCAACTTAGAACGTGTTTGCCCGAATATTGTGTGGAACTTTCCCAAGGAGAGTTTGAAATCGTTCACTTGGACGCCGCCGGGTCGGATATCGTCATCCGAGAAGAGGGAAAACCTCAATCGAAGGAGTTGGTCGAACGTGACGGGGCGATCAACTATCTGGAAATGATGGTTGTCGAAAAACTTTTGGTAGGCGCGAAGGATTTCGTTCATCTTCATGCCGCAGGTTGCGTGAGTGATGGACGTGCCATCCTGGCGATTGGAGACACCGGGGCCGGAAAGAGTACCACGGCTACTACTTGGAGCTTGGATGGTTTGCCGGTCTTGGGAGACGATACCGTTCTCCTAGATTCCGACGGCCACGCGGTCCCGTTCAAGCGCCTTTTCAAAAGCAATCCTGAACTGTTGCGCTCCATGGGGCATGATCCGGCCGATACCCCGCTCTGGAGGGCAGATCTCGAAGAGGCTTGGTTCGACCCCCGTCCCCATGCGGGTTGGGGTGGCCGAGCCAAAGTCAAAGTGGTTGCTGTCTTGCGTTTTCGGAGCGACATGGAAGGCTATGCCGTCGACGAAATCAAGCCGACCGCTCTCGTGAGAGAGATGTTGAACGGATCCTTAGAATCCGGCCTCAAAGGACACGAGGGCTTCGATGCGATTCTCAAGGCGGTTGGTGACGCCAAGGCCGTGCAGATGGAGTTCGGGCCCGGACAATCCGCAGCCAGAGCTCTGCTCGAAATCTAGGGGTACAGTGAACCGAGAATTCGCCGTCCAGTTTCACTCTTTGTTGGAACAAGCCGTAACGGATCGCCCCGATGCATTGGGCGACGACCCGATGGTCTTGGCGGACCGGCTCGGCGTGGGCGGGTACATGAGGCGGTTAATAGCGGGCGAGACGGACGGCGCGGAACGAAAGTTTCGTTCCCTCAAAAATACGATCATCAAGGACGGCGCATCTCGAATTTCAGAAATTTTGACCGAGGGAGGAATCCGCCATTTTTTTTTCAAAGGGGCGGCGCTCGTCGGTGAGGTCTACGAAACGGGAGATCGGGATCTAGAAGACGTTGATCTGCATGTTCACCCGGATGATAGGGTTTCCGCACTGGAGTTGTTGACGGCCAAAGGTTGCCGGCCGGATCCAGAATCCGAACAAGCCGGTCCCCCCGAACTAAGAGCCACTCTCAGTCTTTCCATGCCTCTAGGTCAATCGGAACTGGAGCGAGTGTGGGTAGATGTCCACTGGGCGGTCGAACCGCTTTCGCACCTTTTGCCTAGATCTGACCTTGAATTGCCGAGTGTCGTGTGGGCCGAAGTTGCTCGCTCGGGCGGATTGCCTGCTCCCTCACGATCTCACCATGCGGTTCTACTGATGCAACACCTGGCCCACCACGATTTTTTGCACCTAAGAGGCGTGGTGGATGTGGCGCTCCTTTGGCAGGACCTTCTTTCGGATCACGCTTCGGCGGCGGGACTGGCTAGGCAGATCGGTTTTGAAAAACCGGCGGTGTCGATCTCGGCTTGGTTGAATCGAATTCTGGGACTCGAGGGACCGGAAATGTGGCGCAGGGAGTGGCGCCGTTTACGGGTGAAGAAATTTTCGCACGGTTTGTCTTTTTCCGATCTTTGCGTCCAACGGGCGGCAAGATCCGAGGATGATTTTCAGAGGATAAACAGAGACCGTATCAAGACGCGCCTCAAGCTCTTGGGGCCCGGTGCACTACCCGGCCTACTCCAGGATGTAGTTTTTCCTCCCCAAAGTTTTATCAGATGGCGTTGGCCCAAGTCGTCCGTCCTGATTCCCGGAAGGGTACTGCATTTTAGGCAGGTACTAGCAAAAATCTTAGGCAAATAACTGTGAGGTTGCAGTGTCCAGAGCTCTCTTGCATCTTGCATCCATGAATTCCGAACCCTCAAAACATCCTAAGGCGAGACCGGACGTCGCATTTCGTCAGGTCGGTGACGAATGGGTGTTGTACGATCCGGTTTCTCACAAGTTGCACGTGCTCAATCTGGTTGCGTCTCTCGTTTGGACCCATCTCGACGGAACGGTGCAGGTGCGGGAAATTGCGGCGTTGATTCAGGAAGATTTTTCGGATGTAGCGATCGACACCGTACGCAAAGACGTAATAGATGCAACGGCGTTGTTCGAATCCGAAGGGCTTCTTGAAAAGTGATTCCGCCGACCTATTACAGAGGCCTCCTAAGTCAGACAAAACGTCTGGAAGCTTTCAAGTCGGCTATCCAGAAAGTAGTAACCACCGATGATACCGTGTTGGACTTGGGAACCGGTCTCGGCACTTACGCTATGTTCGCCGCCGACCTGAATCCGAAAATGGTCTGGGCAATAGATCCCGACCCGATAATCCGCGTGGCGAGGAACGTTGCGGTTGCAAACGGTTACGATGGAAGAATCGATTTTATCGAAGGCAAGGCGCCCGGCGTCCGTTTGCCGGAAAAAGCCAGTGTTTTGATCTATGAAGATTTCTCCCAGAGATTGTTGGACGAGCCGAGGTTTCGTTTGTTGCAATCCGTTCATGCGGAGTATTTGGCAAAAGGCGCCAAGGTCATCCCGTGCAGGGCCAAGTTCAAAATGGCTCTGGTGTCGTATCGGCCGGTTAGGGAACTCCTGTTCGGGTTCGGGTCGGAAGGGGATGAAACCCATTTGGGAATAGATTGGAGTCAAACCCGGTATGCGCTGGGCGGTACTCCTCTGCCTGTTAATCTCCCGCCCGAGGCTTTGGCTACCGAACCGGCGGAAGCGGGAGAGATTTCGTTGGCATCACCGCCCAAGATCGACTCCCTGGATTTGTCGGCCGAGTGGGAAGCTTCCGGTAGGATCGAAGCGGACGGCGTTCTGCTCTGGTTCGACATGGAGTTGGCGGATGGCGTGTGGATGTCGAATGCGCCGGGCGCCGAACAGGCTTCGTGGGGAAGCGTTTATCTTCCGTTGGATCCGATACTCAGATTAGAACCGGGCGTTCGTGTTTCAGCGGAGGTGAAGCCCAGCAGGGTTTCCGGAGATGCGCCGGGGTGGCTCACGTGGACGGTAAAGGCAGGCGATGAAGAGCGGTGGGGATCGGAATTCGAATCGGGTCAGACCCCAGACGACGCTGTTTTGCTCGCGAGCCCCGATGTAGTCCCGATCTTGGACGGGGCCGGAGAGGCGGAAGCCTTGGTACTGAGTCTGGTAGATGGGAAGAGGACGATCGGGGAGGTTATATTTGAGTTGCGGGACCGTTTGGGGGACCTGAGCGAGGCTGAGGCAGGCCGGATTGTGGTGCGGGTCTTGCAAGGAAAAGTAGGAGTGAAGCTTCCGACCCCAAAGTTGTAAGAAAGTTGTGCAGTATGAACGACATGAGAAATAGAAGACAGTTCCTGAAATCCCTGGCAAAAGGTGCGGTTTACGCCGCTCCGGTCGTGGTTACGTTGGCCGGCCCGGTTACGACATCCGCCCAGACTTCGAGCCATTCTAAGGGGCAGGGCACGGTCATGAACCCCAATCTCGATGTCCAACCCTCGCCGAATGCACCCGGTCCGTGGGAGTCCAACGCCCCGCCGGGCCACTAATATCCGAGGTCCGGCATTTTCTCCCCTTGATTCTCAATCCAGACGTAACAATATTCGCCATGCCCTCGTAAATCTTTTCAGGGCTTGATTTTGCAAGGTTTGGGCTATGGCATGGAGAGTAATAGACATCGACGATGAAATCTGGCATGTCCAGGCTGCCGCGGAACGGCATCCCGATGGGCAGTTGTGGTGTTTGAGC
>Ga0224501_10002696_pt1 | contig 13977 bp, 10 predicted proteins | sample SF_Oct11_sed_USG_4_FD_169105 | JGI IMG/M metagenome (GOLD analysis project Ga0224501, IMG submission 169105) | Sediment microbial communities from San Francisco Bay, California, United States - SF_Oct11_sed_USGS_8_1 | ecosystem: Environmental > Aquatic > Marine > Sediment | place: USA...
TAATTAATTCTTCAATAACCTCCAATAAGTTTTTTAAGTCTATAGGTAAAAATATTCCTAAATTGCCAAACTGTTTGTGACGTTTCAATCGCTTCAGGGGGGTACCATCATCCCTATCTTTTCCAATTTTAGATGATAATCTGGTTGTCATGTTCTTTCTATTTTAATTTATGGTCTTTTGCTTAATTAAGCATAAGTGAAATAATAAAAATTAAGGATATCGTTTATGAAAATAAGTGTTCCGAAAGAATCAATACAAAACGAAAAACGTGTCGCTTTAACCCCTGAATCGGTAAAAAAGCTAATAGCAAAAGGGTTTGAGGTTTCTATAGAAACTGATGCGGGAAAATCAGCAAACTATAGAGATAATGAGTACCAAGAAGCCGGTGCTAAAATTGTCTCATCATTTTCAGAAGCAGCAGCATCGGCAGATATAGTTATAAAAGTAAGACATCCGAATAAAGATGAAATAAATATTTTAAAAGAAGGTTCTATTCTATTGTCATTTCAAGATCCCATCAATCAGGCACAAAATCTTGAAGGTTTTAAAAACAAAAAAATCACAGCGCTGGCGCTTGAATTTATACCAAGATCAACATTGGCGCAATCAATGGATGTTTTAAGTTCAATGGGTACCATCGCGGGATACAAATCAGTATTATTAGCAGCTAACGCTCAACAAAGGTTATTTCCCATGATGATGACGGCCGCAGGAACTATACCGCCGGTAAAAATGCTTATTTTAGGCGCTGGTGTTGCGGGACTTCAAGCTATAGCTACTGCTAAAAAACTGGGAGCCGTTGTAGAAGCCTTTGACACAAGACCGGCCGTTAAACAAGAAGTAGAAAGTTTAGGAGCAAAATTTCTTGAAATGGAACTCTCTGAAGACGCTCAAGATGAGCAAGGTTACGCGAAAGAAATGACTGAAGAGTTTATTAAAAAAGAAATGGAACTAATAGAAAAACATATTTCAAAATCAGACATTTGTATATCTACCGCGCAAGTATTTGGTAGAAAAGCTCCCGTTTTGATTAAAGAATATATGGTTAAAAAAATGAAACCTGGATCAGTAATTATTGATTTAGCTGCAGAACAAGGCGGTAACTGTGAACTATCAAAACCCGGTGAAACAGTAAATTATAACGATGTTTTAATCATAGGTCCTGAAAATATAACCAGTACAATGGCTGAGCATACAAGCAAAATGATTTCAAAAAACATTGAAAATTTACTAATGCATATTGTTAAAGAAAACACAATAAATCTTGAAAGCGACGATGAAATTATTCAAAGGCCATTACTAACAAAAAATGGTGAACTGGTTTCACAAATCGTAAAAGATATATTAAATAAATAGGAGATTAAGTTATGGAATCACTAAGCGTAATAATGACAGTATATGTTTTTGTACTGGCAATTTTTGTGGGTTTTGAATTAATATCAAAAGTACCCCCGACTTTACATACTCCATTAATGTCAGCCTCAAATGCTATCTCGGGAATAACGCTGCTAGGGGCTCTTGTTGTTGGCGGCAAAGAAGGAGGCTGGGAAGATTTAGCCAAGATATTAGGCTTTGCGGCCATCTTTTTTGCTTCTTTAAATGTTTTTGGCGGATACGCTGTAACCGATAGAATGTTACAGATGTTTAAGAGAGATAAAAAATCTAAAAAGCAGGAGTCATAAAAAATGGATGCGTTAGTTGGTATTTTACATGCAGATTGGTTTATAAACTTAGTTTATCTAGTAGCGGTATTATTATTTGTTTTTGGTTTAAAAAAGCTTAGTTCGCCAAGAACCGCCCGTCAAGGAAATACACTTTCTATGTCAGGGATGTTCACAGCTATAGTTATTACATTATTTGATAAAAATATAGTAAGCTTTGAAATGATAATCATTGGTATTGCAGCCGGTGCTGTAGTTGGTATATTTATGGCTAAAAAAGTCGCGATGACTTCAATGCCAGAGATGGTAGCCATACTAAATGGATTTGGCGGTATTGGTTCCGCTTTAGTCGCTTTAGCTGAATATTACACGGGACAAAACACAATCACTCAAGATATGATTGTTTATGTTACCTTAAATTTATCAATTATTGTGGGAACTCTTACATTTACGGGAAGCGTTGTAGCTTTTGGTAAATTATATGGAATCATTCCCGGCCAGCCGCTAATTGTAACAACATCAAAGATTATTAATGTTCTTTTATTGTTAGGTTCTTTTGTTATGGCAACAATGCTATATTCAGATATAACTAGAATTGAATTATTGTATGGTATACTTGTATCTGCCTGTGTTCTTGGTATTACGCTTGTTGTACCTATTGGCGGGGCAGATATGCCTGTTGTTGTTTCTTTATTAAACTCATATTCAGGTATTGCCGTTGCTATGACAGGATTTGTTCTTCATAATAACGCGTTAATTGTTGTTGGTTCATTAGTAGGCGCATCTGGTATTATTCTTACCAATATTATGTGTAAAGGAATGAATAGATCTTTAGCGAATGTATTATTCGGCGGATTTGGTACTGGTGACAGCGGCCCGGCTGTAGCGCCAAAAGAAGGGGGAGTACTACAAGTAGCCAAAAGCGCTTCTCCTGAAGAAGCTGCCATGGTTATGGATATTGCCGAGAAAGTGATTATTGTACCCGGTTATGGTATGGCTGTATCTCAAGCGCAGCATATTGTTAAAAAATTAGCGGACCTTCTTGAAAAAAGAGGTACCAGCGTAAAGTATGCCATACATCCAGTTGCAGGAAGAATGCCAGGCCATATGAATGTATTACTGGCCGAAGCCGGTGTAGAATATGACAAACTTTATGATCTTGAAATAAATGATGAATTTGCCAGAACAGATGTTGTTATAGTTATAGGCGCAAATGACGTAGTAAATCCCGGCGCTAAAACTAATCCCCAGTGTGCTATTTATGGCATGCCGGTGTTTGACGTAGAAAACGCTAAAACAGTATTTGTTTTGAAAAGATCATTAAATCCTGGCTTTGCCGGAATTGAAAATGAACTTTTCTTTTTAGATAATACTTTAATGGTATTTGGTGATGCCAAAAAGACAATTGAAAACTTTGTTACTTCATTAGAAGAAATGGATTAATAATTTTTAATATAAAAAATCAATTTAAGGCAATTAGGTATACTGATTAGTAAGATAAGTTAGGTTTTCATCAAGCCTTTTTTTAACACTATTGGTTGAAAGTTTATCTTGATGTACAAAGCCAGAAAATTCGATACCAACTAATAAATTATTATTATTTTTTTCTCTTATATGTTTAATAAGGCCGTAAAACCTTAGAGGCTGCTGTAATCGAAATACTACGTCAAAAGTAAGATCTTTTCTATTAATTAAATATTTTTTTAATTCATTATTTTCAACCTCTATCAATAAACCTTTTTTGCTGATATTAATTATTTTTTGGTTTATATTAATATTTATCATATTCGCGTCTTTTATGCGATCTATTATTCTTTCACTTACCTCGCCTAAGCTATCATAATCACTTAGATCTAAACTTTTTTCATTTGACTTTAAATATATATAACCTATGGGTATTTTGTCACTGCCAATTGTAGTATATAAAATAGGATATAAAATAAAACTTTTAATACCTTTTTCTTTTATCAAGCGCAAATTTTTATTTAATTCTTCTTTATTAAATATTTCTTTTAAGTTTAACAAATCTTCCCGCGGGGGTATAAAAGTTTCATCTTGATTTATATCTTTAATAAAAACACCGGTTTTTTTTGTCTTTATTAACTTTGTTTCAAAAGATAAATCAGCCGGATCAATATCTTTAATTGTGCTATTGTTATATTTTATTGATATTTCTTTTTCAAATTCTTTAAATATTACTTTATTTGAAATTGAATACGCTTGAAAATTTAATTCAATTTTATTTTTTGAGATTAAAAAGTTATTGGCGAACACTGCGTTTTCTGTGGTTGGTTTTATTCTTATTTCTACCCTGTCTTTTTCGGCAATATTTATTTTTGTAACAACAGCTTTAACCTGTTCATTTGAAATTTTTTCAATATTATTACATTCTATTTCTAATTGCTTCTTTATATTTGTAAATAATATAAATTTTTCCTCTATATTAAATCTAGTTGGTATACGTATATTTAATATACCTCTTTCATACCCTGTAAGTACTGCTTCAACCGGAGGTATTGAATTTTTAAAGTACAGCCCATTTTTCACTAGATACTTATTAAATAAATAATCTATTTTTTCGGGAGTATCTACAACAGAAAATTGTCTTTGAGCCTCGCTTAAACAATTTAAAATTTCTGGCATATTATAATTTCTTACTTAGAAGACTCTTATTACCCAACAATTTGGACATATTATATTATATCGGCGAATAAATAGTCTTTCTTTATAAAAGATATGATATTAAATTTTATTCTTTTTTTCAAAAGAAATTAAAATAATAACTTATTCAGAGATATTTTCAATAATATTCAGATAATCACCCGGCGGGTTTGGCAAAAATCTTAAATCATCGTGTGTAATTTCAATTTCCTGAGATACAGATTTTTCATATTCCGATAATACTAATTCGCCACTTTGAGAAAATAAAATAACTCTATCTTTAATTTTTGGATCTCTTCTCTTTAGTCTACTAGGAATACCAAATCGATATTCAATGTGTCCGGCACCGGCTACTATTATAAAAAAAGGCTGTTTCTGTTCTTTTTTATAATAATTATATATTACCTGAGCCATTATTTCATCTCTTACAACCTGAGCCTGATAAACTTTTTCAATTCTTTTTTCATCCATATGAGCATGAACCTGTAATATCTTAGTAAGATATTGTTTATAAGCCGTATTTGAAAAATCGACACTTTCTGGAATATCTTTTTTTTCACTTTTTGATAAAGAACTAATGCCTTCTTTACCTATTTTTTTTATAATATCATTTTTCGCATTTAAAGCTATCACAGTCGCTTTGCACTTTTTACCTGCTTCTAATATTACCTCATAATCTTTGTAATTACTCCATTTTTTTTCCCAATTTGTAAGCTTCGCTAGTTCATCAAAATTTATTTTATTATTATTGTATTTATCTAGTTCTTTTTGTGATGTTAAATCTAGCTGCTCAATACCTATATAGATACTTTTATTTTTTTGAGAACATAAATCTAAAATTATCTTCTGCTGAAGCTCGTGATGTCTTTCTATCGTATGCGTTTCACCTAAATACACTACATCTGTATTTTTTAAATCTTGAATTACCTCATTATAAAAAACAAAATCATACTGGTATAAATCAATCCAAAAACTTTTTTTTTCATGCGCCCCAATAAAATTACACAATAAAAGTAATAAAAGTATGGGATGTTTTAACTTCTTACAAATCATAAATTAATTATTATTAAATTGAAGCCTTAGTTCGAAAGAACTATCCCCTTGAATATTTTCTCTCATTTCAAACTGTAAAAAATGAAAGTCGGGAACTATCGTTTCTACAGGAAAGAGTGTTTCTTCTTTAGATAACATATTTTTTATTTGTGCGAAATTTACCATGATACCAAAAGGTAAAAATTCTTCATAATCTTTGGCATGTGTAATATTAAAAGTTTTTGATGACCTAAAAAACCCTTCCTGCTTTTTTAAAGTTTTACCTTTTTTTATTGTTTCAACATCATTAGTAATTAAAATTAAATTATTTTCTAAAGAAATATAAAATTCGAAACCTTCAAAAATAATTTGATAAAAACCTTCATCGCTTTTTTCTATTTTGATATCTTGAATTTCAGTCTCAAGTACTTTTAGTCTTTTTTCATATTTATTCAGAAAGTTTTTATACATACCCGCATCTTCAACTTCATACGCCGCAGCAAACTTGTATTCTTTTACATTAGATAACTGGCTAAATTCGGGTAAACTAAATAAATAAATATCAAGGCTTGAATTTATACCTTTCCAGAATCCTTTTCTCGTATCTTCAAGAAAAATAGCGTCTGTAAGAAGAATTAAAACATTAAATATATCTTTTAATAAGAATGTCTCTTCTGCCTGATAACTTTCTAAAGTATTCAGATAATCTTTCAAAGGGGCCGGTATAGAAAAAAACAAAACAGGGTCATCTATATTTAAATTAAACTGACCTGTTTTTTTAATTTCTTGCATAGACATACTTCGTCTTGTAATAAAAAGCTTATGTAAAGGACGGTTTGATAAATCACCTTTAATTATGCCTTTTATTGCTGTCTGATTTTCATTATTAACAATATCAACCCATCCATATGCCGGTTCTGCGGATGTCATAATGTTCTGTATTTGAAAACGTGAATAAACTTCCCATATATAGGCCATAAGAAGCGGATGCATTTTTTCTCCATTTTCATCTGGCTCTTTATTTAAGTAATAATGTAAATATTTATAGACCTTTTCAGCAAAAACTTTTTCTAATGAGGTAAAATCAAAATTAATAATAAACGTAGCGTCTTGTTTTACTTTACTAATGTCATGAATTTTATCTAAACGCAGTATTACTTCATCTATTGACAAAAGATTTTCTTGATTATATACAAACGCGTTATTATCACTAATTTCAATTATTATGCTGTCGTTTATACTATAAATATTTTCTTTTTCAAGTTTATAATTATTTTGATTTAAGAATTCAATAAATGTATCTTTATTTTTTAAACTTATCTGCAATCTATATTTGTATAATTTATTTACGTACAAAGAAAATTCATTTTCAATGTTATCAGTCATAAGAAATTCTTTAACATAAAACTTATTAGCGTAAAATGCGAGAAAAATATTTGAATCAAGATTTATATGCTCTTTCCATTTATCTACTTCTGTGTTAAAAAATATTTCAATACTATTTATAATTCCGGCTTTCATTGTTATAGGAAGTTTTTCAGCAATATTTAATACAGAATTTTTTATTTTTGGGTATAAATCTTTTATTTGCTGACTTTTTATATAAATAATAGGCTCAAATTCATTTATTTTTTTATCAGAAAAAATTGGATTTAAAAAAAACAATAAAAAACAAAAATAAACACATATTTTTCGCATTAAATTATTTTTATTTTTACTCATCATTACAATAAATATTAAAAAAAAAGATTGTAAAGCTTTTTATTTATTTAAAACACATAAATAAAAAATTTTTTATAGACCGTTACAATCTGTTTTAGCATATAGTGGTTAGTGAAAAAAGTATTTAGTAAAGATATTAAGTTTATTATATTTTTATTAATAACTATTTTTATACTAATTCAAGCAAATTATTTAATTTCTATTGATTTTACAACTCAAATTCCTTCTAAAATAAGCAAGTTAAAAGGATGGAACGGCATAAAAATACAAAAAATTAAAACTGTACCAAATGATGAAAAGAAAATAAAAGCTGACTGCCGAATTTTATTCGATGAAAATTTTGGTTTTAAGAATAAAAATCAAATTTTTATTTTAATACGTATTGTAAATCAAAGACACTACATTGAAAATGATATATGTAAACCTCATATAGTTGAAGACGTATTGGAGCATTTAAAATATTTAGCAATTACAAAGCAAGATGAAAACGCCGCTTGGGCGCTTGTTTTTCCTGAGCAGCATCAGGGATTTGATTTAGAAGAAGCACTTTTTGAAACTTATGATAGCGAATATTTGATTCAGGTAATTGATAAATATAAAAACTTAAAGCAATTAATTAATCAAAAAACAAAATATTCCGGTATTACAGTGAGCATATGCTTTGGTATAAAATTTTCAGAAGATAAAAATATTCAATTAAGCACTATTATAAATAAACTTAAAAAAAATAGCTTAATCGAATTTGCTAATGAAGTAGAAACAGAATGTAAAAAAGTATGGCTAAAATAAACATTAATTTATAATATTTATAATCTCTTTAGTATATTTTTCAATATTTTGGGGAAGGTTTCCATATCTAAAAAAATCACTGATTATCGCATAATAAATGTTTTTTTTACGCGGCAACTTTGAAATATTTTCTATATGAATACCACCAATTAAGACAATTTCTTTCTTCCATAGTTTTTGCGCTTCTTCAATTAAATTTTTAGAATTCTTAATTTCGGGCTTTGTCAATGATTTAAACATGGCTCCTAGAGCAATATAAGAAGGTAAAGGTTTTTCAATTAGCACTTTTTTTACTTCTTTAATACTATGCGTAGATCTGCCCCAAAATCCTTTATAATCTTTTTCAAGCATTCTATCGGTTTGACCTAAATGAAGACTTGCCTCAAGATTTAGGGCTAAATTAACATAATCATTTATAATAAATAATCCGTTATAATCTATACATAAATTATTCAAAAAATTCGCGTTTTCTTTTATAGTTTCTATTCTATTAACTTTATCTCTGTATTGTAAAATTTTACCTCCGCCGTTAAAATACCCTTTCGCGAAATCATTAAGCTTAATATTTTTTTTTTTACAGGTTTCGTAATCTAATATTGCGTATATTGGCGGATAATTATTCATATTTTTTATCATAATATAAAACAATATTGTCGCAATGAATCAGAAATTATTTAAGCCCATATGATATTTTCAGTTCATCCTGAAAACCCGCAAAAAAGAATTATAGAAAAAATTGCCAAAGATCTAATAAAAGGTGAAATTTATATTTTACCTACAGACACTGTTTATGCGTTTGCAACAACTTTAAATAAAAAAAGCTCTATTGAAAAATTATATAAATTAAAAAATATTCCTCCTCAAAAATCACTAAGCCTTTATTGTAAAGATTTCTCACAGGCTTCGGAATACGTAAGAATGGATGATAACCGAATTTTCAGATGGATGAAATCTAATTTACCCGGACCATACACATTAGTATTTAAAGCATCAAAAAAACTACCCCAATATACTTTAAACAAGCAAAAAACCGTGGGTATTCGAATTATAAATCATCCGGTTATTGCTTTGCTGTTATCTTTAATGGATATGCCAATTATAGGCACCTCTGTTTTTTTTGAAGATCAATATTTAACTTATGCTGAAGATCTTGAAGATAAGTACGGTAAACTAATATCTGGCATTGTTGATACCGGGCCAATTGAACTTTCACTTTCAACCATTCTTGACGCTCAAAAGTTCCCCATAGAAGTAATAAGACAAGGTAAAGGTGAAATATAACTTATTCGCTTTTTTCTTTGCTATAATTAATGACAGCCTTTTTAGGCAGCTCTGCATTAATATAATAATCAACAAGAGATTTTTGACTGGCAATTGTGTTTGAAAAAGCCGTAATTAATATATCATCTTTGGTTAATGCTTCACCAAGTGATGAATAAGGGAAAGGATCTGAACACGTAAAAATTATTACAGAACTTCTATCTTTTTTCATCAGCCATTTTTTTATGTTTTGAGGAAATTTTCTTGAAGAAGTATGTAAGATAACAACTGATTTATTATCATTTATTTGAGATATCTTTTTTAATGGGTTTATATTTGTTGTAACATTTTTTATGTTTTCAAATAAGGGATTGTTTTCTTGTATATCTGTATAAACAGCAAATGAATGAAGCGCATTAAAAAAAGAACTATCGCTTCCTTTCAAAAGCTTTACCGCATTTTTGCTTATTTTTTCATTCAATCTATCGGGATTTGTAAGCTGATTTTCTATTTGCCATATATATCTTTCCTGTGAAATTGAATGCTGTAAAATAAGTGTTACCGCATCTTCATTATTAACGGCCCACGGATATTTTTCTTTTAAAGCTAATTGCAAATACTTATCGAGCATTCCTGTTTTTAATTTATTTTTAATAATTTTTTTCGCAGAAATTATAATCTTTTCACGATCTAATGTTTTTTCTTCTAAACCTTTTTTTACAGCTTGAATATATTCAATAGTTTTTCTTGTGTCTTTTGAAAATAAAAGAATCATATCATTTCCCGCTTTAACAGCCTTAAAAGCCGAATTTTCTAAAGAACTGTTCTTTTTTAAGTACTTTTGAACAGCTCCCATTAATAAATCATCTGTTATAACAATACCATCATACTTAAGTTTATTTTTCAAATAATCATTAATCCAATAGCTTGATAAAGAGACTGGTTCCTTTGCCTCATTTTCAAATAAAATATGTGAAGTCATAATGGATGGTATAAATTCTGGCTTTTCTTTTATTAATTTTAAAAACGGATACAAATCTGTTTTTTCGATTTCAGCAATACTTTTATTTACAACGGGTAAATCAATATGAGAATCTATACCGGTACTGCCGTGACCGGGAAAATGTTTAAGGCTCGACAAACAGCGAGCGACTTCTATGCCGTCTAAATAAGATTCTATATATTTAGCATTAATCTGGGGATCATTACTAAAAGAACGTGTACCAATGACAGAGTTTTCTGTATTAAAAAGAGTGTCAACCACGGGAGATAAATTCCAGTAAATGCCTATTTCTTTTAACTGCCTGCACGTATGAAAAGCCGATATCATTGAGATTTTTTCGGCATTCTCATCTATAGCTCCCGCTTCTCGAACTGCCATAAAAGACGGATACGCGGTAACTCCTTTTTTTAATCTTCGAACAAAACCACCTTCCTGATCAATAGCAAAAATAGGCGGAATATGATCGTTGTTTACATATTCCTGAATGGTAGAATGTATATTTCTTTTCAACTTTTCAATATCTTCTTCATTATCATCATCAAAAGGAATATTTTCAGTATGAACAAATACGGCTCCGGGGTGTAAGTCTTTAATTACTTCTTTATTGTCTAGAGGAATATATGCCATAAATAACTGCTGAACTAATTTTTCATCATCCATTTTAGATATTAATTCATGCGTTATTATATCATATGCGCTATTCATTAACTTTATTTGATGTTTTCTATACCAGAAGAAAAAACCAATTAAAAAGGAAGTTCCAATTGTTAATATTAGAATAACAAATAATATATTTTTTATTTTCACGGTAATTTTAAGTTACTACAGATTTTCTTCTAGAAGAGTCGGCGGAATAAAATCCATAATAAGAGGATAAGCTTCTTTATCTTCAAGGCCTTTTCTTTTGAAACTGAGTTTAAGGTTTAAGTGAGAAACCTCATTCTCTTGTAAAATATTTTTTGAATGCTCTATAGAATTCCAATAATATTGCAGAGATTTTTTTTCATTATTCATAACTTCATAAATAGCCCCAAGATTATTTTCAATAATAGCTAATCTTGAAAATAGTCTTCTATGTTCATTATTACTCGGAGCTATATTTTTTACACTTGAGGCCATATTATCATATTTTCTATGAAGATAGTGCAGATAGCCTAACGCAGCATTTAGATATTCTTTTCTTTTTCCATTGTCCCTTATGCCTAAATGATACAACGCATGCGATTTAGCCAGTTCAATATTTAAATATTTTTGTTGCCACGCGGGATCTATAGATTCCCACTCTATTAAAGCTTTTCTATAATTTCCTCTAATATAAAAGGACCATCCACTATAGTAAAATAATTCTGCCTTAGATTTTTCATCACGAAAACCAATTTCTTTGGTTTTATCCCAGTAACTATCAATTTTATCTAAAATTCCCGAAATTGCCTTAACTCCATAATCTGTACTAGATTGATACTTATCAGCTTCTTGAATTCGAAGCCAATCATCAGTATTTTTTAGATCTCTAATTGTATTTAAATAAATTGCTCTACCCATGTTAAATGGTACTTTGGCGATGTCAGCTTCAATTAAAGTTTCATCTTCAGGCCTATCCCCTAAAAATTTAAGCTTATCTTCACTAATTAAGTTCATAGCCATTTTTAAATGTTCAATTGCTCCATGATAATCATTTAACTCAATTAATATCTCAGCTCTATCATTTATGGCCATATAATGTTTTGGGTCATATTTATACGCATATTCCATTTGCTTTAGCGACATTCTTAACTGCTTTTCTACCAAACGATAATATCTACCTCTTTGGTAAAAACCTTCAGCGAACTTTTTCCCATCTATTTCATTACCATATTCATCTTCTTGAGATGTTTTAAAAATTATATCTAATAAATCTTTTGCCCGAAGCTTTAATTCTTTACCTGTGCGATGATCAATTGGATTCACATTGTATTTAATTCTTAACTTATCATCAGCGGGTAAATCAATATAAAAAGATGCCAGTTTCGCCATAATATAAAGAGGCAGTTTCTCTTCTATTTTATATTTATGTTTTATAACGCTATGCTGTTGAATTATTAATCTGGGATCACCAGTTATACGAAATATTTGAAGTAACGATTTTATAACCCCCGCATGCCCACTAATGCTAACAGGATCATTTTTAACTATTTTATCAAAATACTCTAATGAGCGATAATAATCTTTTTGATTATAATAAACATCACCAATACCCATTACAGCATTTGAAATAACTTTATCTTCCTGAAGAAAAGGAGTTTCTACATCAAAAGTAAGCACTCTTCTAAAATAATCAATGCCCAATAAATTATTACGATAATAATTTTCGTGAAATCTTTTCGCTGGATTAGAATGAAAACTGCCTAAAGCTAATAATAAATTTGCGTCTTCTTCTTTTTTATCAAGGTGTTTTAATAAATAAGCTCCCTTTTTTTCAAGTTCCCAGGGAACATTATTAATAAGAACTATTTTTTCATTTGAACTTTCATAACGCACTGAAGGTACTTTTTTTATAAGATTCCAAAATTCTTCAGATTTTTTAATATTAGTATCATTATATTTAAGAGGAAGGTTTTTTATTTTAACTTTTCCGAATAATTTTTCAAATGCTAAATCATATAGACCTTTTTTTCTATAAACATCAGCATATTGTAAAAAAGCATACGGCCTATAGGGATAATAAGATAATGCGTCTTCAAACAGCTTCTCAGCTTCTTTTATAGCTTTAGGCTCCGGAGCCTGATTTAATATAAGAATTTTTCCTTCATTTACAATTCTTTTATATAAAAAAGGTTTAATAACAAATTTATATGTTGAGCCGCCCACTATAAATAAAAATATCGCTGCCGATAAGCCATATTTTACGGCTTTAATTAATTGAGCCTGTCTTTTTAACCCTGCTTCAGTATACTGTGATCGGGACAATACAACTTTTGGTTTTTTCTCGCCTTCTTCTTTAATTTTACCGGCTTTATCTTTTAGTTTTTCTTCAAGAAATGATTTTATATCAGAAGAAGACCCTCCATCTAAAATCTTATCTACTAAGGCTCTTGTGTCTTCGTTGCTAAGTTTATTATCTAATATTGAGTCTGTTATTGCTTTTCTTATTCCGCCGGGAAATTCTCTTAAAAGACCCCGCAATAGTTGAAATTCTTCATCAGATATATCTTCTTGCTGAGCATGCTCTTTTGCCATATCTGATAAATCTCCAGATAGATCATAACTTTCTCTTTCAGATTTTGATGTTATAGATGGGCTTAATTCATCAAGAGACGGTGGTTCTATATCATAAGACGGCTCTGGCATAGATTCAGCTGATAGTGGTGTCTGCTCGTCTAATGAAGGCAAAGCAGGTTCCATTGTACCGCCTAAATCATCAAGACCAAGATCATCTAAAGAAACTTCTTCTTCATCGGCCGGCACAGATATCTCAGGCTCCGTTGTACCGCCTATATCGTCAAGACCAAGATCATCTAAAGAAACTTCTTCTTCATCGGCCGGCGCTGATATCTCAGGCTCCGTTGTACCGCCTATATCATCAAGACCAAGATCATCTAAAGAAACTTCTTCTTCATCGGCCGGCGCTGATATCTCAGGCTCCGTTGTACCGCCTATATCGTCAAGACCAAGATCATCTAAAGAAACTTCTTCTTCATCGGCCGGCGCTGATATCTCAGGCTCCGTTGTACCGCCTATATCGTCAAGACCAAGATCATCTAAAGAAACTTCTTCTTCATCGGCCGGCGCTGATATCTCAGGCTCCGTTGTACCGCCTATATCGTCAAGACCAAGATCATCTAAAGAAACTTCTTCTTCATCGGCCGGCG
>Ga0224501_10002698_pt1 | contig 13971 bp, 10 predicted proteins | sample SF_Oct11_sed_USG_4_FD_169105 | JGI IMG/M metagenome (GOLD analysis project Ga0224501, IMG submission 169105) | Sediment microbial communities from San Francisco Bay, California, United States - SF_Oct11_sed_USGS_8_1 | ecosystem: Environmental > Aquatic > Marine > Sediment | place: USA...
TAGTTTTTGAGTCAGGCCTGGAAAACCAATATGCAATACTTTTTGCCGGGACTGTATATTTTGTTTATATAGCATGTGGCCGAAACAACGGTTCTTATGTGTCAGACTTGACACATTAAAGCTACACTCATGCATACACTGATGAATGCTAGGTACAAGGTCACTCTGCTACATATGGATGTATATGGACTGCTATTAAAAAAAGAAACTCGTTTGTTTGGATGATCTGTATTATTATTATGTTGACACACCATCAAAGCCTACCATCATTAGGCCGCGGGGCAATGATTATTATCTATGTACATAATTCACCATGAAAAATGGTCATGCCAAGTTATAGGCGCTTACTCTTCTGTAGTATAACAGCAAACAGCTTTTATTTCATGGTAAATCTATGCATTGCTATCAAAAGATGAGTAATTCTGCCTAGCTACCGCTAGTCCATGGGGCCCTGGGATGTGCTGTGGCTTACCTTTGGCATATCTGTGGTGAAGGAGAGGTAGCTGAGTTGTACTTAGAGTGGAATTAAAATTTGTGTTATTATTTATCTCCACAATCAGTGGTTTATCTCCGAGAAGTTGGCCGATATTTTTACCATACGGGAGCAGTGTCAGGCCCAGAAGAATTCCCACGGAATAAAGGATAATAAAAGGTCTTCTGCGTCCCAGTCGTGATCCGCATGTATCACTCAGTGATCCCAACACGGGTACCAGAAAGAACCCAAATAGAGGACTGAGCATCCATGTTAGTGTCATCAGGTACATGGGAACTCCAAGCTGCAGAAGCAGCGGAGACACGAATGCTGTCTCGGCAGCGTAGCATAATTCTATACCTCCAACTGCGGCACTGATCAGAAAGAGACGAGTGTATCTACGTCGTGATTCACTCCAGCTACGAATAGTCTGAGTTTCAGTTATTGGTGTGACGGAAAGAATTTTCTCCTCTGCTGAGCGTAGTGCCAGAAGTGTCGCGTTTACAGTCAGCGACATGTCACTGCTGTGCTCCCGGGCCTCTCGTCTAGTGCGTCGTAACTATTAGCTGCCACACCATGAAAAACCAATAATATGAAGCCTGCACGGAGAAGGCTCTGTATTTATATGGGTAATCACAATAAGTAATGACCTAAAGTGCTGCTGTGTTGACGAGAGGTTTATGATACAGAAATGGGCCATATGGGCTCAGTCATTGTGTACTGCTGTACCACCCCCACTCTGCGTATGCTATGAGTATCTGCCAATCTATGGCTTCACCCATACACTAGGCCCTAGGGAATGTCCGGTTGGGGTTAATCTCATTGGGGCCTGTATTAAATGAATGGGATTTGATTTCAGCTATTGGGCAGGGCTTCCCATTAGCGCAGCATCGATACGCTTATGCGTGTGTGAATCCATGGAAGTATCCTCCTATATCCATCGAAACTACAAAAGATCTGCATTCGCAGGTGCAAAATCAACACACTTAATATAATCAGTCTTTTGAGAGTGTTGGCACATAGTGAACATGCGGCACAAGCCAGTATCCACTTTACATCATAAAGCTTACAAAGTTAAAATTATAATCCAGGATTGGCATCAGTTTCTTCGGAATTGCTTTGAAAATGGCTAAACAAACAAGCTCCCAATGATTGGATGAGCAGTGGCTGGAGTTCACTGCATAAATATTTAATAGCAGGGATGTCACTCTATTTGATTTGCTGATTGCTTTCATTTTACAGTTTACTAAGTATAGAATATAGACCTTCGCGACACCTTCACAGCCCCTGCTGCCCTACATGTTCACACACACAGCCACCAGTTGATACACCATTGCCACTCTCAACTATTGAAGGAGATGGATCAATTATTAGTGACGGAATGAGTAGCTAGCCAAAACTCAACAAGTCTAGTTCTAGCTATAAGGAATCATCTCACCCTATGTAAATCACACTGTTTTACAAGTGAGAGTTCTTTTGAAGGCAGCACAAACTTCCCCTTCTGTTCATATTGCACTCACTAAAAGCTTGGTCTTCACAACTGAACAGTGCAATCAGCATGCATAGTCTGTTGGTAAATGAAATGCTATAAACACTCTGCCTTTGAAACGGTGCTGACCAAAAATGGTGCAACGTCACAATTTTAACATTTTGCATGTATTTACAAGTCTTACAGAGTCCAGAATGGTTTTTTACAGTTTTTTTATCCTGGTAGTTAGTAAGCCCGGGCATTGATTCACTAACATTGGTCCACACGATGAGAAGAGAGTAGAAGGCATTGGTAACCAAGAATATAATTGGTAGTCAAACAATACACACAGAGTTTTATACATAAAGCACATTAAATGATTACAAAAAATGAGCGGTTAACTGGTCGCAGATTTGTTGGTTTACATCGGACGTCCACGACCTCTACCCATACCGCCACCGGGTGCACCACCCTGATCCGCCTTTGGGTTCTTAACAGTCTCATCCACAGAAAGGATAAGACATGTGGCTTCACTAGCTGCTGTTAGGGCGTTAATCTTTACTATAGAAGGTTCCCAGACACACGCCTCAAAGTTATCACTGATATCTTCGGTCACTACATTCACTCCGTACCATTTACCCTCTACAACATTTCATGTGACTATGAAGTACAGAATGGGAAGTTACCGATAGTAACAGACAATTCCAACATCTGAATTCTGACAGGAGTCAATCAAACCGTGCGTACCTGGACCTTTGGCATGTTTTTGTCTTAGTTTGTTCAGGATGTTGGTCGCATCGAATCCGGCGTTGTCACAGAGCTGCCTGGGGATCACCTCCATTGCCCTGGCATATGCGGCGATTAAAAGCTGCTCCTTGCCAGCTATCGTCCTCGAATGGTCGCGCAGGAATTTGCTCAGCTCCATCTCAATGGCACCACCACCTGGGAGAGAGATCATGTACAGTCACTACCCAAACAGGAGAAAGCAACTCCAACATTTACCAATAAAAGGAAAAGGAGTGCGTGGCGAAAGGGGAGGCTGAGATGGTACTTGAGTTATCAGATCGTACCAGCCACTACGGAGTCATTTTTGATGGCCCTTCTAACGATCATAATGGCATCATGCAGAGATCGCTCAGTCTCCTCAAGGAACTGCTCAGTGCCTCCTCGCATGATGAGTGTGCAGGTCTTAGCTTTCGGGCAACCTTTGAACAGATTGAATCTACAATAGAAGAGGTGAAAGAAATGGTTATAACAGATGAGGTATATGAGATTGATAATCAAAGTTCTAGGACAACTTCATAAAACTACATAATTGTGTAACTGTGCAGGAATAATACAGCTAACGGGTTTAATAATTACCTTTCACCACCGATTTGTTTCTCTTCAAACACATCACAGGTACCAAGCACGTCTGCGGTGAGGTTGGCGCATGTTGTCTGAATAGAGCCTCCGCAGGCCTTCATCGTTCTCTTGAGATCCGTGTCTGGTATGCGACCGGCGCAGAACATGTCGTGATCAGCGAAGAACTGAGTGGCCACGTCACCGATAGGGAGCTTTGACAAAACGACCTTTGCTCCGGAATCATGCAGCCTCTGCAGCTTCTCGAAGAGGATTGACCATTCAGCATCCACGATAGATTGATACTCCTGCGAATAGACCAACATGTCTTATTACCATCACGATACGCTCCGACCCTGATTCCATTTTTCATTAGAATGATTCTCCGAATTTTAATAAAAAAAGAGGTTTTGTCCTGTTATTTGTATTCCAAACCTGAAACAAGGTCTTACCCTACACTCACACACCAGGCTAGCGAGTTATATAGATCAAGGGACCAGTGCACTTACCTGCACATTGTCTACGCGAACCTCTGCATTCTCCCTCTCAGCTTTCAGTTCGAGCTCTACGTTCAGCATGGCAATCTTGGGATTCAAATACTTCTTCTGCTGCATCTCAAAACCAGCGTAACTGAAAGCTTTCTTAAACGCTACACCCTGTACAAGCTCAGAGTCCTACAAGTATATTGCACGGTGGTATGAGCTGACAGTAGATAACACAACTCTTGGGAGTACATCAGTAGTAATGGCGAAGCTGCGGTCAGTCATCTGTGTGTGTTTAGTCATCCACTTGTTATGGTTGACACACCAGTTCGTTTAAAAGTTAACCCATTGCTTATCCAATCACCAGCAAAGCGTTGGAAACCTATTTCAACAAATTGTAACAAATGGTGATAACACATACCTCGAGCGAGCCTCCTTGGATCTTCTTCATGCCGATCATGCTGAGTGGTAGGATATCCTGGTCTAGGCACATGACCGCGTTGACAACCATCTCTGCGAAGAAGGCCTTCTGGTGGGCAACAAGCTTTGAGCTGAGTGCGGTGGATGCGCACTTGATGAGCAGCTGCCTTTGCTCCACCGGGTCATCTTTGCTGATCTTCACAGAGATGTTACGGATGTAGTCCATCACCTGCAGAAAGCATAGCATACACATATATTCGGTACATTCGCGTCATCGGTTTTTCTGCGACTGAAACCTTTTTCAGTCACAGTTTCAGCTTTCGCAGTTTCAGCTTACCTTCTCAAAATTGCAATTTTAAAAGTGTCTCCGAAGGCTGCGATCGAAATCACAGGAACAGAATTTTGCGATTGAAAGTAGGTACTAGCATGGCAGTTTAGGCAATGTCAATGTTGTCGCAAAGAGATTTAATTACTGCGTTGGGTTAACGAATCGTGATTGAAACCATTTGGGTTTTCTGGTTGTGCCCACGTGGTCGCAAACTTTGCGACTGAAATGTTATGATTGCAACTGACTGAAATCACGCGAATAGATCTATCAACGTATGGATCATAGTGGTCACACAGCACAATTCCACGGTGATGAAAGCGAAGAGTTATCCTCCCCTTAGGAGGATAACTCTATGGCTGAGAGGCGGCAGCAATCCAGAAGAACTCAGTTATCATTACCATGTTGGTGGCCTTTCTATAAGCCTTGATGATGACTTGAGGATGAACTCCTTCTTCAATGAACGGTTTGCACATCTTCATAAGCTCTCCTGCCAACAGCACAACACTAGTGGTGCCATCTCCAACCTAAAGTGAAAGTGAGAGTTAAACAACACATGGCTATGTATGCCTGTTTTTGTATATTAGCAGCCTCAGGAGATTTCTCAAGTCAATGCGCAACTATCATCATTGGACTGAACCTACCTAAACATGACTGATCAGGGTATCCTTTTCAGTAAGCCTGTAACGGCTAGTACTATTGTAACAATTGTTTGGTAAAATGTCACAGATTAGTGTGTGGGTATGAAACTTTATCAGAACGGAGCATACCTCGGCATCTTGAGACTTGGCAATATCGACAAGAGTCTTGGCAGCCGGGTGCACAATATCCAACAACTTCATGATTGTGGCTCCATCGTTGGAGATGGTGGCTTTATCTACAATTTTTTTATAGTTTGTTGTTGAGATGGGTTTAGTCCCTCGCTCTTTCTTGGGCGACGATGACCTTTACCATGATGTGTAGTTCTGAAGATCACCGGGCTTCTGTCCCATTTTAAGCTTATAATTTGACCTTTAGAATTTAGGCTGTGATATTGGATGGAAGGGGAATTTCTTTGTTTTCTGTAGACTCCATGCCCAGGGCCTTTCGAGTTGAAGAACATTGATACAACACTCGATGCATTCAGGTAAAAACTTTACTCTAGCTAGAATCAAGCAATACAGATTCCATGCATTTCTGTCACCCACCTCCAGTTTGTATCAGTTTGTCCATGCCGCGTGGGCCCAATGTGGTGCGGACGGCATCCACTATATGCTGGCAAGCATTGATGTTGCTGATGAGCTGAGGCTTGCCCTGTGATGTGTCTGTTCCCTCTTTGAGAAGGATAATCTGTGGTTGCTACAGAAGGAAAATGAATAAATAATCACATCATTTAGAAACATCTCATGAGCAAGTATTTCTATTTCCAAAAATACAGAGAAGGAAATCCTGACTTCAGACACATATGGACACCATGATGGCAACAGGATAAAGCCCATCGCAAATCACCAGTAAAGGGTGAATGATTTTCATGACAGACTAAACCTACCAACTCAACAAAATAACTAATAAGATTGTAGAAACATGATCACAATAAAATGAATAATATTTAGTCTATGAGTATGAGTAATTGGCGATAGCCTGCCTGGACTTCAGTCTTTGTTATCCGCAATTCCAGTCATGTTTTAATGTCCATCACTCGATGTGACGTCAACCAATAACGTAACAGTACCAAATGGTACGGAGCTGGTAGTAATACTTGATGAACACAATAAATCGGTAAATAAATTCTCACGCTGTACTACCACTAGGGATACCACACGGCTACATCTAGTTACTGGAATCTTGAACTAGACTAGAGTCGAGAAAAACTAGATCACCGTAAAAAGACGTGATCTATTCTAACTAGATAATAAAATATGCGTAGTCCTGAAGGACTGGTGTCAATTATCATTTATTCATTCAGGCATTCGATTCATTCCACTACCGCTGAAACTGATTGATCATTGATTGTGATGCTCATGTCATCATCGTGATCGAGATGTTGTTGTTGAGCGAATGAATCAATGATCCACTTGCATTTGGCAATTCCAATTCTCAAAACTCTCACTCTGGTCTGGAGTCTGAGTGAGAGGACTAGGAGCTGGGGAGTGTGGTCTGTGGGTCTGGTAGTAGGTCCATTACTCGACCTGGGATGTAGTCATGTAAAAGTAGCTACTAAGGGAATCTAATCAGTAACGACTAGGAAGGCGACCAATTCTAATCTATTGATTGAACATTCCAGAATGTTCCGTCAAAAATCAAACTCTTTGATACAAAATCAAAAGATCTTAGTTTGATTGGGGCAGTCATAGGGTGATGGCTCCATAGCCATGAGTTTACCTACCATCATATTGGCTGTTTTTCGGTCTATAACACAGGCGAGAGAAGATATTTAGAAATCCTTCCTTTTGAGAAGAAAAACAGCTTGGCTCAATGGAGTTAGGCAGCCTCGCTTCAATATGCGTGTACACTTGCAATACCAGAGGTATGAAACCGGCTCCAGCTTTATGGCATTTTATTATTAAAAGTGTAATCTGGGCAAGGAAAAATCTTTTTAAACATTCTCCTGTGGTAAACAACTTTTGTGGAACGGTTTTTAGACGGAACGATATTTCAAGTTACTGTTTACTGGTAACATCTCCAAAGAAACCGGAAAATCAAACCGAACAAGACTGTATGGGCTGGTGATAGAAACGAAAACTCGTGCATCGAGGTCCAACGTACAGACAAGGTCCCGCTGACGTAGAGTTATGTCTAATACGCCCGAGACTGAGGCTAGACGCATAGCAGCGTTACCACAGGTACACTACCAAACCTAGCATAATATTGCTACCCAGTAACCTATATGACTATGAGTATACCTATTGAATGTTATATAATATAATATATATATTACACCTATTAGGTCGCCTCCATAAAGTAAATTGGTCCGGTTTAGGTGCTTACGTGTTCTCTGGTTGCATCCAACTATCAATTGGTCGAAAACAGCTCGATCTGGCTCACCTAGCCACCCATAATTTACACAAAAGTACCTTGAAGGTCGCACAATACAATTAGAGGTGGATTTACTATGTTTACTCAGTGACATGTCACTGGTTTACTATATACCGTGCTTCTAGGTTGAGGGAAAGCAGAGACTGTTAGAATTGGCTGGCTTGTCGCTCGATTTTGGCTATGATGAAGGCTTGAGGTCAGAGATTCATGCTAATCTCCTATATGATGCGTTCAGACTCGCAGTATGTAAAGGCTTCACTTGGACAGATGTATGCAAATGTGTACAGCTAACAGAAAAGATACTTCAGTCGTTTCTTGGTATGTAAAGAGATCTATATACATAATCATTGTGGTATTCTATTGTGCTTCGTTGTTTGCAGAAGTTGTTTCATTACAGGTCAGCCTATAACACAAGCTTTCAGGACCTACCAAGAGCATGCAGCGATGACAGGAATGGAAAACCGAAGTCTGGCCATCTTTACGGACTACTTTTTTGGAACATTTATGCAGCATTACAAACTGTATCAGTACATTTTCACAACTGAAAGAGATCAGTCACATTTTGTGTCGCACATCACTATTGAGACGCCACTACCACCTATGGCATTAGGGGATGGGCAGCCACCTGTTCTACATGAGTACGAAAGCAAATTGAAAAAGATACAAGAACGGAGAAAAGAGGTGAAAGAAATTGATCCAGCTGCGGTCAAACCGGTGGTAGAGCCAGTTGATGTAGAAAGCTGCTCCCAGACTGAGGTAGGAAGTAAATTAAGAGAGAGAGAGAGAGAGCTCCTATTGGTGTCAGAGTATATGATCTGTTACCTTTGTTCAGGGAGTTTTAAAGCTATACTACAGTACTTGAGAAACGGATTCTCTGAAACCCAGTTGAGTTGGCAAGATATTTCTAGCGACTCCTTTAATATTTTGCTGCAGTAACCCGATGACCCGCTTTTTGACGGGATGTGAAAAATCACCATTCAAACGAAATGATTAGGCTGAGCACATGGAGCTATCCTTCTTGCCGCTCTATGGGTAATTGAGGACACCCAGACTGTATAGGGAGTTTTATCCACATAATGCTACCTGTATTGCTGGTCTTCTCTCATTCTGGGATTTTTTTAATGCAAGAACCTCAAAAGACTAGACTAGTCTGTAAAATTCTGCCTCTTCGATGCAGCACCAGCCTCATGAAAAAGGTTTTGAAACCAGAGTGGTCATGATCGTGGTCATAGCAGTGCATTAACGTAATGTAGATTGATCCCGCCTGTCATAAACCCGTGCAACAATCTTCATTTTCAGGCCATCAAAAAAATAATCACCTCAGTGATGACAGATTTGGGTAATCCAATGGCCCAAAATATAGCAGAAGCTATTTCCTCAACCTACCACGAGTTAGATGTTCGGCTGGACGAAACCTCATTACCACGCCCGAAGCAACTAGGTAAGTACCAGGGGGAGGGGTGTTTCCATAGCAATAGCATACCAATTGTTGCATGTTACATTAAACCAATGAGAACATTTACATAAGATCCCTGTTGAGATTGAGCCATCCAGTAAGAGTACACTGCGCTTTCATTATGCCATTAGAATGCTTGTTTTCGTTAACTAGCGATGGGAAGCTTGACAGTTTGTTTTTGTTGCAGGAACGCCACCAAGATACCAGATAAAACCTACATTGCCGATGCCAAAAGTGCCTGCCGCAGTCAAAACACCTGCTCCTAAATCTGGGAAGAAGTCCGCAAAAGCCAAATGATGCCCAGTCAATCCATTCAGTTGTGACAAACTGCGCTTTGGACTATCGGAGGACATTTTTAATAATCTTGGCTATTATCAAATACGCTATGGTAGTTTTTTTCTGATGAGGCCTTTATTACACAATTAAGACGTTTCCATCTGAGCTTCGGAATATTTTCCCTTGTCCATGCCCTTGCCCCTAGCACGTCTCTCCAGGATGTTCTTTCTGTCCTTATCCAGCTTGGGCTTCACAATGACCACCTATAATAGAATGCGCACAAAAATTACATCACTGTTAAGAAGGTTGATCCAGGGTTTTGTAGTCGGAGACGGAGTTGTCCTACCCTATGTGTGTAAGAAGCAGGCTTCGCCTAAAACTCAATTTACATTCACAGTTCCAATAGTTGGTATAACAAGACTTGCTACCTGCGGGTCAGGAGAAAAACATGTTACTGGAGGCCCCAGTATTAAGAGCAGAGTGGCGTGCAGCAGCAATGGACCACCAAGTTTTACCCATACCTTTGAGGGGTGGATGCCAACATAGACAGCGGCACCATTGGCCTTTTCCCTCTGGATTCGCTCAATATAGACAACGAACTTTTTCCTGTAACACTGTACAACCTTTCCAACCTGCTGTCCTTTGTAGTGGCCACGGACAACCTACAAAAAATAAGTGCAGAGATATAGACAAAATATTTACACACGAGAAAAACATAACCCTCCTGGCCACTCGCGGTGGTAGTTCAGTGCAAAGTTTTAAAAAGAACAATCCTCATGCTATTAACCAAAATCGTTGTATGTCATTGGCCGACATTCTATCGCATATCGGCTGTGGTTTAGTGGGACAATTTCGAGACAAATATTGTACGTACCTGGACCTCATCATCCTTGCGGATTGGCAGGCTTCGTACGTTGTACTTGGTCCTCATTTCTTTGGAGAGAGGAGAACTCATGATCTTCCTTCTGATGTGAGAAGGAGCCTGGAAGTGCCTTTTCCTCTGCTTCCTCCTGGAGGATGAGACCATCTTGTTAAGCTTCATCTTGGCCTTTTGTCTAAAAAGAATAGTCAACACTGCAGGAGATGGAAGCGCATGATCGGGACTGGGAAGGCTACCGTGTCTGGTTGACCAATCCACCAGCATTCTAGCATGTCAATGTTGCCAGTCACTGAAATAAGCCCTGAACGATCAACAATCCATAAGATCTCATTGGATTTGCGCTAGCTCTGGCATATACTTTTTATTAGTCTCCTAGGTAAATTGCTATGTAAAGACATTAACAGAACATCGCAAAAGTAATGAGTGCTAGAGAGACAGTGAAGCAACTGAACCAGCAACCATCTGAAAGGCTTGCGTGGAATCTAAAAGTGACCAATAACAAAGTGGAATGTCCTCATGTAGTGTATGGACCAGTATTTTGAGATTTGGGCATCAGACCACCAGTTCTGGAATGTGAATAGCGCTGTCGAAAACGAGACTGAAAATGAGGGGGGACCCCGGAGTCATCGACTCAGTCACAATCTCCCAGTCAAAGGCCACTCACTCGGTAATGAGTGAGTAATGAGCAAAGTCAGTCGTTATTCTCCAGTCGGCGTCAGTGACTCAGTCACACTCTGGTACTGGTGGTAGTCTGTAGTCGTTTCTCGATTTGTGCGATCACACGCTACGCGAGTCCTAACAGATTCCTGGTTTCAAGAATCCGTTGGTTTTATACATTGACTTAAGATACAATCAATAGAGCACCGGTTCTAGTCGTTCTAAAACTAAACGTCCAGAACACACGTAGTAAATAGTAATAGATTAGATCCAAACAAGATCTGAAACACTATCATCATTCCGGGTGAAAAAACCCGCCGTATACAAAACAACAGATGCTAATTAAAGCAGTATTTCACGGATCGGATATCTTCCCTGCCATCCAAGTATTTCCAGGGTTCAGATGACATATTTTTATGTCGCTGTGGATGAATAAAAAAACTTTTACCGAAGTCAAATCACTCACCGATGATGAAGACGGTAAAAAGGAAGCCCTCAAACGCGGTGCATTGTGGGTAATTTTTCCATTTAGGAGTTGTTCATTCGGGCGGTTTATTTCACGAGAAGACAACTCCAGTTTCCCATCACGATGACTTTGCGGACAGAAGGGGTTATCCAATAATGCAATGACCTAGTCACTGGATAATAATGGTGGCTATAACTGTGATGCACGAAATTTCCTAACTGCAAGATCCAACTGAATTCTGGATCATAGTGATTGTTTGAAGAGTTTACAAATCACAAGGCACTAAGGAAACCTTTTGAGTTTTAATGACATGTTGACATATCAGAATGTCAATTTGCATTTTCAGTGAATGTCATGATTTTATTTTAGTATGGTATTCAACACATGGCTACACCTTTGCACAGCGCTTTACAGGTGATATAGACTCACTCATCCCACTTTCAAGATTTTCATCGACTTGTACGGCACACACTCTGAGCTCTTACCCAACCGCCAACAGTGTTTCAGCTCATATAAAATCTTATTGTACAGAGATATTGAAAAATAAAATAATTTTCATATGTTTAATAATCACTGACTGCTGATCAGCCAGTGGCAACTTTGTGTATCTTGTTGATCCTTCCAACAATGGTATTCTCTCGTTCTCTCAGCTTGGCAGCCATCTCCGCCTATAAAACCACGACCCATGGATCAATGAGACATATTAAAAAATTTCCAAATAGATGGTACTGGTTTGGCGATAACTATCATTAATATTCCTTGCTGGCCATTCACATGACTCTTGTAGTGGTTTACTACTTCACTATGTTTTCTAATTGAGCATACTTTACAATTTGCTATATATTGCAAGTTAAAAAGGTAAAGATGTACAGAAAGGTTGTAAAGGGCTGTGTTTACTCAATGAAAACTAAGACAGTGGACCACCTCTGAGTGCAATGGAGATATCATTTTCAATGTCAAGGCTCCAACTCACACCCACTAAATCACCAAGTTAGAATACAAGCTGTTTTAGTATGCTCTCTAGCTTTCACGCTATCAGCTTTGTTGGATGAGCGGGAAGACTTACATTCAGATTCTTGAATGTATCTCTGGTAGTAATCTCAACCACCTGCTTAATCTCTTCAGCTGTTAGTTTTGATAAAACTTCTGCTTCGCGAGCTAAATCAGCTTCCTTTTGAGCTCGTGCTTCCTGTTTCGAGGCCAGGTCAGCGGCAGCTTGCCGGGCATCAACTTCCGACTATACAAGATTATGTATTGAACATTACGCTAGCCACAAAGCAATAGAGTGACAAGTTGCATTCATACGGTTTATACATGCACTGATGGAATGACCTCATTTCAAAGTATGGCAAGCAGTCAGAGATCTGATCTAAACACAGAGTTCGCGAGGTCACATGATCGCAAGTCTAGTGCACTTCTTCATAATTTGGAATGTGCTGGGTCTAGTTAGGCAGAAGCTCTCGTCAGTCTCATCCAGTGGTAGTAGTGGAGGGAAGGGTAATCTAATTGTGCAGAGGGTGGATACGACCACTACGGCAATACCTGTTCATGTTCATCTGATTGGTTGGAATGCTAAACAGTAAAGGTAATCGATTAGGATAGAGAGTGTAACAACATAGTCCATAGAGAAAGATAAATATACCCACTAGGTTACAGAAAAAACTGTCACTTCGGAATCCAAAAGATTTTGAATTTGAAATACACTTCACTTCACTAGTTAAATAACATTAAAACTCGAGCTGTTTCTCTTAATAGTGTTTAAATTAAAAACTGCTACAAATTTGTTTGTTTTTAGAATGAGTTTTGTCACAAAGGTTCAGAACTGGCTTTGGAGTTATTCTCCTCTAGTCTAACTCCATGCTTTTGGTATCAGTAAAAAGTTTATCCTCTTACCTGTGTCGCTGGTATCGGTGTAGGGGGAGGAGTTTTGACATATTTTTCCCATACTTGATAGGGTAAACCTTCTGCCAGTGGTGGGGGATACGGTATATCCGCTGGTTTCACTAATTCACAAGTCAAATCTAATCCAATTATCTCCTCCGCTTGTGTGTGAGAGAAAACAAACTGGTAGAGTTTGTAATGCTGGAACAAGCTACAAATCGATGGATTGGTTACATATAGTGAAAATCCGATGCCAAAATGACAACTAAAATAGCTAAAGTTTCACTGTAGGAGCGATGAATTACTTCATACTAAGTCTATTCGCAAGTTGCATCCTGGCGAGGTTCTGTCTAAAGGCACTTTTTCACTCCGTCGGACGTCCGTTCTGAGGTAGACCGGGCGCAGTTTGCGTCTGATTTGGCGTCAGACCTTAGATCCGAGGCCCCTTTTCAATCCAAATAGATCTGTCGGATGCTCGATGTCGGATTACTTTGGAGCCAACCAATGTGCAGAACCTGTGTTTTCGGAAATGACATAACTTCAAAAAAAAGTCAACTTGCTATTCAATTCTTTCACTACAGGTTGCCTCCGGTCCGATTAAGTGAAAAAGCACCATAAGAAGCTCTAAAGGCAAAGTCAGCCACAGGCTGGTTGATTAGATACTCACGAGTTATGGAAGAAGTCAGAAATGACTGCTGCCTGTGCTGTATCAAAGCAGTCTAGGCCACCAGGACTCTCACACTCGATACCAATACCAGCCATCATTTCCCTAAACTCCTGTAGATTGTCCAGAATATGCATATGCTTCTCTGCAAATTCGACAATTTCAATA
>Ga0224501_10002699_pt1 | contig 13968 bp, 11 predicted proteins | sample SF_Oct11_sed_USG_4_FD_169105 | JGI IMG/M metagenome (GOLD analysis project Ga0224501, IMG submission 169105) | Sediment microbial communities from San Francisco Bay, California, United States - SF_Oct11_sed_USGS_8_1 | ecosystem: Environmental > Aquatic > Marine > Sediment | place: USA...
AAGCTGGATTTTGGGATCATCCGGCGGATTCTGCGTATCGGTCTGCCCTCCGGATTGCAGTTCGTGGTGGTTTCCCTCTCGCTGATGCTGATGTTCCGGGGGGTTAAGTCCTTTGGGGGCGAGGCCGCCGCGGCCATGGGAATCGGGTTCCGGTTGCGGCAGGCGGGCATCCTGCCCGTGGTGGCCATTGGGGCGGCGGTGTCCTCCATGATGGGGCAGAACCTGGGGGCCGGATTTGCCCCCCGCATGCGCGCCACGGTGTTGTGGGGAATGCTGTACGCCCTTTTGATCACCGGGCTGGGATACGGCCTGCTGCTGGCGTTCCCCTGGTACTGGATGGGGCTGTTTACCGATTCAGACGGAGTGCTGGCCTACGGGGTGACCTACCTCACCATTTTCGGACTGAGCCTGCCCCTGCATGGGCTGGGATATGTGGTCACATCCACCGCCCAGGGGCTGGGACGCACCATGTATCCTCTGCTGGGTCAGCTGGTGTCACTGGGGGTGTTCGCCCTGGGCCTGCTGCTGCTGGGCCTGCTTGACTGGCGGTCGGTGCAGGGTGTGGTCTGGGCCATGCTGAGCGGTTCCGCGGCGGAGTTCATAATGCTGGCGGCGGTGCTGGCCATGTTCTGGCGCACGGCGTTGAAAACGGCACCCGCCGGTTCTGCCGGCCGCTAGCTTCGCTGACCGCCTGCTCTCTGCCCCCTGCCCACCCCTTGTGCACTCATTCCCAGCTCTCATTCCCAGCTCTCATACTGCCCTCATTCTCTGCCCAGCTCCCTCTGATTATGGACATCCTGACCGGTGCCGCTCCGTTGGGGGGAGAGGCGGCGTTACCCGCTGAAAAGTGGTGCTATGCACTGTGAAGCACTGTGAGGCACTGTGAGGCACTGTGAAGCACTGTGAAGCACTGTGAAGCACTGTCAATCTGCGTTGGACGTGCCTTTTTTCCTAAAATACTGCCGGAGGGTCCCGATCCAGATTCCGCTGAGGAACCAGGAATAGAGCCAGGTTCCAATAAATATCATGACGAAGGAGGTGATGATGTCCCGGGGGGTGCCGTTCAGGGTAAAGCCGGGGACATAGCCGAACAGGAACGGCCCCAGGTACAGAAACTTGGCGAACTTGAAGGAGGTGAAGGCCGTTTTCCACATATTGGCCTTGGCGATAGTGGCCCCGGCAAAGGCGGCGATGCACACCGGCGGAGTTATGTTGGAATCCTGGGACAGCCAGTAGACGATCATGTGCGCGGCGATCTCGTTCACGCCCAAATGGGTCAGCGCCGGCACGGCCACCACCGCGGTGATCAGATAGGCGGCGGTCACCGGCACCCCCATGCCCAGTACCAGCGAGGCCAGGGCGATGAGAATGATGGTCAGCACCAGCCGCCCCGCGGCCAGCTCGATCACGATGTCGGCGAAGGTGAGCACCAGCCCGCTGTAGGTCAGCACGCCGATGATTATTCCGATAACCCCCACCGTGGCCCCGATGGTCAGGCTGTTCACGGTGCCGGCGCGGGCGGCGGCCACGAATTCCCTGGGGCCGATGGCTGTTTCCTTGTTTAGCCAGCTTACCGCGATACAGGCCCCGATGCCCAGGATGGCCGAGTAGCCCGGGGAATAGCCCACCAGCATGAAGATGGTAATCACTACCAGGGGCAGGGTGTAATACCATTCCTTCTTCAGTATCTCCAGGGCGTTTTGCTCTGACTTTTCCCCCACGATGTTCAACTTCTTGGCCTCGTAGTGCACCATCACGAACACGCTGAAGAAATACATGATGGCGGGGAACAGCGAGACCAGCATGATTTGGGAGTAGGGCACACCGGTCATCTCGGCCATGATGAACCCGCCGGCCCCCATGATGGGCGGCATGAACATCCCCCCGATGCTGGCGGCCGGCTCGATTCCTCCGGCCATGTGGGGAGGAAAGCCGGCCTTTTTCATCATGGGGATGGTGAAGGCCCCGGTGGAAACGGTGTTGGCGATGGCGCTGCCGGAGATGGAGCCGAACAGGCCGCTGGCGATCACCGATACCTTGCCCGGCCCTCCCACCTTGTGGCCCACGGCCGCCAGGGGGAAGTCTATGAAGAACTTCTGCGCGCCGGACTGCTCCAGGAACGCCCCGAACAGCACGAAAAGCAGCACATAGGTGGCCAGCACATTGGCCATGATGCCGAACACCCCGTCGCTTTTGTAGAATATGCTGGTGCACAGGTCGGGGAAGGTGTCCCCGGCGTGGGAGAACAGTTCGGGCATGTAATCGCCGAACACCCCGTACAGCAGCATCACCGCGCCCAGGATCACGAAAACATTGCCCACCACACGGCGGGCCACCTCCACTCCCAGCAGCACTCCCACCATGGCGATCAGCTTGTCCAGGTCGGTCTCAGCCCCGGTGCGGTAGTTAATCGCCTCAAAGTTGAAAATCCAGTATCCGATGGAAATGGCGGAAAGAACGATCATCACATAGTCCGCGATTCTCATCCACCACGAGCGGGACTTGTAAACCAGGAACACCAGGACGTAGGTTATGACCGCGTAGATGCCCCGGTGATATTCGGTGGAGGCGGGCGTTAGAACCGCCGAGTAGGAATAGAACAGGACCAGTGTTGCCGAAAGAATGTCGAATAAATACTTCTCCAGCTTGTGCAGATTGTCATACATGATTCAATCATTCCTCGTGATGCCTGTCGTTGGTGCTGTTCTTAATCCATACGCCAAACAGGTGTTCCGGGGCAACATGCAAATTTATTTAATGTGCTTTGCTGGTTAGAAGCTATCTCAAAAAATATTATGCCTCCGGCGGGCCGGTGGGTGCTGACCCCCGGCACACTCCGGAAAGGGTTGGCGAACCCCTTCACCCCTGTAACAGCCATTATTAATACAATGGCAAACATTTTTCCGCTCCGTAAAAGCAGGTGCAGGGGGCAGCGGTCTAGAGTGCCGGCCCCTGCTGGGGCTGAAATTGCCCATGGGCATAAACGGGGGGCAAAGCCTCCAAATTGTTCATTTCGAGATGGCTTGTAGCAAGGATGTCGGTATTTCCCAAATGGTGCTTGTCGCCGGACGGTGCCGGAGAGGGTAAATCAAAAAAAAAGAGAGGGGACGGAGCCCCTCCCTTTTTGTTGTCGCACAGGGAAAGTTTCAAGGCTTATTTGAGAACGCCTTTTTCCTTCCAGAACTTCTCAGCGCCCGGGTGCATCGGGGTGACGATGCCCTTGGTGCCGTCCTTGACGCTCATTTCCTTGAAGGTCTTCTTCTGGCTGACCATGTGGGCCAGTCCGGCATCGGAATAAACCTCCTTCAGCAGGGTGTAAACGATATCCGCGGGTACATCGGCACTGGCCACCCACAGGGCGGAATCCTGGAATGAAGGGGTTTCCTTGTCCACGCCGCGGTAGGTGCCGGCGGGAACACTCAGCTTGGCGAAGTATGGATAGGTTTCGAAGAACTTGCTCTTTTCCGCCTCGGCGCCCAGGTTGAGCAGCTCGATGTCATTGGTCTGGGCGGCCATCATCACCGCTCCGGAGGGGAAGGCGGTGAACAGCCAGAAGGCGTCCAGCTGATTGTTGCCGAAAGCCGCCGCGGCATCGTTGTAGCCCATGGCGTTGCGCTCGATCTTGTCCCAGACTCCCATGTGGGTGAAGAACAGCTCGCAGTTGGCAAAGGCGCCGGAACCGGCGTTGCCCACTCCGACCTTCTTGCCGACCAGGTCCTGCATGGAATTGATGCCGGAACCCTTGCGGACCACCAGCTGGGCGGGCGCTCCGTAAAGGTAGGAGACTGCCAGCACGTTGTTGTATTTTTTGGTGTCGTTCTTCATTTTGCCGTTGCGGCCCAGGTACACATGGCCCGAGTACACAACGCCGAAGTCCATCTTGCCCTGGTCGATCTTGCGCAGGTTTTCCACCGAGCCGGCGGAGGACTGGGCCTTGACAGTGAAATCCTTCTGGTTTTTCACCGGGCCGTAAACCTGGATGGCGTTGGCCACCACCTGGAAGGTTCCGCCGGCGGGGCCGCCGCCGAACACGATCCGCTTTTTGGCGAAGGCCGGGGAGGAGAAAACAAACAGCAGGGCCAGACACCCCGCTGAAATTGCCATGAAGGCTCCGAATCTTTTTATCATTTGAAAACTCCTGTTGATGATATTGTTTCTGATTTTCATCCCCCCGCAAAAACCCGGCGGGACTGGTTTGCTGAAAGCCTCCTAAAAGCTCTTTCTCAGAAGACTTATTGTTCAGCTGACGGTTGTACTGCCAAACAATACTTTTCCCGGAGATGAGGATGCGCCCGGAAAAAAATCATAGTCCTGCCGCGGGTTCTGTTCGGGCCCTTCCAGCACCCTGAAAGATGGAGTGCCATAGGGAACAACCCACGGAGGTTACGACCCGTCATCCCCTTTTTTTCGGATGGGACGGATAACGGGAGAAGTTTTATTCTTGGATAAAATTCAAGCACATATTCATCCACTTCGTCCAACAAAAAGCGCCAAATAATCCCGATGCGAAAATACCCCTCCGCCGCGGGGGCGGGGAGCCCAATCGCCACTTAAAGGCCAACAGATATGAATTTAACGGGGGCTGTCGAAAAAGGTGCTGTCCGGGCTGCTTTTCTGTGAAGCTTTTCTTGTGATGCTTTACTGTGATGCTTTTCTTGTGCAGCTTTTCTTGTGCAGCTGGTTTCAGACCCCTGGATGGAACCGCTGCCCCCTTGATCGGCAACAGGCAGGGAAACCGGACTATATGGGGGAAAAACACCCCGCCTGGAAACGTCCGGCGGGGGCCTAGCCCACGTCCTGGATCAGCTCCTGCTGCACGGTTTCCTTCACGGGCAGGTCGAACTCCTCCAGGGTAGGCAGCTCCCGCAGGTCGCGCAGGTTGAACAGGCTGAGGAAGTCCCTGGTGGTGGCGTAAAGGATGGGGCGTCCGGGGGCGGTATCCTTACCGGCGATCCTGAGCAGCCGCAGCTCCAGAAGCCGGCGCAGCGAACCGGAACAGTCCACTCCCCGCAGATGCTCCACATCGGCCCGGGTCACCGGCTGGCGATAGGCTACGATGGCCAGGGTTTCCAGGGCGGGCTGGGTGAGCTTGATGGGCTTGAGCGGCTCGGCCTTGGTGATCCAGGTCTTGTACATGGGCAACGTCCGCATCTGGTAGCCCTCGCCGATGCGCAAAATACGGAAGGTACGGCTGGTCTTCTCGTATTCCTCGTTGAGTTCGTCTGTGATGCGTTTGAGCTGCTGCCCGGGCATGCCGCCCAGGATAGCCGAGATCTGCTTGATGGTGAGGATGTCGGGAGAGGCGAAGAGAACCGCCTCCACCACCTTCTTGGTGTCCTGCTCGTTCATGGCCCTTGGCTCCTTGCTCTTGTGCCGGTTCTGTCATCCCTGACAGCCCGTATTGACCGCCCGGCGCGTCAGCGCCGGCCCCCGGTCAGCTCCACCTGGCCCGCAGCCATCCCCTGAGGAACGGCACCGCCTTTTCCCGGGCCTTGGGTGCCAGCATCAGCGCACCCAGGACATCGGTGATCAGTCCAGGCGTAATGAGCGCCCAGCCGCCCAGCACCATCATCATGGCGTTAAGGGCTTCGGCGGTGGGAACCCGGTTGTTCCGCCGGTCCGATTCCAACTCGGACCACAGGGAGAGGTCCTCCCCCTGGGAGAACCACCACCCCGCCAGGGCGGTCAGCGCCGATTCAAAGGCCAGCAGGGCCAGTGGCCAGTCCAGCCACATAAGCAGCCAGAACTCCAGCCCGGGAACCACCAGCAGCAGGATGATGTAAAACCAAATCATGCCTTCACCGCCATGATGCTCCGGACCATTTATGCCTGACCCGGAAACAGCACCGGGTCCTGACCTGCCGTATCCGGCCCTTCCTCCCGGCCACACCGGCGGACCCCGCAGGGTCCCCGGCGGCCCGGTCCCGCCCTAACGGCCCCAGCCGCGGGAGAGGAATAAACCGGCTCGCTAGCTATATCTATGCATTACAGAGGCTTTCCGGTCAAGGGAAAGATGGGTAGTGGGTCAGTTTGAAAAAATTAAAACCGGACACCTTATTTCCTCCGGGCGCGTATTTCCCTCACCCCTTCCGCGCCTGGCGGCGCTCCTGCCCCTCTCCCATAAATGGGCGAGGGGAAAACAACAAACAGCTCCCCCTCTACCGCTTGCGGGAGAGGGGGCTGGGGGGTGAGGGTGGCGGGGGCTGGTCCTGGGTCTTCAGATAGCGGGAGATGTAGTACTCGGCGGCGCGGTAGCTGGAGCGCACCAGCGGCCCGGAGGCCACATACAGAAAGCCCATGTTGCGGCCTTCCTCCTCCAGGCGGCGGAACTCCTCCGGGGTGATGAACTCCTCCACGGGCAGCTTTTTCCGGTCCGGCTGCAGGTATTGTCCCAGGGTGAGGAAGTCCACCCCGGCGGTGCGCAGGTCCTTCATGGCCTGCAATACCTCCTCGCGGGTTTCCCCCAGGCCCAGCATGAGGGAGCTCTTGGTCTTCATGTCGGGGCGCACGCGCTTGATGTGCTCCAGCACATCCAGGGACTGCCGGTATCCGGCGCGGGGGTCGCGCACCTTGCCGGTCAGCCGTTCCACGGTCTCCACGTTGTGGGCCAGCACGTCCGGCGCGGCGTCGATCAGGGTTTCCAGGTCCTCCATGCGGCCCTGGAAATCCGGGGCCAGCATTTCCACCAGCAGCCCCGGGCTGGCCTGCCGGGCCAGCGTGATCGTCCGGGCCAGGTGGGCCGCGCCCTGGTCCGGCAGGTCGTCCCGGTTCACCGTGGTCAGCACCACATAGTCCAGCTTCATGCGGGCGATGGTCTCGGCGATGTGGGCCGGTTCATCCGGGTCCGGCGGCGGCGGGCGGCGCAGGGTCTTGACCGAGCAGAACCGGCAGCCCCGGGTGCAGGTATCCCCCATGAGCATGAAGGTGGCCGTGCCCCCCTGCCAGCATTCCCCGATGTTGGGGCAGCGGGCCTCCTCGCATACCGTGTGCAGCTTCAGGCCCCGCGCCTGGCCCCGGATCCAGTTGAAGCGCTCCCCCTGGGGAACCTTCACCTTCAGCCAGTCCGGCTTGCGGCTTTTGGGCCGGTCATCCAGCGGCGCCGGCGGGGGGATGGTGTGAGTCAAGTTCCTTCTCCAGTTGGTCCAGCCGGGCCTCGCGCTCCCCGGCGGGAAGTTTCCCCAGGGCTTCCACTTCCTCGAAAAAGCGCTGGAAGCTGCCTGACTGCCTTTTAAAAAGTGCCCGGAAGGCGGGCACGCGGCTGGTGTACTGCCCGAATCCCACCAGATGGGCGTTGTTCAGGGGCCTGCCGAACCAGGAATCGTAGTCAAGCACCCGGAATTCGTTTTTGCGGCCCCTGTATTCTTTAACGAGATCGGCCAGGATGCGGGCCTTTTCCGCCCGTTTCTGGTCGTCCGGCGCCTTTGAGCCGTATAATTCCATCAGGTTGGCGCGGGCCTGCAGGACCAGGCTCCGGAACAGGGCCCGGTCCACCTGGGCCAGCCGCCAGCGCTCCAGCATTTCCGGCCCCAGCCCGCTGAGTTCCCCGAAATACAGGGCCAGTCCCTCCTCCTCCACGAAGCTGGCGAAGGACTCATTGAAGGTGGTGTCACCCTTGAGGAAGTAGCGGTGGTGGGCCTGCTCGTGGATCACCGTGCCCACCAGGTAGGCGTCGGAATATTCCAGGAACGTGTTGAGCACGGGGTCATCGAACCAGCCCAGGGTGGAGTATGCGCTGACCGGCCTTACCAGCACGTCCAGGCCGTCCGCGATCAGTCTGGCGGCCAGTTCGTCCGCGTCCTCGCGCTGGAAGTAGCCCCGGTAGCCCAGGCAGCCCACCAGCGGATAGCAGAACTCGTGCTCGCGCAGTTCCAGCGGGGGGGCGGCTACCACCAGCCAGGTGACCTGGGGCCGCTCCAGGTCGGCGTAGAAGCGGTAATGGCCGTCTCCGGGCAGCGCCAGTCGGGCTGAGGCGAACTTCTGGGCCTCCAGTATCAGATTGAGCTTGCGCCGGGTTTCCCCGTCGGTGCGGGGGTCGGCCAGCACCTCCACGATGGGCCGGCGGCGCTGGATGATGTCCAGCTGTCCCGCTCCGGCCTGCCAGTAGAAATAAACTTCGCCGCACCCGCCAAGAAGCACCGCGAGCAGCATGAGCCCCTTCAGCATGAGCCCCTTCAGCATGAGCACCGGCCCTGCCCCGGCTGTGCGTGGGCTCATTGGGTCAGCCAATCCAGCAGCGCCCGGGCCACCTCCCCGGGAGCCTCTATGTTCAGACTGTGTCCGGCTCCGGGCACGATCCGGGTGATGACCCGGGGCAGGATATCAGCCAGCAGCGCGGTCTGTTGGGTATACTTGCCGTCTATCTCCCCGGCCATGGCCAGCACCGGCATCTCCAGTTCTCCCAGACGGTTCCACATGGGCTCCATCCGGCCCGCGCCCATGCCCCGCAGCGAGTTGGCCAGCCCCAGGGCCCGGTTTTTCAGGCGCCGGGCGCGCACCGCGTCGAAATCCTTCTGGGAAAGATTGCGCAGCCCGGTAAACACGGGCAGTCCCAGCCAGTGGTCTATGAACGACGGCACGCCGTCCTGTTCTATCCGGTCGGCCATTTCCAGATCGGAGTTCCAGCGGGCCTTGCGTTCCTCCTCGTCGGTGATTCCCGGATTGGCCGATAGCAGAGCCAGCCCGGCAACCAGCCGGGGGTTGTGCAGGGCCAGGTAGAGCGCCGCTCTTCCCCCCAGGGAGTAGCCGACCCACCAGGCCTTCCCCAGGTGGAGCTTCCGCAGCACGGACTCCAGCTGCCTGGAACAGGACTCCATGGTGTACATGGAGTGATCGGCGGGCGCGGGCGAGGCTCCGTGGCCCATCAGGTCCACGGCGGCGGTTTTTACGCCCGGCATGAATTCCCGCAGGTTCTGCCGGACGGCCTCCCAGGCGCTGCCGTCCTGGGTGAAGCCATGCAGGAAAATCACCGGTTTTTCGGCCCGGCCTATGCCGGTGTCCGCGTCCACATACAGGTTCATCAGTTCCCTTTCGGAAAAATTAAAAGCGATTCAATGAAAAAAAATCCCAATACAATGGCTGCATACCTTTCCGCATACGGCCTGAAAACCGGGTCACAGTGGTTTCAGGCACCCGGGTATCCCGGGTCAGGGGGTTCATCGGCCCCTTGCGGGGGCTAGGAACGGCGGAGCCCCTGACGATAACAGCTGATATTGGTAGCTTCTTTGGAAAACATACATGAATTCCAGGAAAATATTAAATCATCCCGCCGGTTCAGATTCTCTCGATAATGGTGGCCACGCCCATTCCTCCGCCGATGCACATGGTGACCAGGGCCATCTGGAGCCCGGAGCGTTCCAGTTCGTCCAGGGCCGTGCCCAGCAGCATCGCTCCGGTGGCCCCGATGGGGTGCCCCAGGGCGATGGCCCCGCCGTTGACGTTCACCCGGTCGGCGTCCAGCCCCAGGTCCCGGATGGTTTTCAGGGGCACGCAGGCAAAAGCCTCGTTTATCTCCCACAGGTCAATATCCCCGGGGGCCAGGTCGCATTTGGCCAGGGCCTTCAGGCTGGCCGGGCCCGGCGCGGTGAGCATTAGCACCGGCTCTGAGCCCGCGGTGGCCGAAGCCCTGATGCGGGCGCGGGGCCTGAGTCCGTGGGCCCGGGCAAACTCGTCCGAGGCGATCAGCACGGCGGCGGCGCCGTCCACCACTCCGCTGGAGTTGCCGGCATGGTGTACATGGTTTATGCGGCCCGCCTGGGGATAGACTTCCAGGGCGGTTTCCGCCAGGGTCTTTCCGCCCTCGGGAGCCCAGGCCCCCAGCCGGGCAAAGGCCGGTTCCAGGGAGGCCAGCCCCTCCCTGGTGGTGTCGGGCCGGGGGTGTTCATCCTGCTCCAGCAGCAGGCGGCCCGCCTTGTCGCGCACCGGCACCAGAGAGCGGGCGAAGCGGTTCTCGGCCCTGGCCCGGGCGGCCCGGGTCTGGCTTTGCAGGGCGAAGTCGTCCAGGTCTTCCCGGGAGAAACCTTCCAGGGTGGCGATCAGGTCGGCGGAGATGCCCTGGGGCACCATGGGGTAGAGCTGGCGCAGGTCCGGGTTGTTGCCGTCCAGGCCGCCTTCGTCCGAGCCGATGGGCAGGGCGGACATGGACTCCACTCCCCCGGCAACCACCAGGTGCTGCTGGCCGGAGAGCACGCCCATCAGGGCGAAGTTGACTGCCTGCAGGCCGCTGCCGCAGAAGCGGTTCAGGGTGACTCCGGTGACCTCCACCGGCCAGCCCGCCAGCAGCACGGCCATGCGGGCGATGCAGGCCCCCTGGGAGCGCACCTGGGACAGGCAGCCCGCCACCACATCGTCCACCTGTGCCGGGTCCATGGGGTTGCGTTGCGCCAGCGCCCGCAGGGTTCCCGCCAGCAGTTCCTGGGGGTGGACCTGCTCCAGCGCGCCGCCGGGTTTTTCCGGGGTGGATTTGCGGCCCCGGCCCCGGGGCGTGCGCACGGCGTCAATTATCCAGGCTTCGGGCATCACAATCCTCCTTTGTGTGAGGGGGCTTCTTTGTCAGTCCGGGGTCATCCGCTCCCGCCGGCGTGCCGTCAGCGGGTATATCTGAGCACATGCACCTGCAGGGCGGCATCCTGGTGAAACCGGCGTTCCAGGAAGTAGGCGATTTCCTCGGCGCCGTCGCCGTCCAGGTCGTGGATGAGCACCCATTTCTGGTGGGTGGGCAGGGGCGCGGCGGCTCTGAAGTCCGGCACCCCGAACCCCTGGGAGTCGGTCTTGAGCCTGGTGGCCCCGGCGCGGCTCATGAAGATGTCCAGCCGTCCCGGCTCCAGGTTCGCCAGGTAGTCCCGCACCTTGTCCCCGTCCAGGTCCGCCGCCATGAACATGGCCCGGCGGCCCTTGGTCCGCAGGCCGTTATAGGTCAGGCGTCCCCCGGTGAGGGCGGTGTTTTCCAGCCGCCCCCGGGAAAAAGGCTGGATGCTCACCTCCAGGGTTACCGACTCGCTGGCCAGCGCCTTCATCACCGAGGATAAGCTCACCCTGGCCAGGGCTGTCAGCATCACCATGGGGGCGTCGGAGTCTGTGCGGGGCGGATTGGCCAGCGCCAGGGAACCCGCGTCGCTTTCCTGGTAGTATTCCGGTTCACCGAAATCGATGCGTCCTCCGCGCAGCGTTCCCCGGTACCAGCGCACCTGGTTCTTCTGGTTGAACAGGCTGTCCGAGTTGATCAGCCGCCCGTGCAGCAGGTCCAGGACCCCGTCGCCGTCCATGTCCCCCTGCCCCAGCAGGAAGGTCTTGTCGGATTTTTTCTCCGGCGGCAGTCCCTTAAAGCTGATCCGGTAAGGCCGCAGGGGGCCGGGGGCGGGGTTTTTGCCGAGGTCTTTCAGGTTGAATACGTCCAGGGAGTCCGGCCGGAACAGCAGCACCTCCCGCCAGCCGTCCCCGTTCAGGTCGAAAAACAATAAATCCGGCGGGGATATCCGGCCTTCCCGGTTGGGGGGCAGCGGGCGGCCATCCGGTCCCCAGGCCAGCTGCCAGCGCACAGCTGGCGGCCCACGCACAGCTGGAGGCCCACGCACAGCCGGCGGCCCACGCACAGCCGGCGGCCCGCTCCCGGCAGAAGAAAACACCTCCAGGTGCGCGGCGCGGGGCAGCAAAACCTCGTCCCGGCCGTCATTGTCCAGGTCGGCCACATACCGACCCTGCGCCCGGTCCGGTCGGCTGTCCAGCATGTCGCCCCCCGGGCATTCGCAGAGCGTTTGTTCGGTGAGCCCTTCTCCCTCAGGGGTGAGCAGCAGCCAGCGGCCGTTCTCCCAGGCCAGGAATCCGGTCGTCCCCCCTCCCAGGCGGAGCGGTTCGGCATAGCGTATTTCAGGGATGAGTTCCCAGCTCCGGAGGACCTTCAGCCGGGCCCCGCCTTCCGGGGAGGTTTCCAGGGCCAGCACCTGCAGGGCCGCGCCCTGCGGGCGGGTTTTGTTGTCGGTGCGGCTCAGCGCGGCCAGGGCCGGGCGGCCCTGCCAGGCGGCGGGGCGGAGCTGGTGCAGGTCGTGGGCGCTCCCGGCCGTGATATGTTCCAGGGCGGGCTGGGCCAGCAGTCCCGGCGGGCCGCCGGAAAGAAATACCCAGGCAGCCGGCAGCAACAGTGTTCTGACCAACCGGCGGGTCTTAGAAATAAATTTTGAGATCCATGATAAGCGCATTTCTCACCGGAACGTTGAAACCCCTGATGGTTCTCTCCGCCGTCAGCCCTATCCTGTACGGCAGCGTCACCGGCCCCTGCTCAAGATCAACCAGATTGCCCAGCCCCAGCTCAAAGCGCAGGGATTCCTCCTCCATGTGATCGTGCTGGAGAATCCCGCCCAGGCTGGAGTTCCCCTGGCGGAGCAGCTGGAACAGGAACCCTGTGGATACCATGCCGAACTCCTGCCGCCATCCCAGCTGCCCTTCGATCCTGTTGCCGATGTATAATTTTCTCCATTCCCCTTCGGGAAGCCGGACCCAGGTACTGTCACTATAGTTTAAAAACACCCGCAAATCGAACCGGCTGTGCCGGATGGATGGGTAGCGGGTGTAATGGAGCAGCACATGGCCGGCCCGGGCCGGGGCGGCGGTCATCAGGGTGGCCCGGCCGTACCAGGGGGTCTCCACGCGGCCCTCCGGCCAGAGGCCTCCCCAGCCCAGCACCACGCTGTTGTAATCGTTGTAGAACAGCCTGTGCAGAAGTGTCGCCTCCAGATTTCCGCTGCCGGAGACCTCGGTGGATGCGGTGGCGGCCAGGGCGTACAGCACCTCCGGGTCCGTGCCGGCGGTCTGGATATCCGAATCCTGCCGGATGACGACCTGCTCCTTGGACAGGTGCAGGCTCCAGGTGTCGATGAGCCCCACTCCCACTTCCAGCTTGCGGCGCTGGTATTCCCGGGTCACCTTGCCGCTGAGCTGTTCCCGGACAGTTATGTCGGGCACCAGGTATTGCAGCAGGGTGCCGTGCCTGTCGTTGCGGCCCCAGGAGTCCTGCTGGCTGTCCTTGTGCTGCGAAACGGTGACCTGCCAGCTTCCGCCGGGCAGGATTTCATCCTCCTGGGCCCGGGCCAGCCCCGGAGCCAGTCCCGGAACAAGGGCCGCCAGCAGCGCCAGCAGCGCCCGCCACCGGATAACGCCCCCGGTTCCCGGGGATTTTATCCCGTGGGTCTGTTTCAGCATTTTTACAATCATTCAGCCAGCCGTCAGGGACGAAGGCGTCCCTGCCAAAATCATTCGGGGCGGGTGATGCTCACCCAGCCCAGTTCGACCAGATCCCAGAAAATATCCTCCACGGGAAATCCGACCACGTTGGTGTAGGAGCCTTCCAGCCGGGCCAGCATTACTCCTCCCAGCCCCTGGATGCCGTAGGCTCCGGCCTTGTCGGCCGCTTCCGGCGAGCCGCTGTACCAGTTCAGCCATTCCGGGGGCAGGCCCCGGAAGGTTACGCCTGTCTGGACGGTGCGGCCGAAGCCCTCGCCGGTGTCCGCATCGCACAGGTGGTAGGCCGTGACCACCTGGTGGGTGTTTCCGGCCAGCATCTTCAGCATCCGGGCGGCATCGGCCTGGTGTTCCGGCTTGCCCAGCACGACTCCGTCCAGCACCACCACCGTATCCCCCGCCAGCACGCCGTGGCCGGGGTGACCTTCCCGGGCCGCCTGCGCCTTGAGCCGGGCCAGCCTGAGCACATGCTCCACCGGGGTCTCGCCGGGCAGGCCGCTTTCATCCACCCGGGGGTCGAATACCTGGAATTCCAGCCCCAGCCGCCCCAGCAGCTCTCTTCTGCGGGGGGAGGTGGAGGCCAGGCACAGCGGACGGTTTTGCCGGAGGATATCCGCCGGAAGAGCGCTCATCTGGTCTCCTCTCCCGGTGCCCTGTGTTCTTTCGGCGCTGGGCTGTTGGAATCATGGCTGTTGGAATCATGGCTGTTGGAATCATGGCTGTTGGAATCATGGCTGT